>ERZ777003.87-NODE-87-length-175024-cov-123.497494_pt1 | contig 175024 bp, 124 predicted proteins | sample MGYA00374956_ERZ777003 | MGnify/ENA primary metagenome ERZ777003 (study PRJEB29302, sample SAMN06268252) | bioreactor metagenome | isolation source: Joint BioEnergy Institute, California, USA | place: USA:Joint BioEnergy Institute, California, USA | collected... | reverse complement strand
ATGTTCGGCAATATCACAAAATGACGAACTGAGAAATAGCTGTTTCATATAGTTAGATTATATGCTGATTACAAAATGTTAAATCTTGTTTTTATGTTGCATAACAACATGTTATTGGCAAAAATATCAGCTCATTATATAAAGAAAAAATTATACTCCTTGCTGACATACTGTTGTCATAGCTCGTATTTTCTTTGCAAGGGGCAGTAGTATGTCTTTTAAAAAGTGCAGGCTGTTATGCGGTCAGGAATGTCTATTTTAAAGTATAATTCTTGTTGGTTCGTTTTCCTATAGAGAAACGCCGGAAAATATGAAGCAACATCTACAGATAGGTTATTATTTGAAAAAATTGGACAATCTACTTACGGAAGGTATCCGTCGAATACATGAATCGGTAAATATTACACGACTGCAATGGCAATTACTTAATACAGTGTATGTGCTGGAGCAAGCAAATAGGAGCAACCTATATGCAGCGCTCGAGGAATTCGCTGATAAAGAGACTGTCGATAAAGCAATTCAGGAGCTGAAGAGTAGAAACTTGTTACAAGAAACAAACTTGTTAATATTAACCGATCAGGGAAAGGTTTTTGCATAACACATGTTTGAAACGGCAGGAAGCCTTCAGGCGGCGAGTTATGCAGCAGATTTCCGATGAAGAATATCTGCAAGTGCCTAGGGTATTGGAAAAAATGATTATAAATCTGGAAGAGTAACATTTAGCTGTTGAGAATCTTTATCAAAAAAAAATAAGAAACTGTCCCCCTTGCAAGAATTGGGTCGTTATATAAGCGAACCATAAAAAAGAAACGTATGAAAGAGTTTGCATTAATCTTCAGATTGAAAGATATCAGTGATTTTAAGCCTTCGCCCGAACAAATGCAGGAGCGTATGAACTGGTTAGCTGGCGTAGCAGCCCAACAAAAGCTTGTAGATAAAGGGAACACCCTGCTACCTATACCGGGTAGTGCTAAGGTAGTCAAACCCGGTGGTGTGGTAACTGACGGACCTTACACGGAGATAAAAGAGTTTGTTAGTGGCTATGTGGTGGTGAAAGCCGAATCGATTGATGAGGCGGTAGAAATCGCCAAGGCTAATCCTATTTTCGATCAGGTAGGGGGTAATATTGAAGTGCGTGAAGTTTTAAAACGAGATTGATCTTGAAATCACCTCAGGAACTTTTACCGCATTTATTTCGACAGGAATATGCGAAAATGACGGCCGTATTGTGCCGTCATTTCGGTTTGCAACATATTGAATTGGCTGAAGATATTGCCAGTGATACTTTTTTGAAAGCATCTGAACACTGGCCTGTTCATGGAATTCCTAAGCATCCGGTAGCGTGGTTATATACAGTTGCTAAAAACAAATTGAAAGACTATTATAAACATCTTTCAGTATTTGAGCAGAAAGTGAAGCCAGCCCTTTTAAATAGTGAGCAGAAAGCGATACCGGAACAGGAATGGGATCATCGTTACATCGAAGATAGTTTTCTGGCAATGATATTTGCTGTATGCAATCCGGTAAATACACCTGAATCTCAAATATGCCTAGCATTGCAGATTCTCTGTGGTTTCAGCATGGAAGAAATTGCTCGTGCTTTTTTATCTAAACCCGAAACCATTAAAAAGCGTTTGCAGCGCGCAAGGCAGTATTTGCGTAATGACGGTTTTAATATTGTAGCATTGGATAGAACTGCTATTCAGAAACGACTGAATACGGTACTTAAGACGCTGTATCTATTGTATAATGAGGGATATTATTCCGTTACTCATGACACACAAATTAGAGCTGAATTGTGTTCGGAAGCGATGCGCCTCACATTGTTGCTCACCGAAAACCGTCTCACTAATACACCTGCTGCTAATGCATTGCTAGCGCTGATGTGCTATCAAAGCTCTCGTCTCCCAGCCAGAATGAACGAGCACAATGAAACTATATTATTTGAAGAGCAGGATGTAAGGCTTTGGGATCAGTCGTTAATACAGCGAGGGCATTATTATCTGATTCAGGCTACGGAGGGAGCGGAAGTTTCAAAGTACCATCTGGAAGCCGGTATTGCCTATTGGCATACGACCACTGACGCATCTAAATGGAACCGAATCTTACAATTATACAATCAGCTGGTGCTGCTAGAGTATTCACCGATTACGGTCTTGAATCGATTGTTTGCTTATTCCAAGGTTTACGGTAAGAAAATGGCTATTGAAGAAACAGAACGTTTAGAGTCGAGTGAGAATAACTATTATTATGCGCTATTAGGATACTTATATACTGATATTGATAATGAGAAAGCAATTTATCATTATGAAAGGGCCATCCAACTCAGCCGTTCTGTGGTGGAAAAACGGACCTTGCAAAGACAGCTAGTGAAATTAAGAGATGGAAACAGTTAAGCTTAGTTGATCGATTTTTTAAACCGAATTTCATAGACAACTATAAAGTATTCCAAGGATTCTAGCGTCTTACTAAAAGGGGAGCACGTGATTTTCGGATTTCAAATGATTTCAATGATTGCTTAGCTATTTAGTTTTATGACGCGTCGTAATCTTATTAAATATGCTCTTAGCTTGCATATTATTGTTTCAGTTGCCTTATTAGGTGATTCGGCTGGCTATTTGGCAATTGCCATAAAAGCATCACAACAGACTGATCCTCTGGTAATAAAAACGCATTATGAGATCTTGCAAATGTTGGGTTTTGTTTTTGGTGTACCTCTCAGTTTTCTGGCTTTATTGTCAGGACTGTGGTTGACTTATCTCACAAAATGGAAGCTGCTAAGATATCCATGGGTGACCGTTAAATTTTTACTGATTATTACAGTGATCCTTGTTGGTGCATTTATCTTACGAGACGGAATGGATACAATGTTGCACGGAAAAGGTGGCGCGGAAGGAAGATTGATATATGGGGCAGTATATGATGTATTGGCTTTAATATTAGCTACCCTACTAAGCGTTTTCAAGCCTGGAAAGCGTGGCGGTATTAAGGCAGAGTCTAATCAACCTTAATACTATGCATATGAGTATGTAACGCGTGTATTTACTGTACCTAATCAGTATTGGTTGCGTCCCCCGTATTATTTACTGTCTTATTTACTCAGTTTTGGTTATGGGTTTCTGGTGTTTTTATAATGATGAATCTTTATATGGTGTTAGCCTTTCTCTTTAACGGTTGTGATTGTTATAGTGACTAGGCGCGAAAAGTGAAAAATCATGAACTTTCTGCAATAGATGTCCGTAATAGGGTTAAGGAACAATTTCCTATGCTGATAAAGGCAATCTTGACTGGTTGCATTCCCCTGAGCGAGGATTTTTGATCAAAAAAATTAACCTATGGCAATTATTTAATTGATAAGGCTTCGATATTAAAAAGTATAGTCAATTCTCCTTATTTTGAACCTTATTGCATTTTTAGTTGAAATTAATATTAATCATATGAGGCTTATCTTCATCCTACTTTCTTTTATTAGTATTCAAGTAGGAGCACAAACGCAAACCGATATTTTTACAGCACTTAAATCGAAGCATTTTTTTCTAGCAAAAGAAATTTACGAGGCTCAGAAGAATAGTTATACCCGCCAGGAGCGACAGTATATTGAAGCAGTTTTGCATAATGCTTTCAATAAACCAGCTCAATCTAATGTGATGATTGACGCTTTACTTGCTACACCGACTTCGGTTCCTGATTCGATAGCTCTTCTGTTGTATCGTACCCGGTCGGATAATTTTGTGAAACTGTTTGAGTATGAAAAGGCAGCGAAAGCTATTGAAACGATATTAGAACGGTACACTACATTACTGGAACCTCAGGAACAGAATGATTTAAAAAATAGTCATCTTATCTGGACTAAACTAAAAGATGTTCCCAAGCAGGTTGTTAATATACCGGCTACTACCCGTATGCAATTGAAAATTGATAAGGCGGGTTTGAAGAATTTGGTGGCTCATCATCAACAGGACAGTGTTGATTTTGTTTTTGACACCGGAGCAAATATTTCTACTGTTACTGTTTCAACTGCGAAAAAGTTGCGTATGCAGCTGATCCCGGCGAATATAGAAGTGGGTACGATAACCGGAGAAAAGATTCTTGCTGATCTGGCTGTTTGCCCTTCGTTATATATTGGAGCAATTGAATTAAAGAATGTTGTTTTTCTAGTATTGCCGGATGAAGCATTGTATTTTCAGCCTATCGATTATAGGATCAATGGAATAATAGGATTTCCTGTGATGAATGCTTTTAAAGAAATTCATATTACTCGCGATCAGTATTTTATTATTCCCGAAAAAGAAACTGTTTACACCGCCTCATCTAACATGGCACTGGATGGGTTAAAGCCTATGATTCATATCAATGGTATGCATTTTACATTCGATAGTGGAGCCGATGAAAGTATGTTGTACAGTAAGTTTTACAAAGCACATCGAGAGGATATTGATGGGAAATATCAACCTCAGGACTTCTCATTGGGTGGGGCAGCCGGGGTTAAAACTTTTTCAGGTTTTTCTATTCCTTATACATTTACCATATTGGATAAGAAGGCTCATCTTGACAAAGTGAAGGTAGTTAAAGAACCAATTAATGACGAAGAAAATGTATATGGAAACATAGGGCAGGATGTTATCAATCAGTTTGGTGTACTCATTCTCAACTTTGATAAGATGTTTATCAAGCTGAACTAGTTCGTCATAAATAATGAGGTTGTGGCGATTACTGGAATCCGGTTTGCAAATGGATAGGTTGTTGTTTTATAAAACATCGTTAAATGAAAGTAGAATATATTCCTATTAACGCCGACTAGTAAAATAATTTCGTTAGGAACAGATGTAGTATGCTATGCTAGGGCAGCGCTTAATCCTTTTGTTAAAATCAGAAATAATACTATTTTTAGGTATTATCCTCAAGATTTTTTTACTTTTACAGTGTGAAGAAAGTAATCGCAATATTGCTTTTAGGGATTTTTCTTACTGCCAATACAGCTTTTGGGCAATTATTGCGGTTGCCAACTCTATTTCATCATTATTTGGAGCATGTAGAGTGGGATAATTATACTTTTGCCGAGTTTCTGGCAGCACATTACTCAGGACAGATTGAACATCCCGATGATCAGCATGGGGATCATCAAAAACTTCCATTTAAGTCAGGAGACTTTAACACTTCTCATGTAGTAACGGATGTGTTACCTCAATGTCTATATTTATCCGAAATTATAGTGGAGGGTGTTGATACTAAAACACCAATCCATGATAAGGATGATTATTCCAATTCTTATCTGAGCCGCATTTGGCAACCTCCCCGTATCTAGTTAATCATTCCCTCATTTCTTTTGAAGAAAAGCGTGCAGCTTTTCTGTTTGATTATGTGGATATTTTCACATGATGAGATTTTTCAATGATTAACTCGGAAAGGCAATGTTGAATCGGATTATTAATTTTTCTATCAAGAACAAGCTAATTATTGGAATTTTTATAATTGCTCTCGTTGGCTTTGGTATTTATGAATTAAGGCGGCTGCCTATTGATGCGGTTCCGGATATTACCAATAATCAGGTGCAGGTGATTACGGTAGCACCGGCATTAGGGGCTACTGATGTAGAGCGACTGATTACTTTTCCCATCGAGCAGGCCAACAGTAATATACCCTATCTAAAAGAGCTGCGTAGTTATTCCAGCTTTGGCTTGTCGGTAATTACGCTGGTGTTTGAAGATGATGTGGATGTATATTGGGCGCGACAACAGATTGCTGAGCGTTTGCAACAAGTTCAGGAAGAATTGCCCAAAGGTTTTGGATCGCCCTTTCTGGCGCCTATTACTACTGGATTGGGTGAAATTTATCAATATGTAGTTCGTCCTGAAAAGGGGTATGAAAAAAAATACAGTGCTATGGAATTACGTACCATCCAGGATTGGATTGTACGTAAACAGCTGTTGGGAGTAAAAGGAGTGGCTGATGTGAGCAGTTTTGGCGGTTTGCTAAAGCAATATGAAATAGCTGTAGAGCCCGAGAAGCTGTTTGCTTACCGGATTTCCATTGCGGACGTATTTGAAGCCCTTGAAAGAAATAATCAGAATACGGGAGGTTCTTATATCGAAAAAGGCCCCACAGCTTTATTTATAAGAAGTGAAGGGTTGGTGGGCAGTATCCATGATATTGAAAATATCGTTGTTAAGAATTTGCCTGATGGCCTTCCACTCTTAATAAGAGATGTGGCGGAAGTAAGATTTGGGAATGCTACCCGCTACGGTGCGCTTACCTATAATGGCGAACAACAAGTGTCGGGCGCTCTGGTATTGATGCTGAAAGGAGCGAATAGTAATGAGGTTATCAGAAACGTAAAAGAGCGCATTGAGGAAATTAAGAAAACATTACCCGAAGGTGTAACTATAGAGCCTTTTATCGACCGCACTAAAATGGTGAATAACGCTATCAGTACTGTTAGCCAAAATCTGATGGAAGGCGCATTAATTGTCGTATTTGTGTTAGTGCTGTTTTTGGGTAATCTGCGAGCAGGCCTACTGGTAGCATCTGTGATCCCACTGTCCATGCTTTTTGCCATCATTCTCATGAATCTTTTTGGTGTGAGCGGAAATTTGATGAGTCTTGGCGCATTAGACTTTGGATTAATCGTAGATGGGGCTGTGATTATTGTAGAAGCGGTAATGCATCGTTTATCGCATAGTAACCGATTCAGAAATATTGCCCGATTGTCTCAAGTAGAAATGGATCAGGAAGTTGGCTATTCCGCTTCTAGAATGATGAACAGTGCTGTATTTGGGCAAATGATTATTCTGATTGTGTATCTACCCATATTTACATTGCAGGGCATTGAAGGCAAAATGTTCAAGCCTATGGCGCAGACAGTTGCTTTTGCCTTACTGGGTGCCTTTGTGTTATCGCTCACATATATTCCTATGATGAGTGCTTTGGTATTGAGCAAAAAGATTTCAAATCAGCCCACGTTCGCTGATCGCTTCATGAACCGCCTTGAGCGCTTTTATCAAAAATACCTCATTAAAGTATTGCGTTTTCAGCGCCAGGTATTAGTTACGGTATTGGCTTTATTTCTTTTCGCGTTATGGGTAATGTCGCGTTTAGGTGGTGAGTTTATTCCTTCATTACCTGAGGGGGATTATGCAGTTGAAACCAGAGTACTACCGGGAAGTAATTTGGAAACCTCCATCGACGCAGTTTCCAAAGCCTCTCGTATCTTATTGAAAGAGTTTCCGGAGGTGCAGCGTGTGGTTGCGAAAACAGGAACTAGCGAAGTGCCCTCCGAGCCATTGCCCATCGATGTTTCGGATATGATAATTGTGCTAAAAAATCGAAAAGAATGGACATCTGCACGTACGTATCATGAATTGGAAGCCAAGATGAGTCAAGCACTGGAAGTGATACCCGGTGTTACTTTCAGTTTTCAGTATCCTGTGGCAATGCGATTTAATGAGCTCATATCCGGAGCCCGACAGGATGTGGTGTGTAAAATATTCGGAGAAAATCTAGATACGCTAGCCTATTATGCCAATATACTTGGAAGAATCTGTAATAGCGTAGAAGGAAGTTCAGGCGTGTATGTAGAGTCTGTTTCAGGCTTACCGCAGATTACCGTGCGCTATAATCGTGCAGCCATCGCCCGATATGGTTTAAATGTGAATGACATTAATAGTATTATCAATGCCGCGTTTGCGGGCCAGATCAGTGGGGTGGTATACGAAGGTGAAAAACGTTTTGATTTAGTAGTGCGGCTAAAAAATGAACGACGTAGAAATTTGTCGGATGTACAGCAACTTTTAATTCCTACACCACAGGGAACACAAATTCCCTTGAGTGCCGTAGCGAATGTACAAATTGAGGAAGGTCCTAATCAGATTCAGAGAGAAAACTCACAGCGCAGAATTATTGTAGGGTTTAACGTGCGCGGTCGTGATGTGCAAAGTGTCGTGCATGAACTACAGGAAAAAGTGCAGCAGCAAGTGAAATTCCCCTCTGGATATTATGTTACTTATGGTGGTGCTTTTGAAAACCTAGTAGAAGCCAAAGCTCGATTACTGATTGCAGTGCCGGTAGCGCTGGCATTGATTTTTCTCTTACTATTCTTTGCCTTTCATTCTGTAAAGCAGGGATTGTTAATATATACGGCCATACCGTTGTCGGCAATTGGAGGTATCCTGGCTCTGGCAATACGCGGTATTCCGTTCAGCATTAGTGCCGGCGTAGGATTTATTGCATTGTTTGGTGTGGCGGTGCTCAATGGTATCGTGCTTATAGCAGAGTTTAATCGTCTTAGAGCGGAAGGTTATAAAGACCTGAAGCGTATTGTAGTACAGGGAACGAAAATTCGTTTGCGTCCCGTGTTGATGACAGCCACTGTGGCATCTTTAGGTTTTTTACCCATGGCCATAAGTACGGGAGAGGGGGCTGAAGTGCAAAGACCACTAGCTACAGTGGTTATTGGAGGCTTACTCATAGCTACTTTTCTCACATTATTTGTATTACCCATTTTGTATATCATGACGCATCAGAAAGCATTTCGCTTAAAAGGAAAGAAAGGGATTGCAGTTGTATTTGTATTTGTATTATTACTGTGTTTTGTAACGCAAGCTCAGGTGCCCATTACGCTGCAACAGGCCATAGATACAGCTTTGGCCAATAATCTCACTGTAAAGAATGAGCGGTTGAAAAGGGAGTATCATCAGCAATTAATTAAGTCCGGAGCAAATATACCCGCTACAAATCTGGTAGGAGAGTATGGCCAAATGAATAGTATTTATACAGACGCTAAACTGGGTATATCGCAGACAATTAATTTCCCTACGGTATATTCTAGACAAAAGGAAGTACTGAATGAGGAATGGAAAAGTAGTGTACTTCATGTGGGTATACAGGAAGCGCAGCTGAAAAAACACGTTACACAAGTGTTTTTTACGTTACTTTATCTACGGCAAAAGAAAAACTTACTTCTCAAAAATGATAGCATCTTTAGTGAGTTCATGAATAAAGCTGCCCTTCGGTTTAAGGCCGGTGAGAGTAATGTGCTCGAAAAAACCACCGCCGAAAATCAGCGCGGACAAATTGCTTTACAATTAAAACAGCTGGAACAAGATGTGGCAGTAGTACAGCTACAATTTCAACTGTTGCTCAATACCACAACCCCTTTTGTGCCAACTGAAGCAAACACTGCTCTTCCTCGATTGCTCGCCTATGAGGTGGGACACTTGCCGATGCATCCTGAAGTGCGTTATTGGCAGCAGCAAAAAGAATTGGCTGAGGCAACTACTAAGCTCGAGCGATCCAAATTATTACCTGAACTTACTTTGGGTTACTTCTTAATAGGGATGAAAGGGAATGGTGCTGATGATAAATGGTATTCCGGAGCATTGCGTTTTCATTCGGGGCAGATAGGACTGGGAATCCCTTTGTTTAATGGCGGTCAAAAAGCCCGAATAAGGGCTTCCGCGATCAATGAAAAAATTGCAGCTACTCAGTATGAGGTGCAACTGCAAAATCTGGAGAGTGGCTATAGGTCTGCTTTAGAGCAGTATAAAAGACAGGAAGAAATGGTGGCATATTATGAGCGCACTGCATTGAAGCATGCCGAAACTATAGTTGAAACAGCTAACAAGCAGTTTTCAAATGGAGAGATTAATTATCTGGAATATGTGCTGTTACTAAATCAGGCAACAGAAATTCAGATCAATTATGTTGAAACCATTAAAAACCGAAATCTGGCATTAGCCGAACTTTATTATTACATTAATCAGTAGCACGATAAGATGAAAAGGAATTTTTTATTTATACCCATCGTATTGTTTTTATTATCCTGTAGTGAAAAAAAACAGGAAGCTGATATTCCCAATGAGCCTGCTGAGGAAAATATGGTGGTGCTTACTCCGGAGCAATATAAGAATGCAGGGATTGATACCGGATCGCTGATGCAGAAAAGTATTTCGTCCTTGCTGAAGGTGAGCGGTAAGATTGATGTTCCGCCACAAAGCCTAGTATCGGTAAGTGTGCCGATGGGCGGCTACCTCAAGCACTCTAACTTATTACCGGGGATGCATGTCAACAAAGGTGATGTGTTGGCAGTATTAGAGGATGTTCAGTACATACAGTTGCAACAGGATTATCTAACATTGAAGGCGCAACTGGCGCTAAACAAAAATGAATACAATCGCCAGAAAGAGTTGAATGAGAGTAAAGCCAGTAGCGATAAGGTATATGAACAAGCTAAGGCTAATTATGAGTCGCAATTGATTGCTGCTAAGGCTGCTGAAGAAAAATTAAGGCTGATTGGTATTAACCCGAATACGCTTACTGCAGATAATATTTCTAAAAGCATCAGAATTTATGCACCTATTTCAGGATATGTGTCAGCTGTGAATGTGAATATTGGCAAGTATGTAAATCCGAACGATGTGCTTTTTGAATTAATCAATCCTGATGATATTCATCTCGCGCTTTCCGTGTTCGAAAAAGATGTGGATAAACTTTTTATTGGTCAAAAGCTGGTAGCTTATACCAATACGCATCCGGAAAAAAGATATGACTGCGATATAATTCTAATTAGTCGAAATCTATCGGAACAAAATGCTGTAGAGGTGCATTGTCATTTCGATCGGTACGATAAATCGCTATTGCCCGGCATGTTTATGAATGCTGAAATTGAATTGAACGCTCAAAACGCTACGGTGCTGCCCAGCGATGCAGTGGTGCGCTATGGAAATAAACAATACGTTTTTATATCAAAGGGAAATTATGCTTTTGAAATGATAGAAGTTGCGACAGGTAGTGAGGAGGAAGCGTATACTGCCGTGAGTATACCAGATCAGCTAGCAAATCAATCTTTTGTAATAAAAGGAGCTTATAATTTGCTCATGGCCTTGAAGAATAAAAGTGAGGACTAAAATGATTGAATTTCGATGGGGATAATGTATACTTTCCCTAATTTCACTTTTAAATGAAAAGTATCAAAAAGGCAACTTTTACAGCAGTAATTGATATTATAGGGATTAATCCCTTTGTTTCTCTTCCAGAGCCGGTTTGGGAAGGTGTTTTTCGTCAAGCGCAGAAAGAGAAAGGACCTATTCTTATAAGAGGAACCATCAATGGGAAACCTTTCCGGCAAACACTGGTTAAGTTTAAGGGTGCTTGGCGGCTTTATGTTAACAATGTTATGCTCAAAGACTCTCCACGACGTGTAGGGGAGGCGGTGGAACTTTTTGTCGAGTATGACCCTGAACCGCGTACTATTGCACCCCATCCCGATTTTATCAGAGCACTGAATCAGCACAAAAAGGCTAAACAGGTATTTGAGCAGCTTCCCCCTTCTCTACAGAAGGAAATAGTACGATATATTGCTAATCTGAAAACCGAAACGAGTGTACAAGCTAATATTGAAAAAGCCATCGGGTTCTTAACCGGTAAGAACAAATTTATAGGCCGCGAGCCAATTCGCTCTTAGAAAAATAATTAGAAAGAGAAGATTGATGTAGGTTTGTATGTATGAGCAGCCGTTTTTCCATATCCAGGTTTAGGAAGAGTTTGTGCTATGCATGGGCCGGACTTAAAACAGCTCTACGCTCTGAACAAAATCTGCGTTTTCATTTAATAGCGACGGTTGCAGCAATGATACTGTCGTTTGTCGTATCGCTTTCCCGTGTTGAATTTGCCCTAATTATTATTTGCATTGGATTAGTGCTTGTGGCAGAGCTGGTTAATACAGCCATTGAAAAACTATGTGATAAGATAGCACCTTCTCTGGATGAGCAAATTAAGTTGATAAAAGATTTATCCGCTGCTGCAGTACTATTAGCGGCCATTACAGCTTTTATTTGTGGTCTTATCATCTTCCTGCCCAGAATCTTTTCATTTCTGTCTTAGGGAACTATCTATTCATGTAATTTTCAATACGATTAGCAATTGAGGCAATAACAACTGTTAGTTTTATTAATTAAATGTGCATAATTTTTAAAAACTAACGGAACAGGATGGTAATTAGGTTAGATAAGTTTAAATTTGCGCCTCACAATTTTAAACAATAATCAATTGGCAATGCAAAGAGTTTACAATTTTTCAGCCGGCCCTTCTGCTCTTCCGGAAGAGGTTTTAAAGAAAGCACAAAGCGAGTTGCTGTGCTATGGTACAAGTGGTATGAGCGTAATGGAATTGAGCCATCGCTCGAAGGACTTTATAGCCATTTTTGAGTCGGCAGAAAGTTTATTGAGAGAATTGATGCGTGTGCCGGACAATTACAAGATATTATTTCTACAAGGGGGCGCTTCATCGCAGTTTGCGATGGTACCGCTGAACTTGATGAATAAAAATAAAAAAGCGGATTATGTAAACACAGGTACTTGGTCTACAAAAGCTATTAAGGAGGCAAAGCGTTATGGTACAATAAACGTGGTAGCTTCTTCAGAAGATAAAACCTTCAGCTATATTCCTGAGCTGGATCCTTCTAAATTTGATAAGGATGCGGATTATTTCCATATTACTACCAACAACACTATTTATGGAACTCGTTATGCCACCTTACCGGATACCGGCAATGTTCCGTTGGTAGCAGATATGTCTTCTGATATTTTGTCTAAACCATATGATGTTTCCAAGTTCGGCCTTATTTATGCCGGAGCTCAGAAAAATCTGGGACCTGCAGGTGTGACTGTGGTAATCGTAAGGGAAGACCTAGTAGGAAATGCTATGGAATTCACACCTACCATGTTCAACTATAAAGTGCATATTGATAGTGATGGTATGTACAATACCCCGCCCACATTTGGAATTTATATCATGGGCCTAGTATTGCAATGGGTAAAAGAACAGGGAGGTGTTGAAGCATTGGAAAAAATCAATAATGAAAAAGCCAACACACTTTATAATTTCCTAGACGAGTCTTCGCTCTTTAAGAGTACTGTAAAAGGTAAAGATCGTTCTATCATGAATATTCCTTTCGTTACCGGTAATGAAGAGTTGGATGCTAAGTTTATTAAAGAAGCTACAGCTGCCGGATTTGTACAACTGAAAGGACACCGTAGCGTAGGGGGTATGCGCGCCAGCATTTATAATGCTACCCCGCTGGAAGCAGTACAGAAGCTGGTGGAATTCATGAAGAAATTTGAAATGGAGAATAAATAATCTTTAACGACTAATCAACATACAAGAGAATGAGCTATACCATAAAAACTTTAAATAAAATCTCTCCCAAAGGCCTCAGTAAATTTGGGGAAGGATATGTATTAGATGACAATGCTGCTAATCCGGATGCGATTCTGGTAAGAAGCGCGTCTTTGCATGAAGTGGAGTTTCCAGAATCCTTATTGAGTATTGCCCGTGCCGGAGCAGGTGTAAATAATATTCCTATTGATAAATGTGCCGAAAAAGGTATTGTGGTGTTTAATACACCTGGTGCCAATGCCAATGCTGTAAAGGAACTGGCTATTGCGGCTATGCTGATTTCTTCTAGAAAAATTGTAGATGGCATCAACTGGGCCAATTCTCTTACTGAGAACGTAGCTAAAGAAGTAGAGAAAGGAAAAGCTCAGTTTGTAGGGCCGGAAATTGAAGGAAAAGTACTGGGGGTTATCGGATTGGGTGCGATTGGAGTACTTATTTCCAATGCTGCAGTAAATTTAGGTATGGAGGTGCTGGGATACGACCCCTACATCTCTATTGATGCTGCATGGGGACTGTCCAGAGCAGTGAAAAAGGCTCCTGACCTAAAAACTATATTTGAGCAAGCAGATTATATTACCCTGCATATGCCGTACAACGAGAAAACAAAAGGCACACTGAATGCGGCTGCCTTTGCTCAGATGAAAGACGGCGTACGCATTATCAACCTGTCCCGCGGTGAACTGGTAGTGGATGAGGATGTCTTGGCTGCCATCGAAAGCGGAAAGGTGAGTACATATGTTACCGACTTCCCCAATGAAAAATTGATTAATAAACCTGGTGTGATTACCATTCCTCACCTAGGTGCTTCTACTCCTGAGTCGGAAGATAACTGTGCCGAAATGGCCGCTAAGCAAACAAAGCTTTATCTGGAAACCGGAAATATTAAAAATTCGGTGAATTTCCCTAATTGTGAAATGCCGATGTCAGGTGTGCAACGCATCACCATTGCGCATAGAAACGTTCCTAACATGGTGGGACAGATTTCTACTGCTCTAGCAGATGCAAAGTTGAATATCGAGCATATGATTAATAATAGTCGTGGGGACTACGCTTATACCATCATTGATCTGGAAAATAAAGCAACTGATGATAGTTTGGCCAGAATCAAAGCTATTGAGGGTGTATTGCGTGTGCGTGTGATCTAAGATTGTATCGTATATTAAAGTTGTTTTTAAAAAAGAGCCGATGTATATTACATCGGCTCTTTAAATGGATATATTGGATAATCTTGAAGTTTAGTATTCAAATTTTCGTAGTGAAGGAGCTTTAAACCATGTAGTAATTACTACGGCCACAGTCATACAGCCTCCCACTATTACTGAAGGAATCACTCCTAATAGTCGTGACATAACACCACTTTCAAACTGTCCCAGCTCATTACTGCTCAATACAAACATACCGCTTACACTACTCACGCGTCCTCGCATGTGATCGGGGGTCAGTAATTGTATTACCGTACCACGCACTACCACACTGATGCCATCTAGGATGCCGGCTAGTACCAATACAGCAAAAGATAGCCAGAACCATTTCGATAATCCGAACAGAATAATGCAAGTACCAAAGCCGGCTACGGCCAAAAGCATTTTCTTTCCCTGCGCTTTCTTCATGGGCCATAACGTTAATATCACCACAATAATGATAGCACCAATATCGGTGGCGGCATTCAACCATCCAAAACCTTTGGGTCCTACTTTTAAGATATCACTGGCAAATACAGGAATCATCGCTACAGCACCTCCAAACAGAACGGCAAACATGTCCAATGCCATGGCAGCCAGTAAGGCCTTTGTCTGAAATACAAAAGCCAGTCCCTCTTTAATACTTTCCCAGGTCGCTTTTTCGGCGCCATGCTGTACCAAGGGTGGTTTGGGTTTCAGTTGGAAAAGAAAAATAAGACTTAGGCTAATAAGGCCGCATATTACAATAAGTGTATTGCTAATGCCTACTAGAGCAATTAAAAATCCTCCTACGGCATGTCCAGTTACAGATGCAGAAAGCCACATTCCCTGATTCCATGTTGTGGCGTTCTGTAAAAGATTTTTGGGGACAATAGTAGCGATCATGGCCGTAAAGCAGGGCCCCACAAAAGAGCGCAACATGCCGGTAAAAAAGAAAACCCCGTAAATAAACCATGTGATATGACGCGTATGAAGAAATTCCTGTACGGTTTCTGTAGAAAGAGAGAATAATACGAGTGCGGCCATAAAGTACCCCGATATACCTTGCAGGATAAGTTTGCGTTTATCTTTAATATCAACCCTGTGACCTGAATATAAAGCCAGTGAAAGGGCAGGAATTACTTCGGAAAGGCCAATCAATCCGATGGCTAAGGGGTCTTTAGTGAGCTGATAAATCCACCAACCCACCACTGTTGTAATCATCCGCATAGCCATCACAAAAGTGAAGCGGCCAATCATAAGGTTTCGATATTCGGGAATGCGAACAGCCGCAAAAGGGTCATTGGTTATCTGAACTTCAGGAACGTTTATATTTGCCATTAGATGTGCAAAAGTAATGCGAATATTTGTTTATAGATCGCTAATTTTATTCGTTGCGTGATGAGGATGCAGAAGGATAATACGTTATTGTAGCTTACAAATAGATAGGATATATACCAGGCTCGTATTCGCGTTCCAGTGCATCGTAGATGATCTGTAAGTGTTTTTCGTTAGTCAAAAAATCAGCTTCGGAGGCATCTACCAGCAATACCGGAATGTGGAGTAGTCGAATATATTGCAGATAAGCTTCTTGTACGTTCAATAGATAATCGTCTGGTATATTTTGTTCATATTCTCGCTGTCGTTTTTTAATGTTCTGCTGTAGCTTTCTTACAGGCGCATGCAGATAAATTAATAGTTGCGGCATAATGAGGTTTTGTTGAACAATCTCAAAAATGCGCTGGTAAAGCTTATATTCATCCTCTGATAAAGTAACTTTTGCAAACAAGAGTGATTTGGTAAATAGGTAATCGCTGATGGTTATCTGCTGAAATATATTCTTCTGTATTAACAGTTCTTGCAGTTGTTTGTAGCGTTCTGCCATAAAGAAGAGTTCCAGCGGAAATGCATATTGTTTAGGATTTTCATAGAATTTTGGGAGAAAAGGGTTGTCAGCAAAAGATTCCAGTACCAGCCGGGCATTGTAATGCTTGCTGAGCAGTGTAGCTAGGGTTGTCTTGCCGGCACCGATATTGCCTTCTATTGTAATAAATTCGTATTTCAAAATATGCACGCTAATATGGCGGCAAATTAAGAGAAAATCAGGAAATTGATAAAACTGAATCTATAGTGTAGGGGCGTTGCTGAATGAAAAACACGAAGAATCGCTTAAGCGTTATTCTTATTAATGAAACAAATTTGTAATGAAAACACCGAGGACCATACTATCTTTAAACAGTATCAATTTTTATAAAATAAATCCCTGTAAACCATTTATCCATATTGAAATGAAAAAAACAGTATTGCTTGCTTTATTAATCGGATTTTTACATTGGAGTAGCTATGGACAGATATCTGTGAACACTAGTCAGTTTAACAAACGCAGTGGTGTAAGACTTGCTATTGCTAAAAACAATTTGCTATCCGTAACATGGCCTTCCGGTAATAATCATCATAGCCGATTAATTCTTGATCTCAATCAGGAACAGCCATTACTTAAAAGTGTGCAATTGCTGAAGGGGCAGTTAGCACATGAAGTGGCGCGGGATGTAGATCCGATTTTCTGGATGACTGTGGGGAAAAGAGATCTTATTTCGCAGAACGCCTGGAACATTTTTTTTGATAAGGTGCATTTAAAGCCTCATCAATCGCATAAGGTAACGATACATAAAAAGGATGTCACTGTAATTTCAGAAGGTAGTAGGACGATTATCAGAATAGGCGAAACACATGCTGCGGATTTTAAAGGCGTCTTGGAAATTACACTCTATAATGGTGCTTCTTTGTTTAATATCGCGGCTGTAATGGCCACCGAGATAGATTCTACTGCCATTATTTATGATGCCGGCCTTGCAAGCAAAAGTCAGATATGGAAGCAAATTGCTTACGCTGATGTGTATGATCAAATACAGCAGATTGCTTGTGTGATGTCAGACACTGCCAAAAGTCAGGCTGTGAAATATCGTACAATCATGGGAAGTAATGAGGAGGGAAGTATTGCGGTGTTCCCCGCTCCTCATCAGTATTTCTATCCTCTTGATGAAGCTTTCAATCTCAAGTTTACCTGGTATGGCTCCGACTATCAAAAAGTATTTAATGGTTATGGGATTGGCATCCGACAGGACCTGCGGGGCGACAATCGATTTGTGCCTTGGTTTAATGCGCCGCCTAAGACCCAACAAAGGCTGAATTTCTTTTGTCAAATTTCTGATAAAGACGCAGCAGCCCTACTCGCAGATGTGAAAAAATGGACGAATAATGACACCTATGTGGCACTGCCTGGTTTTAAAACCATGGCGAGCCATTTTCACAACGAATTTGTGGTAAAGGTGATTATGGCCAATAAACCCTTGCCGGATACTCCTAGTTTTAAAAAAGTATTTAATGCTATGGGAGTAGATATCGTGCATTTGGGCGAGTTCCACTATACGGCCCATCCCAAAGGCCCCGATGAACTTCGGCTGTTGGAATTAAAATACATGTTTGATATGTGTAAACAGTATTCCGATAAAAACTTCTTACTCATGCCAGGCGAAGAACCGAACGAATTTTTAGGTGGCCATTGGATGGCACTTTTCCCTAAGCCGGTATATTGGATTATGTCAAGAAAGCCAGAGCTACCCATGGAATCGAATCATCCGGTATATGGTAAAATATATCGTATAGGAAATGCGGAGGAGATGTTGCAGCTGTTACAAAAAGAAAAAGGGCTAGCTTGGACGGCTCATCCGCGTACTAAAGGGTCTACCGGATTCCCTGATAAATACAAGGAAAGTGCATTTTTTAAATCTGATAGATTTATGGGTGCTGCCTGGAAGGCTTTACCTGCAGATTTATCGCAGGATAAACTCGGCAATGGCCGCGTACTGGACTTGATGGATGACATGAATAATTGGGGGGAGTATAAGAAAGTGATAGGAGAAGCGGATCTGTTTACCATTGAGCCCGAAAACGAGATGTATGCTCATATGAATATTAATTATCTGCAGTTGGATACAATACCCGATTTCACAAATGGCTGGCAGCCTGTGTTAGATGCTATGGAACAAGGCAGGTTTTTTACTACTACCGGCGAAGTATTGATCCCAAGATTTACTGTTGATGAACATTCATCTGGTTCTCATATTCAGTTAAAGAATCCGTCTCGGGCTGTAGTAGTATTTGATATAAAGTGGACATTTCCGCTAAACTTTGCCGAAGTTATTACCGGAGACGGTAATAAGGTGGAGCGTCATAAAATCGACTTAAGTCATACACTACCTTTTGGTAACACTACCATACGCCGTATTATGAATTTGGCCGGAAAGAAGTGGATACGACTGGAGGTATGGGATGCGGCAGTAAATGGTGCTTTTACGCAAACTATTTGGTTGCAATAAAAAAGAGGGAAGTAACTCCCTCTTTTTTTATATGTAAACTGCGTTGGTAATATTCAATACCACATATTGCCTTCGTTTTTTGCCTGTAGTCCAGAAAATACCTTCACCTTTTTGCACACCCATAAGCCGCATTCCCAAAGGTGTTAAAACCGATATTCTGTAGATATTTTCATTGCTTTCCTCCGGTGGAACTAATTTTAATGTTAGATTTTTCCTAGTTTGTATCTCTCTTAGCGTAATAGTATCATAAAGACGTGAAACGGTATTAGGAAAATCGTAAGCGGATACGACTGTTGCAGCAGAAAGCCTATCTAGCACTTTTTGTTGGTCTGCTTCGCTTAGCGATTTGAATTTAGGGTCAGATTCTAGCGCTTTTGTAATGAGTTTGTGATCTTCATCGAGAAGTATCCATTTGTTATCCATAGCACTTTAATTTTTGATTAATAAAAATGTTGTAAATGGGTATGTGCACACCAATACGCCTTGTCTGTACAGACAAAGCAACATTTTTATCCCCCCGAAACTTTATGTTTCGGGGGCTTAGCTATTAAAGTCTTTTGGATTTGAAAAAACGTATAGTTTCATACCGGCAAAAGGAATCATGTTCGCAGATGCGATACTATTAGTAGAACCTATGGAAATTATTGCCGACATTTCCAGCAAGTTATCAAACTTATTGTATAGGGAATGTTAATTCTGCGAAAGGAACATGATGGCAGCAATCTAAAGAAAAAACCCTTGTAGTAATACTACAAGGGTTCTCGCGATTCTTCTATAATGTCGGGGAGACAGGATTCGAACCTGCGACCCCCTGGTCCCAAACCAGGTGCGCTACCGGCCTGCGCTACTCCCCGCACAGCGTAATATACGTTGCTGTATCAAATCGGGTGGCGAAGGTAAAGAAAATCAATAAAACAACAAAGTATTCGTTTACTTTTTCTAGTAAATTTTCAGGAAGCAATTAGGGTTTCTTTTTCGATGAGCTTTTGCAACAAAATACTTTGGTTTTGGGCTCTGATATAATTATGTCCCTCATAGCGAGCCCCATAATACACATCGTCCAGTAAATAATCGGTAAGAAAACGCAGTGCCTGCATATATATCATGAACTTACCAGAGTATAACATGTATCGTTTTTCAACCTCCGTAAGTTCATCATTCATGTAATAATTATATCCTTCCACAATGGCATTATAGAACTCATCTCGAATTTCTATTTTACTAAAATCGGACTCTTCCTCGCTCACCGGGCTCAAATAGGTGCGCATCATATCACCCATATCGCTTATAAAATACCCGGGCATAACGGTATCGAGGTCTATCACGCAAATCCCTTTTCCCTGTTTATCAAACAATACGTTGCTAATTTTAGTATCGTGGTGTGTCACTCTCAGCTTAAAACCCGGATTGTGTATGATATTATTATACTCCTCTACAATGCCAACATGTTTCTTTAAAGTATCTATAAGTGCTGATGTTTCGCGAATGCGTTCGGTATTGCCTTTTTGAAGCGCCTCTATAAATTGATTATATCTAAGCGAAAGATCATGGAAATGGGGTAAGGTAATATTTAAGGTGTTGATGTCGATGCCGGACAAAACTTTAGTGAACTGACCAAATTGTTTGGCTGCTTCAAATGCCTGGTCGGGTGTTTCTACTACATCCAAGGTATGGCTATCGGGGATGAAGGGGAACATTCGAAAATACAGGTCGTCATTTATTTGCACCATAGACAAGCCCGTCGCTGTCTTCATAAGAGGGATAAAAAAATACTCCCTATTAGATGTTTTAAGAAACTGCTCTATCTTATCGATATTGTCTGCAATTAAAAAAGGGTCCTTAAAAACGGCATTATTAATCTTTTGAAGAATATATTTCTCCGAGTCATTTTCCACAACCCACGTATTATTAATCAGACCTGTTCCGATAGCGTTTATACGAAAATTCCTCGCGTCGAGCTTATAAAGAGCTAGCACGTCCTCCAATATTTTCATAATAGCAATTACATTTCAAATAAAGATAGGGGATAGCTGAATACCAAACTTGCGCAAACGTTTGTTTAGGAAGTATTTTAACTATATACTAAAGTACCTTTAAGTTCTTTTTGAAAGAAGGATGTCTCTTCTGTGTCATCAGATTGCTTTTTTTCCAAAATATCAATAAGGATGTTCATTGCCAAGCGACCTTGTTCATAAGGGTATTGGTCCAGTGATACTATGGGAGGATGAGCGGTGTATTTATTGACAGAAATATTAGCATAGCTGGCAAAAAGGATATCTTTGTTTACTAATATGCCTTTTTCCTGCGCATATTTTACGGTATCCAAATGCACATAGTCGTTAAAGCTAATTATGGCATCAGGTCTTTTTTTTAGGCTCAGCAGCTTGTTTAGTGCTTCGTGCGTGCCTTGTTCCGAAAGATCGGTCTTTTCTACCATCTGCATATCCACTTTTAATTTTCGTTTGGATATGCCTTCAATATAGCCCTTTAGGCGTTCTTTACTAGCTGCCAGTTCATCGGGACCGTTGATAAGTGCAATACGTTTTCGGCCTTGTTTGAAGAGCCAGTCTATCATCTCCGCAGTTCCATCGAATAAACTGCAATAAACTTTGTTTACATTATCTAATGGAGGAACTCTGTCGAAATATACTACTGGTATATTATATTTTTTTAATGCGGTGAGATGGTCGTATTTATTGGTTTCTTTTGAAAGCGATATGAGCAACCCGTCAATGCGCTGTTTGACCATTGCTTCTATCACCGTTTTTTCTTTTTTGATGCTGTCATGACTTTGTCCGAATAGGATGGTATAGCCATGTTCCATTGCTAGATCTTCAATGGCACTGATGCTCTTCGAAAAAAAATCTTCAGCAATAAGGGGGAGTATTACCCCAATTACATAACTCCTTTTTTGCTTAAAGAAGATGGCTTTGGGATTGGGCTCGTAATTAAGTTGCTGCGCCAATTCCTTTACAGCCTGCTTCGTTTTTAACCCAATGCGTGGGTGGTCATTCAATGCTCTGGATACGGTAGAAACTGAAACATTTAAGCGTTTCGCTATTTCTTTTATTGTTGGTATATCGCTCATAATCTCCCCGGACAATACATGCAATGTTAATTTAAAGATATTAAAATTATGACAGCTTTGTGCCTAAACATCACTTTCTTTAAGAATGGAGAAAAAGAACAGCCACAGGAGCGTTTCTGTATTCCTTTTTCTGCCTGGGTTTTGAAAAAATTATGGAAAAATCTTTCAATATCCTTTGGTGGTAAATATCTAAATCCTTAACTTTGCCGTCCATTTGAAACGGCCCCGTAGCTCAACTGAATAGAGCATCTGACTACGGATCAGAAGGTTTCAGGTTTGAATCCTGACGGGGTCACTTAAAAGGCAAGCAGCTACAAAACATGTAGCTGCTTTTTGTTTATAAGTACCATTGCCATCAATAGGGTATTTATCCATTTTCGCAGTGCTATTTTTTCATTCCCGGTTTATGCACTGCAATACTTATTAGAAAAAGAAAGCCTGCGGCGAGGTCTATCACACCTACTTTCAGTGTATTGGAGCTACCCATAAAAGTAGGCGACTTTAATGCTGGGATGCCTTGTGTTGCTCGCAATTCCATATTGGCGAGTATTCTATGTGCGTTAAGAAACATTGCGAAGAGTATAAGAGCAATAGTGATAAGGAAGTTACTCATTACCCAGCAATGCTTAAACAACCTCCAAGGGGTTAGTACTACCAATGCTAGTCCGATTACAAAATTTCCCATGCATCCTCAGCTGATAATGTTCTATGCTGTTCCCTTTGTGTGTAAGTAGGTTGTATAAGCAGCTTCATGATTGCTGATGTAAGACTGAAATAAGAGAGGCAAACAACTCAAAACTCCTCCCAGCCATAGGGTAAGACTACAGAAGTGTAATAACAATGTCGCTTGGGAGGATTTATTGCTCAGATATTTATGTTTTTATGTAATCAGCGTCAATACTTGATGATACACTATTAATGGTTATCGAGTTCAATTCCTTGTTGGATGTAATATTCAAATACTTCTTCCGAAAATTCGCTGATGTCAGAGAGGCGCAGGTTTAAAGATTTATTTCCTACACCTTCCAATAATCCATATTTATCCTCGAACAGCTTTCCATTAGTAAACGAAAAAGTGATTCCTTTTTTGGTTGGACTCACTGTAAGGATAATTCTTTTTAAGCGGTAAACGGGAACGCTATGATATTTTTCGGTTCCACCTCGCATTTCTTCTTTAAGCAAAGGGAACTTTTCCTTAATTAAATTGCGAAACTTAGAAAATATAGGCCGATATTGAGGTAGTATTTTTTCTTGAATGAATGTTTCGATATCTGGCATAGGATGAAGTTTTTCAATTTAAATAAGCAAGTCTGTGGACAGCTACTTCACATTGAAAGAACTGGTGTTTATATTGAATATAAAGATACAAAAGCCTCTTGAGTCGCAAATACAGTAGTATGCTAGGAGGAGGGGTACCTAACAGAAATGATGAGGCAGCTTATTGCAATATCACGGTGCCCAACGATTCTGTGATTTTGCGTTCCATATCTTTAAGTGACTTGTGAATGAAGTGCAGCTCAGGAAATTTCTCATAAGTTTTATCAGCTTCCATATCCTGCTGGTTTTGCAACAACATGCGTTTAATCTTTTTCAACTTTAGATATTGCAGGGCGGAGATCACTTTGTCTTTTGTGCGATCTTCCGAAATGAGCTTATAGCGGTTTAATTCTTCTTGATTGCCTTGTGCAAGCGTGCGTACAAAGCTGTCAAAGTCTTGTTGAAATAAGGTGTCCTGATAGCCCATATTTTCGCCTGCAATTTCTACCCACCGTGGACTTTCGTCGTAGGGATGATTGAGCAATGATACGGCTAGTGCACTCAACTCTTTATCTGAATGATAAATAAAATATTTTTCGTTAAACAGTTCCGGGCGGGTTTGCAATAGTTCCTTTATAGCTTGTATCAACTTAGCCACCTGTTGATCTTCAAACTCCAGCTCATCGATTTCATTAAAAATGTAATCGGCTATTCTTGTTTGTTCGTCCCAAGGTTTATGCCCATGTTCCAGCAATACGCGGGCCAGCTCTTTTTCCTGTAATTGGTCTTTAAATAACAAGTCAAAAGTGGCATCGTCATAATTACTGGCTTCGGCCTGAGCCAGGGCTGTGGGGTCAGGTGCTGTAGTAGCAGCCTTCTTTTCCTGTACGGCCAAACGGTCGCGGATGTATTTGTTCACCAGGGCATGTAATCCTGCTTCGTCGATATGCAGTATATCTGCTGATTGTTTGATATAATCCTGTTGCTTGGTAAAGTCTTCCGCCTTATTAATACGGGAAATGGATTCGGCGATTTTATTTACGAGCTCCGATTTTTTAACGGGATCGTTGCCGATATCCTTAAGGGCCAGTTCCAGCTGGAATAGGATAAAGTCTTTTTTATTCTTTTGAACAAAATCGATAAAGGCTGAGGCGCCTACCTTGTTTACATAGCTATCGGGGTCTTCATTATCGGGGATTAGTACCAGTTTCACATTCAAGCCTTCCTCCAAGGCTAGATCTAATCCGCGCAGGGCCGCTTTTACACCGGCACTATCGCCGTCGTAAATAATGGTGAGATTATTAGTGATTTTTTTTATCAGCCTTAATTGGTCGAGCGTGAGTGATGTACCACCGGAAGCTACTACGTTTTCAATTCCGGCCTGATGCAACGAAATCACGTCGGTATAACCTTCCACCAATAGACATTCATCGGCCTTATCCATAGCCTGGCGCGCAAAATAGAATCCATAAAGGATTTTACTTTTAACGTAAATCTCGTTTTCCGGCGTATTGATGTATTTGGGGGCCTTGTCATTGGCTTTAAGTATGCGGGCTCCAAAACCCAATACCTTACCGCTTTGGTTGTGAATAGGGAAGATGACGCGACCGCGATAATTATCCTGAAGGGAGCCGTTGCGCTCTACTATGAGGCCGGTTTTTAAAAGTAGTTCCTTGTTGAATTGATTCTTGAGGGCTTCATCTGTAAAGGCGGTACGAGCCTCCGGAGCATATCCCAATCGGAACTTTTCTATGGTTGCTTCGCGAAATCCTCTTTCCTTGAAATAACTTAAGCCAATATCACGGCCCTCGTCGGTATTAAATAAAGTATTAGTGAAGAACTTTTCGGCAAAGTTGTTGATAATGAATAAACTATCAGCTGTCTGGTATAGGTCTTTCTGCTCTTGGCTTACAAAAGTTTCTTCGACCTCAATACCATATTTGGCTGCTAACCATTTTAGAGCTTCGGCATAGCTGTATTTTTCATGTTCCATGATGAAGCTGATGGCATTGCCGCTTTTACCACAGCCGAAGCATTTATAAATTTCTTTAGTGGGAGAGACGGTAAATGAGGGTGTTTTTTCGTTGTGAAATGGACAAAGTCCCAGATAATTGACGCCTCGTTTTTTGAGTTTCACAAATTCTCCTACCACATCCACAATATTGATGCGGGATAAAATTTCCTGTATGGTATTTTGTGAAATCAATGCATACAAATTTAGTTAGGAATTATTGTATTACGACTTAAAAAGTCGTATAAATAAAATAGCGATGAGGACTCCAATTTTATATAAAATTTAATTAGCGATAGTGGATTTAAGTATATTATAATGAATTGGTTATAGAGCAATACAATATAAAGCTATTTATATTATTTTAAATTTTGTAAAATTCTTGTAATAGTCTGATAATTAAACGTTTGATGTCCAAAAAATAAAAAAACTGGCTAATCATTAACCAGTTTTTTTATGAGGTTTATGTGACTATCGATTCTAGTCAAAGCTTAAACATTCTTTCAATTCTTTTTCGGTATAAGCTAGTCCGTATTGCTTCAATACGTCTTCCGGTACACCGTTCCATTGATTGGGTTGATTTCCCATATATCCCAGATCTTTCACTCCAATTTCCGAAGTGTAGAAGCCTGTACAGGTAAGGTCTCGCATCAGGTTGAAGAAGGCCACACCCTGTGCCAGTTCGGGTTTATCTTTAGCTCTTTCGGGATAGGCAATCTGATCTACCACCTCTATGCGTTCCTTTTCGCTACAATCTTTAAAGGTTTTATTGAATTTTTTAAGACAATATACATCCAGCCAACGCAAGCCTCCACGCATAGGAGTTTGATAGCGGGGCTGATCTTTTACGGTGAATTCAATAAAATCGGGAACACCGGCATCGCTGGCACTGCCACTTACATCATCTTTGGGAATGATAATGTCGCCAAGAATGGTAATGGTTGCCATTTCGTGGTCGGTGAAGAATTTTGGCATTTTAGCTACCGATTCTTCGTATCGAAGTTCATCCTCATAGCGATGAATACCGGATTTCACTTCGCCGGTGGCTACTTCTTCCTTTTTTTCGGAAGGCTTACAGCCTGTAGCTAACATGCCCGAAGCTAGGGCTCCTGCGGCAATATATTTAAGTGATTCGCGACGTTTCATTTTAGCTGTCTATTTTATAGTTCACGGTTTGCTATGAACTAAATTATAAATTTTGTTTTTTCATTTCATCGATAATGTACTCACTTGCTCTCATACTCAGGGCCAAAATGGTCCAAGTAATGTTCTTGTTGGCTTGTGAGGGGAACTGGCTACCATCTACACAGAACAGGTTTTTCACGTCATGAGCCTGGCTCCATTTATTGAGCACTGAGGTTTTGGGATCGTTACCCATACGCGCTGTACCTGCTTCGTGAATGATATAACCGGGTTTATCGAGTCCCCAGTTATTGTGTGGTCCATTGTCGGCTCCGTAAGTTACAACGGCTCCCATGTTGTGCATAATTTCCAAGAAGGTCTCGGTCATGTGTTTCGCTTGTTTGATTTCATATTCGCTATGTTTAACATTGAAGCGCAACACCGGAATACCGTATTTATCCACTACATTGGGGTCGATTTCGCAATAATTGTGTTCGAAGGCAATGGCTTCGCCGCGTCCACCCATTCCTACACTTGCACCATAAAAGTAACGTTGGTCTTCCTTCAGAGAAGCGCCGTATCCTCCGGCTTCTTTCTTTTTACCGTTTACTTCATATTTTCCATTCAGATTTTGAATGCCCATACCAAAGCCATAAGAGGGCTGTCCGAAACCTCCCCAGTATTCGATGTGGTAACCACGTGGGAAATCCAGTTTTTTACCATCGAGCCACCAGGGGGTATATACGTGCATCCCACCAACACCATCTTCGTTGTAACGTTTTCTGCCGAAGAGCTGAGGCAGATATCCTCCTACGGCAACTCCGGTACTATCTTGGAGATATTTTCCTACCACGTTGCTACTATTGGCCAAGCCATTAGGATGACGTGGTGATTTGGAGTTGAGTAATAGCCTTGCAGTTTCACAGGCACTGGCTGCCAGAATTACCACGCGGCCATATACCTGATATTCCAGTAAATCTTCCTTATTTACATAAGACACACCGGTAGCCAAGCCTTCTTCATTAGTAAGTACTTCACGCGCCATGGCGTTGGCAATTACGTCTAGATTACCTGTTTTTAGGGCTGGATAGATTAATACATTAGAGGAGGAGAAGTCGGCTTTGGCAATACTACAGTTTCGCCCACATTGCGCACAGAAGAAGCAGGCGCCTCTATCATCATTAATCTTTTTGGTAAGGATGGAAAGACGTGAAGGTATTACAGGAATACCGGCCTTCTGAGCGCCCTGTTTTATAAACAGCTCATGGAGCCTGGGTTTAGGAGGTGGTAGAAAAATGCCGTCCGGGTCATTAGGCAAGTTCTCATAACTACCGAAAATTCCGATCAACCGATCGATTTTATCGTAATACGGTTTTACGTCTTCATATCCGATGGGCCAGTCAACACCTACACCATCATGGCTATAGCCCTTAAAGTCTTTTGGACCGAAACGCAGGGAGATTCGTCCCCAGTGGTTGGTACGTCCGCCTAGCATACGAGCGCGGAACCATTCCCATTCTGTTCCGGGAGCTTTGGTATAAGGCTCTCCTTCAATTTCCCATCCGCCATAGCAGGCATCAAAGTCACCAAAGGGTCTGTATTTGGTAGCTCTGCCTCGGCGAGGTGAATCCCATGGTTTTTTCAGCTGATAAATTTCTTTCTGAGGGTCATACATCGGGCCGGCTTCGAGCATGCATACACTTAAACCTGCATTCGCAAGTACATATGCAGCCATACCGCCGCCAGCACCTGAACCTACGATAACAACATCGTATTTTTTCTGCTGTTTTTTGATCTGTATATCCGGCATGTGGCAATAAATTATTAAAATAAAGGAAACAAATTAAATTAATACTTCAAAATTTGCAAAATCTATTTTGCAAATTTTTGGCAAACTAAAGTTAATCATTAAACTTTGACAAAAATAATTGTTTTATGGCCCCGAGACCTTCATGGTTTTTCGTTGGTTTTTTGATCCTTATTATTGCGGTGCTTGCCTTTCTTATGGGAAAAGGACGGGCCAGTAAAACTGTTGACAGTATGGTGATGAATAACGTACTGATACAGCAAATTGCTGAGCTCTCATCTCTTGAAGTAAGGGGCAATGCCAGTATTAAAAGTACGAATATTGCAGATGACGGCAGTCTTACCGATTATTTAAAAAAGGTATTTATTGAACGCACCGTAAACATTACAGTACCTTACGTTGCCAAATATGGTATCGACCTAAATAATCAAAAAATCACCATTGAAGAGGAAAATAAGCAGGTATATATTGTATTGCCTCATCCCAAGTTGTTGAGTTATGAATTGCGCCTTGATAAAGCCAATGCTGTTTCACGCAAGGGACTTTTCGAAAGCGACAATGAAGAAGCATACAACAAGGTGATGCAAAAATTATATGCGCAAACTCGAGAACAGTTAGAAAAGAATACTACCTTCAGGGAGCAGTCAAAAGAAAAAATCAGAAAGATAATCAACGACTACTATGCCCCGCTGAATATGAAGGTGCATATATCTTTCTCCGATGAGATAAAGAGTAAAGTGCTTGAACAAACACCACAATAGAATAAATTTATAGAATCAATAATCGTGTTTACTTATTTTAACCCTTAATGCAATATGAAAAAGAATCAATCTAACTCCCGAAGAAAGTTCATTAAAAATGCAGCTTTAATTGGGGCCGGTATTACAATAGTACCGAGACATGTACTTGGGCGTGGTTTTGTTGCCCCCAGCGATAAACTAAACATAGCTGGCATCGGTGTTGGTGGAAAAGGTGAAAGCGATTTGACTTCTTTTGCTAAAAGTCCTAATGTTAACATTGTTGCACTCTGTGACGTAGATGAAAGACAGGCTGTAAAATCGCGTAAAAACTTTCCCAAAGCAAAATTCTATAAAGACTTTAGGGAAATGCTCGAGAAAGAAAAGAACAACATCGACGCCTGTAGTATCAGTACCCCTGATCACACCCATGCTGTTGCTACACTAGCCGCTATGCAGTTGGGTAAACATGTGTACACTCAAAAACCTTTAACCCACGATATTTACGAGGCCCGTATACTTACACAGGCTGCTAAGAAGTATAAAGTAGTAACTCAAATGGGTAACCAAGGAGCATCGGGTGAAGGTGTAAGAAGAGCAAAAGAAATTTACGATGCCGGATTAATCGGTGATATCGTGGAAGTACATGCATGGACTAATAGACCGGTATGGCCACATGGTTTGCCCAAGCCAACCGGAGATCATCCTATTCCGGCAGAGTTAGATTGGGATTTGTGGCTGGGGCCTACTAAATACGAACCTTACAATCCGGTATATGTTCCATTTAACTGGCGTGGTTGGTGGAGCTTCGGTACAGGTGCATTGGGTGATATGGCTTGTCATATCATGGATCCAATCTATCGTATTCTTCCCATTAAATATCCTGATTCGGCAGAATGTAGTATCGCCAACCAATGGCTGGATATGTGGAAAGAAGCCAACTATATCGATAGCTGTCCGATGGCATCCATCATTCACCTCAATTACCCACGTACCGACAAAAAAGGTAGCATAAAAGTATCTTGGTATGATGGTGGGTTATTACCTCAACGCCCAGATGAACTGCTGCCTGAAGAGCCTTTTGGTAATTGGGATGGCGGTTGTTTATTCATTGGTACAAAAGGAAAACTGCTGATGGACTGCTATGGTGCTAATCCAAGATTACTACCAACCCGATTGATGAAAGAAGTAAATCTACCTAAGCCAACCTTAAAGCGTGTTCCTGAAGGTCATTATCTACAATGGGTGAATGCCTGCATTGCCGGTTATGGCAAAGGTGAGACCAGCTCTCCGTTCGAATATGCCGGACCCTTTACAGAAAGTGTGTTGATGGGTAACCTGGCCATCCGCAGTGCGATGATGGTAAATCCCAAAATGAAGGGTTGGGAAGATAAATATCTCGGACGCAAGAAGCTGCTTTGGGATGCTGAGAATATGAAGATTACAAACTTCGATGAAGCGAACCAATTTGTAAAAAGAGAATACAGAGATGGCTGGAGTTTGACACTCTAAGCTTAAGCATTTGCATAGCTATTGAAAAGGGATTCCCTCTGTGGGAATCCCTTTTTGTTAATGTAGTGATATAAAAAAACTAACACCTAAGTAGTGTTAGTTTTTACTATATGCAAATGTTGTTTGATTTAATGAGTTGAATGAGTTGCTTGCATATTGAAAGTGCTCATGGAATCTTTTACGATTTCATGCTTATTTACATGCGATACACTTACGGGAGTAGGTGTATGAGCTGTGGTTGCAGTATCACTATCATTCATTTGAGCAAGAGTAGGAGCAATGACTAGCGATACGATCGACATGAGTTTAATCAGAATGTTCATCGATGGTCCGGAAGTATCTTTAAGCGGATCGCCAACAGTATCTCCGGTTACCGATGCTTTATAGGGTTCTGATTTTTTATAGTACATCTTACCGTTGATCTCAACGCCTTTTTCAAAAGATTTTTTAGCATTATCCCAAGCACCACCAGAGTTATTTTGCAGCATTCCTAATAAAACACCACTTACAGTAGCACCGGCTAGAAATCCGCCCAGTGCTTCAGCTCCAAAGCCTGGTAAAAATCCTACTATTAAGGGTGAGATAATGGCAATAGTACCCGGTACAATCATTTTCTTGATAGATGCTTCAGTAGAAATAGCTACGCATTTATCGTATTCCGGTTTGCCTGTACCTTCCATGATGCCTGGAATGGTATGGAACTGACGGCGCACTTCTTCTACCATTGACATTGCTGCTTCGCCTACTGCGCGAATGGCTAAAGAAGAAAATAACAGCGGAATCATAGCTCCTACGAATAAAGCCGCCAGCACATTGGCTTTATAAATGTCAATGCCGCTAATATTGGAAACACCCACAAAGGCTGCAAAAAGTGCTAAAGAAGTTAAGGCTGCAGAAGCGATAGCAAATCCTTTTCCTGTGGCAGCTGTAGTGTTTCCTACGGCATCCAATACGTCGGTTTTTTCGCGTACTTCTTTAGGCAGTTCACTCATTTCAGCAATGCCTCCGGCGTTGTCGGCAATAGGCCCGAAGGCATCAATGGCCAACTGCATGGCGGTAGTAGCCATCATAGCAGCAGCAGCGATAGCCACTCCGTAAAGGCCTGCACACTGATAAGAGCCCCATATACCAGCAGCCAGTACAAGGATAGGCAGGAAGGTAGATTCCATGCCCATGGCTAAACCGCCGATGACATTGGTTGCATGACCTGTAGATGATTTTTTGATAATCATATTTACAGGGCGCTTACCCATGGCTGTGTAATACTCCGTTATGATGCTCATCAAAGCACCTACCAGCAATCCTACACCGATAGCACCCAATACGCCGTATTTCGTAAATACGAATCCGCGCAATTCCATTTGCTCCGGCATCAGCCAGTTAACCAAAAATACAGATGCCAATGCGGTTAATATAATAGATCCCCAGTTCCCCATATTGAGCGCCTTTTGCACTGTCTGGGTTTTAATACTGGCGTTCTCGCTTATTTTAACGAAGAAAGTTCCGACGATAGAGAATAAGATGCCGATGCCTGCAATAAGCATAGGCAAAATAATCGGGGAGAAGCCTCCTAAAGGATCTTCTCCGGTAATTTTAATTTGTTGTCCCAGTACGATGGTAGCCAGAACCGTAGCAACATAAGATCCAAAGAGGTCGGCTCCCATACCCGCTACGTCGCCTACATTATCTCCCACATTATCGGCAATGGTGGCCGGGTTGCGGGGATCATCTTCAGGGATACCCGCTTCTACCTTTCCCACCAAGTCTGCTCCTACGTCAGCAGCTTTGGTATAAATACCGCCACCCACACGTGCGAATAAAGCAATTGATTCGGCTCCAAGAGAAAAGCCGGTTAGTACTTCAATGGTCTGAATCATTTCTTCCGAATTCAGAGGAGCATCGGGAGCGAAATATTGTTTTAGCACTATATACAAACCTCCTAAACCTAATACAGCTAGTCCCGCAACGCCCACACCCATTACGGCGCCACCGCTGAAGGAAACATTCAATGCTTTTTTTAAACTCGTTCTAGCCGCATGTGCTGTTCTTACGTTGGCTAAAGTAGCAGCACGCATACCTACGTAACCTGCAAAGGCGCTGGAAACAGCTCCCACCACAAATGCAGCAGCAATAAGCCAGTGGGAGTGTGGATTGGTTTGTGCCAACACGGCTAATAAAATGCCTACTACGATAACGAAGTAGGCCAAAATTTTCCACTCAGCTTTTAAAAAAGCCATAGCACCCACACTAATGTAGTCGCTAATTTCTTTCATTCTAGGAGTTCCGGCTTCTTGCCTAGCAACCCACTTAAACTTAAAATATGTGTATAGCAAGCCTATGATGGCCATCAAGGGGACCAGATAAATGACGTGTTGCATATAATTTTTTTACTCTTCTACTTTTTTACTAATCTATAATTGGCAGGGGGTGCAAATATAAAGTGATGCTGTCAATTTGTTATGGTTTATCGCTAGAATTTCAAAAGGTTTCGTTTTGTTACATTTTTGATAAAACAAAAAGAAACCCCTACAAAATTTAAAGGTATTAAATTTCAATAAATTTTAAATTGTTTTCTTCGAGTTTTCGCAATACGGGTACATAAATATCCTTAATAATGGGGATATGCAAGCCTTTGAGCGAGAGCTCGTTATTTAATATCAGTTCGGCCGCGATACCTAGCGGTAATCCTACCGTTTTGGCCATTGCCGTTTGTAGGTGATCGTCGCCTTTTACCATAAGACTACTGTTGATTTTGTGAAGCGTTCCATTTTGTTCATATACAATTTCATGTAACATAATTACCATATCCTTATCACTTTCCCTCAGTTTAAGTCTGCTTTCCAAGAAGTGTTGAAGTATATCAGCCGCACTGTATATATGTTCGGGAATAAGGGTTTCACCGGTTAATCCCAAGTATTCAAATTGTTGTCGAATAAGTGGGCGGTCGGGATGCAGGACTATTTCTTTCAGATATTCTTCAAAACTTTGCACTCGATAACGATGCTGCAATACATGCCGGAGCCAAGTATTAACAGGTGCATTTCTGAACTTTTCCATTGAGTGTTCATTATCGGTAAGCCCGGCATCTACTAAATGCTGCCAACCTTTGCAGAAATCGGGGTGTCTAAGCGTGGTTCTTATAAAGGTGGCTGTTTCTTGCAGATTATATAGCTGCATGTAAGGCAGCGAATCCCTGTTAGCATAATACGCCCACTCCCCAATGGCCGGCGTAGCTACTCGTTTACAGCTATTAAAAACATCGGTATAGGATAAACGAACGGTTTGATGTCCATCTCGGTAAATGGCACCGGCTTTTCCTGCGTTTACTACATTAGCCGGATTCCAACTGATTTTATAATGCCAGGGATTATCATCGCTTTCCGGTGCTACCAGACCACCACAATGAGATTTAAAACTTTTAATATTTCCGCCTTGAGATTTTATTTCGTCGATAAGACGCATGGCGCTCATGTGATCAATACCTGGATCCAGTCCCATTTCGCACAGGAAAAGTATGCCGCTTTGTTGGATATCTTTTTCGTGCAGGCGAATCTTTTCATCGACATAGGATGCGGTAAGTAAATGCTTTTTATGAGCGATGCAATCTTTGGCAACGAGATAATGTAAGTGAGGAGGTAATAAGGAAATAACGACGTCCGCATTTTGAATAGCACCCATTCGTGCATCGTTTTGTGTTACATCCAATTTTAAAACGGCCGAACGGGGATGGCTTTGTGTTTTGGCAAGGGCCAATTGCACATCGGCTTCGGCTACTGTGAGTGTCCAATTGTATTGCTGGGCTTTCTGCAGGAGGTAACGAATCAGCACTGTAGCCGATTTCCCTGCTCCGAAAAGTAAAATATTTTTAGAGGCGGATGACAATGGCGTATTGATGTTTTTTGAAATAAAAAAGCTACCATTAAGGTAGCTTTTAATTGTATCACTAGCAAATTTTGTTATCTGCTTCTTCTGATGGCCTTGGGTTGTGGTTTGCTGTTTGTATTAGCACCAACCTTTTTACTTTCGGCATCAGCCATTACCACAGCTTTGTAAGCATTCACAATGCCTCCAGTAACAGATACATCGGAGAGTAAAACACTATCTCCAGTAGCAGAAAGCAAAGCTTTTTGGGTAGGAACGGTTACGCTTTTTTCAATGATTTCCTTAACCTTTACGGCACTAAGATTCGGATAATAGCTCATAATAAGTGCAGCAATACCGGATACTACGGGTGCAGCCATACTGGTACCTTGTAAGTTTCCGTATTTATTACCACCGGGTAGCGTAGCATAAATTCTTACACCTGGTGCAAATACATCCACTTCTTTTTTACCATAATTGGAGAAGCTGGCTATAAGATTACCTACCTTACCATCACCACTGGCTCCTACAGTAATCCAATTGCTGATTTTTTTGCCATCCAAGTATTTTGAAGTAGGGTAGTTGTGCGCTGTATCTACATTTGCCGCGTCATTACCTGCTGCGTGAACCAGCAATACATTTTTACTCTCGGCGTATTTTACCGCATCATCAATCCAGTGTTTTTCGGGCGAAAAGCCTTTACCAAAGCTCATATTAATAACACGAGCGCCGTTATCTACTGCATAGCGGATAGCCAGTGCAATATCTTTATCATGCTCATCACCGTCGGGAACCGCTCTTACACTCATAATTCTCACATTATCTGCTACACCGTCCATTCCCACACCATTATTTCTTGCAGCACCAATAATACCTGAAACGTGTGTGCCGTGCAATGCAGACTCATTGTTTACATAAACATTACCATTGCCATAATATCTATCATTATAATCATCGTAGTTATCTTTCACCACTTCTGCGCGATAGGGTTTGGGAGCTTCTTCAGCAACGGCAATCTTATCCAGATCTTTCTGAAGTTCCTCCATCAGCATAGCGTTGGTAAGCTCATTATTATCGTTGCCTTTGCAGGTAGCCAATAAAATTTGTTTTACCCTGCCGGCATTGGCAGTGCTGGGAGTATAGGATTCGAGATCCTTACAATTATATACCTCTTTCTTTAGCTCAGCCTTGATAGTAGAATCGCCGGCTTTAAAAGCTTCTCCTATTTGCTTCATAAAGGCGGCTTCCGAAGGATCGGATTTGGTTTTCAAGGTTTCTTTTTCTGCTCTTAACCACATTTCGTATGTAGCTTTTTCTGAAGCGGGAATTTCTTCAGCTTTTTTGCCTTCATATTTGCTTTTGTATTTCCAATATACACGTGCACCTTCGTAAGAATCTTTAGTCACGTTGTGATTGGGATCTTTACCTCCCAAAAAGTTCCATCCGAAAATGTCGTCTACATAACCATTTTGGTCATCATCAATACCGTTTCCGGGAATCTCTTTTTCGTTTATCCACAGTACGGGTTTTAGGTCTTCATGGGTGGTATCAATACCAGAATCTATTACTCCAACAATTACAGGAGTGCTTTTTAGTCCTTTTGATTTTAAAAACTCATAAGCTTTGTCTAGGCTGATACCATAGAAGCCGTCTGTTTCAAGATCTTTTAAATGCCATCCCTCGGGTACAGTATTCTGTGCTTCGGTGTGAAAGAAGGTGGTGGCTGTAAGAAGCCCTACACCTAAGGTCTTAACTAGTTTATTCATTCACGTAACTTTTTAAACTATTATAAAACAACAAAAATAGGCTTAACAATTGAAAGATTTTCATAAAATGATAGACGGTAAAAATGGACAGGCGGATGGCAGCAGTCTTATTTTTATCATAGGAAATGTTTAACTGATATCGAATTTTATGCCTTGTGCTAAAGGCAGCTGGTTGGTGTAATTGATAGTATTGGTTTGTCTGCGCATATAGTTTTTCCAAGCGTCACTACCACTTTCGCGACCACCGCCTGTTTCTTTTTCTCCCCCAAAAGCACCTCCGATTTCTGCGCCGCTAGTTCCGATATTCACATTAGCAATACCGCAATCGCTTCCGGCATGTGATAAAAATAGCTCCGCTTCGCGAAGGTCGGTAGTCATGATGGCTGATGATAAGCCCTGAGGTACGCTGTTTTGTATGGTAATGGCTTCTTCCAGTGTTTTGTACGGGATTAAATAAAGAATCGGTGCAAAGGTTTCTTTGTGTACAATGGGGTAGTGGTGAGCTACTTTGGCGATACAGGGTTTTACATAACAACCACTGCTGTATGCTTCTCCGTCGAGCACCCCGGTATCAGTTAGAAATACACCACCTTGATTTTTGCATTCTTCAATGGCGTGTAGATATTGTTGTACAGCATCTTTATCAATCAGTGGTCCCACATGATTTTCGGGATTTAACGGATTCCCAATTTTTAATTGCTGATAGGCGTGGAGCAACTTGTTCGTAAATACATCAAATATTTCTTCATGAATGATGAGTCGTCTGGTGGTAGTGCATCTTTGTCCTGCGGTACCCACGGCTCCAAATACGGCGGCGGGTACTGCGATTTGTAAGTCCGCATTTTTAGTAACAATAATAGCATTATTACCTCCCAATTCCAGCAAAGAACGTCCCAATCTTTGAGCTACGTTGACTGCTACAGCTTTGCCCATACGAGTAGAGCCGGTTGCCGAAACCAAGGGTATTCTTTCATCTTTCGAAATCCATTCACCTACTTCACGACCGCCGGAAACAAGACAACTCACACCTTCGGGAACGCCATTGGCTTCGAAAATCGATGTTATGATATGCTGACAAGCTATGGCACATAAAGGTGTTTTTTCAGAAGGTTTCCATACGCATACATCGCCACAAATCCAGGCCAGCATACTATTCCAGCTCCATACGGCAACAGGAAAGTTGAATGCGGTAATAATTCCTACAACACCCAAGGGGTGATATTGCTCATACATGCGGTGTCCAGGACGTTCGCTGTGCATGGTTAGGCCATGTAACTGTCGGCTTAGTCCTACTGCAAAATCACAGATGTCAATCATTTCTTGTACTTCGCCCATGCCTTCTTGCAGACTTTTTCCCATCTCATAAGAAACAAGTTTGCCCAGTTCTTCTTTGTACGCTCTTAAAGCTTGACCAATTTGTCTTACTACCTCGCCGCGTTTGGGTGCCGGCCATAAGCGCCATTGCTCAAAAGCTTCTTGGGCTTTGGTTACAACTTGGTCATAATCTTCTTTGTTTGCAGTACTTACGGCCGCGATAAGTGCGCCATCTACAGGAGAATAAGAATTGATAACAACACCATGTCCGGCTAACCATTTACTTCCGGTACTGATGCCTTCGTTGTGAGTGCTGATCTGTAGTTTTTGCAGGAATTCCATACCTGTAATTTAACATTTATATCGGTTATAACCAATAAAGAAAAAAGTGCGGGTTCGACCGCACTTTATATCAATATTTATCACAACACAATTATTCTTTCATCATTTCGATAAGCACTGCTGCTATTTCTTCTGCATTGGGCTTGCTGAAATAGTCGCCGTCGCTACCATATGCAGGTCTATGTTCTTTGCTGGTAATGGTACGTGGCGCTACATCGAGATAGCGATAACCGCCTTGTTCTTCCATTACTTTATTAAACATATAAGCCGCTGCACCACCGGGTACGTCTTCATCTACAAAAACGATACGATTGGTTTTCTTCAATGATTCCAGAATGATATGATTTCTATCGAATGGAAGTAAGGTTTGCACGTCTATCAGTTCACAGCTGATGTTTAAGGGGGCCACCATTTGAATAGCCTCTTCAATAATACGTAGTACCGATCCATAACTCACGATAGTAATATCGTCACCTTCTTGCAATATTTCCGGAATACCTAATGGTACTGTAATTTCATTAAGATTATCGGGTAATTTTTCTTTTAATCTATATCCGTTCAGGCTTTCGATTACCATTCCCGGGTCATTGCTTTTAAGTAGCGTATTGTACATGCCGGCGGCCTGTACCATATTTCGAGGAACACAGATATACATACCTCTTAGGGCGTTAATAATCATTCCCATGGGTGAACCACTGTGCCAAATTCCTTCCAAACGATGTCCGCGTGTACGTACGATAATAGGACAGCTTTGTTTACCACCGCTTCTATAGTATAAAGAAGCTACATCATCTGTCAGTGGTTGTAGTCCGTAAATGACATAGTCGAGGTACTGTATTTCTGCAATAGGGCGAATGCCTCTTAAAGCTAATCCAATACCTTCTCCCATTATAGTGAGTTCTCTAATACCGGTATCGGCAATTCTTTTATTACCGTATTTTTTTTGTAAGCCGGCAAAACCCTGATTCACGTCGCCAATCTTTCCTAAATCTTCCCCAAAAGCTACTACTTTGGGGTTGCTGGCAAATAGTCCATCGAAATATTTATTAATAATTTGATATCCGTTTAGTAGTGGAGCGTCTTCACGTATAATAGGAGGAACTGCTTCTACTTTCAGTGCACTTTTGGGGCCTTCGTTGTAGAGGAAGGTATTATATAGCTGTTTATTTTCTTCTTGTAATTTTTTATAGTAGGCTTTTGCTTCTTCGGTTGCATTTTCTCCACACAGTAGTAGTGCCTTAAATACGCTTTTCATACTGTCTTTCCGCAAAGGCTCGCGCAATGAACCTAGCTTGTGAGATATGTTGCGCAGTTCTTCTGCATGTTGCGGGTTATTTGGAATAAGAGACTCAATTACTGCTTGGGTTTGTTGCACCTGTTGTTTGATGGGTGAAATATATTCCTGCCATGCACGGTCTCTGGCTTCTTTTACATGCCGTTTGGCATCGTTTTCTATTGTAGCAAGAGTGGCTTCATCTGCTAGAGCGTTTTCAAGAATCCAATCGCGCATCTTTTTTATGCAGTCCCATTCTTTTTCCCATGCTAATCTTTCTGGGCTTTTGTAGCGCTCATGACTGCCAGATGTACTGTGGCCTTGAGGCTGCGTGAGTTCTTCTACATGAAAGATCACCGGCGTATGTGTTTCGCGGGCAAGATTGATGCCTTCTCCAAATACTTCCACCATGCCCATGTAGTCCCAGCCTTTTAGTGTAGCGATGTAGAAGCCGTTGGTGCCTTCTTCTTTTTCAAAGCCTTTAAGTGCTTTTGAAACAGAACCCTTGGTGGTTTGATATTCGCGAGGAACTGATATACCATAACCGTCGTCCCATACGAAAATGACCAAGGGAATTTGTAACACTCCAGCTGCGTTTACCGCCTCCCAAAAATGACCTTCACTAGTGGAAGCATCGCCTATGGTGCAGAAGCAAACTTCATTACCATTATTGGAAAGGTGCTTGAATTGTTTTAACTCTTCTACTTGCCTGAATAATTTAGATGCAAGTGCCAACCCTACAGAGCGTGGCATCTGGGCCGCAGTAGGGGCCATATCTGTAGAAGTGTTTTTAATGTTTACCAGATCGAGCCACTCGCCGTCTTCACGTGTATTAGCGCTGGTGTAGTGGCTGTTCATTTGCCTTCCTCGGCTGAAAGGTTCTCTTTCGGGGTCGGCATCGGCATATAATTGAGCAAAGTATTGTTGAGGATTAGAAACGCCCATGGCAAACATCATGGTCTGGTCCCTGTAATAACCACTTCTCCAGTCGCCGGGCTTAAAAAATTTTGCGAGGGCTACCTGTGCCACTTCCTTACCATCTCCAAAAATCCCAAATTTCGCTTTGCCTGTCAACACCTCCTTGCGAGAGAGTATACTGGTTTCCCTGCTTAGACAGGCTATGTAATAATCGTGCAGTACTTCGTCTTTAAATTTTTCAAAAGACAGTTTTTCTTCGTGCACAGAGGTTCCAGAATTCAACATGTCCATGTAACAAATATAGGTGAGATGAGTTATATATGGATATAACGTGCTAATTGATATTTTAGTATGAATACTATATCAATTTGTATGATATATATGTTTCCTGTTTATTTTTTGTGAGAAAATCATTTTTAACGGATAAAATATTGAATTATTGCTGCTTGATGCAACCTTTGTTTGTTAAAATGCATCTGGCTGTTGAACCTTTTTGATACTTTTGTGTAATTAAGTTTAATCTTTCGCTTAAAAAATCTTTTCTATGAAGAAAATCTGTTTACTGGCTTTGTTGATGTCTTTCGCTGTTTGGGTAAGTGCACAATCGTCCGAAAAAAATACTTCGGCTGAGTCTGCTATTAAAATGGTGAAAGAAAAATATGATATTGGTAAAATTCCTCAGGGGCAGCCCTATACCTTCTATATGGAGTTTGTGAATCAAACCAAAAAACCGCTTGTGGTAAAAAGTGTAATGGCAGGTTGTGGATGTACGGTTCCTGAAAAACCCAACGAGCCTATTCTTCCTGGAAAAGTTGGAAAAATTAAAGTGTCTTACAATGCTGCAACCGTGGGTCCGGTTAATCGGGATGTAGAGATATATCTTGCCGGATATACCGAGCCTAAAGTGGTATACTTTACCGGAGAAGTAGTTGCGGCAAGTAAAAAGTAATTAGTTAGAAAAATTAATCATAATCATAAATTTGCGCCCCTTCGTATTCATGAAGGGGTTTTTTCGTTTTTTATCGATTTGAAAGCTTTGTAATCTACCTATCTTTGATATATGCTTACGATTTCTCAGCGCGGGATAGCAATGCCTGCATCTCCAATTAGAAAATTAGTCCCTTTTGCAGAAGCTGCGAAGAAAAAAGGATTAACTGTATATCATTTGAATATTGGACAGCCGGACATTGAAACGCCTCCTGCGATTATGGATGCAGTACGCAATGTACAAATGCCGGTATTGGAGTATAGTCATAGTGCTGGAAATGAGAGCTATCGTCGTAAACTGACGACTTACTACAAAAAGCTGGGAATTGAGGTGGATTACGATGAAATTATGATTACCACCGGAGGAAGTGAGGCGATCCGCTTTGCATTCCTTACTTGTTTGGATGAGGGCGATGAAGTGTTGATTCCTGAGCCACTTTATGCAAATTATCTCGGTTTTGCATGTGAGGCAGGTGTACGAGTAGTGGCGGTGCCATCAAGTATTGAGGATGGATTTGCATTGCCGCCCACAGATGTTTTTGCAAGGTATATTACGGATAAAACTAAGGCGATACTTATCTGCAATCCTAATAATCCCACAGGCTATTTATATAGCCGGGAAGAAATAGAAGCTATTGGTAAGATTTGTAAAGAGCGTCATCTTTATTTGCTGGGCGATGAAGCTTATAGAGAGTTTTGTTACGGGGATACTGACCATACCAGTGTGCTACACATTGCGGGTTTGGAGGAGCATGCCATATTATTGGATACTATTAGTAAGCGTTATAGTGCTTGCGGAGCGCGCATTGGTGCGTTGGTTACTAAGAATAAAAAGGTGTTGGAGTCTGCCCTGAAATTTGCGCAAGCCCGCCTAAGCCCCCCGGGGTTAGCCCAAATACTGGGAGAAGCAGCCATAGATCTGCCTGCTGATTATTTTGATACCACAAAAGAAGAATATCTGCAACGCCGAAACCTCCTGGTAAGTCGCTTGAATAGTATGGAAGGGGTGTTTTGTCCTAACCCAGGCGGTGCTTTTTATGCGATGGCACGTTTACCCATTGATGATTGCGATAAATTCTGTCAATGGTTATTGGAAGCGTTTTCTTATCATAATCAAACCTTAATGCTGGCGCCGGGTACCGGTTTTTATGCAACACCCGGCTTAGGGAAGAATGAAGTAAGGCTTGCTTATGTTATCAATCAGACAGCCATCAGTAATGCGATGGATTGTCTGGAAACCGCACTAAAAGTATATCCAGGCCGCACTATATAGCGTATTTTGACAGAAGCGTATTTACGGTAGTTGCATCCAACTCTTTAAATGGAATAATAGGGAGGGGAGACGTGTCGGTCTGTTCGATGAGTGTTTTTTCCCACCAGCCTACATCATGCCATGCACCATGCTTATGGCCTACTTTTTCAAAAGTAGCAAAATGCCGGAAGCCCTGTTTTTCATGGAATCCTACACTTGCTGCATTAGGTAGTGTAATAAGGGCATACGCCTTATGAACTTGTTGCAACTTCAGTATTTCGAATAGGACCTCGTAGAGTGTAGAGCCGATTCCTTTCTTTTTATAATTTTTATTAATATAAATGGAGGTTTCCACTATCCATTGATATGCTGCCCTTTCTCTATAAGTCCAAGCATAAGCGTATCCGGCTATAGTATCTCCATCTTTTGCTACAAGCCAAGGAAATTGCTGCGAATATTTTTGTGCTCTAAGTGCAAATTGTTCTATATCAGGGACTTCTAGTTCAAATGTCGTGGCGCTACTTAAAATATAAGGCTTATAAATTTCCAAAACCTCAGGTGTGTCTTCCAATTTTATTATTGCTATATACATATTATAAATAAAATTATGTAAGAAAAAATCGTAAAAATGTTTGTATTTTATTTGAATAATATTTTATTTTTGAAATTAGAATAAAATTAATATCAAATTTTTTCTGTTTTTATCTAATTTCTTTAAATTAAATTTTTTTATTATGCACATGACCAAAAAACTGGCTATCGTTCCCTTTCTGCTGCTTATGCTTGTTGCAATACTCAGTCTTTTTATGGGGCACAATCCTGTAAACAGTGATACTGCTCCCGATGTGGATACCGGCGATACTGCCTGGTTATTAGCATCTGCTGCGCTGGTATTGCTTATGACCCCGGGCCTAGCATTCTTCTATGGTGGTATGGTAAAAAAGAAGAATGTGATTTCGACAATGTTACAAAGTTTTATTTGTATGGCAATTGTCTCTATCATCTGGCTTTTCTTCGGGTTTAGCCTTGCTTTCGGGGATGACATAGGCGGTATTATTGGAAATCCGGCTACCTTCTTTTTAATGAATGGGGTACTGGATGGACAGCCTTGGTCTGCTGCGCCTACCGTTCCACTGGCGGTATTTGCCTTTTTCCAGTTAAAATTTGCTATTATTACTCCGGCCCTCGTTACCGGTGCCTTCTCTGAGCGTGTTCGCTTTACTTCTTATATACTATTTATAGTAATGTTCTTCATTTTCATTTATGCCCCGTTGGCACATATGACTTGGCATCCCGACGGACTGCTGGCTAATCTGGGTGTACTGGATTTTGCGGGTGGTACCGTGGTACACATGAGTGCCGGTGTGGCCGCTTTAGCGAGTGCCATTTATTTGAAGAAAAGAACCGATCAGGAAATGAAACCGGCTCGTATTACTTATGTATTATTAGGAACTGGTTTGCTGTGGTTCGGTTGGTTTGGATTTAATGGTGGTTCTGCCATGGGAGCTAACAATCTAGCAGCTATCGCCCTAGCAACAACAGCTATAGCTTCAGGTGCTGCTGCATTTACTTGGATTATTTTTGATGCTTTAAGAGGCAAAAAACCATCGGCTATGGGTACCAGCATCGGTGCAGTTGTAGGATTGGTGGCGATTACTCCTGCTGCAGGTTTTGTAAGTATTCCACATGCATTGGTGATTGGTGTAGTTGCTGCTTTGGTGAGCAACCTCATGGTAGAGTGGAGAACCAGAACCGGAATTGACGATACATTGGATGTATTCCCTTGTCATGGTGTGGGTGGTATGGTAGGTATGATTCTTACAGGTGTATTTGCCAGCCCCGGCATCAACTCTGCTGTTACTGATAAAGGTCTTTTCTTCGGCGAAACTAAATTGTTTGTTACACACACACTAACAGCCATTGTTGTATTAGTTGTGGTATTTGTAATGAGTATGATTATTCTCAAAATCACAGATCTCATTACGCCATTACGTGTAAGCGAGGAAGAAGAAGCCGAAGGTTTGGATATGTCACAATTAGGCGAAAGTCTGTAATCAATTAGAGGTTTAATCACATAGTAAGTGCAATCCTGATATTAGGATTGCACTTTTTCTTTAGTACTAGCTAGCGGTTTTATACGCTAGATGCTTCTTATTGGCGTTTATTTAGTATTTTTTCAGTAAATATCTTTAAATAGCTGCTCTATAAAACTGTATCAATGAAAAAACACATTCTGCTAGCGACATTTGTTACGGTTGTCTTTCAGGCTATAGCTCAAATTACCTATCCTGTGAACGGGGTAGCCGATCCCCGAACCGGCGCCTATGCTTTTATCAATGCTTCTATTGTAAAAGACGCCAACACCGTAATTGCAAACGGTACTTTAATTATTAAGGATGGAAAAATTACCGCAGTAGGTAAAGCATCCGTGCCTGAAGGATATGTTGTAATAGACTGCAAGGGTAAGTTTATCTACCCTTCATTTATCGATATTTTCAGTGATTACGGTATTCCCATTCCGCAAAGAACAGGAGGGCAAACTTCTTTTTTCGGGCCACAACAGCTTACCACGAATACTAAGGGGCCTTTTGCATGGAATCAGGCTATTAAAAGTGAAGTCAACGGGTATCAACTTTTTGCCACGGATGCCACTAAGGCCGCTACGTTAAGAGCACAGGGGTTTGGTACCGTTGTAACACATCAAAAAGACGGTATTGCACGTGGCACCGGAACGGCTGTATTACTCAGTGATGATAAAGAAAATTTGAATATTATTAAAGATAAGGCTGCGGCTTATTATTCCTTTAGCAAAGGAACATCTACACAAACCTATCCCACTTCGATAATGGGCGCAGTGGCACTGTTGCGTCAGACTTTTATCGATGTAGATTGGTATATACAAAACAGGCCTCTTAAAGAGGGTATCAATAAATCGCTGGAGGCGTGGTATGAAAATCGATCGCTGCCACAAATTTTTGAGACCAATGATAAATGGAGTGGCATTAGAGCCGATCGTATTGGTGATGAGTTTGGGGTGCAGTTTATTATTAAAGGAGGGGGAGATGAGTATCAACGCATCAAAGAAATTGCGGCTACCAAGGCGCCTTACATTCTTCCGTTGAATTATCCCGAAGCTATGAATGTTGAAGATCCTATGGATGCCCGGTATGTTTCCTTAACTGATTTAGCACATTGGGAGTTGGCGCCAGGTAATGCAGCGGCATTTGAAAAGGAAAAAATTCCTTTTGCTTTTACATTAGCTGATTTGAAGGACCCTTCTGCATTCTGGCCAGCCTTGCGCAAGGCTATCGATTACGGACTTTCGCCTAAAGCGGCTTTTGAAGCATTAACGATAACGCCTGCTCGATTACTAAATCTCGAGCATGAAGTAGGTACGTTGGATGTAGGCAAATGGGCTAACTTTCTCATTACAACGGGCGATTTGTTTACTGACAAAGCAGTTATTTTGGAGAACTGGGTGAAGGGACAGCGTTATCCTGTTGATGCCAAATCTGGATTGGAACAACCTGGGCAATATAAGTTAGCGATATCGGGGCCATCTGGTATTACTGAATACACGCTTCAAGTAAAAAGTAGTAATGAGGCTAGTGTAGTGGGTCTGGATACGCTAAGCGTAAAATTTAGAATCGATGGTAAACAGGTATCCCTACAGCTTGCTCCCAAAACAGCGCTACGGCCAGTAAAGAGTGACTCAAAAGATTCATCTAGTGCTTCTCAAACCAGTAGGCTTTTGTACATATTAAGTGGAGTGGATTACGGCGATAGCTGGCAGGGGGTGGGAATGGATAATAATGGCACCACAGTTAACTGGACAGCGAGTTTAATAAAACAGGAGGATGCAAAAAGAAATAACATGCCTACTGCAAAGGCATTGCCCCAATCCAAAATTCTATATCCGTTTTCTCCATATGGAAATGAGCAATTGCCCGTACAGCAGGATATTCTAATAAAAAATGCTACAGTATGGACGAATGAAAAGGATGGACGACTGGAGCATACCGATGTGTTACTAAAAGGAGGAAAGATTGCTCAGATTGGTAAAGAATTAAATGCCCCAGGTGCTAGAATTATTGATGGCACTGGGAAACACTTAACACCGGGTATTATTGATGAGCACTCTCATATCGCCTGCTTCTCTATTAATGAAGGTGCACAATCGGTAACTTCTGAAGTGCGTATAGGAGATAATTTAAATCCCGATGATATCAATATTTATCGCCAATTAAGTGGTGGAGTAACAACCTCGCATATTCTACACGGCTCGGCTAATACAATAGGTGGTCAGACACAGTTAATAAAACTGAGATGGGGTAAAGATGATGCAGGACTGAAATTTGAAGGGGCGGATCCCTTTATCAAGTTTGCTTTGGGGGAAAATGTAAAAAGAACTGCACAGACGCAGGGCAATATTCGCTTCCCTGACACCCGAATGGGCGTGCAGGCGGTTATTGCCGATGCCTTTCAACGGGCAAAAGATTATGAGCAGAAGCTCAAAGCGGGGGATAAAACCGTTCGCAGGGATTTGGAGCTAGATGCTTTGGTGGAAATTCTGAATAATAAAAGATTCATTACCTGTCATAGCTATGTAGCCAGCGAAATTTTGGGGCTCATCACAATGGCCGAGAAATACGGGTTTAGGGTAAATACCTTCACACATGTATTGGAAGGATATAAAGTAGCCGATGTGCTTAAAAAGCATGGAGCTAATACCTCCACTTTTTCCGATTGGTGGGCCTACAAAATGGAAGTACAGGATGCTATTGCATATAATGCGGCTATTCTGTACAAAATGGGTTTGAATGTATGTATTAATAGTGATGATGCGGAGATGGGACGTCGTTTGAATCAGGAGGCAGCCAAAACGGTGAAGTATGGCGGTGTTCCTGAAGAGGAAGCGTTAAAGATGGTAACATTAAATCCTGCAAAGGCGCTACATATCGATCACAGAGTAGGTAGTATAAAAGTAGGTAAAGATGCTGATGTGGTGCTGTGGAGTGATCATCCCCTTAGTATTTATGCCAAAGCGCTTTACACGATCGTTGATGGAGTGGTATATTTTGACTGGGAACAAGATTTGAGGAAGCGAAAGCAGATTGCTAAAGAACGGAAACGTTTGCTACAAAGGATGTTAACAGAAGCACGCTCCGGAACGTCGGTATCTCCCGCACGTCCTACACCGCAACTGCTACTGCATTGCGAAGACTATGAGCAGGTAGATGGCCACTATATCTCTGCATATGATGAATTGCACGAAGAAAAAGCCGCTTTTTAACTAATAAATAAAAGAGCTATGCTTAAAAAGATATTCCTACACATATTGTTGCTGGTATGTTATCAATATTTTGGATGGGCTCAGGAGACGATTTATCCTGCTAAAAAACAAGAAGGGACTTTAGTTATTAAAAACGGAACAGTGCATACCGGCACGGGTACCGTATTAAAGAATGCTCACATCGTTGTCAAAGATGGTAAAATTGTTACAGTGAGTCAGAGTGCAGTGGACGAAGTTGGCGCAACGGTTATTGATGCTACCGGTAAAAATGTTTATCCGGGGCTTATATTAACCAGCTCCGATTTAGGGCTTAAGGAGATATCTAGCGGCGTGAGAGGGTCAAATGATTATTATGAACTGGGACAATATAATTCTGCTATTCAATCCATCTACGCCTATAATGCCGATTCCCGTATGATTAATACACTGAGGGCAAATGGTGTACTGCTTGCAGGAGTAACACCATCAGGCAGCCTGCTTACCGGAGCGTCTAGTGTCGTGCAATTAGATGCATGGACATGGCAGGACGCATTATATGCATCAGCGACGGGTATGCATCTGCATATGCCCTCTTTATATCGAAGTATGCGAGGCGGACGTACTTCGGCATCAGGCTCGAATCCTGTAAAAGAAGGTATCAAGCTGGTGGAGCAGGTAGAGCAATTTCTTGCCGAAGCACAAGCTTATATCAAACAGCATCCAAAGCCTGATGTGAATCTTAAATTTGAAATGCTTCGGCCTTTATTTGAGAAAAAGCAAAAACTCTTTGTTCATGCCGATAGGGTAAGACAAATATTGATGGCCATAGATTTCGCAAAGAAGTTTGACATTGAAGTGGTGATTATAGGTGGAGCGGATAGTTATCTGGTTGCTGATCTTTTAAAGAAAAACAATATTTCAGTAGTGTTAAACACATTACATGAGTTGCCTACATTGCCAGATGACGATATCGATCAGCCATTTAAGACACCGGCAATATTGCAGCGAGCGGGAGTATTATTTGCTTTAAATGATAATTCCAGCTCAGCCCGCTATCGCAATCTTGCCTTTAACGCAGGCACCGCTGTAGCATATGGACTTACTAAAGAGCAAGCACTGCAAGCTATCACTCTAAACCCGGCTAAAATATTAGGAATCGATAAGCAAGCAGGTTCGATAGAAGTAGGTAAGGATGCAAATATTGTTATTTGCGAAGGGGATATTTTGGATATGAAGTCTAGTATTATTACTAATGCTTTTATTCAAGGTAGAAAAATAGACCTTTCAAATAAGCAAACGCAACTGTATGAGCGGTATAAATATCGGTATAATTTGCAGTAGAAAGAAAGCGTTCAATATAGAAGAAAAAAGAAGTTTGAAACATTTTCATGAATCCAATGCTGTACACTATAATTGGAATTATGGTACTGCTGTATGGCACAGCTTGTGTGTCGTATAGAAAGCGGCCGCAACAATTATATGATAAAGTGATACGGCAGGGACAAACTTTCGATGCCGGCATTGTTCCCGGTGTGCCATTGAGAGATAATCAGTGGGATTCGGTAATGAAAGAACGCGTGCTTTGGGCCTCCTTTTTATACAAGCAAGGCGTTATCAGAAATATTATATTTTCGGGAGGGGCAGTATACACACCCTATTACGAAGCAAAGGTGATGGGATTATATGCTCAACGATTGGGAATACCCAAAGAGCATATTTTTTACGAAACTCAGGCAGAACATAGTACAGAAAATATCTACTATTCGTATGAGCTGGCTCGGCAATTAGGTTTTAAAAGTATTGCTCTGGTGACGGACCCCTTTCAATCATCCTTGACCAAAAGATTCACACGCAAGCGATTTGCTACACCTATACAACATTTACCTTTTGTAATTGATACACTGAAGACACTCAATAGCAATCATGAGTATGCAATAGATTTTTCATCCGCAATGGCGCCACAATTTAAATCTCTTACAGAGCGAGAAAGCCGCTTCAGGCGGTTCAGAGGTACTTTGGGGGCTTTTATCCCATGGGAAAATAGGCAGGGGTTGAAAGCAGCGCCGCTGTAAATTTAAAATACATAGATAATGCCGGCTCGCCAGCCATTGCTTTTTTTGAAAGCGCCATTCATTCTGGTTTCGGGTGTTTCTCCGTTTGCGAGGAATAGTCTGTCTGTTCCGTGGTTTGTTTTCCAGTTGTTGTACACCCACTCGGCATTTATCTCGAAATGTCGAGTGAGCTTGTAACCCATATAAGCTTTTAAATCCCATCCTATTCCCTTGGCATCGTGTACAAAGCTCACCGGATGGCGAAATTCTTGTATCAGATTCCAGTTAGCTTCAGCATCATATTTTAAGATGTGTAAGGCAGCATGAACACCGGCATATATTTTTTTTGAACAGTACCACTCCACTCCGCCTATTAGAGAGGGACCTTTCCATTGTGCTGTATAAGTACTTCTTAAATCCGAATTTTGATCATCTAACAGATAAAAGAGTTCTTTTGTCGCAGTGTAACCCACCCCAGTTTCTATATTCCACGATGGATTTTTGAATGCTGTATAGTGGATATTACCTCCTGTTGTACGCATAGTGCCTTTGTGACTTTTGAGATATAATTGTACTACAGGTAAGGTACGATTGTCGCCCTCATAGTCAAAATCAGTTACGCGGCCTTTATAAGTATAAAGTTGATTGTAGTGTAGTTGAATAGAAAGTTTACTAAGTAGCCGATAATTCGCATCTGCATAAAATCCGGCGGCCTGGATTGGATTGAAAATGAGTTCAGAATAAATGTTGGGGTCTTTCCCATCCATATTGCCGGCGATAGACCATCTGAAATCTGTTTTTCGGTACTCGCCCCCTAATTTCATGGATAAATTATTCTGAATAGGTTGTAATGCATGCTGGCTGTTAACATCTACATTAAGTAATAACAGTGCGAATACCGCAAGCAATTTATAGAATACCCTCTGGAGGTTCTCCGGCACCATGATTTTGTTGTTGTTGATATACAATATTACATAATTATTGTTATGGGTATTTGGGCGGGCTTTGTTTACTGCTGCAAATGAGGGTTGGAGTAGTAAAATCTTCCATTATGTTAGTGAAACATCACATTTTCCAAGGGAGTGGTATGATATATTTTCGACATTATTATAATGCCTTGACATATGAATGTTCAGATATATTACGAGGACTTTGTTATTAATGATTCCAGAACCACTACAGGTAGAACAATCACAGAAGCCGATATCGTCTTTCACGCTGGTCATACCGGAGATTTTTATCCGCATCATATGGATGAAGAATGGTGTAAGACGCAGCCTTTTAAAAAGCGTATAGCCCATGGTACGTTGATATTTAGTGTAGGAGTAGGTTTAACGGCGGGCGTGATTAATGATGTAGCTATGACCTACGGATACGACAGATTACGCTTTATAAAGCCTGTTTTTATAAATGATACTATAAAGGCTACGGTAACTATTAAAGATAAGCGGGATCATAAGAAACCCGGCTATGGTATTGTTACCGAGCAAGTGGAAGTACACAATCAACATAAGGAACTGGTAATGGTATTTGAACATTTGTTATTGGTACAAAAAAAGAGCGCTGATGGCTGATATCGTATTAAAAGGAATTACATGGAACCACAGCAGAGGAATTACTCCGTTGCAGGCAGCAGCGCAACGATTCTCCGAGTTGCATCCTGAAGTAAGAATAGTATGGGAAAAACGCAGCTTGCAGCAGTTTGCCGATTATCCTATTGAAAAACTCACTCCGCATTATGATCTGCTTATCATTGATCATCCTTGGGTGGGGACTGCTTCAGAAACAAAATGCGTATTGCCTTTAGATGAGTATTTGTCAGTCGACTTTTTAAAAGATCTGGAGAATAACCCAGTAGGTACTTCTCATATCAGTTACCAGTATGCCGGCCATCAATGGGCGCTGGCAATCGATGCGGCTGCTCCTGCAGCCAGTTATAGAAAAGATTTACTGGACAAAGCCGGTATTGCGGTGCCTTCTACCTGGGAGGAGGTGCTTGCCTTGGCTCGACAGGGGAAAGTGGCGGCGCCTGCTATTCCTATTGATCTATTGATGAATTTTTATACTTTTTGTCTGGCACATGGAAAAACTCCATTTGAGAGTAAGGAGTATGTTATAGATTCGAATATCGGTGTGCAGGCATTGAGCACAATGAAGGAGCTGTACACATTGTTGGATGCAGCTATGTTTGAAAAAAATCCTATTGCAGTTGCTGAATTAATGGCGGGGACAGACGATTACTGGTATTGTCCTTTTGCTTATTGCTATTCCAATTATTCAAGGGCAGGCTATGCGGCTAATATACTGCATTATACGGATGTGGTTAGCTACAATGGGATGAGCCTGCAAACTACAATCGGAGGTACGGGCCTGGCAGTTTCCGCTTTTTCTCAACACCGATCGTATGCACTGCGCTTTGCTGAAATGATTTGTGGTGCTTCCTATCAGATGCATGGTTATACATACAATGAAGGCCAGCCGGCACACAAAAAAGCTTGGCTGAACGAATTGAATAATCAGTTAACAAATAATTTTTTTAAGAATGTACTACCGGTAATGGAGCGTAGTTATTTAAGGCCCCGATATCATGGGTACTTATACTTTCAAGATCATGCAGGAGATTATGTACGGGATTATCTGTCCGGAAAAAGTAATAATGCGGTTGCTGTGATTGAAAAATTAAACGAATTATACCATCAATCATTAAACACTAGATTTTTAAGTACGATAGAATAATGGTTTTACCACTTCAGGGAGTAGTAGTTCTGGAATTCAGCCAATACCTTTCAGGACCATCGGCAGGTTTACGTTTGGCCGATTTGGGGGCTCGTGTTATTAAGATTGAGCGGCCGGAGGGTGGTGATCCATCCCGCAAACTAGCTATTAAGAATCTTTGGATTGGTGATGACGCTTTGAACTTTCATACTATCAACAGGAATAAAGAGAGTTTTACAGCTAACCTAAAAGACAAAGATGATTTTGAGCTTGTCAAAAAGCTTATACAAAAGGCAGATGTTATCACTCATAACTTCAGACCTGGTGTAATGGAGCGCATGGGATTGAGCTATGAAGATGTAAAAAAGATTAATGAGAAGATTATATATGCCGAAATAACGGGTTATGGTAAGGAAGGCCCGTGGAGTATGAAACCGGGGCAAGATCTGCTCATTCAATCCATATCTGGTCTTACTTACACTACCGGTAATAGTGATGATGATCCTATGCCATTCGGACTTTCGGTAATAGACAGTATTTGTGGCATACACGCTGTACAGGGGATTCTGGCGGCACTCATCAGTCGTCAGAAGACTGGAAAGGGAGCTTATGTAGAGTTGAGCTTGCTAGAGTCAGCTATCGCGTTACAGTTTGAATTATTCACCACTTGGTTCTTGGATAATAATTCAGTGAAAAGAAGCAAGGTGAGCAATGGGAACCCTCTTTTGGGGGCTCCTTACGGCATTTACGAGACTAAAGACGGGTATATTGCTCTTGCTATGATGAATATACAGACATTGCGTAGAGCACTGGAATGTGCGGAGCTAGATCAGTTTCATCAAGGAGATGTTTTTCAGAAGCGTGATGAAATAAAAGCAATTATTCGTGATGTGCTTAAGCATCATACCACTGATCATTGGCTGAGTTTATTGCATAAACATCACTTATGGGCTGCTGAAGTAAAAGATTGGAAACAATTGTCTCAGCATGAAGGGTACAAAGTCCTGGGTATGGAACAGGAGATTCGGCTGCAAGACCATTCGATTATTACAACCAGATGCCCCATTAGGATTGATGGAGAAAAGCTTTATGTGAACAAACCGGCACCGGCTTTGGGAAAGGATACTGAAAAAATTAAAAATGAATTAGCATAGGCATATATGAAGTTGTTACAGGACATAGTGGTTATTGATTTCAGCCAGTTCTTATCTGGTCCCTCGGCCTCTCTATGCCTTTCGGATTTCGGAGCAGAGGTGATTAAGATTGAAAAACCCGGCACAGGAGATATATGTAGAGAGTTATACGTATCGGATGTTGTTGTAGATGGGGAGTCTTCTATATTTCATGCCATCAATCGCAATAAAAAAAGTTATGCAGCGGATTTGAAAAACCCTAAGGATGCGGAAAAAATCCGAAAGCTGATCGCAGCCGCAGATGTAGTGATTCACAATTTTCGCCCCGGGGTTATGGAACGTTTGGGCTTCGGATATGAAGCTGTAAAAAAAATTAATCCTTCAGTGATATATGCGGCAGTGAGTGGTTTTGGGGAAACGGGCGAGTGGAAACATCTGCCGGGGCAGGATTTATTATTGCAGGCATTGTCAGGTATTACATGGCTTAATAACAGTAGCCATGCCGCACCGACTCCGATGGGTGTTTCGGTAATTGATATTTTTTCGGGAGCCCACCTAGTGCAGGGTATTTTGTCCTTACTGTACCGGCGGGGTATCACCGGTGAGGGTGGACTCGTGCAGGTGAGCATGCTGGAGAGTGCCCTCGATTTTCAATTTGAAGCACTTACCTGTTTTTATAACGATGGGAATGCGCTTCCTCAGCGAAGTGCTATAAATAGTGGTCATGCCTATGTAGCGGCACCTTATGGAATCTATAAAACAAAAGATGGTTATATTGCTTTAGCAATGGCTGATATTTTATTATTAGCCGAGCTTACGGGTTGTGAGAAGCTTAAAGCATATAAAGATAAAAGGGAGTGGTTCGCCAAGCGGGATGAAATTAAAGCCCTTTTGCGGGAACGTCTTTTGGAAAATACTACTTCCTATTGGCTAAGCATTTTTGAGCCTAAAGATATCTGGTGCTCAAGAGTACTAAATTATGAGGAACTAACACAGGAAGAAGGGTACAAAGCCTTAAATATGGAGATTGTTGTGCAAACTAGCAATGGTCTCTCGATAAAAACTATCCGATCTCCAATAAAAATTAATGGTAAAGTACTATCAGGAAGTAAGGGTGCTCCCGCATTAGGAGAGCATAATGCGCTCATTGAAGCTCAATATAAGCTTAATCAAAATATAAGCGAAGTACAAACAGTATCTGATGAATAATAATGTTATGTAATATTTTTACGCCAATAAACGGATTGCATTTATGATTATCGATACACACGTACATATATGGAACTTACAGCGTTCGAGTTATGCGTGGTTGGAGCATGCAGATCCTTTATTGCGTACAACGTATGATTTAAACATGCTCGCACCCAGTATAGAAACGACGGGTGTGAATGGCGGGGTACTTGTACAGGCAGATATTACATGGGAAGATACTGAACTCATGCTGGAAACAGCACGGAGCAGCGACTGGGTAAAAGGTGTTGTAGGTTGGTTACCTTTAACAGATGTAGAGCGTACGGCCGAGTTACTAGAAACCGTTGTTAGCAGGGAACCTTATTTTAAAGGGGTACGTCATTTGATACATGATGAACAGGATGATCGATGGTTATTACAACCACAGGTCATAGAAAGTTTAAAATTGCTGGCTACTCATGGTATTCCATATGATGTAGTTGGTATAAAAGTTAATCATATTAGAACGGCTTTGCAAGTTGCAGAACAGGTTCCTGAACTAAGAATGGTGTTTGATCATTTGAATCAGCCATCCATTGCATCTAATGAGCGTTTTGGTGAGTGGGGAATCTGGATGAAAGAGGCGGCAAAGCATTCTAATTTTTATGTGAAAATTTCCGGAATGGGCACCACAGCCGGTAAGCATAATTTTTCTGCCGATAATGTAAAGCCATATATAGAGTTTGCACTAAATGAATTTGGAACGGAACGTTGTTTTTGTGGAGGCGACTGGCCGGTAAGTCTTCTGGCTTCTGATTATGAAACTGTATGGAATATTTATAAAAAAGCTATTAACGATTTGATAAGCGAAGAGGAAGTTCGCAGAGGTATTTATAGCGATAATGCTATTGCCTTTTATAATTTGAATCTATAATTCGTTCAGGCACTTGTTATTTCAACGCTTGCCGGGTCTCTGCCATAGACCAGAAATTTATAAATAAAACATAATGCAGCTATTTTGGGGTATATTCTTTCATGGTATAGGTGCGGCTTCTGCATCTATGTGTTACACGCCCGAGAAGAAAATACGGGGGTGGAGCTGGCAAACCTATTGGCTGGCGCAAGCCGCTGTCTGTTGGTTTTTATTGCCCATTATTGTTGCATGGATCACCGTTCCTTCATTAGGCCAAGTACTATCAGAGGCGCCGGCTTCGGCAATGCTGAACGCTTTCGTACTAGGAATGGCATATGGCATTGGGGGAACCGCATTTGGAATGGCAATTAGGTTTATTGGCTTCTCGTTGACTTATGCAATCTCTGTAGGTATTTCCTGTGTGCTTGGAACCTTGATACCGCCGTTAGTAGATGGATCACTGAGTACTATTTTAAAAGGGAATGGCGCTAGTTGGATTATCGCAGGGGTTTTATTGGGCGCTTTAGGAATTGCTTTTTGTGGTGTGGCCGGATATAAAAAAGAAAAAGATTTAGGGCAAAGTCAAAATACATTTTCATTTAGAAAAGGATTACCACTTTGTATATTGGCAGGCATTCTGTCTGCATTTTACGGTTTCGCCATTAATGCAGGTAAGCCTATTTCGGATATTGCAGCCGCTTATGGAGCGGGTAATTTTCAGGTAAATGTGGTTTATATATTCTCTAATACCGGCGCTTTTATCACCACACTGTGTTACACTTTATTCTTGCACAAGAAAAATAAAACTTTAGCTGAGTATACTGATAATGCTAGTGGCGCACTTACCACCAATTACCTGATGGCCTTGATTACAGGTATTTTGTGGTACGGTCAATTCTTTTTTTATGGGCTGGGGCATGTGAGATTAGGTAGATATGAGTTTTCCAGCTGGGCCATACATATGATTATGTTGGTATTATTGAGCTCCCTAATAGGTTTGGTTTTCAAAGAATGGAAGCAAACTAAGGTTGCAACTATACGGAGTCTAGGTATAGCATTATTTATTTTGATTGTAGCCGTATTGGTTTTAACATACGGTAATTATTTAGGAGGGACTGACTCATGAACATAAAACACGAACCCAATATTCCTATATGCATTATTGGTGCAGGTGGTATTGTAGCGGATGCACATCTGCCCGCATATAAAATTGCCAACTATACGGTAAAGGGGATTGTCAATCGTAATACGGCCAAGGCTGTAGCACTTGCCGAGAAATTTGGTATAGAAAAGGTATATGATAGCCTTGAGGAGATGGTGACCGATAATGGAACGGAGGTTATCTACGACTTTGCACTACCTGCATCTGAAATCATTAATGTATTAGAGCGACTACCTGATGAAGCTACTGTGCTTATTCAGAAGCCATATGGAGAAAGCCTTGATGAGGCAAAAGCTATTCATAAACTTGCCTATCAAAAGCATTTGCAGGCTGGCGTCAACTTTCAGATGCGCTTTGCACCCTATATTCTTGAAGCAAAAAGAATGATTGCAGATGGACTGCTTGGCGATATCGTGGATATTGAAGTGTATGTAAATGTTCATACACCTTGGAATTTGTGGGAATTCCTGTTTGTGAAAGAGCGAATGGAAATTAATTATCATAGTATTCATTATGTCGATTTGATTCGTTCTTTTTTAGGCAATCCGAAAAAAGTATTAGCACGTACTTTCAAGCACCCGCAAGCATTGCAACTGGCTTCGGTAAAGTCCAATATTATTATGGATTATGGGGATTTAGTGAGGGCTGTTATTCATACCAATCATAATCATAACTATAGTCCTCAGAAACAGGAGTCATACGTAAAAATTGAAGGTACAAAAGGTGCTATTAAAATTGGTTTTGGTGCGCTAATCAACTATCCACACGGCATTCCAGATACATTCGAATATATCCATTTGGAAGATGGCGTAGCTGAATGGAAAACAAAGCCTCTCCATGGAACTTGGTTTCCGCATGCTTTTATAGGCACAATGCGTGAAATGCAAAGAGCTAAAGCCCGTATTATTCAGAAGCCCGAAAATAGCATCGATGATGCATTAATGACCATGGCCTGTGTGGAAGCCGCTTATATCAGTAATGAAAAGGACGGTATTGCTGTGTCAACACTTATTTAATTAATCATGAAGGTAAACATTAAGCAAATTATTGTAGGTATTCTTTGTCTATTAATCAGTGTAGTATCTCTAGCGCAGTCGAAAAAGTCGGTAGAGATTATATTGCCCTCTACCTCTGTGCCCAGAATAAAATTTGGCGCCGAGCGATTACAAAAAGCTCTCGAAGCTGCGGGCTATAATACTTCGTTTATCGATTTTTCTCGTAAACACAATCGCAAAAAAGGAGTTAAGCAGATAAGTTTATCTCTGGATACAACAATTAAAATTCCAAAAGAAGGTTTTATTTTAAAAGCCAACAACCAATTAACTACTCTAACTGCTTCCGATCCTACCGGAGTTTTATACGGTACACTGGAGCTAGCGGATAGAATAGCAACTACTAAAGAATTGCCACAGCTTCTGGATATTACAGATGCCCCGGAAATGGTACTACGGGGACAATGTATCGGACTTCAGAAGCCGTATTATTTACCGGGGAGAGATGTGTATGAATATCCTTATACTCCGGAGACTTTTCCTTGGTTCTACGATAAGCAATTATGGGTACAGGTGCTAGATTCTATGGTAAACAATCGTATGAATTCGCTTTATCTATGGAATGGCCATCCTTTTGCGTCTTTAGTAAAATTGAAAGATTATCCCTATGCAGTGGAGGTAAGTGAAGAAACATTTAAAAAAAATGAGGAAATATTTACTTTCTTGACTCAGGAGGCGGATAAACGGGGTATATGGGTAATTCAGATGTTCTACAATATCATCGTGTCTAAACCGTTTGCAGAAAAGCATAATCTAAAAACTCAAGAACGCGAACGCCCCATCATTCCTATAATTGCTGATTATACCAGAAAGTCTATTGCCGCTTTTGTTGAAAAATATCCTAATGTGGGGTTAATGGTGTGTTTGGGTGAAGCTATGGAAGGTGTAGGAAACGACGATATAGAGTGGTTTACTAAAACTATTATACCGGGAGTGCAGGATGGATTGAAAGCGCTGGGTAAAAAAGAGGAACCACCAATAGTGCTGCGTGCTCATGACACGGATGCTCCATCGGTAATGAAGGCTGCTTTACCATTGTATAAAAACTTGTATACCGTAGCGAAATTTAATGGAGAAGCATTGACTTACCAACGTCCCAGAGGTGCATGGGCCGAATTGCATCAAACATTAAGCAATCTAGGTAGTGTGCACATCGAGAATGTTCACATCTTGGCTAATCTGGAGCCCTTCCGCTATGCCTCCCCTAAATTTATACAGGAGTCTGTAATCGGGATGCACGAGGTTATGGGTGGCAATGGCCTGCATTTATATCCTCAGGCTTCCTACTGGGATTGGCCCTATAGTGCCGATCGTGTGAAGAATGGAGATCGGCTGTTGCAGATCGAGAGAGATTGGATGTGGTATAAAGCCTGGAGTCGGTATGCATGGAAAGCAAAACGCGATCGTAGAGCAGAGATTGATTTCTGGTGTGCACAGTTGGGACATCGATTTGGATTATCGAAGCAGGATGCTAATAACATTCTCATAGCTTATGAAGAAACAGGAGAAATAGCTCCTAAATTGTTAAGACGTTTCGGTATAACCGATGGCAATCGACAAACTCTCACATTAGGGATGCTCATGTCTCAACTGATTAATCCTTATCGCTTTGGATTATTTGAATTGCTATATGAATGCGAGGCCCCGGAGGGGGAAATGCTCATTACCTATGCTGATAAGGAGTGGAACGGGGTTCCTCATGTGGGAGAAACCCCCGTTCAAGTAATTCAGGACGTAAAAGATCATGCGGATAAGGCTGTAAAAGCAATAGATGCTGTTGCCGCTAAGGTGTCCACTGATAAGGAAGAATTCGAGCGTATAAGAAGTGATGTATATGCTTATAAAGCTTTGGCTTATCACTTTGCATACAAAGCACAAGCCGCCTTGTATGTATTGCGCTATAAATATTCTGAAGACCTAACCGATTTAGAAAAAGCATTGCCATTGTTGGAGAAAAGTGTAGCCTATTATAAAGAGCTTGCACAGCTAACTAAAGAGACCTACTTGTATGCCAATAGTATGCAGACACAACAGCGCAAAATACCTTTAAGGGGTGCCAACGGGAACTATAAACATTGGACAGAAGTATTACTTCCATTTGAAAAGGAGTTGTCGCATTTCAAACATAAATTGGATTCTTTGAAGAATAACAACCAGGTAAAGGAAGTAGCGATTACCCCATTGAAAAACGCATCGGTAAAGCTTCAGGGAGATTATAGCTGGTATACTATAGACTCCTTAGCCCAACCATTTGTGGATACATTGGTATCTATAAAAGCCTATTCAAAAGAATTGAAAGGCTTGAAAGGAGTGCAAATGAAATGGGCATCACAAATTAAAAATGGAACATCGCTCACATTTACAGTACAGAAACCGGTTAAAGTATTAGTGGGTTTTTTTCAGCCACAAAGGGCAGCTTTCAAAAGAGATACTACTTTTCTGAAAGCTCCGGAATTGGAAACAAACGCTAGTGCGAATGATTATGGTCAGGCAGAAACTAAAATAGCTAATGCTATAGTAATACCCGGTTTGCCACAGTTACACATACATAGTTACGATTTTAAGGCGGGCACTAATACGCTGAAACTAGCTAATGGCGTGGCTTTGATTTTGGGATTTATTGATGCTGAAGCCCCATTGCAAATGCATGATGCAGGTTTGTATGAAAGTGGAAACCGCAAACAGGTGGATTGGCTCTTTGAGTAAAAATATCAGTAAAAGAAGTGTATCATGAAAAAGATAATTGGAATCTTGTCGTTTTTGGTATGGATAGCCCAGTCTGTTAGTGCACAGCAATTTTATGATGTAACCCAGTATGGTGCTAAAAGAGATAGTAGTGCAAAGGCCACGGAGGCTATTAAAAAAGCTATTGATGCGGCGGTTAAGGCTGGTGGTGGCACCGTATATTTTCCTGCTGGAAAATATCTGACAGGGCCTATTCATCTGAAAAGCAACATCACCATATTTATAGATGCAGGTGCCGAACTGCATTTCAGTGATGATTTTGATGATTATCTGCCAATGGTGGAAAGCCGCTACGAGGGCGTAGATGTAAAAACTTTCTCACCACTTTTCTATGCATATGAAGCGGAAAATATAGCTATTATAGGTAGAGGAATAGTAGATGGGCATGGAAAAAAATGGTGGGCTTTTGTTGAAGGATATAAAGAAGGACAACCTAGAAGTAAATGGCAACAGTTATTTGATGAGAATAATAAGGATATTTTATTACCCGATGATCCCAAGCAAATGAAAAGAGGTTTTCTGCGTCCTCCTTTCATTCAAACCATGTATTGTAAAAATGTATTAATACAAGGAATTACGATCCGCAATTCCCCCTTTTGGACAATCAATCCTGAATTTTGTGATAATGTAACAATCCATGCTGTAACTATTATAAATCCCAAACGCATGGCACCTAATACCGATGGTATTAATCCCGAAAGCTGCTCCAATGTGCGTATTAGTGATTGTTATATCAGCGTAGGGGATGATTGTATTACTATTAAATCAGGAAAGGATCTACCTGGTAGGACCAAAGATAGACCCGCCGAAAACTATACTATAACCAATTGTACTATGCTGGATGGACATGGGGGCGTAGTTATTGGTAGTGAGATGAGTGCAGGAGTAAGAAAGATTACCATTAGCAATTGTGTATTTGATGGAACAGATAGAGGAATTCGTTTGAAAACCGTACGTGGTAGGGGTGGTGTTGTGGAAGATATTCGTGTAGATAATATTGTGATGAAGAATATCAGAGATCAAGCAATTGTGTTGGATATGGAATATGCAAAGTCTACCCCTGAGCCAGTTTCGGAGCGTACACCCAAGTTTAGAAATATACATTTGAGTAATATAACAGCCTATGCTAGAGATGCCATGTATATCAATGGTATTGACGAAATGCCAGTAAGTGAAATTAGTTTACATAATGCGGTATTTCAAACACAGAGAGGCATTATTATAAAAAACGCCAAAGACATTCAATTACGTGATGTAAGGGTGAATGCACAACAAGGAAGTGCATTGAGTGTAATAAATACAGATCGACTGCTCGTCAGCAATCTTGAGAGTACGACTACGGATACTAATACACCTGTAATCTCCTTAAATAATACAAAGAACGCTTTATTAAGACATTTATGGCCGTTTGAAAAAACAGCGCTGTATGTAAAGGTTAGCGGCGCGGCATCTCAAAACATCAATCTTGCAGATAATTTTTTTAAGGAGGATGCAGTATCAATAGAAAATGAAGTATTGAAACAAGAAGTGAAATTTCACTAATAAATATTATGAAGAAACTCGTCCGTGTCATATTGGCTTTTACATTCGGAATTTTGGTGAATACTTCCATAGCACAAGACTTGGAGCTATGGTATCATCGGCCTGCAGAAAAATGGGTAGAGGCGTTGCCCATAGGCAATGGACGCATAGGAGCTATGATATTTGGAGGTATAGACGAGGATCGCATTCAATTTAATGAAGAAACTTTATGGACAGGCTCAGTACGTAACTATAACCGGCAAAATGCTTGGCGGTATTTGGACTCTATACGAAATCTGTTATTCGCTGGTAAACAACGTGAGGCAGAGGAGCTAGCCGAGCGAGAATTTATGGGAATTAAGTCTGCTGAAGGCGATAAAGAAGCATGGATAGAGCATGTTACTGCCGTGTTGAAGCAAAACGCTAATCCATCTCAATACAACTATAATGATGCTTCATGGAAGACAATAAAAGTGCCCAGTTACGAAGGGTGGGAGGTACAGGGGTTTGAAGGAATGGATGGTGCCGTATGGTTTCGTTATTATTTTCAATTACCTAAGGAGTGGGAAGGGAAAAATTTGATACTCGATTTAAACAGAGTTAGTGAATATGATTTTACCTATATTAATGGAGCGCTTGTTGGTTCGCAATATAATACACAAGCGCGCCGTTACGAGATTCCGGCATCGCTTTTAAAAAAAGGGAAAAATAGCATCGCAATTTTAGTACTCAATTTCTCCGGTAAAGGTGGAATACTTGGATATAAAGATACCACACAACATATCGGATTATATCCTAAAGGAAGTATTGTTTCAGAAAAACTTTCTTTAAACGGCGAGTGGAAATATTATATTCAAGATGATGATCCCCCTCCAGTAGGACAATATCAGGCTTCTTATCAGCCCTTTGGCGATTTAAACTTGGATTTTGATATAAATATCGCTGCGGTTAGTAATTATAAGCGGTCTCTTGATTTAAGCAATGCTATTGCTACCACTCAGTATGATTATAATGGTGTCCATTACAAGCGTGAATATTTTGCAAGTGCACCTTCGCAAACCTTGGTGGTACATTTAAGTGCAAACAAAAATGCAGCCATAAGTTTTGCCGCAGGTTTATCAAGCCCTCATAAAAAATATTCATTACAAAAGATTAATGCTAATACTGTAGCACTTACTGTATCAGTAAAGCATGGCGCATTATATGGTGTAAGCTATTTAATGGTGCAAACTGATGGTGGCAGGATAGATGTGTGTAATGAAAAGGTTGTTATATCCAATGCTAATACTGCAACGCTTTATCTCACTGCAGCAACTAATTTTGTATCTTATAATGATGTGTCCGGACAACCAGATAGCATCTGCAGATCGATAATTGATAAAGTACAGCAATCCACATTTTCAGATATTAGAAAGGCTCATATTGCAGAATATCAGCAATATTTCAATACTTTCTTCATTGCATTAGGTAATGAGGCGCAGCGTCTGCGTCAGCAGCAGAAGCCCACAGATCTGCGATTGGCAGCATTCGTGCATAATGATGATCCATCTTTTCTGGCTTTGTATGTTCAATATGGTCGTTATTTGTTGATTAGTAGTTCAAGGCCTGGGACCCGACCGGCCAATCTTCAAGGCATATGGAATGATTTATTATCACCGCCCTGGGGGAGCAAGTATACTACCAATATAAATTTGGAGATGAATTATTGGCCTGCCGATTTATTGAATTTGTCGCCCATGCAGCAACCTTTATTTGAAATGATCAAAGAACTTGCAGTAACGGGTACGGAGACGGCCAAGCAATATTATAATGCTCCGGGATGGGTATTGCATCATAATACAGATTTATGGAGAGGTACTGCTCCAATCAATGCCGCTAATCATGGTATATGGGTTGGTGGAGCTGCGTGGTTATGTGATCATTTATGGCAGCATTATCTGTATACGTTGGATAAAAAGTTTTTGGAGCAAACGGCATATCCGATAATGAAAAGTGCAGCGCAGTTTTTCAATGCATTTTTGATTAAAGACCCCAAAACAGGTTATTTAATAAGTGCTCCGTCTAATTCTCCTGAACACGGAGGGCTGGTTGCTGGCCCCACCATGGATCATCAACTAATCAGAAATCTGTTTCAATCAGTGATAAAAGCAAGTGAGATTTTGAAAAAGGATGATGAATTTAGAGACACGCTCAAAAATAAAGTAGACAGTATTTTTCCGAATAAGATAGGGCGTTACGGTCAGTTGCAGGAATGGATGGAGGATGTGGATGACACTACCAATAAGCACAGACACCTCTCTCATTTATGGGCTGTATATCCCGGAAGTGAAATCAATTGGGAACAGACACCCGAACTGATGAAAGCAGCAAGACAATCGCTTGTTTATCGAGGAGATGAAGCAACAGGATGGAGTCTGGCGTGGAAAATCAATTTATGGGCAAGATTCAAAGATGCTGAACGAGCATATAAACTAATTCAGATGCTGTTGAGCCCCGTTAAGGGTGGTGCTGGGAGTTATCCTAATCTTTTTGATGCACATCCTCCTTTTCAGATTGATGGAAATTTTGGCGGTGCTGCCGGCTTAGGAGAAATGCTCTTGCAAAGTCACGCAGGTTTTTTAGAAGTATTACCAGCCTTACCTGCAGCTCTCAGTAATGGTTGGGTTAAAGGATTATTAGCCCGAGGAGGTTTTGAAGTAGAGATAAATTGGAAAAGCGGACAATTGCAATATGTAATAGTGCACTCGAAAGCCGGAATGCCATTAAAATTACGTTATCAGGGTAAGGAAGTTGCAGTCAACACTGTAAAAGGTGGTGTGTATAAGTTTAGTGCAGCACTACAACAGTTGTAATCTTGATTAATATTATATCTCAATGAGAAGGTGGTTCGCATTATTTATTATTGGCATTAGTATAGCTACAGAATTAGGGGCACAGCCCATAGAGGCTGTCAATTTGCGCTGCAACTATCGCATAAATCCTTTGGGTATAGACGAATCTCAGCCCATATTAACATGGGAAATAAAGTCTGAAAGTAAAAATGTTTTGCAATCGGCCTATCGCATTATTGTAAGCGACGACCCTTCATTAATCGCTAAAGGTGTGGGTAATATTTGGGATTCTAAGAAAGTATCTACTAATCCGCAGGGTCAGGTTTATTATGAGGGAAGTCCTTTGCAGTCTGCAAAAAAGTATTACTGGCGTGTCATGATATGGGACAAGAATGGACGCTCCTCTTCATACAGCAAAACTGCTTATTGGCAAATGGGATTATTGGATAAAAAGGATTGGGATAATGCTCACTGGATTGCCTACGATATACTGCCCGATAGCAACATTTTTCTGCCTCTAGTGCATGGTAACGGAAAAAAAGAATGGGGTAAGAGGCCTAATGTACTACCCTTGTTTCGAAAAACGATTACAATTAAAAAGACTGTAAAATCCGCTACAGCATTTATTTGTGGATTAGGGCAGTTTGAAATGTATGTCAATGGAAATAAAACAGGCGACCATTTCTTGGATCCGGGATGGACACAGTATTCGAAGCATGCACAGTACGTAACATTTGATGTTACAAATCAAATAAGAAAGGGTGAGAATGCCATAGGTGTTTGGCTGGGAAATGGGTTTTACTATATACCGGGAGAGCGTTATAGAAAAATGACTGGGGCATATGGTTATCCCAAATTGATTGCAAAGTTTTTCATTGAGTATGCAGATGGATCCAGTGAAGCTATTGTTACTGACAGTACTTGGAAAACTAGTGCTTCACCCATATATTTTTCCAGCATTTATGGAGGAGAGGATTATGATGCTAATCTAGAACAGCCGAAATGGAATGAAGCCAATTTTAAGGATACTTCATGGAAGAATGCTGTAGAAACAGATGGGCCTTCTATGCTTCATGCCCAGCTATCGGAACCCTTGAAAGTATTCGAACAATTTACTCCTGTTTCGAGAAGACAATTGAAACAACATGTATGGGTCTTTGATTTAGGACAAAATTTTTCGGGTATACCATCTATTACAGTATCCGGGAGAAAAGGTGATACCGTGAGGATAATTCCTGCCGAACTCTTGAATGATGATGGTTCTGTTAATCAAAAGGGCAGTGGTGGACTACATGTATATACTTATGTGTTGAAGGGAGATGGACAAGAACAATGGCAACCTCGTTTTACTTATTACGGATTTCGCTATTTACAGGTCGAGAACGCTGTCCCTGATGGCATTACATTGAAAGAAGGTGCGCCGCTAATTAAAGATATAAGAGGACTGCATATTCGAAATGCGGCCCCACTAATAAGCCACTTTAGTTGTTCTAATGAGTTGTTTAATAAAACACACGCATTAATTCTATGGGCCATCAAAAGCAATATGGTAAGTGTGTATACAGATTGCCCTCATCGTGAAAAGCTAGGATGGTTAGAACAAACGCATTTAATGGGTAGTTCTGTTCAGTATAATTTTGATATTGCTGCGTTGAATAGGAAAGTTATTCGGGATATGATGTACGCACAATATCCCGACGGTAAAATTCCAGAAATAGCACCAGAGTATACGCGATTCACTCCACCATTTGATGAGTCGCCCGAGTGGGGTAGCGCAGCAGTGATTTTACCTTGGTATCATTACTTATGGTTTGGTGATAAAAAAACATTGGCAGAAGCCTATGACATGATGAAAAAATATGTGGCTTATCTGCAAAACAAATCATCTGATCATATATTATCACATGGTTTAGGAGACTGGTTCGATATAGGACCCAATCGACCGGGAGTTGCTCAATTAACACCACAGGGAATTACGGCTACGGCAATCTATTATTACGATATCACGATCCTCGAAAAAACTGCTACATTGCTTGGTAAAGTTGCGGATGCTACCCGATATAGAAACTTGGCTGCAGAAGTAAAAGTAGCATTCAATAAAAAGTTCTTTAATCAAACAACAAAACAATACGCGACCGGTAGTCAGACTGCTAATGCTATGGCCCTGTATATGGGATTAGTAGAGGAACGTTATCAGCAAGATGTTTTACATAATCTGATTACTGATATTGAGCAGCGAGGTTTTGCATTGACTGCTGGAGATATTGGTTATCGATATGTTTTGAGAGTGTTGGAAAAGTATGGTCGCAATGATGTTATTTATAGAATGAATAATCGTAGTGACGTACCGGGGTATGGCTATCAGATAACACATGGCGCCACAGCGTTAACGGAATCTTGGCAAGCATATCCCTTCGTATCTAACAATCATTTCATGCTGGGACATTTAATGGAGTGGTTGTATTCCGGACTTTGTGGTATCCGGCAGGTGGAAGGTTCTGTTGCATTTCGGACTATTGAAATCCGACCTCAGCCTGTGGGTGATATTAAGGAAGCAAAAGCCCATTATAGATCCATTCAGGGCATAATTGCAGTAGCGTGGAAAAAAGATAAAGAACGTTTTAGTCTAGAAGTATCAATCCCGTCAAATACTACTGCAACCATCTTTTTCCCTGAAGAATATAAAAAGAAACCTGTAAAAGTAGGATCGGGGGAATATAAGTTTATTGTTTCGGCTAAAAAGCGTTTACGTGGATGAAATACCAGTTGATACTATACCTGCTACTACAATGTGTTGTAGGGACTCTAAGAGCACAGTCTGTACCTAAAGAGGTGATGCAGAAGATTTACGAGGAGGTAAAAACCCCATACAAATACGGTCTTGTAGTATTGCCCCCTCAAAAGGGGAAAAAGGTAGATTGTCCTACAATTTACCGCTTCGGTAAAACATGGTATATGAGTTATATCGTATTTGATGGGAAAGGGTATGAAACATGGTTGGCCTCTAGTAAAGATTTATTGCACTGGAAAACTTTAGGTGTTCAGCTGTCGTTTACCCAGAATGGATGGGATGCCGTTCAAAAAGCCGGATATAATGCATTGGTGAATACGAAATGGGGAGGTAACTATAAATTGCAAAAATATAGTAAGCGCTACTGGATGTCTTATTTTGGAGGTGCTTCAGAGGGATATGAGCCGGAGCCGCTTTCAATAGGAGTGGCATCTACTACTCTAAAACCTGTAAAGCCTGTTACATGGGAGCTTTCTGAAAGGCCAGTATTGTCATCATCGGACAATGATGTAAGATGGTGGGAGAATCGTAATAAATTATTTAAGAGTTATGTTATAAAGGATAAAAAGAAACACACCGGCTATCCATTTGTAATGTATTATAATGCAGTGGGGGACTCATTGCCTAATAACAAAGCAACGCGTTGGTATGAGCGAATAGGCATGGCTGTTTCTAGTGATATGATAACATGGAAGCGCTATTTGAAGGATCCTATAGTACATCATTCCAGAGGTATAACTGGTGATCCGCAAATTCAGAAGATAGACGATGTGTGGGTTATGTTTTACTTTGGTGCTTTTTGGAAGGGTAGAGAACGGGATGCTTTTAATCGTTTTGCCTGTTCTTATGATCTTATTCATTGGACCGACTGGGACGGAGAGGATTTAATAAACTCGTCTGAGCATTATGATAAAAAATTTGCACATAAATCTTTTGTGTTGAAACATAAAGGTGTGGTTTACCATTTTTATTGTGCTGTGGATGAAGATGATAATAGAGGTATTGCTGTTGCAACCTCTGTAGATAAAGGAAAAAGTGGCTTGCATTTTTAAAGTTTAGATTATTTGTATATAAAACCTATTATAGATTAGAAATGAATAAGATTATATTGATATTGATTTTTATTTTCATAATGCTACAAGGAAAAGGGCAAGCTCCTAGGCAGGTTATCAATTTTAACAAAGACTGGAAGTTCATTTTACATGATAGTGCGATATATAAACTCCCATCGTATAATGATAACAATTGGAGAAAACTAGCACTTCCCCATGATTGGAGTATTGAGGGGAGTTTTGATGTTATTCATCCTGCGGGCAATGCTGGAGGGGCTTTACCGGGTGGCATTGCATGGTATCGTAAAAGCTTTAGCTTACCTATAGAAAAGGAAAACACTAAAGTGTATGTAGAGTTTGATGGGATTTATATGAATAGTGAGGTATGGATCAATGGTCATTATTTGGGCAAATGGCCTTATGGCTATACAGCGTTCTATTATGAATTGACCCCCTATCTGCTACCTGGAAATAATGTTATCGCTGTGCGCGTAGATAACTCAGAACAGCCTAATTCACGATGGTATAGTGGTTCCGGCATCTATAGAGATGTACACTTAGTAATTACTAATAAGGTAGCTTTTGCTAAATGGGGTATCTTCCTACATAATTCTGAAAGAAAAAATAATGAAGTGCAGCTTTTTGCGGAAGCAGCAGTTCAAAATGCCAAACTTTCAAATAATATTTTCGCTAAATGGGAAGTGTATGATAGTGCCAACAAATTAGTGGCAACAATCTTTCCGGAGGCTAGAGGCAAAAACGATAGTACGTTTTTGTTTAGAGGCAAGCTTCAAAATCCGCAATTATGGTCACCTCAGCATCCCTATTTGTATAAAGCTGTTTTTAAGTTATATCAGGGGAAAAAGTTATTAGACCAATGGGAAAGCAGGTTTGGTATACGTTATTTTCATTTTGACGCTAATAAAGGATTTTACCTGAATGGTAACCCGACAAAGATTTTGGGCGTATGTATGCACCATGACCTGGGTGCTTTAGGTGCAGCTTTTAATGAGTCGGCAGCAAGAAGGCAGTTACGTATTCTGAAAGAGATGGGAGTAAATGCGATTCGTATTTCGCACAATCCTCCGGCGGCGAAATATCTGGATTTATGTGATGAAATGGGATTTCTAGTTATGGATGAGGCTTTTGATATGTGGGCAAAAAAGAAAAACAAATATGATTATTTCAGATTTTTTAATGAATGGCATCAGCGGGATTTAGAACACATGGTGAAGCGCGATAGAAATCATCCTAGTGTATTCATGTGGAGTATCGGTAATGAAATTAGAGAACAGTTCGATTCCACAGGGATTACATTAACCAAGAAACTGGTAGATATTGTTAAGGCATTAGATACAACAAGACCAGTAACTTGTGCTTTAAGCGAAAATAGGCCGGATAAAAATATGATATATCAGTCAAAAGCTTTGGATGTGTTAGGTTTCAATTATCATATTGAATCTTATGAAGATTTTCCTAAAAATTATCCCGGTGAAAAATTTATTGCTTCCGAAGTTGTTTCGGGTTTGGCCAGTCGAGGTCATTATGATATGCCTTCAGATTCCTTAAGATTTTGGCCACCAAGCTCGGAGTTTAAGTATATTGAAAATGGCAATCCTGATTATACAGTGTCTGCTTACGACAATGTGACTGCATATTGGGGATCCAGCCATGAGCAAACATGGCGCATCATCAAAAAGCATGATTATTTATCAGGATTATTCGTATGGAGTGGATTTGATTTTTTGGGAGAACCCGTGCCATATCCTTATCCTGCACGAAGCTCTTATTATGGAATTGTGGATTTAGCAGGTTTCCCTAAGGACGTATACTATATGTATCAGAGCGAATGGACTAGTCAACCCGTGTTACATGTTTATCCCCACTGGAATTGGGAGCTCGGGCAATTGGTTGATGTAAAAGCGTATTATAATCAAGCGGAAACTGTTGAGTTGTTTTTAAATGGAAAATCATTAGGACGCAAATCCAAATCCGATTCAGTGTTTCATGTGATGTGGAGAGTTCCATTCGAGTCAGGAGAATTAAAAGCTGTATCCTACGATCATGAAGGAAAGAAAGTGTTGGAAAAAACTATCCGGACAGCAGGAACACCCTATAAGCTCGAAGCTACAATTGAGAATTCTATAATTGATAGTAAAAATAACGAGCTATCTTTTATCACGATTCGCGTATTAGATAAAGAGGGCAACTTAGTTCCCGATGCAGCGCATTTAATTAGCGTGAAGGTCGAAGGAGCAGCGAAAGTAGAGGCTATGGATAATGGGAATCCTTCAGATTTAAATTCCATGAGAGATGCAGTGCATCACGCTTATAAAGGTATGGCATTGGCGATTATCAAAGGATTGCGTCCTGGGGTGGCTAATATTAAAATTACTTCTGCTGGACTTATCCCTGCTTTTGCGACTATTCGGATAAAGTAGCATATAAAATATCATATTGATAAAACAAATTATTATAGAATTTTCGCAAACGTTTGCGCTGAATAGTAAAATTTTCCATTTTCATAGTTAAACCTTGCATTGCTTAAGGTATACAAGCGGTCTAATTTTATGCTTTATTATGTAACGATCGCGGTATGCCATTCAAAATGAAAAAAGTTTTAGCGATTCACATTTGGTGTTTTATAGTAACGATTGCTAATGCACAGTCAGTTACGAGTGATGAATATTGGAGTATAGCGAATGAACGTGCAGGTAAAATTGCGGCCGCTCTTAATATAACCGACTCCACTAAATTTTATAAAGTAAAAGAACTAATTGCAAAGGAGTATGTTGCTATTAAAGAAATTGATGAGAGAAAAGTTAATGCCCTAACTGCTATCAAAACTAATATTGCAGATAAAAATGAAGCTGAAATAGAAAAAACACGCATTACCACACTGTTTGAACAGGAGCGTGCTTTAATTAATAAACAGTTTGTTGCAGCACTTTCCACAGAAGTTAGTCCGGAGCAGATAGAACAAATAAAAAATGGGATGACTTATAACGTATTACCCATTACCTATAAGGGATATCTAGAAATGATTCCTAGGCTCACGGAAGAAGAACGCGAATATATTTATGCGGCTTTAGTAGAGGCTCGAGAGCATGCTATGGCCGCAGGTTCTAGCAAAGAAAAACATGAGTGGTTTGGAAAGTATAAAGGTAGGATTAATAATTTTCTGTCTGCAAGAGGGTATGATATGAATAAAGAAAGTAAAGACTGGCAGGAAAGAGTAAAACAGCAAAATTTAAACTAGCATAAATATTAAAACGATAAGACCATATGTATTTTAAGCGCCTCTTAAAAATTGCTTGTTTCTTTGTGCTTTTCGCTTGTGTATATGTAAATACAGAAGCACAGACCAGAACTGTTACAGGAATGGTTGTAGATGATTCTACAAATGCTCCTATTCCTGGCGTTACTATTAAGGTAAAAAATGGACCCCAAAGTGCAGTTTCCAACTCTAAAGGAGAGTTTACAATGAATCTTCCTATTGGAGGTGCAGTGCTGCAGTATTCACACGTAGGATATCAGTTCGGTGAAACTCGAATTGATAATTTGGATCAGCCTATTCGATTGCGAATGACTAGTTTGAAAAGCAACATGGATGAAGTAGTTGTTATCGGTTATGGCTCGCAACGCAGAAGTGATCTTACAGGTGCTGTGGCTACTGTAGACATGGATAAAATTGTAGATCTGCCTGTAAGCAGTATTGCAGAAGCTTTGAAAGGCCAAATACCGGGGTTGAGTGTAACTGGTGGTAGTCAAAGACCTGGAGAAAATGCTACACTCAGCATCCGTCAAGTCTTTGGTTTTAGTAAAGATGGAAGCAGTCAGCTGCCGTTGGTGATTATTGATGATGTCATTCAGATAGATCCCAACACCGGGCTTCCCACGTTAAATCAGTTTAATACTTTGGACCCTAACGAAGTGGAAAGCATTACCGTATTAAAGGATGCTGCTGCAGCCATTTATGGCTCTCGTGCTTCGCAAGGTGCTATTATTGTTAAAACCAAGAAAGGTCAAATTGGTGCACCTAAAATTGCTTATTCTGGGAAATTTGAGTTTAATGATGCTGTAAGTTTTGGAAAGACAATGTCTGCTTATGAGCATGGAATTTTTTCAAACAGATTTTTCCGCGCCTCCGGTGGCTCAAACAGTTCATTTTTCGATGAAAGAGAACTAGAGGCCATGAAGTCGCTCAACTACGACTGGTTGCGTGAGGCATGGAAACCTGGTGGTGCCATGCAACACTCCTTAAATGTGAGTGGGGGCGCTGAACGTGCAACATATTTTGCAAGTGCAGCATATTACACGCAAAAGCCCAATCTGGGTACTCAGGATTATAATAAATGGTCTTTCCGTGCGGGAACTGACGTTAAAGTGGCAAATAACTTAAAACTTTCTGCTACACTTGCTGCCAACAACTCACAAGTAGAGAAATCATTTACTAAGATTTCAATCAATGAAGGCTCTTATACTTCAGGGTCGGAACAGACGGACTATGCGGTGTTATTGCATATGCCCAAGTACATTCCGTGGGAGTATACTGTGAATGGAGTTAGAGAATATGTTTCGCCTGCATTAGGGCCACATAGAGTGCAAACCAACCCTTCGGGACAAAATAATATTTCAGGATGGAACTATTTTGCACTGCTTAATAGTGGATCTTATACTGCTGATGATAATCAGGCTTACAGTACCGTATTTTCATTACAATATGATGTTCCTTTTATTAAAGGATTGTCTTTGAAAGCCACTTATGGTATTAATTATTTTACCAATAATAATGAACAGGCAATGTTGGGAATCCGTCTGGCAGCGGCAACCAACACGAATGCCATGGGATACCATTTATATTCCGATTCTACAACTTGGAATGTGGCAATGAATAATAATAGATCTACTGTTCGTTTTGCAGATGAAATAGGAAAAGTACAACAGTCCAATTTCTTTATCAATTATGACAGAAGATTTGGTAAGCACAATGTTTCTGCAATGGCTTCGGTGGAGAAAGGCATTCAAAACTGGCAAAAGAAATTTGTAATTTATGATCAACCTGTTCCGGGCGGATTTAATGGTTCTTCACCTTCTGCAGGAACATTGAACCCTTCCAACACATACGTGTATAAGTCTGAAGGTGGTACGCTTGCTTATTTGGGAAGAGTGAACTATGACTATGATGGTAAATATCTGATGCAGTTTGTATTCAGATCCGATGCTTCTACCAAGTTTGCTCCAGCGAACTATTGGGGTTTCTTCCCAGGGGTATCTGCCGGTTGGGTAGTGTCGAAAGAAAAATGGTTTGAAGAAAATGTACCCTGGGTAAACTTTTTGAAAATTCGCGGTTCTATAGGTAAAACGGGTAAGGATAATGTAAAGGCATGGAGATGGATGCAGACATATACTTATGCAGCTGATAAAGGTATGGGCTTTGGAAAAAATGGTGGGGGTACGTTAGTGGCAGCTTTAACTCCTAATGCCGAGCCCAACCCCAATATGACTTGGGATGAAACCATTAAGAAAAACATTGGTGTTGATGTATCTGTATTGAATAGTCGTTTAACCATTACTTATGACAGATACTGGGATCACAACTACGATATGCTGATGACATTAGCTAATCAAGTAGGAGTTCCTATCTCGGTTGGTGGTGGTTTTGCCGAGCAAAACTTCGGTGCGGTGAAATCTTGGGGTTCTGAAATCAGTGCTACATGGAAAGATAGAGTAGGAGAGTTTGAATATTCAATCGGCCTGAACTTTGGTACCGGTGATAATAAAATCACCAAATGGCTTCCTGTAGCCTTTAACTATCCTTCTCAATACGGCAATAGAGAAGGTTATTCAACTATACGTCCTACATACGGATTCCTGACCTGGAAAGGAAATGAAGGAGGCGACGGTTTGCTGCGTACCGATGCAGATATTGACGCTTATTGGCAGTATCTCACAGATTTAGCAAATGCCGCCGGAACTACACCTTCCTATCTGGGTATTACGGATAAGTCTTTAATTAAAAAAGGTATGTTGGCTTATCAGGATATTGCAGGGCCTTTGGATGCCGCTACAGAAACTATTGCAGGACCTAACGGAAGAATTGAAAACGATGGGCAGGACTTCGTTCCACTGGGAAGCAGAAGATCTTATGGACTAGTTACCAATATCGGACTGTCATGGAAGTCTATTTCATTAACTACTCAAATTGCTACCTCATGGGGTGGCTATAGAAGAATCGATTATATCAAACAAGGTACCGGCTCTACAAATATTATTTGGTCTCATGCTTCATACTTGAATGATATGTTTGACCCAGTGGATAACCCTAATGGTAAATGGCCCAATCTGGCTTATTATGATCAGAATGGCGCTCCTTCAGATTTCTGGCAAATTTCAACCTTCAGAAGTTTTATGCGTAGTTTGGTTATAGGCTATACGGTTCCTAAATCAATTGCATCAAAAGTAAGGATGAGCTCATTGAGATTTAATCTAGCAGGATTTAACCTTTGGGACTTTTACAATCCTTATCCTGACAAGTATCGCAATATGTATGATGATCCTAAAGTGCCTTATCCTACATTGCGTACATGGTCATTGGGAATTAACGCCACTTTTTAATAACAATATTTGATAATTTTTACATTACTATATAGTATGAAAAAGATAAAACTTTTTACCACCGTATGCATTGCAGCTATTACCGCAGTAGGTTGTAAGCAGGATTTTTTGGAGGATATGAGGAGTTTTGATACCTATGATGAAAGAATATTTGAAAACGAAGTGCAGACAGGATGGTATATCAACAAGCTGTACTATGATTATTTTTCAGGTTACAAATCTCCCATACTTACAGTCGTGGGGTTATATAATGATACCAGAAGTAGGTCGACTGAAGAAATAGGAGGTACGGTAACGGATTATATTCATCCACAGAAAACATTAGTAGAAGCTAATCAGGCAGACGGGTATTATGGTTCCGCACTGGGCGCAAATGCTACCAATGTTCCTTATACACGTATTCGTACAGCAAACTTTTTATTACAAAAAATTGAGGAGCGCGGGCAAAATCTCTCAGCTGACTTTAAGGCAAAAGCTAAAGGACAAATGTATTTCCTGAGGGGCTTGCAGTACTTTGATTTGTTACGCATCTACGGAGGTGTGCCTATTGTTACTACTGTGCAAACAGCATCGGCTGATGATCCTTCCATAAAATTGCCACGTGCTAAACCAGCGGAAGTGGTAGCACAAATCATTGCGGATTTTGATTCAGCAGCTGCCTTATTGCCTGCAAGATGGCCCGATAGTGATTACGGACGTTTTACTTCTGCTGCAGCACTTGCAATGAAAAGTAGAGTATTGCTCACTTTTGCGAGCCCTTTATTTAATCCAGATTGGGATAATCCCGGTAATGAACGCTGGCAAAAGGCGTTAGATGCAGGTTTGGCTGCAGAGGCTGCATTAACTTCTGCTGGCTATGGGCTGTATGGCTCTAATGCAAAGGAATGGTCGGAAATGTGGTATAAAAATGATAATGCTTTCAACAAGGAAGCCATTATCGTTCGTTTACTAAGCAGTTCTACCGCTTCTTCGGGAGTGGAGAATAACGGTTGGGAACGCTCTATTCGCGTATCCAAGCAAACCGGAGCAGGCGGTATTTCTGCACCGAAAGAAATGCTGGATCTCTTTCCGTTGGCAAATGGCGCTCGCCCTACTGCTGCAAATGGTTATGATTCTACTTATTTCTTTTTAAATAGAGATCCACGTTTTTATAGAACCTTCGCGTTCTCTGGCATGAAATGGGGAACTAAAGAATCGCCTAATGACGTTGTGTGGTTGTATAGATGGGCTTATAGCGGTAATCGTACAGCCTATAGCGACGGAAATCAGGTAAGTAGTCCGGCAGTAGTACGCAAAATGTCAAATCCCGAGGGGGCAAGTACCGCAGCGGGTCTCGCTTACTCCGGTACTGATATATTTGAATATCGCTACGCAGAGCTTTTACTGAATATTGCAGAATGTTATGCAGCGAAGGGTGATATTAATAATGCGATTGTCTATTTAGGAAAAATTAGACAGCGGGTAGGAATTCCGGCGGCTAATAATTATGGTATAGGTACGCTTACCACAAAATATCAGGCTATCGAGGCTGTATTGTATGAACGCAGAGTGGAGCTGGCTTACGAAGGTAAAAGGTTTTGGGATGCACAACGCTGGATGTTGTACAATGATGACCCCGCTGCTGGAAACAACACCTGCCAGAAGCTGGGTATTAATCCCATAAATGGTTCTGCAAGAACAGGAAGATTATGGCAGTACAAAACAGTAGCACCCGATGCCGGAGATCCATTATTGGCTGCACGTACCGGAATTTTTGTTGATCCGGATGCTCCTGATTTTGCAACCCAGCTGAACAATTTGAAAGACTTTGTTGACAATTATATTAAAATTGAGGGAACCGATCAACCAATGGATAGAGATGCCTCTAACAATCCTCTCTATATTAATTTTAGACAGAACTATTATATTTCCGGATTAAATGCTAATGCTTTATCGGTAAATCCGTGGTTAGAGCAAACTATTGGTTGGAATGATTATAATGGTGCGCCGGGAACTTTTAATTATCGACAATAACAGTTCTTTATGTCCATATAGAATAAGCCAACGCTGAGAATGCTTGATAAAGTGTAAACTGAATTTTAAAAATTATGATGCGTTATTTTATTGTATTAGGTATTGCAAGTTTAGGTTTGAGTAATGTAAGCAAAGCTCAGTATCCGGCTGTTTCTAAAGAAGATCAGGAGAAAGCAGATCGGCTTATGGAAGAGGCCAGGCGTCATTCCGATTCCATGTGGGCCATTGCTTATCCCATTGTAAAAAAAGAAGCTACAGAGGGGCGTCCTTATGTTCCCTGGGCTTCAAGAGTGGATGATTTGCCAAAGGCGTCAATACCCGCTTTCCCGGGTGCTGAAGGTGGAGGTAAATATACCATGGGAGGCCGCGGAGGCAAAGTGTTAGTGGTGACCAACCTCAATGACGACGGGCCGGGAAGCTTTCGTTGGGCGTGTGAACAGGGAGGTGCGCGTATTGTAGTGTTTAATGTTTCTGGAATTATTCGATTGAAGACACCGGTAATTATACGTGCTCCTTATATATCTATTTTCGGACAGTCAGCTCCTGGTGATGGAGTATGTATTGCAGGCGAATCGGTGTGGATTAATACACATGATGTCATTATCCGTTATATGCGTTTTCGGAGAGGTGAAACATGGGTAGGTCGCAGGGATGATGCTATTGGTGGCAATCCTGTGGGGAATATTATGATTGATCATGTGTCTGCCACATGGGGCTTGGATGAAAATATGAGTATATACCGGCACATGTACAATGATAGTACCGGAAAACAGGAAGAAAAATTAGGTACTGTAAATGTGACTATCCAGAATTCCATTTTTGCTGAGGCATTAGATACTTGGAATCATTCTTTTGGTTCTACGTTGGGCGGAGAAAACTGTAGTTTTATGCGTAATCTTTGGGCTAATAATACGGGACGTAATCCTTCTATTGGCTGGAACGGTGTTTTTAATTTCGTGAATAATGTTATCTACAACTGGGTACACCGTTCTATTGATGGGGGAGATTATCGGGCACAATATAATATTATAAATAACTACTTTAAGCCTGGACCTGCTACACCTAAAAACTCTCCGGTAGGTCATCGTATACTAAAACCAGAAAGTGGGCGTAGCAAGTTGCCCTACAAAGTGTATGGTAGAGCGTATGTAGATGGTAACATAATGGAAGGATATCCGCATATAACAGCTGATAACTGGGCAGGAGGTGTGCAGGTCGAAAATCTGGATGGCGTAGGAGAGCATGAAGCTTATATGCGACAAAAGAGTCCACTCATTATGCCTGAACTTACAATAGTGAGTGCTAAAGATGCAATGGATTTTGTACTCAATAATGTTGGGGCTACTTTACCTAAACGTGATCCAGTCGATGCACGCATAGTAAAGGAAGTTAGAGAGGGTAAGGCAACAGCACTCCCTAATGTGAAGTTGCCAGAGACACAGTTTAAGCATCGCCGTTTGCCTATCGATTCCTACAAGATAGGGATTATTACAGATCCTTCTCAAGTGGGTGGATATCCTGAATATAAGGGAACTCCGTATAAGGACTCAGACAACGATGGGATGCCCGATGCGTATGAGAAAAAGATGGGGCTTAACCCGAATGATCCTAGCGATGCCTCTCAATATTCAAAATCTGGTTCCGGATATACTAACATCGAAGAGTATTTGAATAGCCTTGTGGATATCAATACTGTAGTTCCTTTAAAGAAGATGTAACTCATGAGTGAGGTCGTATCGACCTCACTTTCTTTCATTATATTAGCTCTTATCATTAATCACAGATTTATTGATTGCGTGAGTTGTTTAATGGCCTATATTACAAATCTGATTAACGCATATATTCTCAGACAGAATAACAATAAGTTCTACTATTATTATCTGCCTGCAATTATTCTATTACTGATTGTTAATAGCCTGCCCGCTCAAAGTCCTAAACCTCTTTTGCCTGTTGAAATTGTTGAAGGAAAATTAGTTTATAACCCCGATCCAACTACAGGAGACAGAGTACCTGATTATTCTTATTGTGGATATAAAGCTTCCGAACAGGAAATTCCGATGGTTCCAGTAAAGGTGCTGGTACCTTTGGTACAAGGAGATGCTACAGCAACCATTCAGGCTGCTATTGATAAAGTGGCTAGTCTTCCTCTAGATCAGAATGGTTTTCGAGGAGCAGTGCTGTTATCCAATGGTGTATATGAAGTGATGGGACAGTTACATATTCATCAATCTGGAATTGTCCTCAGAGGCCAGGGGCAAACTAGTCTTTTGGGAAAAGGAATTGACAGAGATGGGTTAATTAGAGTGTTTGGCAAAGAGGATATTAGTATCCAAAATCAAACGACGATAATAGATGAGTATGTTCCAGTGGGCGCTACTTCTTTTTTGGTGAATAACGCTTCGGATTTTAAAGTAGGTGATCAGGTATTTATTAAGCGGCCTTCGGTAAAGGAGTGGATTGATGAATTGGGTACCGAGAGTTTTGGAGGAGGCATTTCTGCCTTAGGTTGGAAACCCGGAGATGTAGATATTCGTTTCGATCGGAAAATTGTGGCACTTGAGGAAAATAAAGTTACAATTGATGTTCCTCTCACTACTTCACTGGATAAAAAATATGGCGGTGGATTACTAACAAAATATGCATGGCCCGGACGAATCCAGAATATTGGTATAGAAAATTTATTGCTGCTATCAGATTTCGATAAAGCGAATCCGAAAGATGAGAATCATCGATGGATGGCGATAACTCTAGATAATGTTGAAGATGCATGGGTAAGGCAGGTTACATTTAAGCATTTTGCAGGATCTGCGGTGTATATTAATGAAACCGTGCGAAGAGTGACGATTGAGGATTGTATTGCTATAGAGCCAATATCAGAAATCGGTGGACAACGACGCAATACTTTTTTTACACGCGGGCAGCAAACATTATTTCAACGATGTTACTCAGCCAACGGTTATCATGATTTTAGTGTAGGCTATACTGCTGCTGGGCCAAACGCTTTTGTGCAATGTGTTGCTGAAAGGCCATATAGTTTTAGCGGTACAATTGGTAGATGGGCATCTGGTGTTTTATTTGATATTGTTGAAATTGATGGCAATGCAATACGATTTGGTAATAGAGGTCAAGATGGACATGGGGCCGGATGGAGTGCTGCCAATTGTTTTTTATGGAATTGCAGTGCATCATTGATTGAATGCGATCGTCCACCTACGGCTCAAAACTGGTCATATGGATCATGGAGCGAATTCGCAGGAAAGGGTTTTTGGACCGAATCTAATAATCATTTAAAACCTAGAAGTTTTTTTTATGCTCAGTTGGCACAGCGTCTTAATAGAGATGTGAGTAGACAGGCTGCAATATTACACATTAGTACAGAGGCATCCACTAGTCCAACCGTAGAGGCGGCTTCACAGCTCACAGAGGCGGCTTCACAACCGAGGGTGCGACTACTAGACTGGATTGCAACGGCCTCCCAACGCAATCCTATTAACACTGAGCATAAAAATGCTATTATCATATCGCCTCAAAGAAAAACAGAAAATAATAGCATTGCGGGAGCTGGCGTTATTGTCAAAAATGGTTGGTTGGTAAGCCAAAAATCTGGGAATATTTTAACGGGCAAAGTTCAGAATATCCCTTGGTGGTCTGGCGGTATTGAAGGGAAAGCATTAGAACAGGCTCGTAGAAAACCTGCTATTACACGCTTTGTGCCAGGAAGGGTAGGACCTGGACTTACAGATGATTTAAATGCAGTGATTGACTCGATGAAAGCGAACAATGTGGTGGCCTTGAATCAGCATTATGGACTTTGGTATGATAGAAGACGAGATGATCACGAACGTATCAGACGGATGAATGGAGATGTATGGCCACCTTTTTATGAGTTGCCTTTTGCAAGGAGTGGTAGAGATACAGCCTGGGATGGATTGAGTAAATACGACTTGACAAAATATAATGAATGGTATTGGGCTCGTATGCAGCAGTTTGCTTCCTTAGCCGAAAAAAATGATTTGTTACTGATACATCATCATTACTTTCAACACAATATTATAGAAGCTGGAGCTCACTATGCCGACTTTCCTTGGCGTACTGCTAATAACATTAATAATACGGGCTTTGTAGAACCAGTAAATTATGCTGGTGATAAGCGTATTTTTTATGCTGAACAATTTTATGACACAACACACTATGTACGTCGACAGCTGCATCAACAATACATATGGAAGTGTCTTGATAATTTCCGCAACAATAAGGCGGTAATACAACTGCTGAGTGAAGAATATACAGGCCCCCTACATTTTACTCAGTTTTGGCTAAATGTCATTGCAGCTTGGGAAAAAAGAAATCAACAAAAACAAATTATTGGATTAAGTGCCACCAAAGATGTTCAAGACGCAATATTGAATGATTTAAAATATCGTTCTTTAATTGATGTCATTGATATCAAATACTGGCACTATCAGCCAGATGGTTCTTTGTATGCTCCAGAAGGAGGTAAAAGCCTAGCACCCCGTCAATGGGCGAGATTATTAAAGCCTAAAGCAGCAAATTTTGATCAGGCTTATCGAGCCGTTCGGGAGTATAAAGACAAATTCCCTGATAAAGTAGTGACGTTTTCGGCTGATGGGTATGATAAATTAGGATGGGCAGTGTTTATGGCCGGAGGTTCTTTACCCGCATTACCACGCGAGACGGACAAGAATTTCTTAAAAGCAGCTGTTGATATGAAGCCTACCGATGCTTATGGAAAATATGCTTTGGCAGGTGAAAACGACATAATTCTTTATATAGAGTCTGCAAAAGAACTTGCCCTAGATTTATCTGCCTTTAAAGGAAGCTTCTCGTTAAGATTTGTAGATGTACATACAGGTAAGGTGATATCGGCCCCTAAACAGATAACTGCAGGTAGAACTCATCCTGTCATTATACCTAAAAAACCTTTGATCGTGTGGTTGTCAAAGAAATAATAGGAAGCCCTTATTTAAAATTATTTTAAATAGCGAGTGATAAGCGACTCATCTTGCTAAACGAACAATACATATTAAATCTGCGAAACAGTATTAGCAAAACATCTGATGAAGCGGCATATAAAAAACTATTCTATCATTTTTATCCGCTTCTAAGACGCTTTGCTTATAATTTATTGGGAAATGCTGAGGTTGCAGAGGAAATTGTGTCTGATGTTTTCTTGAAGATTTGGGCCATTAGAGATAAGCTTACCCTAGTAAAGGATTTGAAGTTGTATCTTTTCAAATCTGTTAAGAACGCTTGTATTAATTATCTGAAAAGTGCTGCTCACAAATACAGTAAGAGTACTAATTTTATTGAGGAAACAGCTAAGCTGTACCCTTCGCCAGAATCGGAGTATATCTATGCCGAATTGCATCAAATTATCCGAAGTGCCATAAACAAATTACCCGCAAAACGTCAGCTTGTTTTCCGTCTCGTTAAAGAATATGGCCTTACCTATAATCAGGTAAGCGAAGTGATGCAAATTTCTCAGAATACCATCGAAACACATATGCGTCATGCTTTAAAGAAAATAAAGCATGCTTTGGATAAATATCAGAACATAGATAAATAAAAAATAATTCTTTTCACGGTAAGCATCAAAATTCTTGTCTTAATAAGTAGATGCTGTTCTATGGAGAGTAGTAAGCAAGAAAGAATATATGAGTTGCTTGCCAAAAAGCTATCGGAAAATGCAACATTGGACGAGTTGCGTGAGCTTGAAAGCTTACTAGCTTTGCGACCCGATTTCAAGCGATTGCACGATAGCCTGCAAGATTATCCGAGGATAAATGATGCTTTGAGCAAGGATCTTACGGATCAAGCATATGCTGCACAATTTGTAAAAATGATGTATGCAGAGGATGATCCGAAAGTTGTAGCTACCTGGCTTGAAGAAACTGATCTCGTCGCTCAAAAACGCCGTATATGGAATCTTAAATCATGGAGAGTTGCTGCCGTTTTATTGATATTGATAATCGCAGCCACTACTTTTTATCTCTTAAATGGGAATGAGTTAGTAGGGACTATCGGTTTGATGAGTGATGTTGAAAAAAAATCTTCTTCCAAGTCAAAACTAACGCTTCCGGATGGGACAACGGTATATTTAAACACAAACAGTTATCTCCAATATGGAGCTGATTTTAATAAAAAAAATCGAGAAGTGTCATTGGTAGGTGAAGCCTATTTTGATGTAGCTCAGGATTCGATAAAACCATTTATAGTGCGTACATCCAAAGCCACAATAAAAGTGATAGGAACGCGTTTCAATATAAAAAATTATGAAAATGATATCTGGGAAGCTACTTTGTTGCAAGGGAAAATAGAAATGTATCTAAACAATAGACCAAAGGATAAGCTACAGTTGGAACCCTCTCAGAAAGTGTCTATTGTGGAGGAGAATGCGCCAGCGAAGTATAAGCGTAGCAAAGAGGGGGATTTTAAAGTTTTAATCTCCAAAATTAATCAGCAGAGCTCCGAAATAGCGGAAATAGCTTGGATGGATAACAAATTGGTATTTTTTGATGAACCATTATACAAAATTGCTAAAGAACTGGAGCGCTCCTTCGGTATAACGGTAAAGATTATTTCCTCCCAAAGAGCAGAACAGAGATATACAGGTTCTTTTAAAAATGACAATCTTGAGCAGATTTTGAAAATACTAAATATGTCCAATCCGATAAATTATGAATGGAACGGGAAGGAGCTGATCATAAAATAATTCATTCACTTAAAAAAAGCATATGAAGAAAATTGATGGATACTTGTAAAAATAGAGGAGAATGCGGCAACATTCCCCTCTTGATGGTGCACTAAAACAATGTTTAATGCGATTTTTAAAATTAAAACCAATCAAAATTATGCAAAAATTACTTGCTTCGGGATGTGATGACTTCCGAAAAACGTTGCTTGTTATGAAATTGATGTGCATTATGCTGCTTTTGGCGGTACATGTATCTGCCAAAAATTATGGACAGTATGTAATAAATCTAAAGGCACAGGAGACGACTTTAGCCAATCTGTTCACTCAGATTGAGAAACAATCGCCTTATTCGTTTTATTACAGCAATAATCTGCTCCCTTTATCCAAGAAAGTATACATCTCTGCTCAGAACGCCTCGTTGAATGCTATTTTGAGCAAAGTATTTGATGGCACCGGTATAACCTGGAATATTATTAATGACCATCGGGTGGTACTTTCCTTAAATGCCGATTATGTTAGTAATCCCTTCAAGCTGATCAAAGGCGTGGTGCGTGATCAGAACGGACAGCCGCTATCCCGTGTATCGGTGACTGTGCGTGGAGAGCAGGTAGGAACTATAACGGATGAGTCCGGACAGTTTTCCATTAACGCCAATGTAGGCGATACGCTCATCTTTTCACGTGTGGGATATGTTGAGCAAACGGTTGTAGTGGACGCACAAGACGAGCTTGAAATTATATTAATTGCTGCAGATCAGCGATTGGATGAAGTAGTAGTAATTGGATATGGTAGTGTGCGTAAAAGAGATCTTACAGGAGCCGTATCGTCGGTAAAAGCAGACGACATTGTTCGCTCTCCTGCACATAATGCTATGGAAGCTATACAGGGACAGGTGCCAGGGTTGGATATTACCCGTAACTCTGGTAGTGCTACATCCGGTGTAACTATGAACATCAGAGGAAAAAGATCTTTATCTACGGCAAGAGATGAGTATGGTAATTTAATTGCTAATAATCCTTTGGTAATTATTGACGGTATTCAGGGGGGTAGCGTATCGGATATTCCACCTCAAGAAATTGAATCTATTGAAGTAATGAAGGATGCTTCTTCCACAGCTATATACGGTTCGCAGGGGGCAAATGGCGTAATTATCATTACTACCAAAAGAGGAAAAGCCGGAAAAACAAAAATCTCTTATAACGGATACACGGGTTTGAACGGATGGGCTCAATATCCCAAAATGCGAATGGGCGAGGACTATATTCAGTTGAGAAGAGAAGCAGCCAAAACTGCAGGACAATGGTCTTCACCCGAGGATGATCAAACGCTGTTTACACCCAGCGAATGGGCGGCGATTCAGAATAATCAATGGGTGGATTGGGTAAAAGAAGTGCTACATACTGGCACTGTACAAAATCATCAAATTACAGTATCGGGTGGAACTAATAAAACCACAGGTCTTTTATCTGCCGGTTATTACAGAGAAAAAGGTTCTTTAAAGGATGATATTCTTAACAAGTATAATGTAAGAACTACAGTGGATCATAGCTTTTCGAATGTTTTCAAGACCGGAGTCTCCTTAAATCTTACACATTATAATGGTTTCACAAGAGCGGATAACGTGTTGTGGCGTGCGGCTACCAATGAGCCTTTAGGCCAAGTATACGATGAGAACGGTCAAGTGGTGCTTTGGCCTCTGGGTACATCAGGAAAGGTAAGTCCATTAGCTGATGAGGCAGATGAATATGTTGCTAAGCATCAGCGGTTGACTACAAACATTTGGACCAACGGCTATGCCGAAATTAAACCGCTTCCTGGCTTGTCTTTCAGATCTAATTTCGGCGCCAATCTTAATTTCAGAAGAAATATGGATTTTGAAAGCCAAAATTCCATAAACCGAGCAGGATTATACAATGATGCACTAGCGTCGATTGCTGCTACTGAAAAATCATTTATTACATGGGATAATATTGTTAATTATAGCAAGAGTATTAATGATCATGCTTTCACACTTACTGCACTGACATCTTGGACACAGTCTAAATTCAGAAGCTCATACAGCGAGGGTTCTGGACAATTAATTCCCAGTCAACTTTGGCACAACCTATCTGCAAACGCAAAAAGCTCTTATGTAATTCGCTCCGGGTATGTACAAAGCCAGACCTTCTCATATGCTGCTAGATTAAATTACAGCTATCTGGGTAAATACTTGCTTACCTTATCTAATAGATGGGATGGAGCATCCAGATTGGCCGAAGGTCATAAATGGGCAGCATTCCCTTCTGCGGCTTTTGCTTGGCGTATCATTGACGAAGGTTGGTTTAGTGCCTCCAAGAATCTTAACGAATTAAAATTGCGCATCAGCTGGGGTATGACCGGTAATTCTGGTATTAGCGAATACGGTACGCAATCATATCTGAATGCATTGAGCAATTCAGCATTCCAGGACAGGGGATATACCTATTATGTATATAGTGAGTTTTTAGGAAATGTGGATCTAGGTTGGGAAAAATCAGCATCTACTAACATCGGTCTTGATTTTGGCTTTTTTGATAACAGATTGTATGGTAGTTTAGATTTTTATAATACAAAGACCACCGATATTTTGCTGCCCCGTACATTGCCTACATCATTAGGAAGTGGTAATAATACACCATTTAAAATTTACCAGAATATAGGTGCTACTAATAACCGTGGTTTGGAGCTTAGCTTGAATAGTGTAAACATTAAGAATAAAAACTTCACCTGGACCACCAATCTAACCTTTGCAATGAATAAGGAAAAGATTGTGAATCTGATTGACGGTAGAGATATCATTGGAGCTGTAACTCGGGAGACAGAGTCGCTGCTCATTGGTAGACCACTTAATTCTTTCTATACATTTAAGCGCTTAGGTATATGGCAATTGGATGAGGCGGAAGAGGCTGCTAAATATTTTAAAGATGCAGCCAAAACGCAACCTTTTAAGCCAGGTGATATAAAATTAGCAGATTTGAATGGTGATTATATTATCGATGAGGTAAACGATGTGCAATACATCGGTACTACGTCTCCCAAATGGACCGGCGGTTTGAACAATACATTTAAATATAAAAACTTTGACCTTACCGTTTACATTATCAGCCGCTGGGGCCATATGATGGCGTATGATTTTACAGCTTCATATGATCCACAAGGAAGAGGTAATCATCCGGCTTATTTAAACTACTGGACACCGGAAAATCCATCAAATGATTTCCCAAGACCAGACCTCACCAACTTCTATAACTACAGAGGTTATCAGGCATTGAATTATGTAGATGCTTCTTATGTGAAATTGAAAACAGTATCCTTAGGGTACAGCTTCCCACGTGCATTATTAAATAAGTGGGGAATGTCTGATCTAAGAGTATATGCTTCGGCTAATAACCTTTATACCATCGCCAGAAGCCATTTAGTGAAGGATTACGATCCGGAAAGAGGAGGATCGGCTAAGTCGCCTTTACAGCGTCAGTTTGTCTTCGGATTAAACTTCAGCTTCTAAAGATGAAATTATAAAATAGCAAATGCGTGATACTTAATTCTAATAATAATGTACTGTGAAATAGAGTAAGAAAATATGTTCAACCAGAAGAGTTAGTGCTATTTCACATGGCTATAAAAACATTAAAAATATGAGTATGAAAAATATTATAAACTTGATAAGAGTGAAATCCACATTAGTATGTGGCATGACTTTACTCTTCTCCTGTAGCCTTAAGGAATATAATCCTGGCGGTACAACTGCAGATGTAGTTTTTGCTGTTGAAGAAGGTATGAATGCATTGGTGAATTCTGCGTATGTTAACTATGGTGGTCAGTTTTACGGAAGAGAGGATATAGTAATGTTGACAGAAGGTGGTACCGACATCTGGATTAATATCGCCAATAGTGGATATGGAAGGCAGATGACCAAATATGAAGAACTTACAGCCAGTACAGGCCAGATTAGAAATACCTGGAATCGTTTATATGAAATTATCAACTACTGCAATGCTGGCATTGAGCGTATTGATGGTGTACCTTACAAGTCGCCAGATGAGAAGCGTTCCCGCAAAGGCGAGTTGCATTTTTTGAGAGCCTATACTTACTGGCATATTGTGGAATTTTTTGGAGGTGTGGATCTGAGAACACAAGAAACGAAGACTGCTGTATTAACAGCTTATAGAAGCCCCATTACTGCCTTTTATGATTTAATGTTACAAGATTGTGATGAAGCAATTGCTAATCTTCCTGTAGATCCTTATCCGGCTACAGATATTGGGCGGGCTACTTTGAAGGCTGCTTATGGTTTAAAAGCACGTTTAGCATTAACTAGAGTTGCCTATGCTACCAATCAGGCAGAAAAAGACCAATATTATCAGATGGCGCGTGATGCGGCTATGTACGTAATAAATAATCAGGCTGCATTAAAAGTTTCTTTGTACAGCACCCCAGATGCAGTATTCGCTCCTCAAAATAATAAGACCAATACGGAAGCAATGTTTGTAGTAACACACTCTACTGTATCTTCATTGAATCCTCAGCCCAACAATCCCAATAGGTTACATATGTGGTATAAGGCTAAATACTCTGACCGAGCTGGAATGGTGCAAGACTTATTTTATGGAAATGATAATAATGCTCGTTCGGGCAGCATGTGCCTCATGCCTACACGTCATTTATTGGAGTTATACAACGAAGATATTGATGGAAGATATAAGGCGTGGTTTAGAGAGGAGTATTATTTAAATCGTCCCAGCTATTCATGGACCGCAGATGATCTCGCTGCGTTTGAAAAACCATCTAGCATGGTTGGAACAACGCTTAATGCTGGAGATTTAGCTCTTTTGTATACAAAGAAAAAAATTGCGGATAAAAGAAATAAGCCTTACGCTGTAGTGGATATTGATGATACCTATGATGGCGATCAAGTGTCCACCAATCCAAGATTTAATATTTGCTTTCCTGCTTTAACAAAGTTTAATGATCCTAACCTGCCAGCCCCTAATTCTAATTTCGGCACTAAAGATGTAATTACAATGCGCTTGGCAGAAATGTACTTTATTGCCGCCGAATCTGAATTGATGATGACGGGTGGATCTAAAGCTAAGGCAGTTGAACTGATAAACGTAATTAGGCGTAGAGCGGCATTACCCGGTAAGGAAAATGATATGATGATTACTGAAGCGCAACTGAACTTAGATTTCCTGCTAGAAGAAAAAGCAAGAGAACTCTGCGGCGAGCATTTGAGATGGTTTGATTTAAAGAGAACAGGAAAATTGTATGATTATGTAAAAGCTTATAATAAGGATATTCCACTCATACAACCCTTCCATGTGTTGCGACCAATTCCTCAGATGTTCCTCGATGCTATACTGAACGCAGACGAGTTCGGACAAAATACAGGATACTAGTTACGATAATATCGAATGATGCGATTCTCGGAATATGGGAATCGCATCATTTTTTAATCTCTTAGCAGAAGGTTGGCATAGATATTACAATGATGGAATAAATTTTCATATTGATGGAAAAAATTATTTTAAGTTGATGCTATCGGCCATGCGTGCTAATTTTAAGTGCATTATTCGGTAGTTGATTGTCATAGATGGTGCAACGATTGTTCTTCGGCATGTTTAATTATAAAAATGATTTTATGATGCTTTGTGGAATACCATGTTCTGGTTTTGTGCTTGCTTTTAAAAGATTTTGCTGTATGCTCCTGCTCTCTATTGCTCTTTTCGTATCTGATCGGGTTTGCGGACAACAGATGTCTAAACTGAAAATCTCCGCTAATAAACGTTTTTTTCAAACTGCCGATGGAAAGCCTTTTTTCTGGTTGGGCGATACAGGCTGGCTGTTTTTTACTAAATGTAGTAGAGAAGAGTCACTTTATTATTTGGATACCAGAAAGGAGCAAGGCTTTAATGTAATACAGGTAATGGTGTTACATACATTGTCGGCTAAGAATGTTTACGGACATAGCGCTTTAAAAGATGGTGATATCAGTAAACCCATAGTTACTCCGGGTAATGATGTGAATGATAAAGAAGCGTATGATTATTGGGATCATGTGGATTTTATCATTGAGGAAGCTGCGAAAAGAGGAATATATATAGCGTTGGTACCTATTTGGGGATCGGCGGCCAAAGACGAAAGTGTTACTGCAGACAAAGCTGAGCAATATGCAATGTTTTTAGCTAATCGTTATAAAAAATATGCCAATATTATTTGGTTGAACGGCGGAGATATTGAAGGTTCTATAAAGACCGACGTGTGGCAGGTTATCGGATCCACCATCAAGCGCTATGATCCGGAACACTTGATGACTTATCATCCCAGAGGACGCTATTCTTCGGCCGACTGGTTTCATCATGAGCAATGGTTAGACTTTAACATGTTTCAGAGTGGACATCGAACCTATGCGCAAGATACCAGTAGTCGCGAGAAACATCGTTACGGTGAAGACAACTGGAGATATGTGGTAGATGGCTATCAATTACAACCTGCTAAGCCAATTCTGGATGGGGAGCCATCGTATGAGAACATTCCATACGGCCTACACGATTCCACGCAACCTCGATGGTCGGCACATGAAGTGAGAAGATATGCATACTGGAGTGTTTTTGCAGGCGGTGCAGGCTTTACTTATGGCGAGAACGCGATAATGCAATTTCATCAGCCAGGTGATGCAGGAGCCAATTTTGGCGTGGCAGGTAGTTGGAAGGAGACTATCACGGCTCCTGGCGCGTTGCAAATGCGTTATCTTAAATCCTTGATGTTGTCATATGATTACTTTGATAGGAAGCCTGCCCAGGAAATTATCGTCGATAATGATCATACAAGATATGATTATATTTTGGCAACAAAAGGGAAGAACTACGCCCTCGTGTATACGTATACAGGCAGAAACTTTAAAGTGAATATTACCAAATTGGGTTTTGTTCCTTCCAAAGCACTCTGGTATAGTCCTAAGGATGGCACGCAGACAAATGTTGCAACTTTCCCCAGAGCAGAAATAATAGCTTTTGATCCGCCAGGAAATCCTGAAAACGGTAATGATTGGGTGCTTATCTTGAAAAAATAATCTGTCACTAAAATGGTATTGCCTTGAAGAAAACGATTCTAATATTAGTTTTAGCTGCAGTTCTGGTATCCTGCTCTCATAAAGCTTATTTGTTTACATCATTTCATGAACCGGCAGATGCTGGCTTGCGTATGTTGTATAGCTATGACGGTTATAAGTGGAAAGATTTTAATCATGTGTTTCTGGCTCCAGAAATAGGGAATCAACGGGTTATGCGCGATCCTTCGATGGTACAGGGGCCAGACGGTACTTTCCATCTGGTGTGGACGACTAGCTGGCGGGGTGATAAAGGTTTTGGATATTCAAGCTCTAAAAATCTTATTAATTGGACTAAACAAAAGATGATTCCGGTAATGGAGCACGAGCCTTCAACTGTGAATGTGTGGGCTCCGGAATTATTTTACGATGAGGATGATAAAAATTATAAAATTATTTGGGCGAGTACTATCCCTGGCCGATTTGAACGTGGGGTAGAGGAGGATAGTAATAATCACCGTATGTATATAGTGGAAACAAAGGACTTCGAATATTTTAGTCCTACGAAGCTATTTTTGGATCCTAAGTTTAGTGTAATTGATGCGGTGATTGTGAAAAAAGCAGTAAATGACTATGTTCTTGTATTAAAAGATAACACCCGTCCCGAACGTAATCTTAAAGTAGCATTCAGCGATAAGCCTACAGGACCTTGGAAAAATATTTCAGCTCCGTTTACCGAAAGCTTTACCGAAGGCCCATCTGTAGTAAAGGTTAAGGACCAATGGCTGATATATTTTGATGCTTACCGTAAAAAAACGTACGAAGCAGTTGCAACAAAGGACTTTGTTCATTTTACAGATATTAATGATCGTATAACTATTCCTGAAGGTCATAAGCATGGTACAATAGTACCTGTAAAGCGTAAGATCGTAAAGCAGCTATTGAAAAAACTAAAAACTGAAGATAAGTGATGAAGTGGTGTCTGACATTATGTTTGATTGTATTAGTATTTACTTGTTCGGCGCAGTTTGATACTGCACGATATACAGGTAGTACCTTGTCCAATGTGGATTATCACCATGGGCAACTAACGCCTGCGGTGGGAGTACATAATATTCAGGTATTTCGTGCGAATCGGGAGCATCCGAGCTGGGCAGGTGGGATGAACTGGACTTATAACCATCAGCCAATGATATGCTATTGGAACAATACATTTTATTTACATTTTCTGAGTAATCCTGTTGGAGAGCATATAGCACCTGGAGCTACCTATTTAGTTACTTCGAAAGATGGTTATAATTGGAGTGCTCCTGTAACGCTTTTCCCTACTTATCAAATTCCTGATGGCTATAAGAAGGATCATGATACCGTTGTGGCTCAAAATGCATATGCAGTGATGCATCAGCGGATGGGATTTTATGTGGCTAAGAATAATAAATTATTGGCACTGGGGTATTATGGGATTGCTTTATATAGTAAAGATGACCCCAATGACGGTAACGGTATTGGGCGGGTAGTCAGGGAAATTAGACCCGATGGAAGTTTCGGGCCGGTTTATTTTATTCGGTATAATCATGGATTCAATGAAAAAAATACAAAATTCCCTTTTTATAAAAAGTCAAAGGACAAATCCTTTATAGCAGCATGCGATGAATTGTTATCGCAGCCTCTACAGATGCAGCAGTGGGTTGAGGAAGCGGATCGTAATGATCCTTTGATTCCGTTAAAACGCGAGTATAAAGCTTTCAGTTATTATCATTTGAAGGATGGAAGGGTCGTTGGTTTTTGGAAAAATGCTCTGACAAGTATTTCTGTCGATGAAGGCAAAAGTTGGCAGTACATGCCTTTGCGTGCGCCCGGTTTTGTAAATGCTAATGCAAAAATATGGGGGCAAAAAACAGGAGATGGAAAATATATTACAATTTATAATCCTTCGGAGTTTAGGTGGCCGTTAGCCTTATCAGTAAGTGATGACGGGTTAAATTTTAAAAATCTTTTACTGGTAAACGGAGAAATCACACGCATGCGTTATGGTGGTAACTATAAGTCCTACGGGCCTCAATATGTTCGTGGTATTCAAGAGATGAATGGAGCTCCTCCTGATGGAAATGTGTGGGTAACTTATAGTATGAATAAGGAAGATATTTGGGTAGCCAAGATCCCCACGCCGGTAAAAAGCTATGTTGAAGAAAATGTGTATGAGGAATTTAATGAACTATCTGATCAAGAAGAATTGCTATTATGGAATATTTATAGTCCCATATGGGCACCTGTTTCGATTTCTAAAATAAAAGGCCGCAAGTGGCTCACATTGCAGGATTATGATCCTTTTGACTACGCCAAGGCAGAGCGAATGGTACCTATGTCAGAAAACATAAGAATAGCATTCGATATTACCCCTCAACAGCATTTAAATGGCCAACTGGATATCGAAATACAGGATGCTAAAAATACACCTTGCATTCGCATTAGTTTTGATGCTACGGGAAATATTATTACAAAGGCGGGTTATCGCAATCGTACCTTAAGCAAATATGAACCCGGACAGCAGTATAATTTCATTATTGAGCTTAACACTGCCACTCGCATGTATACTGTTACCATTAACAATGGGAAACCGGTACGTAATGTATTGTTTGCCCCTATACATAAGGTACATCATGTGACCTTCAGAACCGGTGGCGTAAGAAGATTCCCCGATGCAGATACTCCCACCGATCAAATGTATGATATGCCGAATGCTGGGGAGAAAGATAAAAATGCAGTATACCGTATATCTTATTTTAAAGCGGAGAAATTATAGATTATGATGATTTTTAGATCCCTCATAGCACTTGTTATATTGTTTGCGACTTTTATTTCACAAGCGCAAATATCTCGACCCTATATATTAAAGCATGAAGATTACAAACATTATATAGATTATTTCAATGCTATGGAGGATGAGCCTATTGTACAAGCTATACCTAATAAAGCTTCCTGGCAATGGATGCAACAAAATATACCGTTATTCAACTGTCCTCAAAAAGAATTTGAAGAAATATTTTATTTCCGTTGGTGGACATTGCGTAAGCATATTAAAGCAACAGAGCAGGGATTTGTTTTTACCGAATTTTTAGTACAACGTTCCTATGCAGATAAGTATAATCTCATTAGCAGTGCTTTGGGGCACCATATTTATGAGGCTCGTTGGCTTCATAATCAGCAGTACTTGGATGATTATCTTCGTATATGGTATCGCGGTGATGATGGGAAACCTTTAAAACGATTGAGAGCTTACAGCAGTTGGAGTATGGATGCTGTATATAATCGTTACCTCGTTAATAGAGATACTGCCTTTTTAAAAGAATATTTCCAAGATTGGATCGCAGATTATGCCGGGTGGGAATTGGATCGAAAACTACCTAATGGATTGTTTTGGCAATATGATGTTCGCGATGCCATGGAAGAAAGCATTAGTGGAGGACGAAGAGAGAAGAACCTGCGCCCTTCTATCAATAGTTATATGTATGGGAATGCTGTTGCTATTTCGAAGATGGCTGTACTTCTGGGAGCAACTTCAACAGCTGATTTGTATCAGAAGAAAGCTGATAGCATTAAGACGCTTTTGCAGCAAAAGCTGTGGAATCCTCACTCAGGCTTTTTTGAAGTACGTAAGGAGCACGGAGACACTTTAGCTAATGTAATGGAAGCTATTGGGTTTACCCCTTGGTATTTTAACTTGCCGGATAGGCGCTATAACATTGCTTGGAGAAAGCTGATGGATACACATCATTTTAATGCGCCTATGGGTATTACCACAGCAGACAGAAGTCATCCGCAATTTCGTAGTCATGGATGTTGTAAGTGCGAATGGGATGGAGCAATATGGCCTTTTGCGACAGCTCAAACATTGACGGCAATGGCCAATCTTCTAAATAATTATAAAAATGTACCTGTAACAAAGAATGACTATTTTACTCAATTGGAAAAATATGCCCGTTCACAATATCGTAACGGAAAACCCTATATAGGAGAATACATGGACGAAAAAACGGGAATGTGGCTTACCCATGATGCCCGAGGTCGTTATTATAATCATTCTACATTTAATGATTTAGTGATTACAGGGTTAATGGGCTTGCGTCCGCGAGCTGATAATATCGTTGAAATCAATCCGCTGATACCTGAGCATAAATGGGATTGGTTTTGTCTTGATAATATTTTATATCATGGTAAAACGTTGACCATCATTTGGGATAAAACCGGAGAAAAATATCATCAAGGTAAAGGTTTAAGCGTATGGGTGAATGGTCGAAAAATAGCCAGCTCTAGGAGAATCAGAAAACTTGAAGCGCGATTGTAAAACATAGCATGCAGATAGCCATATGAAGTTTCGTGGTGAATTTAATATGACCAAGTGGGAATACTTTCTAAAAAGTATTAATACCGTGTTGTTGTTGTTATGGGCAAGTGTAATGTTGGCCCAGCAAACGGAGAAAGTATATCTCTCCGGAAGAGGTAGCGATGATATGGTAGAGTGGGATTTTTATTGCACTGCCGGTATGAACTCGGGCAAGTGGACTACAATAGGAGTGCCGTCATGCTGGGAATTACAGGGGTTTGGAAAATATGATTATGGATTTGCTAAAGACAGTGTGCGTGGTAAGGAAAGTGGCTTATATAAAAGAACATTTAACGTGCCGACATCTTGGAAGGGGAAAATAGTGAATATCGTTTTTGAAGGTGTAATGACGGATGCAGAAGTGAAAATTAATGGTAAATTGGCCGGGCTTAAACATCAAGGGGCTTTTTATGCGTTTAAGTACGATATATCTAAGCTGTTGAAATATGGTAAAGAGAATCTACTGGAGGTAAAGGTAGATAAGCACTCTTCTAATAAATCAGTAAATGCAGCAGAGCGTGAAGCCGATTATTGGATATTCGGAGGAATATTCCGGCCCGTATGGTTGGAGGTATTGCCATCTATACATATCAGTAATATTGCTATCGATGCCAAGGCCGATGGAAGCTTTCATACTACATTTAATGCCCCGCTTATTGATCGTGTGGAAATAGACTTTTATGATGCACAGCATCAAAAGGTGCATGCGTATAAGAAAGATATCATCTCTAAACATCAGGAAGTATCTCATACCATCATTACGCAAATAAATCAGCCTCATTTATGGACATCGGAAACGCCATATTTATATCTTGCTAAGTATCGCATTTATCAGAATGGAAAATTGATGCATGAGGTTACTCAAAAATTTGGTTTCAGAACGATTGAAGTAAGGAGAAGGGATGGTATTTATATTAATGGCGTTAAAATAAAATTCAAAGGTGTAAACCGCCATTCATTTCGACCCGAAAGTGGAAGGACGACAAGCTATACTAACAGCGTAGAGGATGTATTGCTGATGAAAGAAATGAATATGAATGCTGTGCGCATGGCTCATTACCCGCCAGATGGGCATTTTTTGGATGTGTGTGATTCGTTAGGATTATATGTTATTGACGAACTAGCGGGATGGCATGGTCATTATGATACACATACAGGAAAGCAACTAGTAAAGGAAATGGTGGAGCATGATCGTAACCATCCTTCTGTAGTACTATGGGCCAATGGAAATGAAGGAGGAAGCAATCCTGAGCTCGATCAGTATTTTGAGTTATACGACTTACAGCGAAGAGTCGTGATTTATCCTTGGCAATTGCATAATGGTATCGAAACACAACATTATCGTCAGTACAATTATGGTGTGGGTAATTACGATAATGGTCGCGAAATTGTAATGCCAACCGAATTCTTGCATGGATGGTTTGATGGTGGGCATGGGGCTGGTCTGGAGGATTACTGGCATAAGATGTGGCATAATCCTCTCAGTGCGGGAGGATTTCTATGGGATTTTGCAGATCAAGGAGTAGTGCGAAGAGATCTTAACGATTCCATCGATACGGACAAACACAGAGGCGCTGATGGAATTTTGGGGCCTCATCATGAAAAGGAAGGGAGCTTTTATACCATTAAGGAAGTGTGGAGTCCAATATTTTTTGAGCGAAGAGAGATTACCGAGAATTTCGACGGAAAGTTTTACATTGAAAATCGATATCACTTTCTTAATGCAAACACTTGTTCTTATTCATGGAAGTTGCAACGATTTGCCCATACGGGTAATTTAGAAAAACAAGGAACCATTGCTGCCCCTGATATATTACCAGGTCACAAGGGATTTATTCAGGTGCCCTTACCTGATGATTGGTTCTCGTACGATGTATTATATATCACGGTAAAAGATTTGTATCAAAGAGAGCTTTTTACTTGGAGCTTTCCTATTCGTACCCCTCAGCAAAAGATTCGGGAGCTGTTGCCAAATAAAGAGGGTGTTTATGATGTTGTGTTGACAGAAACATCGAATGCGTATAAAGTAAGTGTGGGCGCATTAGAGTTATTGTTTGATAAGGCAAAAGGTTTATTGTTGCAGGTGCGTAATGATAAAGGTCAGGTGCCTTTATCGAACGGCCCCATTGTCCAGGAAGGTGTAACCAATTTTTCAGGTATACAATATCATTATGATGAAGATAAAAATCTGGTGATAAAATCGACATACGATAAAAAGCAAAGTTTCAATACGCTGGAATGGGTAATACATAAGAATGGATGGGTACAGCTGACAGTAAATTATTTCCCCGATTCGTTGCATACAAAAATGCTGGGAGTCAATTTTGATCTTCCCGAAAGTGAAATACGTTCCGTAACATATCTTGGCAAAGGGCCATACCGGGTGTGGAAAAACAGACTAAAGGGTGGAACAATAAATCTTTGGGAAAAAGTGTATAACGATACTGAAACAGGTGAAAGCTGGGTGTACCCAGAGTTTAAAGGCTATTATGCAAATTTTTATTATGGTATTTTTCATACCAGAAACCAACGCTTTATGGTAGCAACAGAAACTGAGGATTTATTCCTCCGTTTATACCGTGCACGTTGGAAGACGGATCAATGGCACAATTATGAACCATGGTTCCCTGATGGTGATATTTCATTCATGAATGCGATCCCTTCTATTGGCTCCCGCACACAAACTCGAGAAACCACCGGACCAATGGGATTGGATAATATTTATTACGATTACGAAAAGGATCCATCTAGGGCGTTGCGAATTGTATTATGGTTTAACTTCAATATGAAGTAACAATATGATGAAGATTCGGATATTAATATGGTGCTTATGTCTGACGGTTACAACAGCTGCACAGGTAACTGTTCAGCATATGCGATGTGAGCAACTAAAGAACCCGATAGGTGTTGCCACAGCCACACCCAATTTTAGCTGGCAATTATATTCTAAATCGAGGAATGTGAAGCAGCAGGCCTATCAAATTATCGTTTCTTCATCAAAAGAGAGAGCCGAAAAAAACATCGGTGATATATGGGACTCCGGTGAAGTGTTAAGCGATGAAACCCTATTTATTCGTTATCAAGGCAGGCCTTTAGCATCGAATCGTTATTACTATTGGCGAGTACGTTCTATTACCAATAAAGGCGAAGCGTGGAGTGCCCCCGCATATTTTACTATCGGATTATTACAATCATCACAATGGAAGGCTCAATGGATTGGGTATGATAATGCTTTCCCTTGGGATAGCATTTCACAGTGGTCAAGACTATCAGCTCGATATTTCAGAAAAGAGTTCACCTCGTCCAAAAAAATCAAAAAGGCTTTTGTTAATATTGTTGGTCTAGGGTTATACGAGCTTTACATTAATGGAAATAAAATAGGAGAACAAGTTTTAGCACCCGCACCTACGGATTATCGAAAATCTGTGTTCAGTAATACTTTTGATGTTACAGCGCATATTACTTCAGGCACTAATGCCATTGGAGTAATTTTAGGCAATGGACGTTTCTTCACCATGCGGCAACAATACAAGCCCCAAAAGATTAACAATTTTGGCTTTCCTAAATTTTTATTGCAACTAGACATTATCTATGAGGATGGTACCACTACCCAGGTGCTATCCGATAAAAGCTGGAAGTTTACAGCCGATGGCCCTATACGTACCAATAATGAGTATGATGGGGAAGAATATGATGCCACTAAAGAGCTGGGAGACTGGACTAAGGTGGGGTATAATGATAAAGAATGGTTACAACCACAACTGGTATCTGCTCCCCAAGGTAATATAATACCGCAACCCAATCCTTTTATGAAAATCATGAAGCGTATTGCGCCTGTTAAATTAAACAAACTAAGGGAGGGTATTTATATACTCGATATGGGACAAAACTTTGCAGGCTGGTTACAAATAAGGGTAAAAGGAAAGCGCGGTGATAAGGTAAAACTTCGTTTTTCTGAAAGCCTACAGTCGGATGGAGAGTTATATGTAGCTAATTTAAGAGATGCAAGGGTTACGGATATTTATACTCTAAAGGGCGAGGGGATAGAGGTTTGGCATCCTCGGTTTGTGTATCATGGTTTCCGCTATGTGGAAATCTCCGGTTGGCCCGGAATTCCGAAGTTATCCGATTTTGAGGGACATGTTATTTATGATGACATGAATGATACCGGTAATCTGGAAACTTCATCCGAAACGATTAATAAAATTATCAGAAATAGCTGGTGGGGTATTGCTTCCAACTATAAAGGTATGCCGGTGGATTGTCCCCAACGTAATGAACGCCAACCTTGGTTGGGCGATCGAGCGCAGGGCGCTTATGGAGAAAGCTTTTTATTCGATAATCAGGCCCTTTATGTAAAGTGGCTCGACGATATTAGAGAGTCTCAGACAGAGGAAGGGGCGATACCGGATGTGGCTCCGGCTTATTGGAATTACTATTCTGATAATATGACTTGGCCCGGAGTGTATTTGCTAGTAGCAGATATGCTGTACCGCCAGTATGGCAATAAAGGGGTAATTACAGCACACTATCCTTTCATGAAAAAGTGGCTCACCTACATGAAGCGTAAGTATCTTAAAAATTATATTCTTACTAAAGATAAATACGGTGATTGGTGTGTTCCACCAGAGGATTTAACCATAATACGGTCACAAGATAGTACGCGTACCACTAACGGCCACCTTATTGCAACAGCCTATTACTACCATTTTTTACAATTAATGAAATCTTTTGCTGCCCTCTCCGAAAATATTAAAGATATTGAAATGTATGAGCAGGAAAGTAAAAAAGTATTAGAGGCTTTTAATAATAAGTTTTTTAATGCGCAAAGCTGTAATTACGATAATGGAACCATAACAGCCAATTTGCTTCCTCTATATTTCGGTTTAGTGCCATCGGATAAAAAAGCATGCGTTTTTGATCGGATTATTAAGAAAATGGAAGCGGACCAGATGCATATCAGTACGGGGGTTATCGGTACGCAATGGCTGATGCGGGGATTAACCCATTATGGTCGCGCGGATGCAGCCTTAACGCTGGCAACCAATACCACTTACCCTAGTTGGGGTTATATGATTGCCAATGGAGCCACTACCATATGGGAATTATGGAATGGTAATACGGCCAGCCCCCAAATGAACTCACAAAACCATGTGATGCTACTAGGGGACTTATTAATTTGGTTATTTGAAAACGTCGCTGGGGTCAAAGCGGCTCGTCCTGCGTTTAAACAAATAGAGATGCAACCTTTGTTTATACCAGGGCTGGAATATGTACGAGCTTCCTACAAATCTGCCTATGGACTTATCAGGAGTTCTTGGCAACTGGAAAAAGAAAAAATAAAATGGCATATCGAAATTCCTGCCAATACTAACGCTATAATAAAAATTCCTACCAATGATCCTAGCAGCATAAAGGAAAATGGTATCCCTGCTTCCCAAGTTGAGGGCGTAACACTTCTTGAGTACAAAAAGGGTTTTGCTGTATTCAGTCTTTCTAGTGGTAGTTTTCAGTTTGAGAACTGATAGTTTTTAAAATTTTTATATTAAAATGCAATAAATGTAGCCTGATAAAATCTAAACAGATTCTTTATCAGGCTATTATCATTTTTGTATCAGAATAAGCTCGGTATATACATTTTTTACACGAATCAATACAAAATTGACATGAATATGCACAGGGGCAGTATTATTTTGCCTATAATAAATTGTATTGAATGTATAAAACGTTTACTTGCCTAGGGATATTTGTTAGTAGTTTAGTATTTGCACAAGCTTATCAACCTGCCCACACCCGACTTATTACCACCTGGGGACAAGCAGTAAATCCGCAAAATGTATGGCAACAGTACCCTCGACCTCAATTAGAGCGAAAAGAATGGAAAAATCTGAACGGCCTTTGGAATTATAGTATAAAAAACAAGGGAAGTGTTCAACCTACCAGTTACGATGGTAAGATCTTGGTTCCATTTGGTATTGAATCTGCCTTATCAGGAGTAGGAAAACCCTTACTACCCGATCAGGAGCTGTGGTATAATCGCAGTTTCACTATTCCCGACAACTGGAAGGGAAAGGATATTTTATTACATTTTGATGCTGTTGACTGGGAAGCTAGAGTATGGGTAAACGACAAGCTGGTCGGTTCGCATAAAGGAGGCTCGGATCCTTTTTCATTTAATATTACACCTTATCTTAAGCCTTCAGGGCAGCAAAAACTCGTTGTTGCCGTATGGGATCCTACCGATACCGATTTCCAAGCACGTGGTAAGCAGGTACTGGACCCTAAAGGGATATGGTATACGGCAGTTTCAGGTATCTGGCAGTCTGTATGGCTGGAACCTGTTTCCAAATCGCATATAAGTAATTTATATCCTGTTCCTGATATTGATAAAGGAACAGTAAAGTTTCATATCAAGGGAGAAAATCTGAACCCATCGCATCAATTGCATTTTGTCATTAAAAGTAACGGTAGGGTTATAAAAGATACTACTGTTGCTTATGCCAGTGCGCTAGAGTTGCCAATTTCGCAGGCCCAATTATGGACACCTGAAACGCCTCATTTGTACCAAACGAGTGTCACGGTGAAGCAGGCAAATAAAGTGTTGGATGCATTCAAAACCTATTTTGCCATGCGTAAGGTGAGTATGGTAAGGGATGCGAATGGATATTTACGTCTAGCTTTAAATAATAAACCAGTTTTCCATTTTGGAACTTTGGACCAAGGATGGTGGCCTGACGGTTTACTCACCCCACCTTCGGAAGAGGCGATGATGTTCGACATTATCAAGTTGAAGGAAATGGGCTTTAATACCATTCGCAAGCATATAAAGGTAGAGCCTTCGCGCTATTATTATCAGGCTGATTCAATTGGTGTATTGTTGTGGCAAGATATGCCATCTGGCTTTAAATGGCCCGATCACCCATCTCATGTAAAACATGAGGATAAAGAAGACTGGGCACGTCCAAAAGAGTCTGCAATTCAGTTTGAAAAAGAATGGAAGGCTATAATGGATCACTTGCGATTCTTCCCGTCTATTGTAATGTGGGTGCCGTTTAATGAAGGCTGGGGACAATACGATACTAAGCGGATAACTGAATGGACCAAACAGTATGATCCTACCCGAATTGTAAATTCTCCCAGCGGATGGACAGATCGTGGCGTAGGAGATGTGCTAGATGTACACCAGTATCCTGGACCCGGTATGGGAATAGTAGAGCAAAACAAGAATCGCGCTATGGTATTAGGAGAGTTTGGAGGCTTGGGACTTGTAATTAAAGGACATATCTGGGATCCCAATAAAAGAAACTGGGGATACAAAACCTATACTCAGGATTCTGTGCTTGTAAGAGAATACACAGAGCTGATGCATAATCTTGCTTTGATGGTAAAACGTGGTTTGGCCGCAGCCATTTATACCCAAACTACAGATGTAGAAGGCGAGGTGAATGGTCTGATGACATACGATAGAAAAGTGATTAAAATAGAGGAAAACTTATTAAGACGTTTGCATGCTCCTATGTATGACCAGCCCGATGACGGCGTAATCACTTTTATCAATCAGCGTAGTGAAACCGATCGTCCATTGTTACTCTATTCTTATAATGCAACTTCGACAGACTGGTTGACTACTTCTTCAACCAACTTTCAACAAAGCAAACAGCCTGTGGAACTGAAAAAGGACGGCAATGTATTTGCCTATCAAAATGTGGACTTGAAAAAAGTTCCTGAGGGACTGGGTTTGAAGTTGTATGCTTCGGGAAATGTAACAGTTTATATTAATGGTGTACTAGTATGGAGTGAGGATGAAGTGAGAATTAAGCGTCATTATGACGATATCAATCTTTCCCAATTTACGCATCTATTAAAACCAGGCCATAACCGAATTGCTGTAGTAGCCAATAAGGCAACACAGAAAGTTCCTTTTGATTTTTCACTATATCAATGGAATAGAAAATCATAGCACAATTATACTAGGGACAACTGAACACTACTTTTTCATAACTTTAACCTATTATGAAAAAAGTAGTGTTTTTTTTGTTGCTGTCGTTCACATGCCAAATAATATTGGCGCAAACTCACTATAAGACTGTCAAAAGCATTAAATATTATCCGGCTACATTTTACAGCAATGATCCGTATAAAGACACCATGTGTGTGCTAGATTTATATTATCCGGAGGGAAAGAAAGATTTTGCCACTATTGTATGGTTTCATGGTGGCGGTATTACAGGAGGACGGCGAGATCTACCCGAGCCTTTGAAAAATAAAGGATATGCGATTGCAACAGTAGAATATAGATTGTCGCCTCATGTTAAAGCTCCGGCATATATTGAGGATGCTGCAGCAGCTGTGGCTTGGGTGTTTCAGAATATTCATCGTTATGGTGGAAGCGATAAGCTGATTTTTCTTAGTGGACATTCTGCCGGGGGCTATCTGGCTTCGATGGTTACGATGAATAAAGCTTATTTAAGCAAATACAATATTGATGCCAATCGTATAGCAGCACTTATTCCTTTTAGCGGGCAAGCTATTACACATTTCACCATCAGGCAGGAGCGGGGAGTGGATGCTTTACAACCTTTAATTGATTCCATGGCTCCGTTATATTATGTAAGAAAAGATGCTCCACCGATAGCTCTAATCACAGGAGATAGAGAATTAGAGTTGTTGGGTCGATATGAAGAAAACGCCTACTGGCATCGTATGATGCAACTTGCCGGCCATACACGAACAAAATTGTATGAGCTCGACGGTTACGATCATGGCAATATGCCAGAAGGCGCTTACGCTTTGCTTCTAAAAATCATACGAGAACGTTCGAAAGAGATTTTTGAAGCAAAGCCTTAATGCTATGGCACCTGTTGTGGATCGGTTGTAGGACCATCAACAATAAGAAGTCCGTCTTCGGTGATGCGCATTTTATCAATAAACACTACGCGTTCATCGCCTGTCTTATTAGTGCGGCCATGATACACACACAACATTGTTTTGCCGTCAGGTGAGTAAGTTACACTGTTATGCCCTGTCCCAGTAACGATACCACCTGATGCGGTATTCTTTTGAAGTATTGGATTATTGGCTGCCTTAGTAAACGGTCCCAGAGGATGTTTAGATGTGGCGTAACCTACTGCGTAATTCTGTCCTCCAAAGAAATTAGCGGAGTACATCATATAATAAGTATCTCCATGTTTGAAGATAAAAGAGCCTTCTGTCCAACGACGGTTTACCTCATTGGAGGTAACTGAGCGGCTTTCCCATTCTGCTTGCTTGTCGTCCATTTTTACAGGTGGACGTAAGAGTAATACAGGTTCTCCAATTACGCCACTAAAATCGGGTTTCATCTCTATGCCGTATACCCAGCTTTCCTCAATTTCTTTAAACCATCCTTTTTTACGCGCCCAGTCGGCAATTTCACTTTCAACAGGATGTTTATAGCAGCATCTGGAGTAATATAGATATACTTTCCCATCATCGTTGAAAAGCACATTCGCGTCAATAATGGGATATCCGGGGTCAAAAATCGGCCGATTCTGCATATCAATAAATGGTCCGGTAGGTTTGTCTGCTACCGCTACACCGATTTTGAAGTTTTCTTTTTCATTGTTAGGATTCTCTTTCCACTGAGCGCTGTAAAACATGTAGAATTTGCCGTTACGTTCATATACTTCGGGAGCCCAATAATCGCCAACGCCCCAGCCGTTTTCGTTATTGCCATAATACACTTGACCTTCATATTTCCAGTCTATCAAATCTTCAGATGAATATGCGGCAAATCCTTTTTTAGCACCACCTCCTGTTCCATACATATAATATTTACCGTTCGATGCACGTAATACAAATGGATCGCCAAACTTTACGTTCAGCGGATTGGTATAAGTTTTGGTCGGTTGCGCATCGGGGTTCTGACAAGACAGATGCATCAGCATCATGCAAGAAATTAGTGATAATAATACTTTATGCATAATTAGATTCGTTTTCGAAGAATATTGCAATCGTTAACCTGGCAAACTTACATGGTTGCGCCCACATTTTTGCGCCAAGCAACTAGGTCTTTTTTTAGTTGTTCTACTATTTGTGGATATTGGGATGCCAGATCCGTTGTTTCGCTGCGGTCTTCCTCGAGATTGTATAACTCGTAGGTCTGATTATCGAAAAATTCTATCAGTTTCCATTTGCCGGAAATAATACTTCCTGCGGAACGGCCACCCAGAAAATGAGGTTCATTAAGAGGATAATGCCAATAAAAATTTCTTTTCGGTAAGGCAGCTTTCGGATCCTTCAATATAGGGGCAAATGACACACCATCTAATAATTGCGTATTGTTTTTTGCGCGAGTTAACTCCTTTAGCGTAGGATAAATGTCGAAATTGACTATTGGCTGTTCGCAAACAGCTCCTTTTTTAACTCCAGGCCCCCATATTATAAACGGAACTGTAACGCCGCCTTCGTACAACATACTTTTCCCGCCGCGCAAAGGTGCATTGGTGGTAATGGTTGTTTCGCCTCCGTTATCACTGGTGAAAATGACTATAGTATTCTTATCTAGCCCTATTTCTTTCAGTTTTTTCATAATCATACCCACCCCTTCATCTATAGAATAGAGTTGTGCTGCTAGATGGGGATTGTTTTGCTGGGCTTTGGAGCCTGATGGATATTTCTTGTAGGGATCATCGTCGGGATTTTTAGGTGTTGGCGCACTGGTGCCGGCTTCTTCTTTATTTTTAAAGTGTGCTACAATTTCGGGCTTGCCATGAACAGTTGTATGCACCGCGTAATGACTTAAGAAAAGAAAAAAGGGCTGATGCTTATTTCTTTCGATAAATTCTATGGCTTCCACATTCTGTCTGTCGGTAAGATACTCATGTTCTGTATTTAATTTTTTTTGAATATCTGTATTGAAGTGATAAGGATGAAAATAAGTGCCTTCGGCAATACCGCGGTTCTCACTTACAATTACTTCATCAAACCCATGTTCGTTAGGAGAAGATTCTGGAGCGCCGTGTAGTTTATAACCAGACAAATGCCATTTACCCACGATACCGGTTTTGTATCCCTCTGCTTTCAGCATTTCTGCTAAGGTAATGTGTGCATGCTGCAGATGCTTTTGAGAATTAGGCCGAAGATAATCCGTAATGCCTACTCTGGCAGGATATTGTCCTGTCATTAAGGCAGCTCTGTAGGGTGAACATACCGGTGCCGAGGCGTAAAATCGAGTAAATAACATCCCTTCGGCAGCCATTTGATTCAAAAAAGGTGTTTCGTTGAACTTATTGCCGTAACACTCTAGTTCGCTATAACCTAAATCATCTGCGAGAATGTAAATTATGTTAGGTTTGTTGCTTTTTTGGGCAATCGTAATGTTGAGGTTGAATACGACAAGCAAAATGCTTAGTATAAAACGTTGGATCATCATAGCCTAAAGATACTTCTAAACACACTATATATTATATAATAATTGTAGACAGTATTATTAAATATGTTTATCAATTATTGAAAAATGTAATAGGAGAGTTATCGAGAAGGGAAATGAAAATTTTTGAAAGTATGAGTGGGTATTATCATTTATATAGCTAGAATTTGGTAATAATAAGTACGGAGCAGTTGGGAGGGATTCAGCATGGGGAGATTTCGCATGTGATTGTATATAAATGTATGACGAACTTATCGTGTAGTACAAAATTTATAAAAAACAACACAATTATTATAGCTGCAGGTGGGAGTGTGTGCTAAATTCGATGCTCAATGATAGTATGATAGGCTTGCCTCGTATTATCTCTTTTGATTGCTTTGTTTGTTTAACTATTAACATTTATGCTAATGAATGCTTGTTACAAAACTATCTGTCTAGTTTATTGTCTTCTATTTAGTTTTGTCATAGACAGTGCATATGCTCAAAACTTTAGGGTTTCGGGTACTGTCAAGGACATTGCTAATGAGAGCCCCTTATCTGGTGCCAGTATTCAGATAAAGGGGAAAGCTGGTGCTACCACCACCAATAGCAAAGGGGAGTACACTATTACGGCTTCGCCCCGCGACGTTTTGATCGTGAGCCATATTGGCTATACATCCCAAGAAATTGCAATTTCCAATAGAAATCGCATTGACGTTTTATTAGTGCCTTCTGCTGCAGAACTGGAGGAAGTAGTGGCAGTAGGTTATGGTACTTTGAACAAAAGTGATGTGACCGGTTCTATTTCATCTGTACGTCTTAAGGACGTAGATGAAAATAAGGTAAATAACTTTGTTGAGGCATTGCAAGGTAGGGTATCTGGTGTAAATATCGTGTTGAACACCGGGGAGCCCGGAGCAGCCATCTCATTTAACATCAGAGGTATGACCTCTGTGACCGGTAGCAATCAACCCTTAATTGTTATTGATGGTCAACCCATTGAATCTTCCTTTAGTGCGGCATATGCCGGTACCGGACTGGACGGTACTGCTGATGCTCCGCCTGCTGACCCTCTGGCCGCATTGAATCCTAACGATATCGAATCCATAGAAATTTTAAAAGATGCATCTTCCACTGCTATTTATGGTTCACGGGGTGCAAATGGTGTAGTATTGATTACCACTAAATCCGGTAGAGGGGTAAAAGATCGGGTTACTGTTACTTCTCGTTTCGACCTGAGTATGCTGCCCAAAAAAATCCCCATGCTGAACAGCTACGAGTATATGCTTTTCAGAAATGAGGCAGCTGTGAATGATGGCGGTAATCCGGTTTATAACCAAGCTCAGTTAGATTCGGTTGCCAAAATGCCGAATACCGATTGGCAAGAGATGGTTTATCGTAAAGCCTTATCTCAGGACTATCATGTTTCTGTTACAGGTAATGAAAGAAACAAATGGAATTATCTGCTGTCTGCAAACTATGCTGATATGAAGAGTATCATCAAGAATGCAGGACTTCAGCGTGGGAGCATTCGTTTGAACTACGATCGTCATGTGACTGATAGGCTGAAAATTGGATTAAGGACCTTTGCTTCCTACGCTTATAGAAAATTCGGATCTCAGTCAAACTGGACGGGTATTCTTAGTGGTTCTACAGTAATGGGTGCTATAGCATTTAACCCATTGCAAGTACCATACACCATTAATGAAGAAGATGGTACAGCCGACGTAGACGTATCTATCCAAAACAATCCTTTAAGCCTTATTACTTATGCAAAGGATCATTCCAATATAAGAACCTTCATATCAAACTTTACTGCTGAGTATAAGATTACGCCTTTCCTTACTTACCAGTTTAGAGCTGGTGTGAATGAAGTAACTACCCGTCGTCACATATATTATCCTACCGGCACATGGTTAGGAGATACAGCACCGAATGGGTATGCTTCCGAGGGTGATAATAGCAACTATAATTATGTGTTAGATCATCTTCTTACTTATAGACAGGTAATTAAGCGTAAGCACTCCATTAATGCTGTGGGAGGTTTTTCTTGGCAGCAATGGTATAATAGATCCTCAAGTGTGATTAATATGGATTTCCCGTCCAACACACTTCATTACTGGAACATGGGGGCGGCCGGTTATCCTGGTAGATTTTCTAATACTTACCGTACCAGGGCCTTGGCTTCGTTTATCGGTCGTGTAAACTATACATATGATAGAAGATATTCTATCATGGCTACAGGACGTTATGATGGTTCCAGTAGATTGGCTCCCGGACATAAATGGATTTTATATCCATCTCTGGGTGTGGCCTGGAATGCTACCAATGAGAAGTTCTTTAAAACACATATTAAAGGGCATTCCCCTGTTTCATCCTTCAAATTACGGGGAAGTGTTGGTGTTTCGGGTAACGACAATATTGCTATTGGTGGTTCACAGGCATCATACGGTCTGAACTTCTATCCGATAGGAACTAACATTGAAACCGGCTACGTATTTTCTCGATTTAACAACCCTGATCTAAGCTGGGAGAAAACAGTTCAGTATAATGCGGGATTTGATTTAGGGCTGCTTAAAGACCGTCTGAATATTACAGTAGACGCATATAGCAAAATAACTACAGGTCTGTTGATTGATCTTGGCGTACCTATTTCTTCCGGTATCTCTAGCTATTACACCAATGTAGGTAAAGTGTCTAACAAGGGCTTGGATGTGGAAGTAAGTTATAACGTTTTCTCTAAGGCTAAAAAATCTCTCAATATAAGCGGTAACATTTCGCCTATAAAGAGTAAGATTATCCATATGGGAGAATCAAATATTATCTACGGAAGAACATTCTTTGCTGCAGGTGGTCTCGTATTAGGTCAACCAGTAACGGCTGCTATTCCGGGATATGCACTTTCTTCCTTCTATGGATATAAAACTAATGGTATTTATCAGAACCAGGCTGAAATTGATAATGACCCAGCACTGGCTAACGATAACGCTAAATCAAGCATAAAGCCTGGTATGGTGAAATATGTTGACATTAATGGTGATGGCCAGATTACAGATGCTGATAAAACAGTGATAGGTGATGCCATGCCCGACTTTACTTACGGTTTGACTAGTGATTTAAGCATCGGAAAGTTTTCTGCAGCTGTTGTTTTCTTCGGAAGCCATGGTGCTCAGTTACTCAATTTGAATAGATGGATGGTGGGTTCCGGTCATGGTAATACTACCCATAATATGATGCGTGATGCATATGAAGGTCGTTGGTATGGAGAGGGTACCAGCAATAAATATCCTGCTCTTACTGCAAATTCGGTTCGTTTGCAACAACGCTTCCCAGATTGGATGGTAGAAGATGCATCTTTCCTGAGATTACAAACTGTAAGTTTGGGTTACACCTTCTCTTTACCTCAAAGATTGAAACTGGGAGATTTGAAAGTGTCTGTTACAGGAACCAACCTGTTTACAATCACTAAATACACCGGTTACGATCCTAATATCAACTCGTTTGGATTTAGCTCGATTAATAACGGTATAGATTTAGGAACATTAGGACAACCTCGTTCTTTCTCCGCATCGTTGAAATTGATTTTCTAACGATTGATAAGCGAAAAAGGTAAATACAAAAAACTGATTTAATCCATCTGATCTCTATAAAAAATTATACAGATGAAAAAAAGATTCTTAAAATACTTATCTCCGATACTGATAACGTTGTTTATACAGTCTTGTAGTTTGGATGAAACTATATATGATAGACCCACTCCAGGTACTATCACCACAGAGGGTGACATTACCGCATTAATTGTAGGTATGTATGCTCGATTTAACGATCCCGGGATGTTTAAATTCCAAGGACATATTATGCTTACAGCATGCGCTGATGATTTTTTCTCAAACTCTGGATCAGAGTATGGACCATATGCGCAAAGGCTGTTCACACCCGCCAACACGGCTTCCATGTGGAATGGTTTGTATCTAACTATTGTTAATGCCAATGAGCTGATAGATGTATTAGATAACATGCCTAAGTTGAGCGAAAGCTTTAGAAATAGAGCTTATGGAGAAGCTTACTTTATCCGGGCATTCTGTTATTATTATTTGGTGCGCTTGTACGGTGGAGTACCATTGAGAATTACTCCTACAAGAGTAGATAGTGATTTTTATCTGCCAAGAGCCTCCCTCGCGCAAACTTATGAGCAGATATTTAGTGATTTCAAAAAAGCCTCGGAATTGCTTCCGGTAAAAAGTGCTATTCCTATTGCAGAATTAGGACGCGCCAGCAAGGGGGCTGCACAAGCGATGTTGGCACAGGCTTACCTTACATACGGTGATCAGTTATTGCAAAAAGGACAAGATGCTACCGAATATTTTACAAATGCAGTGGTTTATGCGGATTCTGTAATTAATAGCAACGAATATGTATTGTTGGATAATTATGCCGACCTCTTTGATATAGGAAAAGAAACCCTGGCTTACAATGAGGTAATCTTTGGTATTCGTTTCCAGACAGACCCCACCAACCGTGCACAGCCGGCTGCAGGATCTGAATATGCGCTCCGCTTTAATGCACCTAATACGCATTTTGTTTCTGCAAACGGCAATAACCAGAACGGGGATGGTACTTATAGAATTATGCACTGGTTTGCCGATTATTATCGCTCCGGAGATTATGTAGATGCAGATAGTGTAGAATTTGATTATCGATACGAAAGTGGTCTATGGGTACAGGCAACGGGTCCTCAAAGTAGAACCTATTACATTTATCCCGCAGTAGTACCGGCTGGTGCTGGAAACTATACAATTGCTACTCCTTTATGTCGCAAGTATATAGATCCAACCGGTAAGGATCAACGTAACCATGGTAATGACTTTTTCATCATCAGATTAGCAGAAGTGTATTATATTAAAGCTGAAGCTTTAAATGAATTGTACGGTCCTACAAGTGAAGCATTAGCTGCATTTAACAGAGTAAGGCAGCGTGCGAGAACAGCTAACGGAACTCCTAGAAGCGTGCCAGCAGATTTGACCCCTGCAACAGCAGGAACTAAGGAAAACTTCAGGATGAAGATTTTTGATGATCGTGGTTTGGAACTGGTAGGAGAGGGCCAACGCTGGTTCGACTTAGTGCGTATGCCGAGTCCTTTGGGCAATAACGTAACAATGTATGAATATCAATTCCTGCACAGATTAAATAATAAGTTGTCAGGATATCCGACATATTCTACATTTACCAGCAATTATCCATCTTATAATAACACCACTAAAACATGGACTCCAAGACACGGTGTACACGTGTATGCTTTAAATGTGAGTGTTCCTAAATTCTTGTTATTCCCGATTCCTACAAGTGAGTTGATATTGAATAAAAATTTTGGAAGTCAAAATACGGGATGGGGTAATTAATAGAATTTGTTTAAAGAACCAAAAAACTGAATTTTATGACAGCAAAATATTATTTGAAATCTGCAATACTCATATTTATAGCGGCGTTTTCCGCATGTACAGCCGATATAAAAGAGGCTGCTGATATAGATGTCCCCGCACCGGGCAAAAAATCAGATACAGGTCCTACACCTACCAATTCCGCTCAAATATATTTTCAGCAGGATTTTAACTCGTCTACAGATTATCGGGACTATATAGGAACTGGTACTAATCAATTTGACGGACTTAGTTTTAATGGAAACGCTACGCTCAATACACTGAATAATACCCTGCAAATTGTAAAAGTGGGTGGCTCCGGTACAAACAGAGCTTCAGCCTCAAAAACAACCACACCATTTAACCCCACTGGAGTGGGCGGTTTCCTTAGATTTGAAATGGATATCGAGATATCCGATAATACACCGGGGACAAACGTTTCGAACGGATTCCTTTTCTCAGTAGGAATGGGTATGAGTGGTACAGCTCCGGCAGATCCAGGTAATACAACTGTACACTCGGCTATATACATCAGTCCGGTAGCTACAACCGGTGCATTTGTCATCAGAGGGCGTGCCCCTTCAGGGAATATGAGCAGTGATCCACTTGAGGGTAAGCATAAAATTATATGGTTTATTAATAATAGCGGAAGACCTGCAGGTTATTTAGCACCAGATGGAGAAACCATAGGCTCCGTTCTGGATGATGCTGCCGATGTGTGGGTTGTTGACCAGGAAGGTAATGCTAAGCTTATGCTGGATGACGTACCAGCTTTAACACCAGAATTGGACGGACTCCGCCAGTTTAAAATTTCCAACAATGCTAATTTTGTGGGTACAATTGATATTGACAATATACTTATAGCCGAAGAGCCTGTTATCCCTCTGAGGAAGATTACTGCCATAACCCCTCTACCAGAAGTATCTGCTCCTATTAAAACCATTTTCAGATTATTGCCTCTACCTAAGACTGTAGAGGTTACACTTGAGGATGGAGAAAAACAAATGGCAGAAGTTCGTTGGTCAGAGATAACCAAGTATAATCAATATCGTTTGGGTGAGTATGAAGTAAGAGGAGATCTTATCGCCGGTAGTGGTACTGTTAATTCGGAGTTTCTTTTTACTACTACAAAAGTGAAGCTTCGCGAAAATATCAATATCATAAATACATTCTCGCCTAATGGTGATGGTATTAATGATACCTGGCTTATTCCTGATTTGCAGTGCTATACTCGTAGTTCTGTGGAAGTGCTGGATAGAGATGGTCGCAGATTGTTCTATTCTACCGATCCTACAGTAGGATGGGATGGCAAGAATAAAGACGGTAAAGTAATTCCGGGTTCTTATTTCTACATCATTAAAGTTCCTGATCTGTTATTGGAAGAGAGAGGTACAGTAACTGTTATCAAGTAGCTTATTTTTTACAATAAGCTACTTTCCTCAATCCTTTAAAATTTAAAAGATAAACGAATGAAAAAATATTCTTTGCTTATTCTTATAATAACTACTGCTTTTGTAGGCAAAGCTCAAAATAGAATAACTATTGCAAATTTTCCGCAGTTCAAGCAATATTTGAATCCCGCTTTAACCGGAAATGATGGAAGTTCGGTGCAGGCTTTTTATAGAAATCAGATCACTACATTTGATAAAGCTCCTCAGACTTTCTTTTTATCAGGAGATGTGCGCTTAGTAGATTTGGGGGCTTCTGCAGATAGCAAAGTTCAACACAGCATCGGATTGGCTGCGCTTAAAGACGATTACGGGAATACCCAAAATATAGGTGTGAACCTTTCCTATAGTGCATCAGCTGCTATCACGTCTACATTAAATCTTAAAGCGGGTTTGGGCATTAGCTATGATAATCTGAAAACGGATATATCAGATTTATTACCGGGTGATCCTAACGACCCTGCATTTGATGCTTTAAAAAGGAATAATAAACTTACCAAATATGGGTTAAACTTAGGTGTGGGATTGTCTTCGGAGAATTTCTACGTGGGGTATTCTGCCAGTGATTTAGTAAAATCTGAAAGTGGTAATACGTCTTATTACGAAGATTACTATGCACTGCGTCATTCTATTCATGGCGGATATCGTTATGCTTTTTCCGATAAATTCGGTCTTGTGGCTAACGCCAACTATCTCTATGATAATGTTCGCAAGGGTATTGCTGAAGGCCATCTGAAAACTGTTTTTCTAAATACTTTTTGGATAGGAGGTGGCTACAGACAAGATATTGGAACTTTATTGAATGCAGGTGTGCGTATCAAAAAGCTGGCGCTGGGTTATACACGTGAGTTGCATTCAGAAAAAATCAATAACAAGCGTATGGGTGCTAACGAGGTGTATATTAGTTATCGCTTTACTGATGCGTTTGCGAAAGGTCAAAAGGCTTTATCGATATGGTAATTCACCATTTCATTACTCGATAGTCTGGGATTGAGAATCGCGTAATTGATAAATAATTAATAAGTGTATGTAATAGGGATGTTCTGCCTTTCTGCATTATGAGAAAAACTTAAAAGCAAGAAAGGTTAGATACATCCCTATTTAGTTGTGATGTGTACTCGTCTTTGAGTAGATAAAAATAAAATTTTCCATCCAGTTAAACCTTAAGGATACTAAATACTCTAACAAGATATGTATAACAAACTTCTTATACTGCTGATTTTTTTAACCTCGTTTTCTGTAACGCTGGCGCAGCAAAAACCCAATATTATTCTGATTTTGGTGGATGATATGGGCTTCTCGGATATTGGGTGTTATGGAGGGGAAATACAAACCCCCAATGTTGATCAGTTAGCTAAAGAAGGATTGCGGTATAAGCAGTTTTACAACGGAGCCCGTTGTTGTCCTACAAGGGCGTCTCTAATGACAGGATTGTATCCGCATCAGGCTGGCATGGGATGGATGGCAGCTGCGGATTTAAAAACAACTCCGGCATATCAGGGCAATCTCAATAACGAATGCGTTACTATTGCAGAAGTGTTGAGGCCAGCTGGCTATAATACTTATATGTCAGGCAAGTGGCACCTTACTAATGAAAGAAAGATTGATGGTTATATTATTGATAATTGGCCTATCCAACGTGGATTTGAAAGATATTTTGGAATAGTACCCGGAGGTGCTAATTATTACACTCCTGTTATCTATAGCAACAATACCCGCTACAATGCTCCTGATAATTTTTACCTTACCGATGCTATCAGTGATACCAGTGTAAAATATATTAAGGAACATTTCGCTGCTCAGCCGGATAAGCCGTTTTTCATGTATGTAGCCTATACTGCTCCACATTGGCCTTTGCATGCTCCTGCATCTATTATTGAGAAGTATAAGAACATTTACATGAAAGGCTGGGATGTTATTAGAGAAGAACGATTTGCACGACAAAAGCAAATGGGATTATTTGATGCTAATGCTAAGTTAAGCCCTCGAGATGAACGCATCCCCGCTTGGAATACCCTTAGTGAGGAAGAGAAAAAAGAGATGAGTATGCGTATGGCCATCTATGCAGCACAAGTAGATATCATGGACCAGGGAGTAGGGCGTATTGTCAAAACTTTAAAAGAGTATAATCAACTCGATAATACACTGATTCTATTTCTAAGTGATAATGGTGCATGTGCTGAGTATATTAGCAGTGGTAAGAGTAAAGCTGTTGATGGCACAGCGGAAACATTTGAGAGTTATCGTATCAACTGGGCAAATGTGAGCAGTACTCCCTATAAAGAGTATAAACATTTTACACACGAAGGCGGTATTGCTACCCCATTAATTGTTCACTGGCCTAAAGGTATTAAAGCTGAATTGAAAAATAGCTATGTTAAAGAGTACGGCCATATTACAGATATTATGGCTACCTGTATTGATGTAGCTAAGGCCACATATCCCACAACCTATAAAGGCAATAGAATTGTCCCCTTGCAAGGTAAAAGCTTGGTGCCGCATTTTTCGGGAAGTTCTAATCATCGAGGTAGAATATATTGGGAACATGAAGCCAATATTGCGGTTAGAGATGGAAAATGGAAACTTGTAGCCAAAACCGAAGAGGGTAATACATTTAATGAGACTGCTCTACAACTGTATGATATGGAAAGGGATCCTATCGAAATGAACGATTTAAGTTCCCGTTATCCTGATCGTGTAAAGGAAATGTATACTGATTGGAGACGATGGGCAGAAAGTATAGGCGCATTTCCGCTTGATACGAGAGAGTATAATGTCAGAATGCGTGCATATAGGCGTTTCATTAACGGGAATTTCGATGATAACTTAGGAGGATGGACGGTAAGGGTGGCTAATGAAGCGAAGGCGACAATCAATATCGATGAAAGTGGTAAAATATCAGGAAAATCCGCTTTAATAAATGTAGATAAGCCCGGTCCTCGTCCTGCAGCTATCATGTTGGCCTGGCCATTCCCTGTTAAAAAAGGAGAACGCTTTGCGATAAAATTTAAAACTGTAGCAGAGAAGGATGCCTCATTTTTGGTGCGCTTAGAAAATGTTGCGGATGGTAGGGATAGAATTATCGATGCCGAAATTAATACAGAGAAGAAAATAAATACTCATTCTTTTAAGTCTGCTGCTGCTGATAAGGAAGGTAATTATCGTCTTGCCTTTTATTTCGGAAACACTCAATCAGGTTCTAAGATTTGGATAGATGATATAGAACTCATTCCCATTACTAAATAGAAAGCTATGCGTTATAGATTATTATTGTTTTTATTATTTACATCTCTTGTGAGTGTTGCACAAAAGGACAGGCATGTGTTGCTGGTAAGTATTGACGGGTTTCGTCCGGATTTCTATTTGCAAGAAAAGTGGAATGCTCCCACATTAAAGAAGTTGAAAGCAAGTGGGGTGCACGCCAAAGGAGCCGTGACCGTTTTCCCTTCTGTCACTTATCCTTCGCATACTTCCATTATTACAGGTGTACATCCAGCTCAGCATGGTATTTATTATAATGCCCCTTATCAGGGTAAAAAAGGAGCTTGGTATTGGAATGAATCTTATATAAAAGTTGAAACTCTATGGGATGCGGTTAAGGCTGCAGGCTTAACATCCGGGGCGGTAATGTGGCCGGTAACTGTGGGTGCTCCTATTAATTATAACTTCCCCGTGCGCAGAGCTGATAATGATGAGAAAACGGATCAGTTAACAATTACCCGTCCTCTTGTTACACCTAAAAACCTGCTTGACAATATACAGGCTTCAACAGGTTTATTATCAGCCAAAAGCTTTTCGCAGGATAGTATTGATTTTACAATAGGTAAGATGAGCGCTTATATTGTAAAACAATATAAACCCAATTTGATGGCAGTGCATTTTGTGGGTCTGGATCATGCACAGCATCAAAATGGTAGAAATAATCCGAAGGTTCAACAGGCACTAAGCATCATCGACAGTATGTTGAATATGGTGCTATTGGCTTATGAACAAGCCGGTATTAAGGAGAAAACAGATATTATTATTACAGGTGATCATGGATTTGTTTCGGCACGTAATACTATTGCTCCTAATACACTTTTGTATAAAGCCGGCATTATCACAAACAAAGACTGGAAAGCACGTTTTCATAGTACCGGCGGTTCTGCATTTTTATATCTGAAAGACCCTAATGATCAGGAAACGGTACAAAAGGTTAAAGAACTTCTCAATAGTGTACCTGCTTCTGAAAAGGCATACTTCCGTATTATTGATCGTAAAGAATTGGATAGTATGGGAGTGAATCCTGAAGTAGCCCTGGCTGTAAGTGCCAATAACACTTCTGCTTTTAATGGTAACACTGAAGGTGATTTTATAAAAGTAAAAAAGAATGTAACTGGCTCACATGGTCACGATCCACGCATGAAGGAACTGCGTACTGGATTTATCGGTTTTGGCCCATCATTCAAAAATCGTACTTCAATTGAAGAGATACATCTTGTAAATATATCTTCTGTTATCAGTGATATCCTCGGGTTGAATTTTAAGAAAATAGATCCAAGTCTTAAAAATGGTCTTTTCAAAAAATAAGCGATTTGTCGGAGGATATGTTTTGTATTGAAGTTTAAATTTTCTAATTACATAAAACCTGATATAGATGAAATTTTTGCGATTCTGTTTATTGACGTTAGGATTATTAAGCGTTCTTTTTACGACAGCTCAGAAAAAACCCAATATAATATTTATTCTAGCTGATGATTTGGGATATGGCGAGCTTGGATGCTACGGAAATACTTTTAATGAAACACCTAACCTAGACAGGATGGCTAAAGAAGGTATGCGTTTTACTCAAGCTTATTCTGCAGCCCCAATTTGTTCTCCGGCAAGAGCGGGTTTCATTACAGGTCAATATCCCGCACGGGTGCGTATTACAGATTTTTTGGGTAATGAAGCGCCTCGCTATCTAGACCCTGCAAAATACTATACACTTAATGAAGCCCTATCAGATGCCGGATATCGTACAGGAATTATAGGAAAATGGCATTTAGATACAAAATTCAGTAATCCTATCGGCAATGCGAAGCAACATGGTTTTGACGAAGTTATTGGTTCTGAAACCAAGTACATTGCTGATGGCGATTATTTCTATCCTTATGATAAAATCAGTACTTATACCACGGGAGCCGAAGGAGAGTATTTAACAGACCGGCAGTTTAGTGATGCTGTGAATTTCATCGAACGAAATAAATCAGTGCCTTTCTTTTTATATGTTTCTTTATATGCGGTACATACCGTACTCGATGCACCAGATCATTTAGTAAAAAAGTATAGGAAGAAATTTGATGCCAAATATGGTGCGGGAGCTGCGGCTAAAATTTATGATGATCCTGAGAACACACGTCATGAGGGACAGCATAAGGACAATCCTTATCTGGCTGCAATGATAGAAAGTATTGATACTGGGGTTGGTAAAGTTTTAGCAGCATTAAAAAGATTGGGACTGGATGAGAATACATTGGTTGTTTTCTTTTCCGACAATGGTGGCGTACCGAGCTTTGCAAACAACGCCGGTTTACGTTTGGGTAAATCATGGCTTTATGAAGGGGGTATTAGAGAATGCCTTATTACCAGATGGCCTTCTGTAATTAAGAAAAACAGTGTTTCCGACGCTGTTGTTTGTGGTATTGATTTCTATCCTACTTTTCTGGAAATGGCTGATCAGAAGAATAAAGAAGGAAATATTCTCGATGGAAGAAGTATATTAGACGTATTCAAAGGCAAAAAATGGGAAAGAGATACACCTCTCTTCTGGCATTATGTTTCAGAAACCGGAAATTGGGTGCCCCGCATGTGTACTGCCGTGAGAAAGGGGAATTATAAATTGCTGTATTTTTATGCAAGCAAGCGTGTGGAGCTTTATAACATAGCCAAGGATCCATCAGAAGAAAATAATATTGCAGATTCTCATCCGCAAATAGTACAAGAACTTTTGTCTACTATGGAAAAGTGGAAACAAGAGGTTAATGCAGAAGAGCCGAATATACACGCTGTGCGTAAAAATAACCGCAAAAAAACCTAGCATTAGCATTGAAAGGACTGTTGAATATATCAAGAAATGTAGCTATAGCGTGTGCCATGTTTTTCATGGCAGCATGTAATATTGTTGTTGCCCAGCAGGTATTGTTTAGAAACTATACTGTAAACAATGGAATGTCCTCAAATACGGTATGGAACATTATACAGGATGATCAGGGATATATGTGGTTTGGTACTAAGAACGGTTTAAACCGGTTTGACGGGCATACATTCAAGATATATCAAGCGCACGCAGACCTCTCCACTCCCTCAGGTAATAGTTTCATTCATGCTATTTGCAAATATGATAGTACACGTTTTTGGGTAGGTACGGCAGATGGCTTGTATATTATGGATTTGGTAAAGGAAAGTTTTACCAAAGTAAAAGCATTGGGCAGTGATCTGGTTTTTTCGATACTTAAAGATGATAGGGGATATGTATGGATTGGTACTCGAAGCACAGGATTATATAAGTATGATATTGCGAAAAATCGTTTCTATAATTATCGCAAGCGCGACAGGGAGCCCTCCATCTCCCATAATCAAATTCGCAAATTGGAACTGGATGATGATGGAAATATTTGGATTGGTACTTTTGGAGAAGGGGTGGATGTACTAAATCCAGTTACAGGAACTATCCGTCATATCAAAGCTGGAAATTCGGATCAGCAAATCAGCAGCAATTTTATTCTTACCCTTTATAAAGATCTGGAAGGGAATATGTGGATTGGCACCCTCTCCGGAGGACTGAATTGTTGGTCAAAAAAGGAAAACAAATTTAAAATATACAAAAGTGGCGGTGCAGATGCTATAAGTGACAATATTATCCGGGCTATTTATCAACCCGATAAAAATAAATTGTATATAGGTACCGAAAAAGGCTTGAATGTACTAGATCTAGAACAGCAGAAATTTACAGCTTATACTAATAATATCAATGACCCCTATAGTATTAGTGATAATGCGATTTATTATATATATCCTGACAAAGATGGAGGTATATGGGTAGGTACTTACTTTGGAGGGGTGAACTATTTTGCCAAAGACAGTCCGGGTTTTAATTACTATTATCATACCGGAGCATCCGACGCTTTATCAGGAAAAGCGGTAAGCTGCTTTTTAGAAGATATGCCCGGGTATTTTTGGGTAGGAACCGAAAACGGGGGGTTAAATTATTTTGATTCGCATACCGGTAAATTCAAAAAATATCCATTCTCTCCTCAACACGAAAAGCTGTCATATAACAACATTCACGCTTTATATAAAGATAAAGAAGGAAATCTTTGGGTGGGCACTTTTAGTGGGGGACTAAATGTTATCAACCTCAAAACCGGTAAGATCAAACATTATCTGCACAATGCCTCCGATCCCACATCCTTGAGCAGTAATAGTGTATACAGTATTACTGAAGATAGAAAAGGAAATATATGGATTGGAACTGTTAAAGGTGTAAATATTTATGATAAGGAAAGGGACGCGTTTATCAGGGTGACGGCCATGGATCTACCCAACAACTGTATTTATAAAATTTATGAAGATGCATTAGGTAATTTGTGGATCGCCACTTTTGAAAGCGGTGTTATTTGCAGAAAGGCCGGTACTGATGAGTGGGTACAATATGCGACACACAACTCGGGACTTAGTTCTAATCGTGTGATTGCACTACATGACGATGGAAGAGGAAATATTTGGATAGGAACTGATGGAGGTGGACTGAATAAACTGAATATATTTACCCAGAAAGTTACCAGCTTTTTAGGTCGCAACGGAATACCAACAGTTGTATTCGGTATTTTAAACGATAATGCAGGTAATATTTGGTTATCCACTAATGATGGGATTCTAAAATTTTCAGAAAATCCTTTTGTTGTACTGTCTTTCACTAATGCTATTAATTTTAATAATCGCTTATACAATTACAATGCTTACTATAAGGCTTCTGATGGTAAAATGCTGATGGGCAGTATCAATGGTCTCACTACTTTTTACCCCGAGCAAATCACACTGTTTCCAGACCAAAACGATATTGTTCCCGTTCTTACCAGTTTTAGGCTTTTTAATGAAGAAGTTGCTTTTAATAAAGAGAATGCTCCACTAAATGTAGCACCCAGTTATGCAACTACCATAAAACTTAATTATAAGCAATCTGTATTGAGTTTTGGTTATGCCGCCTTAAGCTATAAAGATCCCGATCGCATTAAGTACGCTTATAAGATGGAAGGATTTGATGCGAACTGGAATGAAGTAGGTACGCAACGCATTGCCACGTACACTAATCTTCCTCCAGGATCTTATACTTTTAAAGTGAAAGCTACCGATGTGTACGGAAACTGGAGTAAGTCGACCGCTGATGTGAAGATTGTTATTAAGCCACCTTTTTATCGAACAACATTTGCATGTATACTTTATGTAATTCTAATCGCTAGCAGTATTTGGTTATTGAAGAATTATTATAGACGGAGAGAGCAGGCTAAGAATGCGATTAAGTTGGAGCGTATGAAAGCTCAAAAGGAGCATGAGTTTTACCAACAAAAAATAGATTTCTTTACTACCATGGCACATGAAATTCGAACCCCGCTTTCCCTTATCATGGCGCCATTGGAAAAATTATTGACTACGGAAAATAATCCAGAAACACTCAAACAGTTGACGGTAATGGAACAGAATACGGACAGACTGCTTACATTGGTGAATCAACTGCTAGACTTTAGGCGGATTGAAAGCGATATCTATACTATAAAAAAGGAGCGCATTGAGCTGGTTTCTTATATACATTCTCTGTATTCGAGATTTTCTCCTACTGCCCAGCAGAAGGGATTGAAATTTCATATGTCTACAGAAGTGAATCAGCTTTATATGGACGTAGATACCGAAGCACTGCAAAAGATTTTCAGCAATCTGTTTATTAATGCATTCAAGTTTGCTCAGTCCAATGTAGAAATCAGAATCAGTTTGCCCGAGGTTGATGAAAATTCAGTAAAAGTAGTGGCTATATCTGTTAAAGACGATGGGGTAGGAATTCCGGAAGGTGATTTGAGTCAGGTATTTACGCCATTCTTCAAAGTATCATCTCCCGATCATAAGATTAAAAATATAGGCGGAGCCGGTATCGGATTATCGCTTGCTAAAGCGCTCGTTGAAAAACATCAAGGCGCGATCAATGTTAGCAGCCGCCAAGGCGGCCCCACAGTATTTACGGTTACTATACCTTTTGAACAAAAGCCTGTAGTGGCGCCAATTAATAATCAGGATCACGAGGAAGCTGAAGTGGAAAGCAGCTTACCAAGAATTTTGATTGTGGAAGATGATGTGAATATGTTGGATTTTATTTCTACTAATATTCGCGGAGAAGGGTATAACGCTTTGTGTGCTATAAATGGTAAAGAGGCATTAAAAATTTTAGAGTCACAACCAGTAGAACTTATTGTCTCTGATGTAATGATGCCTGAGATGGATGGTATTGAGCTCTGTAGGAAGATTAAAAATAATATTGATTACAGTCATATACCAGTAATTCTGCTAACGGCAAAAGGTAATAGCGACGCAGAGTTAGAAGGAATAGAAAGTGGCGCTGATGCATATGTCGTAAAACCTTTCAAATGGAAACACCTTACAGCTCTTGTTAAAAATCAATTGGAAATACGAAACAAATTGAAAGAGAAATTTAACCAGCAGCCATTGGTAGATATTGGTACTATTGCAACCAATACCCACGACAAGAAATTCATCGAATCTATTACTCAAATTGTTGAGTCGCGAATTGATGATTATCGACTTTCTGTGGAGGAACTGAGTCGCGAATTGGCCATGAGCCGCTCCACATTGCACAAAAAGCTTAAGGCAATAACCGGTCATGTCCCTAATGAGTTTATAAGACTTATTCGCTTAAGAACAGCGGCAAAGCTTTTGATCTCCGGTGAGTATAATATTTCTGAAGTAGGATATAGAACAGGGTTTAATTCCCCATCCTATTTCTCTCGCTGCTTTATACAGCAGTTTAAATTAACTCCTAGTGAGTTCCTTGAAAAGTATAAAAACGGCCATGCAGAACAAGTGAGTGAGTTATTTGCAACTGATTAACTTTCAATTCTACTTAAATGAATAGTATATATATACTAATTTATTGCTTGCTATTTAAAAGTGTATTGCTATTTTCTCAAAATACGTCAAAGCCTAATATAATTTTAATTATAGCAGATGATATGGGCTGGGGCGATGTGGGTTTTCATGGTAGTAAAATACAAACACCCAACATCGATCAACTGGCAAAGGAGGGGATCGTTTTAGACAGATTTTATGTAAGCCCTATTTGTTCGCCCACGCGTGCAGGATTAATGACGGGCCGATATCCAGATAGATATGGACTGCGAGATAATGTAATTGCTCCCTGGATTCAGTTTGGCATAGATACCTCTGAGCAGTTTTTACCGCAGTTACTCGCTACCGCAGGATATAAAAACAGAGCCGCAATAGGGAAATGGCATTTAGGGCACTATGAACGAAAATACTTGCCCTTAAACAGAGGTTTTACACATTTCTACGGACATTATAATGGAGCAATAGATTATTTTACGCATGAGCGGGAGGGGGAGCTAGATTGGCATAACGATTGGAACACCAGTTATGATAAAGGATACTCTACAGACCTTATCAGTGAGGAAGCCGCAAAATGTATAAAGCAATATAAAAAGGATGGTCCTTTCTTTCTTTACGTTGCTTACAACGCACCGCATGGACCACTGCAGGCTAAAGAAGAAGATTTGCGTTTATACGGCTATGATCCTAATAAACCTACATTTGGAGAGGCTAATGGTAAAAAAGAGCAGGGAAGGGGTAATACCCGCTGGCAAACCTATGCGGCGATGGTTACCTGTATGGATAGAGGAATAGGACAGATACTTAAAACTTTAAAGGAAGAAGGAATAGAGAACAATACTCTAGTCATTTTTCATAGTGATAATGGGCCGGAAACCAACTTGGGTGGTAGTAGTGGCCCCTTAAAAGGAAAGAAATTTCAGGAATGGGAAGGAGGTGTACGTGTCCCCGCCGTTATTAAATGGCCCCAAGGATTGAAAGGTGGATGGGTAAGTGATCAACTTTGTGGGTATGTGGATATTTTGCCTACATTGTGTGCAGTGGCGGGTGTCAAGGAAAAAACTGTAAAGCCTCTGGATGGAGTGAATATACTACCTGCGTTAACTCAGAAAAAGAAAATATCCAGAGAGTTCTATCTGGGGCATGGAAGTATTATTGTAGATGACTGGAAGTTAGTCAAAGCCAATGCCGGTAATAATAAAATGAAAAATAGCGAAGATGTGCTATTCAATATTGTAAAGGATCCTCTGGAAAAAAATAATATACGTGCTCAGCATCCCGAAAAGTATCAGCAACTATTAAATGCGGTAAAGGTGTATGACGATATTGTGAGTGCGGTAAAAGTTCCACCATATGATGCCGGAAGAAATACCTTCAAAGCACCTAAAGAGTGGAATATTTTAAACTAAACTATATCGATAAATTAAGTCAACTGTCTTTTTACTGGTGATGGTATTTTTCATGGTTTAGGATAGTGCATGCCCTATAAATCTGCTCAGCGAGAATCAGCCTTACGAGTTGATGTGGGAAAACGAGCTTGGATAAGCTCCATTGAAAATTGGCACGCTGCAATACAGATTCATCCAAACCATATGCCCCACCTATCAAAAAAACCATCCTTTTACTTGCCATGTTAGCGCAGCGCTGTATTTGTGTTGCAAGTCCTTCCGAAGTAAGCTGCGTGCCTCTTTCATCCAGCGCTACAAGGAAATCCTCTTTTTGCAATTTGGAGAGTATTAGCTCACTTTCGCTTTTCTTAAGTACATCTGCTGCCAGCTTAGCCGCATTTTTAGGAGGCGCAATGATCTCCCATTCGGTTTTAAAATAGTTATTGATTCTTTTTGAAAAATCTTCTATACCTGCTTTTACATAAGCCTCGTGCGCTTTTCCTACAGACCAAAGTGCGATTTTCATGTTATAAGTATATCTTCTTTTTGCTTGTATGCGCTAACACTCTGTATAATTATCAGCAAAAACTCCATTTAAAGCAACCACAGTATGGAGTTCAATTTCTAATTCGTTATCCAACCGGAATGCAATCGGATTTCTATCCATAAAAACATCCGTAACATATCCTTGTGCTCTGGTAATCCCCTTATCATCATACAGAATGGATGCGGGCTGCTGTTCTTGCTGACACTGTATGATCATTTTCAAGAAAGATTCATTTTTATTAAGCGTAAATCTTTGATCCATGGCAATTGAATTTAAATAAAGATGATTATTAGTGCAAAGTAATGCTTCTCTTCATTATCTTAACTATCTCTTGTAGGGGTATCAGTGTACAAAACTCAGGTGACTATTATTAAATTTGAAAAACAACATCGCAATACAAAGCTACAAATACCTTTCTATTGCGCGTGTGCTGAATATTTATGAAAAAGCAAAGCATTATTATTATCGGTTCTACCAATATCGACATGGTTATTAAAGCCCCCCGAATCCCTGTACCCGGTGAAACTATACTAGGAGGTACCTTTTTTATGAATTCCGGAGGTAAGGGAGCTAATCAGGCTGTTACGGTAGCTCGTTTAGGTGGAAATGCAGTTTTTGTATCTAAGATAGGGAATGATATTTTCGGAAAACAATCTCTGGAATTGTTTCAAAAGGAAGGTATTTATACAGCATACATGCTATCAGATAATCACCATTCTTCCGGAGTCGCATTGATTACAGTGGATGAAAAAGGCGAAAACAGCATTGTTGTAGCATCAGGAGCTAACGCTCATCTGAAACCGGAGGATATAGCTGATGTGATTTTTGAAGATTTGAATATCGGAATAATGTTGTTGCAACTAGAGATTCCACTTGATACCGTACAACATGCGGTTCAAAAGGCATCAGAAAAAAATATTATAGTAATACTGAATCCTGCTCCTGCGAGAACATTAAGTAGTACAATATTAAAATATGTGGATATAATTACACCTAATGCAACAGAAGCTACACATTTATCAGGTATTGAAGTAAAGGATATGACTACGGCCAGAGAGGCCGCTTTGATAATACAAAAGAAGGGTGTGAAAAATATTGTTATTACAATGGGCGAGCAAGGGGCTTTAATCTTAGACTCTAATCATCTTTTTACTGAAATGCCTGTAGCGAAGGTAAAGGCTGTAGATACTACAGCTGCAGGAGATGTTTTTAACGGCGCATTAGCAGTAGCATTGTCAGAACAAAAAGACCTACCGACTGCAGTAGCCTTTGCCTGTCAGGCGGCGGCAATATCCGTCACTCGATGGGGTGCACAATCATCCATTCCCTATCGAAATGAGTTGTACCCAGAGGTGTAGGCTTTAAATTTTTTAAAGTAGAGCATTTTATTTTCATAGTATATCCCTAGCCTTATTTATTCCGATGCGCTTTGGATAAGGCAAATGTCTTGATTGGGTAGAAATAAAAAAGGCCGCTTTGAGGGCAGCCTCTTTATTGAAAATTGCAATTACATTATTTATGCTTTCTCCAATGCTTGCTCAATGTCATAGATGATATCATCCACATGTTCCAGCCCTACTGAAATACGTATTAGTCCGGGAGTGATACCTACTTTCTGCCTTTCTTCTTCAGAAAGCTTGGAGTGTGTGGTGCTTGCCGGATGTGATGCTATACTGCGACTATCTCCCAAATTAGGAGTCAAAGATAAGATTTGAAGATTGTCCATAAAACGACGGCCACTTTCCAAACCTCCTTTTATTTCAAAACATACAATACCTCCTCCCGCCTGCATTTGTTTTTGGGCAATGTCGTACTGAGGGTGGGAGGGGAGGAAAGGATATTTCAGCCATTCCAGCCTTGGGTGGTTTTCAAAGTGCTTGGCGACGGCTAGGGCATTCTCCGAATGCCGCTGAATTCTTACGCCTAAAGTCTCCAGACTTTTTGATAATACCCATGCATTAAATGGGGATAGTGCCGGCCCCGAATTACGACAAAACAGATAAATGTCATGTACCAATTCCTTGCGACCTGCTACTGCACCTCCTAATACACGTCCTTGTCCGTCAATCCATTTAGTAGCAGAGTGTATTACCAGATCAGCACCGAAATCTGCAGGAGTTTGCAAAAATGGAGTAGCAAAACAATTATCTACATTAAAAATAAGTCCATGCTTTTGGGCAATGGCTCCCGCTTTTTTAAGATCTATGATCTCTAATTGAGGGTTGGTAGGCGTTTCCAAAAACAACATTTTGGTGTTAGGCTTAATATGCGCTTCCCAATTGTCGATATCGGCTGCGTCTACTAGGGTATATTCAATTCCAAAGCGAGGTAAAAATTTGGTTACTACTGTATTGGTACCACCAAACATCGATCGGCAGCATAAAAGATGATCACCCGTCTTCAGCAAAGCCATGAAGGAACTAAATATGGCCGCCATACCGCTTGCAGTGGCAAAACCAGCTTCGCATTTTTCCAGTAAAGCAATTTTATGTGCAAATTCATCTACTGTGGGATTACTGTAGCGGCTATAGATATTATCATCCGTCTCGTCCGCAAAGGCCGCGCGCATGGCTTCGGCTGATTCAAATGCAAAACTACTGGTTAAAAAAACGGGTGTAGAGTGTTCCATTTGGTTAGTACGCTCCGTCTGCGTACGTACAGCAATTGTAGACGGATGGAGTTTTCTCGTATTGTCCAACGTGATTGTAAGTTTTAAGAATCCACAATAAATACCACAACATACCTAAGCGTGTTGTAGCAATACTACGCTTTGTGTACGATAACTTGTGTCTTGATATCGGCGCCGGCTTTGGTTAAGGTAATCGCTACAGAACAGTATTTGTTGAGCGATATTTCCACCGCGCGTTTTGCTTTATCTTCATCAACATCACCGGTTATCTCAAATATCATTTCAATGTTCTTCCATAAAGAAGGCTCTACATTAGGTTCGCGCTCACCGTTTACAGTTACTTCATAATTGGTGATGGTTTGTCTTTGTTTTTTTAAAATACTAATAACATCAATACTAGCACATGCGGCCAGCGCATTTAGTAAAAGATGCATGGGGCGTGCTCCATATTCCTGTCCCCCCATCTGAGGATTGGTATCGGTTTTTACCACCGTGCCATTCTCATTTATGATATCAAACCCGTATTCGCCATTAACTCTTTTTAATTTAACCGTATTCATCGATTTATATTTTGGGACTCAAAAATATTTTAATTATGCCAGCTTTCCTAATGCGACTATTGTCTATTTAAAAAGATAAAATTAGGATAATATCATGTTATCAATGAGCCTTACATTACCTAAATAAGCTGCAATCAGTGCTACTAGAGGAATCTTGCCATCCCAGTGATGTACAGGTTCAAGTGTGATCGCATGTGCCACGGCTACGTAATCTACCTTAAATCCTTTTTGTTCCAGTTGTTCTTTAGCACGTGATGTGAGTATATCGGTGCCTCCTGGCTTTATACTTTGCTTTATAAACAATAAGGATTGATAAATTGTTGTAGCCAACGCTTTTTCGTCTTCTGAAAGTCTCAAATTACGACTACTCATTGCCAGCCCGCTCTGCTCCCGTACGGTAGGAACTATATGCATCTCGATATTGCTGAATGCTGGCTGAAGGGCTATAAGCTTTTTTATCACCATGCATTGCTGATAATCTTTTTGTCCGAAAAAGACTTTATTAGGGTGTATAATCGAAAAAAGTCTATCAACAACCTGACATACCCCCTGAAAATGTCCGGGACGGTAATGGCCTTCAAACAGTGTTTCTAATACGCCCAAATCATAAGTCTGTTGTAGCTGTGTCCCTGATGGATATATCTCTTCCACATCCGGGTAAAACAATACAGCACATTGTTCATTCAGCAATGCCAATAGATCATTCTCTATTGTTTTAGGATATTTTTCCAGATCATTCTTATCATTAAATTGTGTAGGATTTACGAATATGCTTACTACACTTATATCTGAATGAGTATTACATGCTCTTAATAAAGAGAGGTGTCCTTCATGCAAAGCGCCCATAGTTGGAACAAATCCGATGCTTTTCCCTTCCTTCCTGCTATACGATATATATTTCTGAATGTCAGCTACTTTATGATATACTTTCATTATAATATTTTTTAATGCATAATCTTATTTAAGGCAATTTGCTCATAAATCAGTAACTTTGCAAACTTTAAAAATTACATAAACGATGTCAACAAAGAAAAGAATTTTATTTATAGCCAATGAAATGTCGCCATATTTAGAGTTGACAGAATTCTCTGAAATCGTTAATAAGCTCGCGATAAAGGCTAATGATAACGGATTTGAAGTGCGTTGCATTATGCCTCGATTTGGAGTTATTAACGAGCGCCGGCATCGTTTGCATGAAGTAGTGCGTTTGTCTGGTATAAATGTTACGGTAGATAATGATGATTTACCGCTTCAAATAAAAGTGGCTTCATTACCGAGCGCCCGTTTGCAAGTGTATTTTTTGGAAAATGAGGAGTTGTTTAAAAGGAAAACGCTTTTCCATGATGAAAATGACAAATGGTTTTCCGATAACGATTTGAGGGTGGTGTTCTACTGTAAGGGTGCACTGGAAACGGTGAAAAAATTCGGATGGAGTCCGGATGTAATTCACTGTAGCGGATGGATGACAGGTTTGATTCCTGCATATTTAAAAACAGCTTATAAAAAGGAACCGGTTTTTGCACATAGTAAAATTGTTTACACTATTGGCGAAACTACTTTTAAAGAAAAACTGGGTAAAGGCTTTATCCCCAAAGCGCTTATTCATTCTTCTATAAAAGAAAAAGATCTAGAGCCCTTTAAGGATGGTACAAATGTGGCATTGATGAGGGGAGGAGCTACCTATGCCGATGCGATTACTTTTGGAGCTGCCAATGTGGATAAAAAGTTGTTGGCCGAGTTTACAAAAGTAAGAGGCAAAAAAACCCTCCAGTTTAAGGAAGATTCCGATTTAACAGAGTATTTACAACTGTATCACGATCTTGCTGAATAATATTTAAATTACTAACCCTATCTTAGCTTCAAATATTTGCAAGTGAAAAGGTATTTTCTTCCGGTACTGGGAATTTTTTGTGGAACATTGATCGCCACTTTGCTCTCTTGTAATAAAATCAACCTCCCAACGGAATTGGGATTGGATCTTATTCCTCCGGTTGACAATATACATACTTTTGATACTACCATTGAGGTCGAGACCTATAATAAAATTTTCACTTTCGCCGATGATTCGGCCCGATCCATTCTTACTGATGAGCAGTTTCTCGGCGTGATGAATGATCCCATTTTCGGTAAAACCGAAGCTCAGATGTTTTTCCAGATTGCACCCGCAAGTGGTAAGAGTACTTTAAAAGGTGTTATGGGAAAACGTTATATTGACTCTATCGTCTTATCTGTGCGATATATTGAAACATACGGCGATACTACCATTCCACAAACCATAAATGTTTTTGAAATTTCGGGAACTGATAATTTTAAATATAGTGGTCTGAATAGAGACTCTGCATATTCAATACGAGAACAGCCTGTATCGACTGCAGGTTTTTTGGGTAGTAGGCAGATTGTACCACAAACCTTGAATGACTCTATTCTAGATATCCGTAACGGTAAGGACACCGTTATTGTAGCCAATCAGTTGCGTATTAGACTTAATGATGAGTTTGGACAGCGATTACTGGATTATGATACAACGGGTGTAAACGATGCTTTTTCTACAGATTCGGCATTTCTCACCAAAGTAGCGGGGCTAGCACTGAAGCCGGCAGTAGGAACCTCAGGTAACGGATTAATGGGATTTTATCTAGACGACACTGCTACACGTGTAACAGTGTATTATCGCTATGAAAATCCCAGCACTCCCGGAGATATTGATACTGCTGTAGGATATTTTATATTCACATCATCTAAACGACTTGCAACGGCTAATTATATCGCTAGAGATTACAGCTCCAGCGAGTTATTACCGGTGGCTAATGATAATGTACCCGACCCTATTGTGTATATTCAGAACACTCCCGGAACCTATGCGGTAGTGAAGATACCCGCACTTCCTTCACTTAGCAATCGCATAGTACACTTGGCTGAGTTACAGATGGAGCAGATATATGATGTGAGTGATACTATGTTTTCGCCACCGCCGATGTTGTTTATGGACACCTATGATACCTCCGCTATAAAATATAAGACTATTCCTTACTCGGTAGAGAACGTCTACCTATCTGTAGCGGATATGGTAGGTACCTACTTTACTATTGGTACAGCTGGTTATATATCCCTAGGTGCTTATCCTTTCTATACGCTCGATCCATTAAGCACCCGAGTAAGACAGTGGAGGTTTAATCTCACTCGTTATGTTCAAAACGTAGTAAAAGGTATAATTCAACCCAGCGATTTGCGTCTGTACACTACTTACGACCTAGTGGTAAAGAACGGAAATCCCGATGGTGGAGATACCAAGGTGATTGTACAAACCACTGATGCCCCTGCAAAAGGTCGTGTACGTTTGGGCGGAGGCAATCACCCCACTCAGAAAATGAAGATGCGAATCGTCTACTCCAAATTATAATTCTCAGAACAAATTTCATACACACGGGTGCAGATGTTATATTTGCACCCGATTAATTTACTAGACTTCATTAATTCAATATTCAATGCCTTACTTATTTACCTCGGAGAGTGTTTCTGAAGGCCATCCGGATAAAGTGGCCGATCAAATATCAGACGCACTGATAGATAATTTTCTGGCGTTTGACCCACAGTCTAAAGTGGCTTGCGAAACGTTGGTAACTACCGGACAGGTAGTGCTTGCCGGCGAAGTAAAGTCCAAAGCTTACTTGGATGTGCAGGACATTGCTCGTAGAGTGATCAGCAAAATCGGCTATACGAAGAGCGAGTATATGTTCGATGCCAACTCTTGCGGTGTTTTATCGGCTATTCATGAACAATCGCCCGATATTAATCAAGGGGTTGATAGAAAAAATAAAGAAGAACAAGGAGCCGGGGATCAAGGGATGATGTTCGGTTATGCCACCAATGAAACAGAGAACTACATGCCTCTTGCCTTGGATTTGGCACATACATTACTCATTGAGCTGGCTGCTTTGCGCAGAGAAAATAAACAGATTAAATATCTGCGTCCCGATTCAAAAAGTCAGGTGACGTTAGAATACGATGATAACAATAGACCGATCAGAATTGATACTATCGTAATCTCGACACAGCACGATGAATTCGATACCGAAGCGAAGATGCTGGCTAAGATTAGCGAGGATATGAAAACAATTCTTATTCCTCGGGTAATCAAAAAATATCCAAAATATCGTAAGTTATTCAATGATCAGATCAAGTATTATATCAATCCTACCGGTAAGTTTGTAATTGGCGGACCTCATGGCGATACCGGCTTAACAGGTCGTAAAATCATCGTAGATACCTATGGCGGTAAAGGCGCCCACGGAGGTGGTGCTTTTAGTGGTAAAGATCCTAGCAAGGTTGACAGAAGTGCTGCTTATGCTACACGTCATATCGCTAAAAACCTAGTGGCAGCCGGATTGTGCGATGAAGTACTTGTTCAGGTATCTTATGCCATTGGAGTAGCGAAGCCCACCAGCATTAACGTAAACACTTATGGTACGGCTAAAGTAGCTCTTACCGATGGTCAAATCAGTAGAATTGTAGAGACCCTTTTTGATATGCGCCCATACTTCATCGAAAAAAGACTGAAGCTGCGCAATCCTATTTATAGCGAAACTGCAGCTTATGGTCATATGGGACGTAAAAATGAAGTAGTGGAAAAAACCTTTGTGTCTCCCGATGGCAAAAAAGTCACCAAAAAAGTAGAATTGTTTACCTGGGAAAAACTAGACTATGTGAGTAAAGTAAAAAAAGCCTTCAATTTGAAATAAACGCCTTTTATTGACCGTGTCGGTCTCTGATCGAAACTACAAACACCTGCCCGCAACGGCAGGTATTTTTGTTTAAAAAAAGATGCCTTTTGGCTATAAAAAACAACCTTTTTGCTCGTTGATTTCTGGTGTATAAAAAGGGCCAAAAATCGGGCTTTTATATAGCACAATTCAGTCATAAAAGATTAAATTTGCGAAGATCACAACGATCGTTTACAAACAGTATAATCATCTTTAAACTATCAGAAAAGACATATCTTAGATGGAAGAGAATCAGGAGCCACAGGAACAAGAAACCAGCCGTATTATACCCGTTAATATAGAAGAGCAAATGAAATCGGCCTACATCGATTATTCGATGAGCGTAATTGTAGGTCGTGCCTTACCCGATGCCCGAGATGGTTTAAAACCTGTACATCGCCGCATATTATACGCCATGAACGAATTAGGCCTGCAACATAACAAGGCCTATAAGAAATCTGCACGTGTGGTAGGGGAAGTGCTGGGTAAATACCATCCACATGGCGACTCGTCTGTATACGATGCTATGGTTCGTATGGCGCAGGACTGGAGTATGCGTTATACGCTTGTCGACGGACAGGGTAACTTCGGTAACCAAGACGGTGATGGACCAGCGGCGATGCGTTATACGGAGGCCCGACTGGAAAAATTGGCCGAGCATATGCTCGACGATATCGAAAAAGATACTGTTGATTTCCAGCTCAATTTCGACGATTCGGAAAAGGAGCCCACCATACTGCCTACCAGAATACCGCAGCTCTTAATCAATGGGGCTAGTGGTATTGCCGTGGGTATGGCTACCAATATTATGCCTCACAACTTAAGTGAAGTTATAGATGGATGTGTGGCATATGTTGATAATAAAGATATTACGGTTGACGAACTCATGCAGCACGTGAAGGCGCCCGACTTTCCTACTGGTGGCATTATCTACGGTATGGAAGGAGTGAGGGCTGCCATGCATACCGGTAGGGGAAGAGTGGTGGTAAGAGGCCGCGTGCGTGTAGAAACAAAGCCCAGTGGTAGGGAACAAATCATTATTTCCGAGGTACCCTATCAGGTTAATCGCGATTCGCTTACCAATCGCATCGGGGAGCTTGTCAATAACAAGATTATCGAGGGTATTGCTCATGTTAATAACGAATCGAATAATAAAGAAGGTACCCGTATCGTTATCGACCTCAAACGCGATGCAATTGCTAACGTGGTTATCAATCAGTTGTATAAAAATACCGAACTACAGACTTCTTTCGGTATCAACAACGTAGCTATTGTAAAAGGTCGTCCTAAGGTGTTAAACCTTAAGGAAATGATTGCTGAATTCATCGAGTTCAGGCACGAAGTAGTGGTACGTCGTACTAAGTTCGAGCTTCGCGAAGCCGAAAAACGTGCCCACATTTTACAAGGTTATTTGATTGCATTAGATCATCTCGATGAAGTTATCCAGCTGATACGAAATTCTGCAACCCCTGAAATAGCAAAAGAGAATCTGATAAATGCGGGTTGGGGTATCGATGAAGTTCAGGCAAAAGCCATTCTGGAATTGCGCTTACAACGTCTTACCGGAATGGAGCGCGATAAGATCAAAGCAGAGTACGATGATTTGGTAAAATTAATTGCCCATCTCAATGAAGTGCTTTCTAACGAGGGTATGCGCTATGATATTATCAAGAAGGAACTTTTAGAAATAAAAGAAAAATATGGAGATGAGCGTCGTACAGAGATTACCTATCTTAATGATGAAGTTAGTATTAAAGATTTGATTAAAAATGAAGATGTTGTAATAACAATATCTCATCTGGGATACATTAAAAGAACACCTGCCGATGAGTATCGTGCACAACGCCGAGGTGGTCGTGGCGTAAGAGGAGGAACCATCAGGGAGGAAGATTACATCGAACATCTATTCATTGCATCTACTCACCATACCTTATTATTCTTTACCGAAAAAGGTAGATGCTACTGGCTCAATGTATATGAAATTCCAGAGGGTGAAAAGGCTGGAAGGGGCCGTGCCATTCAAAATTTGATGCAGCTACCTCCGGATGATAAAATTCGAGCTATTATCGATGTCAAGGACTTGAAAGACCAAGACTTTGTAAAATCACATAACATTTTACTTTGTACAAAGAAGGGTATTGTAAAGAAAACCAGTCTTTCAGACTTTAGCCGTCCGCGCCAAACAGGCGTAAATGCCATCACTATTGTGGAGGGCGATCAATTGCTGGAAGCTAAACTTACAGATGGTAATTGCGATGTGATGATGGCCGTTAAAAGCGGTAGGGCTATTCGTTTCTCTGAAGAAAAAGTACGGGCTACCGGTAGGGGAGCCATAGGAGTGATGGGTATTGAAGTAGATGACGAGCATGATGAAGTAATAGGCATGATTTGTGTAAGTAAAAACGAAGAAAAAAATACTACCGTACTGGTTGTTAGCGAAAAGGGATATGGAAAACGTACCGCCATTGACGAATATCGCTTTACTAATCGTGGAGGCAAGGGCGTAAAAACGCTTAATATTACAGAGAAAACAGGTGCATTGGTGGGACTATTAGATGTGACTGAAAACGAAGATCTCTTTATTACATGTAAAAGTGGTATAACCATTAGAATGCCGGTGCAGGATATTAGCGAACTCGGTCGCGCCACCCAAGGAGTAAAACTCATAAGAGTGGATGAAGGAGATGAAATTGCAGCTATCACGAAAATAGATGAAGGCGGTATTGATGAAGAGGAGCATAACGAGGAAAATGCCGAAACAACTCCCACATCGGAAAACGGAGTATCTGATAATTCAGAATTATCGGCAGATCCCGAAGAAAATGCACCGAGCAATACTACAGAATAGATATAATTTATAATATAATTATGCTTTAGAAAATAAAAAGGAATAAAATGAAAAAAATTATCCTATTAGCATTTGCAGCTTGCTCAACGGTGGGCGTGTTTGCACAGAAATATGATGATATTAAAGGTATGCTTGCTTTGGGGCAATATGCTAAAGCAAAAGAACTATATGACAAAAATTCTGCTAATGAAAAGTTCTTTACCAAACCCGAAGGATACCTAATCAAAGCCGCGATTTTCTCAGCACTGGCAGTAGATGAAAGCAAAGCAGCTGAATCTGTAACTAACAGAAATGCAGCGGACGAGGCTCTGAAAAAGTATAAGGAGCTGGATGCTGAAATGAAATTGTTGGAAGATCCAATATATCGCAATACGCCTTATAATTTGTATGCAGCTTATTTCAATGCTGGAGTAGCCGACATTAATGATAAGAAGTACGAAGATGCTTACGATAAACTAAAAAATACCGTAGAGTATTCAGATTTGCTGATAAGCAAAAAAATTATAGATAAGAAAATGGATACAGCAGCGCTGTATTACGCCGGCTTATTGGCAGAAAATATCAAGCGCCCGGAAGATGCTGCAAAATATTATCTGCGTCTTTCTGAAGCTAAAATTAAAGAATACAATGGTACCAGCTATGAAAGCGTATACCAGGGATTGATGAGATATTATGCTAGCAAAAATGACAGTGAGAATTTTGAAAAATATAAAGCTTTAGGTAAGGAGTTATATCCTGATAGCGAGTTCTTTACTTACTCCATGCTTGACTTTGCATTAGGTAGCTCTTCCGATTTCAACGAGCGTCTCGCCAGTCTCGAAAAGCATATAGCATCCAATCCGGATGATTATAGAGCAAATCTAGCGCTCGCTGAAATTATATACGATACCATCGACTCTCGTAAAGAAGGAGCCGTGCGCCCGGACAACTATGACGAGCTGGAAACTAAAATGATTAATGCCTTGAAAAAAGCAGCTAGCTTGAAGCCTGAGGAAGTACAACCTTATCTGTTGATGGGAGATCACTATCTGCTCAAATCTGAAAAATTCAGAGAAGCAATGATTGCTGCAGAGACTGAAGTAACTAAGAAAGGCTCCAAAGCAACTGCTCAGGATAAGCAAAAATATGCAGATGCTAAAAAAGCGTACAACGAAGTATACGACTTAGCAAAAGATAGTTATGAAAAGGCTGCTGAATTATATGGAAAAATGCCTCAATTGGATGCCAATCAAAAACGTAGCTATCGTGTTATTGCCGGTAATTTGGCAGAATATTATTCTTATAAAATAGAAGATGCCAAGGGTGCCGATCGCGATAAATTTGCCGCACAGGAGAAGAAATGGGATGATCTGTTCAGCAAATTGAAATAAGCATCTTATTGCAATATAAGCCACCCACAAAAGGGTGGTTTTATTTTATAAACATCTATTTAACATAATATAAATTATATGAAAAACTGGAAATAGTTGCGTAAGTCTGTTGGGCATTGCTACTTATTAATTCTTGGTAATTCAATTTTCAGTTCTATCATACCATTTTTCTGATGACTTGCCTTATTAAAAATATAATAGCAGCTATAATAAGGAATGACAGAATAAAAATTTTCAATTCGCTTAGATCAATTTTCACGATAATTAATAAGGATGGTGACATTTCATTGAATATTACAGATGGTTTAAAAAGTGTTACTTCCATAAGTAGCCTTATTAAATAAAGGTGATACTAAAAGCGCGTGTATTGCTTAAACCTAGCAAAGCTATCGTGGGCTTTAGATCATGCAAAAAAATACTTGCAATACAATTTTAAAATAAAGGACAAAAATATCCTTTATTTAATTATTTGGCTATCTTTGCACTAATAATACTGATTCATGTTTACCAAATCCTGTGAATATGCCATTCGTGCAGTGATTTTTATTGCGCAGCAAACTTATGCGGGAACCAAAACCGGTGTAAAGGAAATTGCCATCAACATAGATGCTCCCGAGCATTTTATAGCTAAAATTTTGCAAGAATTGGTGCGTAAAGGACTGATACAATCTGCAAAAGGGCCTAATGGAGGTTTTTACCTCGACGATAATGCGCTTCACCATTCACTTGCCGATATTGTAAAAGCCATTGATGGCGAAAAATTATTTCACGGTTGTGCTTTGGGTTTAAGACAATGTTCCGAAAGCCACCCCTGCCCTCTGCATAATGAGTTTAAACAAGTACGCAACAAGCTTACAAAAATGCTAGAATCGGCTACAGTTAGCACATTTGTACATGCATTAGAAAACAATCAGGCCTTTTTGAAACAATAAAATTCGCAATAATGAAAAATGATATTCGTTCAATAGAAGATATTCGGTCGCTCGTAGATACTTTTTACGGAAAAGTAAGAAATGATGCTACCATTGGCCCTATATTCAATCAGGTGATTGAGGGTCGCTGGCCAGAGCATTTGCAAAAAATGTATCGCTTCTGGCAAACTGTATTGCTGGGAGAGCATACTTATTTTGGCAGTCCTTTCCCTCCTCATGCACAGCTGCCTATCGACCGCACCCATTTCGCTATTTGGTTAAACCTATGGCACGAAACCGTCAATGAGCTTTTTAACGGTGAAAAAGCAAATGAGGCCAAATGGCGCGCTGATAAAATGGCTGCCATGTTTATTACAAAAATTGAGTACTACAACAATAATAGTGCTGCAAGACCATTGATATGAATAGGAAACATACCTACGCTCGATCTGTAATAATAGCATGTATCTTTATCTGGATGGGGTTTGTATGTGCTATAAGTTTTATGGAAGCCTGGCTAAAATTTCGTGCACAGGGGGTGACATTACCTATAGGATTAAGTATTGGACAGCTTGTATTTAGAGCCTTGAATAAAGTGGAATGGACATTGGCTTTTGTCATTAGCGTTTGTTGGTTACGGGATAAGCAGCTACTAAAAGCTAAGCTATCTTACTGTAGTGTAATTTTATTATCCATTTTAATAGTTCAAACTTTCTACCTACTACCAGAACTGAATGCACGCATCGATTTGCACTTACAAAACCTAGATATTCCCCAATCAAACTTACATATGTGGTATGTACTGTTAGAGGTTTTAAAAGTGATGAATTTGATAACAATTGGTGCGTATTTATTGAACCGTCAATAGGCAAAATGCTTGAACATCGTAATCAGCATTTCTCTATAGTTATTTCGAAAGTGATACTATAAAATTTATTAGAAATTGCATATTTTATTTATCTTTACAATTAATATTCTTAATTATAAAGATAATAATGAGCAATAAAGAAATTACCTCCCTCCGTAAACTACACCAACAGTATTCCTACACTTTGTTACAAATGCACGAAGCTATCGGGCGAAAGGCAGGTATGTCTGGAACAGAACATAAGTATTTGGGATTTTTACTACAAAAAGGCGCTATGACGGCAGGAGAATTTGCTTCCCTTACGGGACTCACCACGGGTGCTGTCACCAATGTTATCGATCGTTTTGAAAGAAAAAAACTGGTAAAAAGACAAAACGATCCGTTGGATCGCCGTAAAGTAATTATCGTCCCGGACATTGAAAAAATCAAGGCACTCATACTCCCGCTTTATGAAGACTTCAGAAAAGAAACAGATCGATTGTTTATGAGCCTTGATGAGCAGCAGCGAGCATGGTTACAAACTTATTTTACGAAATCCCTAGCCATCATGAACCGAAAGATCGAATCTCTAAACGAAAAATAAAAATAAGACCTATGGAATTTAACCCGCATAACCCTATTATTCGCCTCTGTACAGCCGGAACCGATAAGCTAGAGCTAGGAAATATTTTAGAAGCCACAGAAATTTATAAACGTGCCTGGGACGAAGCCAGTCATGACTTCGAAAAATTCATTGCTGCATTCTTTATGGGAAAAGTACAACCCTCCCCTTCCTCTGCATTGCAGTGGCTAAGGCTTTCACTTGAGCATGGATTAAAAGTAAACAATCTGTCGGTGCAAAGTGCATTGCCCTCTCTCTATACAATGATAGCTGATTGCTATGGCAAATTGGATGATGCCGAAAAAGAAATCCAATACCGACAGCAAGCTGAACTTGCCGGAAAAAACATTCCGGATAAGGGGCCCTTTTATCATGGCACTAGAGCCGATTTACAACTCGGTGATTTATTGGTACCAGGAGGAGTATCTAATTATCAGGATGATCTGGTGATGAACCACATTTATTTTACGGCACTGATCCCGGGCGCGGGATTAGCTGCCGCGTTGGCAAAAGGCGATACGCCTGAGCGCGTATATATTGTAGAGCCTACAGGAAGTTTTGAAAACGACCCCAATGTAACTGATAAAAAATTTCCCGGCAATCCTACTCGTTCTTATCGTAGTGCACACCCGCTGAAAATCGTAGGCGAGGTGAAAGACTGGCCACGTCTGCCTTTGGAGGAGATTACAAAATGGAAGGAAAGATTGGCTAAAATGGAAGGTAAGATTATTAACTAAAGCCAGAGAGCAATTTAATTTTTCTAAGGGAGCTTATGGGCAATCGGTTAATTTTGTCTCAAATTTTTACTATGAAAAAATCCTTCCTACTAATTGCCTTTTGCTGTCTGTATACTATAGGACAAGCTCAGAAAGAAGATAAAAAGCTTAAAGCCCTTATTGAAACTGCCATCAGCGGATTTCAGGGTGATATTGGTATTTACATACAACATCTCAAGAAAAATAAATACGTTGCAGTTAATGCAGATACAATCTTCCCTACTGCCAGTATTGTAAAAGTACCCATTCTGGTAGGAGTATTTCAAAAGATCGCTCAGAACGAGTTAAAGCTTTCGCAGGAATATATTTATGATGCCAAGCGTGCCTATGGCGGCTCCGGTCTGATGCAGTTTTATAAAGACAGTGCGAAAACCGATTTATCTACCATGATCTCGCTGATGCTGACCTATAGTGATAATGTTACTTCTATCTGGCTACAGGAACTAGCCGGCGGTGGTGCAACGATTAATGCTTTAATGGATAAATTGAATTTACCTAATACAAAAGTGAATTCCCGTACGCCAGGTCGTGAAGCAATATGGAAGGTGTATGGATGGGGGCAAACTACACCCCGCGAGATGTCGAAGCTGTTTACGTTAATTCGTCAGGGGAAAGTCATTAGTCCTCAGTATTCGGATAAAATGTATCGATATCTTAAAAACCAGTATTACAACGAGCGCTCTTTATCACAGTTTCCCCCTACTGTGAATACTATTTCTAAAACAGGTTCGGTGAATGCTGCACGTGGCGAAGTGGTGTTAGTAAACGCCCCTAGCGGAGATTTTGTTTTCTGTATTCTGACAAAAAATAATAAAGACCAAAGCTGGACGTACGATAATGAAGCGGAAACGCTAACCCGCAAACTCGCCCACATTATATGGAATCATTTTGAACCTAAGCATGCCTTTACCAGTTATCCACGCATTGAATAACAGCTTAGCGACCAAATGCGAAGTAAGGCGTTAGCTCATGTTTTTTCCCTTTTAACCATGCGGATACCATTTCCATACCGGTTACGGAAAATGTAATACCGTTACCGCCAAATCCTAATACGAAATAAGAGTCTTTAAAATTCTTATGTGTGCCGATATAGGGTAATCCATCTTTAGTCTCGCCAAAGGTTCCCGCCCAGGCAAAATCTACGTCAAACGGAATGTTGGGAAAAAGTTTCTCAAAAGTGCGTAATAGCTTTTTCTCTTTAGCATTAATAAGTGCATCTCTTTTATCAGGATTTCTAAATTGTTCATCTTCTCCCCCTATTAAAAACCGTCTGTCATCTGTGGTACGGATGTAAGCATAGGGCTTAGAGGTATTCCAGATAAGGATGTCTTTATAATCTCTCGTTTCATCAGGGACCACTTCCGATACAATAGCAAAAGTGCTGATAAGGTTGACAAACTTTTCTCGAATCATATGAGCACTCTCATACCCCACGCAGTAGATTATATGCTTACATTTTATAATAGCGCCGGTATGCAACCTTGCTTCATGCGTGCGTTTACCATAATTAACAGATTGCAATTGAGTTTTATCATACACCGTTAAGCCTTTTTTGACATTATATTGGAGCAGTTCGTGTACCAGCATAAAGGCATCCACACTGGCGCCTTGTGCAGAAAGAATACCACCGTGTGTATGGTGTAAGTCAAACTCTTTTAAGATACTATTCGCATCCAGCCATTGCACATCAAAACCGGCTTTCCTGCGAGCTTCTAATTCTTTTTGCAGCCATGATACATCTTTTTTATAGGATGCAAAGTATAGAGAATCTTTTTTGCGGAACCCTGCCTGAGATTTAATTCGGTGTGTAATATCATGCAGCTGATCGATGGCGCGGTAACAGGCTTCATAACTGGCTATAGCGCCTTTCTCCCCTATCATATCGATAAGTTTATACAAAGGGGTATCAATTTCGTATTGCAGCATAGAAGTAGTAGCCGAAGAACTTCCATTCGCAATTTCTCTTTTATCAATCAGGATAGTATCGTAACCATCCTGTATACACTGATGTGCTATAAGGCTACCCGTAATACCTCCGCCCACGACTAGCACGTCGCATGTTGCGTTATGCTTTAATGAAGGGTATGAAGCAGGTAGTCCGTTTTTGATAAGCCAGAACGGCTCATATGATTTTAAGTCCATGTGAGAAAAATAAGTTACAAATTCAATGCTCCTTCCCTGCCAATATCCATTGGCTTTCCGGAAATCGCAGAAGCCGCCATTTTGAAAATAGTGACCAGTTTATTCGATTGTGTATCCCAGTAATGTGCTTCAGCAGGAATTACCTGTAGTACACGAATACGGGGATCCTCTTTACCTTTCTCAAACCAGCTCTCCATCATCTTATTCCAGTATTTATCAATTCTTGCCTGATCCCTTGAAATAACTGCGTTGCCATTCATACTTAAAAACGCATAATCACCCACATGTGCATATAGCAAACTGATTTTGTCATTCTGTTGTAGATTTTGGTGTGTTTCACTTTCTGAAGAAAAAAGAAACCAAATATTGCCTGCTTCATCGATCTCCTGTCTACTCATAGGCACGACATGCGGATAATCCTTCCCCTCTCCAAAGGTACACATCATTCCAATGTCGGTTTTATCTATTATTTCTTGTATCTTATTTATAGCTTCCTGATTGTTTAAATTTTCGGTGCTCATAGGTATTATTTTATTTGATTAACAATATTGATTGTTTATTGAAGGTACTGTTTTTCAAGCGCAATCAGAGATTGGAAAGGGCTATTTACCAAAACTTTAATGAATAGTGTATGGGCATGATTACGATACTACTTATCTGAGTAGGTCCACGTATAAATGTTCATTATACTTTTAAATAAATTTGTTGAGCGCAGCCTAGATGGACACACCCTAAAGATTTTCGTATGAAACAGCATACCACAAACTATATTAATACTTTCATTGAAGTAGCGGAAGATTGTCCGGCGTTGATTGCTGAGGTACCTAAGCAGAAAGGCGAACAAAAAACTGTTGCACTGTTACAATATGAGCTCATCACCAAACATCCTTACAAGTATACTTCGGATGATGTGCTTTTTCAAGTATATGTTACGAAAAACGATATCCCTCAATCGGAATGGAAGAAAGCGCGGGAAATATTTTTCTCAAAAGGTCAGGCTTGTTTAAGAGCCTCGCCCCTCACCAAGCGATATGGCTTTGGTATACATTGCGATGAAAAAGGCAGGATAGCGTTGTATCCGGTGGAATCGAAAGAATATCAGCAATTTTTAAAAAATAAGGATATTAAAAAATTAAAAGCCATGCGCAATTCTCGAAAATAACTGTAGGCAATAAAAAAGCGTAACATAATAGTTACGCTTTTTATAAGTTTAGTCTTGTAGAGAGTACTTATGAATGTTTAGGCGCTTTGGCATCGCTGTCCCCTCCTGCCCCGCGCATCATCATTCCTTGAAATTGTTTCAGGGTTTTTTCCATGCCGTCAGTACTACCATCAAGGAAAATCACATTGCCATTACCATACTCTGCAAAGTTTTTAATGGCCTCAATCCACATACTGAAAAGAATAAAATTGGTATCCAGATTAGCCTGTCTCAATTCTTCAGCAGCAGAGGACATACCTTTTGCCACTTCTTCTCTAAATAAAGCAATACCCTGGCCGCGCAATCGTGCTGCTTCACGTTCGGCCTCTGCACTAATTTTAATGGCGTTACCTTCGGCTTCTGCAGCTTTTGTTTTAGTGATTAATAATGCCTGGCCTTCATTTTCTGCAGCAGCCTTGAGGTTATTACTAGCCACTACTTTACTCATCGAGTCGAGGATCATTTTATCAAATGTAATATCGTTGATCTGCAGATCTTGCAAATGAAAGCCCCAGTCACCCAATGTGTGGTCAATTTCATCTTTTACATATTGCACTATTTCGCGACGTAAGCCAAGTACTTCTGCCTGTTTTTTAGTAGCTACAAAGGCACGTACATTACCTTCGATGGTTTTGATAAGAGCCTGCATCAAGTCTCTGTCGCTAATAAATTTAAAAGCCACGCGCTTAATAGTTTCCTCCATCTCATCCTGTACCGCAAAGAGCAGCATGGTTTTAAAATACACGTTAGCTTGGTCTTGTGTTACCGCCTGAAACTCCAGCTCTACTGATCGGTTTTGTATCGAAACTTTTTTAAATACCTGCTCAATAAACGGGATTTTAAAACGGAGTCCCGGACGGGCAATACGTTGGTAACGCCCGAACATGGTAATTACTGCAATATATCCCTGATTTACGGTGTATAAACCACTAAATATAATAATGAGCAATACAACGAGCCACCAATAATTAAGAAGATCCATATGACATCAGTTTTTATAAATTTAAGCAATAAAAACGAACCACCAATAATCAAATGCTATTGGTACAATTGCATGTACTTGCATCCTAAAATCGAAATACTATGGGTACGTAAATCAAATTTAACTATTCTCTTCCCATATCTGTACCAGATTTACCAGCACTTCTACGGATTTCTGCATATCTTGAATGCTCACATACTCCTGCTTACTATGAAATGCCATCTCACCCGTGAAAATATCGGGACAAGGTAATCCCATATAGGAAAGACGAGAGCCATCCGTGCCTCCGCGTGCACTTTCTTGGTGAAAGGTGACATCGCTTCGCTTCATGGCCTCTTTTACATATTCCGTAACCTGTGGATAGTTTTTTAGAACATCCTTCATATTACGATATTGCTCTCTACTTTCGAAAGTGTATGATGCGCCTTCGTATCTGCCTACAGCTTGTTTAGCAAATTCTTCCAAACGCTTTTCATGCATTTTGAGCTGCTCTGTTTCAAAATCACGGATAATAAATTGCACGGTCGTTTTTTCTACGGTTCCTTCAATTTGTACGGGATGCACAAATCCTTCACGGTCTTCCGTAGTTTCCGGACTAAAGCTGTCTTTGGGCAGCAGATCCAGAAAAGTTCCGGCCACCTTCATAGAATTGACCATTTTACCTTTAGCTAATCCTGGGTGGGCACTTATTCCGTGAAAAGTAACGATCACAGCATTAGCGCTAAACGTTTCATCGGTATAACTACCGCGGGTGCCGCCGTCTAGTGTGTAGCCGAAATCGGCACCGAGTTTTTTCATATCTACTTTATCCACGCCCCTTCCGATTTCTTCATCTGGAGTAAACAAGATTTTAATGGCACCATGTTTCACATCAGGATGTGTCATAAGAAAGTGGGCTAAATCCATTATAATAGCCACGCCGGCTTTGTCATCGGCACCTAATAAAGTAGTTCCCGATGCTGTAATAATATCTTCTCCAATTTTTTCTTTTAGGTAGGGATGTTGTTTGATAGAGATAACCTGGGTGGGATCATCGGGCAATACAATATCGCTGCCATCATAATGCCGATGTACAATAGGTTTTACGCCTGTACCCGAGCAGTCTGATGATGTGTCCATATGACTGCAGAAACAAAGTACCGGTACTTTCTTCTCTGTATTAGCAGGGATGGTGGCATACACATATCCGTATGCATCCAAATGTGCGTCGGCGACTCCCATCTGCTGCAATTCTTCCACAAGCAGACGACCCAAATCTTTTTGTTTTTCTGTAGACGGAAAGGTATCCGAATTAGGGTCGCTTTGGGTATCAATAGTTACATACTTCAAAAAGCGATCGGCTACGGTAAATACATAATCACTAATCATTCTAGTACAATTTTATTGTGCTAGCTGCAAAACTAGTACTTCACTATCACAAATAACACGAAAACCCCGAATGTCTTACGATAATCCGGGGTTGTGTAAAATAATATTTAAAACTAATTAAGGAGTAATAATCAACGGATTGCCACCGACGATCTCTACCAATTCAATATCAAATATCAAATCCTTTCCTGCGAGCGGATGATTGGCATCGATAGTTACTGATTCTTCTTTAATTTCGGTCACTACAACTTGAAATTGCTGTCCGGTAGAATCGCTCATGATTAAGGGCATGCCTACTTCTAATTGCATGTCTTCTGGGAAACGGTCTATAGGCATGTCAATGATCATTTGATCATTTCTGTGGCCATATGCATCTTCTACGGGTATATTTATAGTTTTCTTCTCTCCTACGGTCATTCCGGTAACACCATCATCAAAACCTTTAATCACCATTCCACTACCTACTTCAAATTCCAGTGGGTCGCGGCCATGTGAACTGTCAAATGTTTCTCCTGTTGCTAATTTTCCGTGATAGTGAACGCGAACTCTATCACCTTTTTTTACTTGTTGCATTATATTCTGTTTATAGTTTACTGATATGGAGGATTGCTGCACTGTGCTTACAAGGCCGCAAACCATAGCTATCAACGTATGAGCAATGAGAAATGCTCACAGTGTGCTTGTTTTATATATCGAAGGTAAGTGTTTTTATGCGTTATTATCAAAAAACCATGCGATATTCGCACCCATGAGCAGTAGTAATTTAACAAAGCTTAGAATTGTATTTATGGGTACGCCGGAGTTTGCTGTAGCAAGTCTGGATGCCTTGGTTAAAGAGGGATGCAATATTGTAGCGGTTGTTACCGCACCGGATAAGCCTGCCGGCAGAGGCATGGAATTGCAGCAAAGTGCCGTAAAAAAATATGCGTTACAAAATAATTTAACAGTTTTACAGCCTGAAAAACTGAAAGCTCCTGAGTTTTTAGATACATTAAAGAGCCTGCAGGCTGATTTACAGATTTGTGTGGCCTTCAGAATGCTTCCCGAAGTAGTATGGAATATGCCCCCTATGGGTACGATTAACCTTCATGGTTCTTTACTACCGCAATATCGGGGAGCCGCTCCTATAAACTGGGCTATTATCAACGGAGAAAAAGAAACCGGTGTTACTACTTTTAAATTAAAGCATGAAATTGATACCGGAAATATTCTATTGCAGGAGCGTTTCCCTATTAGCGAAGAAGATACCGCCGGTACCGTTCATGACAGAATGATGCATATAGGTGCAGCATTGTTGGTGAAAACCGTGAAAGGGCTGGCAGATGGCATTTTGGAAGAAAAACCTCAGGATGTCCCTCAAGGAACTCTATTGCACCATGCTCCTAAAATTTTTACCGAAACCTGCGTGATTGATGCTCGAAAAACCGTAACAGAAGTATATAATCTTGTGCGAGGATTATCACCTTATCCCGGAGCATTTACCCTATTGGATAATAAAAAATTAAAAGTGTATAAATGTGCCAAGCAAGTCGCACCACATGATAAGGAGCCCGGCACTTTTCATACCGATGGCAAAAATTATCTACACTTGATATGTGCCGATGGATTCCTAGAATTGTTGGAAATACAGCTAGAAGGTAAGAAAAGAATGAAGGTAGAAGATTTTCTGAGAGGATATCGTTTTAATAAATAAATTAGGGGCTATATAATAGCCCCTATTTGAAATTTAATATGTTTTATAATTCAGCGTCGTGTGCTTGTTATAACACTCTAATAAGCTACTCTAACATTGAATTTATCCATATTTCCCGTTCCTAATTTACTAGCTGCCGCTTCACTAATCCGAATATCATATCCTTCGCTGTATTGTACTCCCTTCATCTTCCCCAGCACTTTTGCATATACAAACTTATTATTCTCCGGATTGATGAGCTTCACCACAGTACCGGGAGCCGCATTATCCATGAGCAGATAATATTTACCATCGCTCCAGCCTCTGTCGGTTTTAAAAATTCCGGAGGCAACTAATTGTTCCGATATCAAATTTGGATTTTTATATTTTTCAAAATCTTCCTTGAAATAACCGGTCTCATCTACAACCCGTAAAGCGCTAGCCGCTACTTCCTGCACGCTTTCTTTCACCTCTTCTTTGGTTTGCGCTGCCGCCAATGCTCTCTCCTGTGCTTCCTGAGCTTTAGCCAATTCTTCCGCTTCTATGGCAGCTGCAGAAGGTTGACCATCGAAAGAAAGAAAACGAGTTGCCACAAATCCATGAGTACCGTCGGTCATTCTGATTTCTGACCATTCATCATCCACCTTACGTACGTAAACAACCTCTTCATCTGCTCTCACTAGGCCAATAACATCTTGGCTAGTGGATGGCCCTTTACGTACATTGATATTGGTAGCATAAGCTTTGGCCTTTTGCTCTACTTTCTGAGGTTCGGGCTGAGTTTCTCTGGGCTTCAAGAATTGTGAGGCGATATATCCTTCTATGCCATCTTTAGTGCGAATGGAGGTCCATTCTTTATTAACCTCTTTAAGGATTTCAATCTCATCATTTTCTTGTGCGATAGCCACTACTTCCTGACTGGTTGAGGGGCCCTTACGAATATTTACATTAGTACCGTAAACTTTCCCTGTTTTAACTGGGGCGGATTTTTTCGTCTCGGTCTTGGCAATAGCTCCTTTAGGAGCGGCTTCAGGTTTCAGAAACTGAGAAGCCATAAACCCTTCTACACCATCCTTGGTACGTATCCAGGTCCAGTCTTTATCAATTTCTTTAAGTATTTCCACGGATTCTCCTTCATTAGCCACGGTCAATACTTCCTGATCTCTTGCAGGTCCTTTTCGCACATTTACACTAGAACCTACAATTTTGGCTGTTTTGATAGCGGCTGTTTTCTGAACAGTGGTTTTAGCCGTTTCTTTGTCGTTTTCGAGCTGCAAAAATTGTGAAGCGATATATCCTTCCACGCCATCACCCGTACGAATGGAAGTCCATTCATCATTCACTCTTTTGAGAACGGTTACTCTATCATCTTTCTGTGCAGTACCCACAACCGGCTGATCGGTAGAAGGCCCTTTACGGATGTTAATATTAGTACCGGTTATCACAGCCACCTGTGTAGGATTGGATTTAGATGATTTAGCGGTTTCTGTATCACTTTGCTGCTTACCTCCTGCAGGAACATTTCCTGTAAAATATCCTACAATAATTTCTTTGCCTTTAGGCGCCACATCACTTCCCAGTTTGTTCCAGCTTTTTAACTCTTTGATAGGAACTTTATTAAAACGATTGCTAATACTAGTTAAATTTTCTCCATCTGAAATGGTATAATAAACCGGGGTTTTCCCTTTTTTCTGAGAAAGATTATTCGCAGTAAGCGGAATTTTCACCTTTTGACCTATTGCCAAGCTTTTATTTACATCAAAACCATTGGCTGCGGCAATTTCCGATACTTTTACGCCGTAGATGCGACTTAAGGAATAAAGCCCCTCTTTAGGTTGTACTTCATGAATAATTACGGCCCCTTTACCCGATTTTTCAGCCACTAGTTTTCCACTCTGGGCTATCGCCAACATCGATACCAAAACAAACCCTACCGACAATAGATACTTCTTCATAATTAAAAACTTGTAAACAAATCTTGCTAGATGCTATGCGAATTTACGACAAACTTTCATGTAGAGAAATACTAGTTCCTAACAGCTCGTTAAAACAATTTGCTTCAAGAATCGTTATAATAGACTAGTTAATAACTCAAATAATTACCTTTGCGCAGCTATGCAAATAGAAGTTTTAAAATCCAAGATTCATCGCGTTACCCTTACTGAAGCTAACTTGGATTATATGGGGAGTATCACCATCGACGAGGATTTGATGGATGCTGCTGGTATTATTGAAAATGAGAAAGTACAAGTGGTTAATATCAATAATGGTGAGCGCCTCGAAACCTATGTGATTAAAGGGAAACGTGGCAGCGGCGCTATTTGCCTAAATGGACCTGCTGCCCGAAAAGGTATGGTCGGCGATATTGTGGTAATCATTTCCTATGCGATGATGGATTTCGAAGAAGCCAAAAAGCATAAGCCCACAGTCATTTTTCCCAAGCCCGGTAACCGATTATAACCCCATCATTAATGACGAAGCGACTTAAGACTATTCTGCAATACTGTCTTTTTCTCGGGTTAGGTATTTTTTTGATATGGTGGTCATTAAAAGATTTGACTGCCTCTGATAGACAAGAAATTACCCAATCTCTACAGAAAGGTAATTATGGGTACATCTTTCCTGGCCTCACTGTGCTTATACTTAGCCACTGGGTTCGAGCCTTGCGTTGGCGACTGCTGATGGAGCCTATGGGATATACCCCTTCTCGAGCCAATACCTTCTTTGCGGTGATGGTGGGATATTTAGCCAATCAAGCCGTACCCCGACTGGGTGAAGTACTACGATGCAGCACCCTCACACGCTATGAAAAAATCCCGTTTGATAAATTATTGGGCACTGTAATTTTAGAACGCATGGTTGATGCTATCAGCCTTCTGATTTTGTTAGGTTTAGCAATGATATCTCAACCACATCTTTATGATAGTATCATACAGACATTTTTTGCCGGGTCGGCCGAAAAACAGGAATCCGGTAGTATATTATGGTATTTTATAGGTGGACTGATTGTGCTACTGATAGTGGGAGGCATTTGGATGCGGATGACCAAAAGGAGCCTCAAGGATTTATTAAATGCTACGAAGAAGATAGGACTGCACGTCTGGCAGGGATTTATCACTATTAAAAATCTAAAAAGGCCTTGGACCTTTGTATTGTTAACCATTGCGTTGTGGTCGTTATATACACTTTGTGTATATACAGGCTTTTTGATGCTTCAGGAAACCAGTGGGTTTGGATGGAAAGAAGCTATCACCGTCTTATGTGCGGGGAGTCTGGGTATGATTGCTACGCCTGGAGGTATAGGTGCGTATGCTTTTTTGGTACAAAAAACCATGTTGCTTTATCAACTGAATAACGGTATGGGACTAGCCTTAGGTTGGATTTTGTGGTTTTTACAAACCGGTGCGGTGCTGATTTTCGGTGCCCTCAGCTTAATAGCGCTCCCTATTTATAATAAGAACAAATAATATTGCCAACTATTCTCTTCCTGTGTGAAAAATTATTTGCGTATTGCCAATCCAGAAAAAATCACCTTCCTTTAGTACTACCCGGTTATGAGGTTCCAGTCTACTGGTATTTTTATCGGTATTATAAAATGTTCCGTTCTTGCTGGGCACTGTATCTGTTAGATAGTAAATATCAGTTCCCGATGCATTATTGCGCTCGCGTATAATTTGACAATGATTTTTTGAAATAAACTTATCAGCTGTTTTAATGGCGAAATCAGCAAGGGGTGTGACAGCACTATCGTGCCAGCGACCGATAGTGGTTAACTCTTTTTCAATAAAATAATGTTGTGCGCCTGTGAGAAAATTGGGCACTACTTCCAGATAAGCCTGAGATAGTGGCGTAGGACTCGGCGCGTCGGGGTCTATATCAATAACCGGTTCAATCGATTTAGGTGTCTTTGGAATCTCTATATTGCCTTCCAAAGCATCGTAATAAAACTTACTTAACTCGCGTCCCGTTTTAAAGCGGTTTTGTGGATTTTTTTCCAAACATTTTTGTACCAATAACTCGAGCCATTCGGGAATATCACACTCTACGGTTGTATCAGCATCCATTCCTTCTTTTTCGCGAATCGCGTGCATGCGTTGTTCACAGATATCGGGGATGGCGGCTGTTTTATGCTTTTCCTCCAGTAATAGCATATCCCGATATTGCTTGTAATCCTTTACCGGAAAAGGAACAGATCCTGTCAGCAATTCATAAATAACAATTCCAAAGCTGTAGATATCGGAAGGTGTATCTACGATAGCTCCTGTCCATTTTTCAGGAGCCTTATATTCGGCCATCCCTTCCTCTTTTTTACTATGTCGTACAGCGTCCGGGTCGGTAAATGAAAGCCCAAAATCGATGAGTACATAGCGATAGCTTCCATCAGCGTTAGTGGTGCGAAGAATATTTTTAGGATTGATGTCGTTATGGATAACAACATTTCGCTTGAGAATAACAGAGTCCGTATGCTTTGCATCACCCCGCAGATAATAATGATGGCAATAGTTTAATGCATCGGCAATCTGCTCAATAATGCTCAGCGTTTCATCGATAGAGAAATATTTTTCTTGTTTTAAAAGTGTTTCAAGTGTTTCCCCTTCGATATATTCCATCTCCAGTGAAGGCTTATGATCGAGGATGTACTCACCATATACCTTCACAATGTTGGGATGATCCAACTTTTTCAGGATATCCACTTCCTCCTTAAAATCTTTATACTCTTTCTGAGATTCGTTTTCTATGGTAATATCCAATTGTTTTAATGCCACAATCTTTTGATCGGTCTTTCTACGGGCTTTAAATACGGCTGAAAAACCGCCATGGCCCAATACCTTAAGTATATCGTATGAAGAAACCAGTTCACGCATAATCCTTACTGATTGATTAAATGAAATTCCAGTACTACCTTATCATTGAAACAAATCGAATCACCGTCCCGCAGTACATGAGGTACAGCAGGATGGTTCACACTCACTCCTGAAAAATCATTCAAAGAAGTGTTGTATACTTTAATTTTATGAGAAGGGTTGTTCAAAAAACGTGAGCGATACAGCTTGTACGCCCCTTCTTCTTGATCAAAAGTGATACTGGCGTGTGAGCGACTTACATAACTATTGATTTTATACTTTTCTTCATCTACTTCTTCAATACCGATAAAGGCAATATCATTGTGGATTTTGGGGCCATTCTCTATTTTCGGATCTTTACATCTACCGATCAGGTAAGTTTTTCCCGTTGGCTCGAGAATGTATTCGGGCTCCCAAGTGATACCTTCTGTGGCCACAATCCGAGCTTTGATATGCTTCATCACCTCGGTAGGTGTCAATACTTCTACGCCTAGTCCCTTGGTGATTTTTGTTACCTGATTGACATGAGCCGATTGAGCAATTAACTTTATATGTAGGTCTTCTGCGTATTGTATACCTCTAGCCTTAAAAGCGCGCTTAATATGATTGGTGAATTCAGCATCTTGAATTAAAGCCTGAAGGCTTATGTTTTCAATAGCATTATCGGCAAAGGCTGAATGAAAGATAATACTAGATATTTTTACATTGCTATGCCCCAGCATTTTTATGCTGTTTACGATGGCGCCCATAGCAATTTCTTTAAGCTCTTCGATGTTCTCCAAAGGAGCTTCATGAGGTGGTGCGCCTTCCCCACTATCGACAAAATCATCATTGCCATTGAGCATATTAGATAATTGCTGAAATTTCTTTTTAAACCAATTGGTCATTGTTCTAGAATTTAAGAATTAATGCATCCTATTAAAGGTATCCTGCATTTTTTAATCTCTTCAAAATATGCACGGCCAGCTCTTTGGCGTGTTCCGAATTACCTATTTCTTCAATTCGTATTGCAAAAGCAATAGGTGCTCCTAGCTTCGGAGACGGTACATAGAAGGTGTACCATGCATCGGTTACCCGCTTTCGCACGGTTTTGCCATTTTGATTAATAATTTTATCTCGCTCCGGACTACCTGTCTTACCCCTAACATCCAAACCCGTTAGACTAGCTGTTGCCGCTGATTGCTCTTTCATAAAGGATGAAATATAAGTATAAGCCCCTTTATGCTTTGTAATACTAATAGCGGGGTCTTTAGTCATGGGTTGATTCCAGGCCTTATAAAGAAAACGCGCAGGTTGTAACGAATCTTTATTTGCTATGGCTGCAGTCATCTTTGCGATATGCAATGGGGTAGCCATCAACTCTCCTTGCCCCCATGCTAGGTCTGAGTAATGAGAGTGCAGCCTTTTTCGGGTATTGATTAGATGCTTGTTTTGGGTATTATAAATATTCTTACCAATGCTTGTAAAAGCATTCCATTCTTTAAAATATTTTTCGCTGTCATAATCTGCGGGACGTTTGAAATTAAATCCTCCCCGATTATGAATATTCATACCCAGCAAATCATACATATTAAACAAAGAAGCTTCCAGTTTTTTTTCATTAATTAATTTAATAAAATAAACATTGCTCGACTTCACGATGGCCTTACGCATGTCTACGTTTTCATTAGAAGGCTCATTGGAGCGGATGACTTCAGAAGGATACACAAAAAAGCTGAAGTTTACAGCATTTAATCCATATTGATTGATGGCTGCATAGGCGTCAATAATTTTCACCACCGAGCCGGGACGGGATGTATACGTAATTCCTAAGTCCTGTGGAACAACTATACGGTCATTAAAAATCTGTTTATAAATATTTCTATAATCTTCTGCATCAATGGCCCCGATTAACTTCAAATCCTTGTAAGAAGGCGCTGGATTTATGGCCGAAGCCAGTACGTCGCCTGTTTTTGCGTTCAATGCTATAACAGATGTTCTGAAATTTTTGAAAGGGGCCTGACTTTGAATAATTTGATTAATCGCGTGATTAAGGGTTACGTCTAATGATAACCATATGTCTTTTTCTTTTTTATTATGGATATCTACCAATTTGCTGTTTTTACCAGCTTTGATAAATGAGGCTAGCGCCCGATAATCATACAATGCCAGCTCACTTTCCTTCACTGTAGGTTCCAAGAACTTGTTCTCCTTATAGCGATACGATGTTTTCTTTATTGTAGTATAGGTTACCTCAAATCCGCGTAAAGCTGTAAAATGACGAAACTCAGCTGCATAACCCGCGCTTTCCTCACGTGCAATTTCTTTGTTATAATCGCCCAACCAAAATAGTAAGTCTGCACCGAAAGGATAATACCTTTTTTGATTACGGTTCAATTGTTGCTGATACCATGTAGGATCAGCTCCTGCGATGAATAATTTTTGCTTATGCTTTCGAAGCTGTTCTTTGTCGGATGTTGCTAACAGTACACCGTTTTTATCATAAATATTACCGGGCTTAATTTCGCGTAACATAATGCCGATGCGGGGATTGTAGCTAAACTGCCAACTACCCTGCTTGTTAAGCACCAGCGCGGGTTTGGTGATATAGGTATCGGACTTGATTTGATACCAAATTAGTGTTCCTATGAAAATCAGCATGGTAGTGAAGAAGGTGAGCACGGCGTAAGCATTTACATTATCAAAATGCTTCTTAACGTACTCCATTTCCAGCTTATCCCCTCTTTCGTGCGACATGATGAGCACACCCAAAAAAGCAATTAGAGTAACCATCAGCCCCGCATTGCCTTTACTTAGGAAAGGTACAGATATTCCCGTAAGTGGTAGTAGCCCCAACGTGCCTGCTGTGATGATGATCAATTGTAACATAGTTGCAATGGCTATTCCAGCCATTACATAAAACATAAAGGGTTTACCTGTTCGACGTGCAGCAAGGATACAACGGTATACCAATAATCCGAACGCAATAAAAATAGCTATAAGCGCTACAATACCCAACTCCTCTCCTATGCTCTGCAGAATCATGTCGGTATGATAGGCAGGCATTACATTGGAAAAACCTTTACCCAATCCCTGCCCTAAAAATCCACCAGAGTTTAACGCCCAAACACCGTGTGCTACCTGATCGCCCCCTACCAGTTCATTTTCCCAAATATTAGCAAACATGCTATTACGGTCTGCCAGCCGCTGTGTAAAATGAAATGGTAGTGTGGCCAGTAGTATAAACGAAGCCATGATTAATGTAACAAAGAAAACAGACTCATGCTTTTTCTTACGATAGGCATATAAAAAGGTTCCGATGCATGCTGCCAGTGCAATCCAAGGCAATACATTAATGTTTTCTGTATTAAAGAATCTTGCCGCTATCCATAATACTATTCCGAAGCCACAAACTGCAGCGATGAGGTACGCAAATTCTCCTTTGGCAAAAGCGTAAAAAAATAAAAAGGTAAGACAAAGTACAATGGCCGGTCCCAGATCTCCTAATACCGCATAAATAAGGAGCAGGAAAAGGAACAAGGCAAACATGAGCAGGTTATGCTTTGTCAGCCATCGATTGTCGGGGATGTTTTTGAAATAGCCTTCGTTCGCTGTAAAGTAAGCCGCAAAAAAGATCACCATTAAATACTTCGAAAGCTCAGTCACCTGAAGTCCAAACAAGTTTACTTTTACACCACTTCCTTCAGGTCCGGTTCCGAATATAAGTAAGAGCAGCATGAGTCCGATGGCAGCAAATAGCCAAGTATACCCACGCGGAGCTTTTAAAGTCGCATATTCTTTGCCTAACGAAGCATATAGATAATGCAAGGGGTCGAACCAGCGGGAATGATAAAAACGATTGAAGGGGTTGTTTTTTATAAAAATAGCTAGCACCGCAAAAAACAACAGCACCGCTGCTGCACAGGCAGCCATTCCAGAGCCGTGCATCTCGTCTCTTAATGGATCCTGAATGCTGTACAGTACAATAATGCCAATTCCTAATATAAATTTTATTAAAGGTAATATAAACTCATCGCTACGATATTTACGCAAGTATAGTACTACATGCAACACCCAAAAAGCTGCTACGAATAAAGCCAAATAGCTGAAGAATTGTTTTTTAAATGTCTCAGGGGTACGTACAGTAAAGATTTTGTCTTCCTTAATCTGCTTGTATGCTACACGATCCAGTAGCCGCATTGTATGATGCTTGCCAGTGAAATTATAAATACGGTCTTTTTTAATGGATGCGGTTCCTTGTGATGGTCCAAACTCAAATCCGGGTTTTATGGCTATTACACTATAGTTGCCGGTGGGATCTAAATGCGTAAATTTATAATTTCCTTTTTCATCCGTACGGGCATAAAACACTGTTTGTATGGGGGACTGATAGGACAACGTGTCGAAATATACTTGAGGATAAATACGCTCCAGCTTTACTAAAATACCTTTATGGCTTACTGTATCAACACCAGTAAGTGACACATGGCCGGAAATACTTACTCCCTGTTCATTGCTAATGGCTACTTCTGTAGGGTATGGTGTAGGGTTATTTAGTTCGCTATAATACAAAGCCGAATCCATTCCCAGATGAGCGATGGAATTAAGGAACCGTAATTTTCCTTCCTCGGTTCCGGTTTGAGCAAAAGCTATCGCCGATACCAGATAAGGATTTTTATTTAATGCACCCAAGTTGGGGAGAGCTCCTCGCTCGTCTATTTTATGTTTTAATTGTTTGCTGATAAAATTCACATAACGTTCATCCGAAAAATATCCTCCCTTGAGTAATGCTTTTTTAAGCTTCTCTTCATTTATCGGGTAAGATAAATGAATTACAGAACCATCTGCATATCCATCAGTAGCTTCTTTCAATGCACCTTTGATGTTGGAATAATAGGAAAGTGCCATTACCGATAGAATCAGGGTAACGACTCCCAGTAATAAGCGCTCGGTGCTTCTTGAATAAAACGCGGTATGCTTTTTGCTAGGCATCTTAGTTATCTAATAAATTTTGTGAAGAACGCTCTCGAAATATAGTATCTGTGGCCTGTATGAGTGTATCATTGAAAAGTAAACTATCTGCTGTAGATAATGTGTCTTTTACGTAAATCGTATCATGCTTTACGTTTGCGCCGGGGAACAGCAGGTTTCTTGTTCCTGTCCAGTTTGCCAGGAATCCCACTAGGAATACTACCGGGAGTAACCACCACCACTCTTTTTTTTTACGCTTAGGTTGCACATTGGTAACAGTAGGTTCTATATCTTCTGTTGATATTGGAACCTCGATCGTTCTTTTATATGTTTTCTTTTTGCCAGTAGCTTTTACCTCGTAAGTAGCTAGTCCTACGGTAATATTATCCTTGCCGCCCAACTCATTCGCTTTGTCAATCAGCAATTGAGCGCAGTGCACTAGATCTGCAGCGTTAGCGGATAATATATCACTAATGCCTTTTCGGGTTACTAGGTCGGTAAGACCATCACTGCATAAGAGTACAATATCGTTGGGAAAAAAGCTATGTTCAAATACATCCAGATAACCCTCACTATCATTGGCATCCAGCAGTTGCTCCCCTAGCATTTTGCTGATTTCATTACGTTGTGGATGCTGCATAGCCTCTTCTTCCGTGATATAGCCATTGTCTTCTTTGAATCCAACGATAGAATGATCCTTTGTGAATTTGATGAGCTCGCCTTTGCGGAAGATATAACCGCGTGTATCACCTACATGTGCTACATACATCATTTCCTTTTCTGCATCCAGAATAGCCACGGTAAGTACACAACTCATACGCGGCAATTCGCCTGACTGGCGTTTCTGATAGATATTATTATTTGCATTGATTACGGCTTCTTTCAATAACTGAAGCGGTGCCCCGAAACTAAGTTGCTGCAGATAACTCTCGATAGTATTTTTCGCAATGGCAGCGGCTACTTCTCCACCTTCATATCCACCCACACCATCAATTACGCCTATTAACAAGGTAGAAGGCTTTCCCCACAGATGTCTTAGCCATACAAAGTTGTCTTCGTTCTGCTCACGTCTGCGGCCGATATCCGTTTGTACATGCGAAACAATAGTGCTGCTCATTTTCTATTTTTTGTTTGCAGATAAAAAACTAAAACAATAAATGCTATCAACAATAATGAAATCATATTTTTATAGATAGCGTTTCAAACAATCACCTTTTATACCTCAGCTTTAAAATCTAGCTGAAAAATACCACACACAATAGAGGATTCGCTTTTTAAAGGATGCCATACGGGGTTTTCGCCGATACGGCTTAATTCTAACTTTTGCTCATTCACAAAAGCATCTGCAAAAAGCGCAATATAAAATAGCCTAGCGCTTTCTTCGTATTTAATCATAAAATGTTCCTTCTGTAAGCTACCCGTTGGTTCGTTAATACAAAGCAACGTAGGTGTTGTGGTAAGTCCCTCAATAGCTTTTGTAACTTTTAATATTTTCTCCCGCATGGGGAAACTATAACGCTGCTTATTAAGCACAAACTGTATGGTGGCCAACCGCTCTTTTTTAAGGGATTGAGAAGTATTATTGCTGATAGTAGGTGCCGGTTCTGCAGAAATTAATTCTCTGTTGAACTTAACTCTGAAATGTCCTTTGGCGAGAATATCGATGTTGGCAAACGTATTCGGATTAAGATCGTATTTAGAGTATTTGGAGTGTTTAGTACTTACCGATACTTTAATCTGCTCGGCAGAAAGCTCTGTCCAGGACTTTTCAGCAGTAGGCGCACTAATCACCTGTACGGTGCCCGGTTCTATTTCAGTGTTATCAATACCCTTTTCGGCCGGACAGTACTGAAAATCCCAGTAGTTGGCCAAAGGTTCGCAACGAGGATACTGACTTTTCATTTGATTGATGTATGCATAAAACTCATCCAGTATGCCTTCGGTAATGCCTGCTAGACGCAGTTCTGCATGACGATAATCCTCAGGGCGCATCAAAATCAAATAACTACAGTCGTACATCATGCGCCTATTAAAAGACTCTCGTTCTATGGTTTCCTTAAAAGAAGCTACAACCTGATCTACCAGCGCCTGATTGGTAAGCCTTATTTCAGACTCTTCGTCATCAGGGAAAAGCCATTTTTTAATCTTGTTAAGCATATAGTACTTGCTTTATGAAAGTTTCTCAATGCGACGTTCTACAATTCTTTCTATTTTATTGTTCTCCCCCACCACCAAGGATACATCGATATTATACAATATCCACTCATCTTCTTCTCGTTGCTTAATGCGATACAACATATTAAAATCTACATACACTTTTTGCTGTTGAGGGTGATGCGTGAATACATAGGATGCATCATCAATCACGGCTTCTGTAAACCGCCATTTGCCGTGATAGGAGGCGCATTCTTTTTGTATTTCGCTAATAGAAACATTGGATTTACTATAATACTGTTTTACCTCAGTGTCGAAAAAGCGAGATAAATTGTCACAATCACTCCTACTGCGGTAATAATTTTCAATCATGTTTTTAATAGCCTGTTCTTTCTGAATAGGATCTACACTGATAATAATCTCATCTACCCTACCATCTTCTTCCTGAGAAATAATCGTGTCGTTTAAATCATTGTAGGTATCGACAGGCTGTTCTTCGGGAATAATGACTGGAGTTTTAGGAATATTCTTTTTCTTATCGGTTTCTATTTGAGTTTCATTTTTAGCCTGTGAGTTGAACGCATTGAAATAGGCGGTAATTATATCTTTATTCAATGCAAAGATTACCAGTGCCACAATAAACGTAACCAGCAAAAATGTTACTATAGAAGATCTTCTTTTCTTGCGCCTAATATAGGTATATGGAGACGGCGCTACAGGCGGTACTACATATTGCTCCTTATTATGTGATGGATTGATTACAATAGTCTCATCCCCACCAGCTACATTACCAATTTTTCGAAGCTCTTTTCTTTCTTCTGGATTTTTGTGAAAATAATCCGGTAATAAACTACGCCAAGGCTCTGGCAAAACGGCCGTATCTATATTTTTTCTGACAATACTTTCCTGAATCTCAAAATCGGAAACATTCTCATGCGGATAAGGTGGCCGGCCAGTCACCATTTGATAAAAGCTAACAGCTAAAGAATAAATATCGGTTTTAGGGGTTAGATTTTTAACATCATACACCTGTTCAGGGCTCATGTACATGAGGGTACCCATTCTCGACCCCGTTTGTGTTACCGTGATGTTATCTTTGATTTTAGCCACACCGAAATCGAGCAATTTGATTTTTCCTTCTTCTGTAACAAATAAATTCGAAGGCTTAATATCCCGGTGAATCACATGTTTGCGGTGCGTATATTGCAGAGCATCTACCAAATCGTTCCACCACTCTATCAATTGCTGATTGGAAAATCGTTCTCCATCTTTGAGTCGTTGCGCTACGTCCTTACCCTCCAGGTATTCCATTACCATACAAGGTCTTTCTCCGAGAATACCATAATCCATTATCGTCCGGATATGGGGATGGTCCAATCTCACCATCAGCTTGGCCTCATTCTCAAAACGCGCAACGATCTCCTTTTCTTCACAAAATTTTTTCAACAACACCTTTACAGCTGCAGGCTTCTGTAATATGTTTTCGGCATACCATACTTCGGCCATTCCTCCCTCGCCCAGCTTGTATTTTAAAATATATCCGTTGATATTTGCGTTTTCCATTCCTCCTTAAGTTACATAAATATATGATCCAAAGTACTTTTGAGTTCTACTTTTAATACACATATGTGCGTATTGTAACCTCCAAGATAGGCGAAACGGTCGCATTTTTGCTTAAAGAAAGTTATAAAAACGGTAAACGGTATATGGTTTTCGGTAAAACAACATTATCAGACAATTTTAGGAAGATTTTTGAAACTCAAAAATTGGACGTATCGCAGCTGCAATCTGTGCATGGAGGCGATATTAACGATGCCTATTGTGTATATACGCAAACAGGCAAATACTTTATGAAAATAAACCATGCGCGTAAATACCCTGAAATGTTTGCAAAGGAAGCTCAAGGATTGCAAGCACTTAGAAATAACAGTCAATTTACCGTACCCCGGGTTATTGCACACGGGGTGTCGGATGCCGATCAGTATTTGATTCTGGAGTGGATAGAACAGGGTCAGCCTAGGAAAGATTTTGCCCTGCATTTTGGCCGTAATCTGGCAGCCATGCACCAACTACAACAGCCTTATTTCGGCTTTGAAACCGATAATTATATCGGTAGTTTACCACAAGTAAATACGCAGCATGCTTCATGGAATACTTTTTATGCGCAATGTCGAATTTTGCCACTGGTAAAAATACTAGCAGATCAGGAGGCTTTTTCCGGGGCTGATGTAAAAAAGGCCGAACGATTTTGTGAACGTTTATCCGAGATCTTCCCCGAAGAGGCCCCTGCGCTATTGCATGGAGATTTGTGGAGTGGTAATTATTGTGTGACTGCTGATGGGTACGCCGCTATTTATGATCCCGCCGTGTATTATGGCCACAGAGAAATGGATTTGGGAATGACGCTGCTCTTTGGCGGATTTCCGCGAGCATTTTATGAGGCTTATCATGAGTATTATCCGCTAGAACCTAACTGGCGAAAAAGAGTAGCCTATACCCAATTATATCCTCTACTGGTGCATGCCATCTTATTTGGGGGACATTATGTGCATGCTGTAAGAGAAACGCTAAGCGATTTTTAAATAAATGATACGCTATGATAGTTTATAAAACAAAAACCAGTCTAATTATCAAACTGCTGTTTACCGTAGTGCTGATTTGTTTACTGGTATTTGCCGCTCTCGAAAAAAGTGTGGCATTGGTTATTATTACTCTAGTGTTTACCGCAGTAGTATTGTATATATTTCGCACCACTCATTATACGGTTTTTGAACATCGCCTGATTATCAAAAGTGGGTTTTTGTTTTATGAGGAGATAGATATTGAGAGTATCAAAAGAATAACACGAAAAAGAAGTAACCTTTTAAGCGGGCCGGGATTTTCCGTAGATAGGTTGATAATTGAATATGGAGATGATGGCTGCGTTATCATCTCTCCCAAGCTGCAAAAAGAATTTGTTGAACATCTCAAAAGTATTCATCCTGATATTATTATTGTGTAGAAAGATTAGGATGCTGCATTGACACTTATAAAATCTTTGGCATTAATGGTAAGTATAATCTCAGTACCTCTTCCTGGTGTTGAGTTGATATCAATATCTGCATTAATTTGTTTAGCACGTGCTCTTAGGTTTTTGATGCCGTTGCGGTTAGTTTCTTGATTGGGATTGAAGCCTTTGCCATTATCCTTCACCACAAAACGAAGTATATTATTATCGATCCAAGCTTTAATAGAAGCCTCTGTGCATTCTGAATACTTCACCAGATTGTTTACCGATTCTTTAATGATTAGGAAAATATTTCGGCGGGTTTCCATTGGAATAGGAATGTCTGCAATATTCTCCGGAAATTCTATTTCGAAATTGATATTCTTCGATTCAAACAATGGGATGGCAAACTCGCTAATATGCGTGCTCAAATTGCTGAACTTGTCATTACTCGGTTTTACCAGCCAGATGATATCGTCCAAAGCTTCGAGTGTGTCTTTTGCATTAGCTTCAATTTTTGATAGTAGGTCGTGCGAACCCGCTCCGCTTTTACGCAACAATTCACTGAAGATATGAATACTACTGAGTGATGAGCCCATATCATCGTGCAGGTCGGATGCTATCTGCGCACGTATTTCCAGCTCTCTTTGCAGCGAGCGGTTTCTTTCCAATAGTCGGAGGCGCAAATAATATAAGACCCCGGTAATTAATAGCAACAGGAACAGAATAAGACTACCTACCATGATAATATTCTTATTCCTATCCACTTTTTGAGCCATTTCCACTTTTTCCTGGTGGTAAGCAAATTCTTTATTGCGCAACGATTGATTGTTTTTTAAGAGTATGCTATCGGACAACTCTTTAAACAAGGAGCCGTATTCAAATGCAGCTTTCCAGTCTTCTCTTGCAGCAGCAGTTTTAGTAAGCCCCTCATACGCGTTCTTAGCTTCCACTACAGAGCGGATGGTATTGGCAATGTTCAGGCTGGTATCGAACATTTGCTGGGCCATTTGATAATCTTTTTTCAGAAAGTACGCTTTGCCCAGATTAGAATAGCTATTGGCAATAAAAAGTTGATCACCTAGTTTGATATTGATGTCGAGTGCTTTTTTCAGTAGTTTTAAGCCTCTATCAATCTGCCCTTCCCGAATCAGAATATTACCCAGACTATTATAGCAAATAGCAATACCCTTATCATCATTGCGAATGATATTAAATCCCAATGCCCTTTTATAATAAATCTTGGCGGAGTCCATCATCCCCATCCGCTCATAACACTCACCCATATTTTGCAAATTAATAGCCAGGCCGCGCTTATTGTTTTCACGGGCGGCAATGGGCATGCACAGTTTGAAATAGTAAATGGCTGCGCGATAATCTTCCCGAACCACATGGATATTCCCAATACTGTTCAGCGCAATCGTCACGCTATAATTATCGCCCATTTTCTCGGCCAGCATCCAGGCTTTGGTGAGATAATCGAGTGCCATATTATAATCGTCCACACGACGATAGGCTACTCCCAAATTGTTATAGGCTTTAATTTCTTCCTTGACGTTGTTATGAGATTTGGCAAGATCCAGTGCTATTTTGTGATAATGGATAGCATCGTCGTACTGCGACATATCTCTTTTGAAAACGCCGTACGAATTATAGAGCAAAGGCTCTGCACTTTTGTAATTGAACTTTTCTACTAGTCGAAAGGCTTCGTTATAAAGTATCTGACGATTGACATCGTATCTATTGTTCTCTACAATGTTCAATATGGAATCGACCTTTTCCTTACTATCAGGCATGGACAATACCGGATAGTTAGGTGCCTTCTGCGAAAAAGAGAAGCCTGACAAACAAATTGAGAGCAAAAGGAATAGAGGTAATAACTTAGACAAAAATGAATACCTCATTGATATATTTTGATTTTTTTAAGAGCTGCGTACCCGACAGCCTCTGCACAAATATATTCAAATTCTCTTGACTTTAATCAATTTGCAGCAGTTCTCAATAAAAAAGCCCTGTTGCCAGGGCTTTAATGACTATATCTTTATAAATAATATTATTTCAGCTTACTTAAAGCTTCTTTGATGCGGCTCCATCCTTTCTCTATATTGGCTAGGCTATTTGCAAAGGAGAAGCGCACACATTTGGGCTCACCGAAAGCAGCACCCATTACAGATGATACATGAGCGGTGTTCAGCAAATACATGCACAAATCTGCCGAATCAGAAATCAATGTTTCACCATCAGATTTGCCGTAGAAGGCACTCATATCGGGGAAAATATAGAACGCTCCGTCGGGATTAGAACATTTCACTCCCGGGATTTCGCTAATCAGCTCCAGTACGCGATTTTTTCTGCGGGTGAATTCGGCTGTCATTTCTTGGGTAGGCTTTAAATCGGCTGTCAGCGCCACCACACCAGCTTTTTGGGCAATAGAGCAAGTACCGCTTGTAATCTGTCCCTGAATTTTCTCCATCGCTTTGGCAATCTCCACTGTAGAAGCGGTGTAGCCGATACGCCATCCAGTCATGGCAAATCCTTTACTCAGTCCGTTTACTATTACCACACGATCTTTGATTTCTTCAAACTGAGCAATGCTTTCGTGCGGACCTACATAATTAATGTATTCGTAAATCTCATCCGACACGATGATAATATTAGGATGTTTTTTAAATACTTCTACCAACGCCGCCAGCTCCTCTTTGGTGTAAACGGCACCCGAAGGATTACAAGGCGATGAAAACAGGAACATTTTCGTCCTAGGGGTAATAGCGGCTTCTACCTCTTCTGCGGTTGTTTTAAAGCCTTTTTCCAAAGAGGTTCTGATTTCCACCACTTTTCCGCGGGCAATTTTTACCAGTTCGGAGTAGGTTACCCAGTAAGGAGTAGGAATAATCACCTCGTCGCCCTCATCTACCAAAGCCAAAATTGCGTTTGCCAGGCTTTGTTTGGCACCGGTAGAAACGATAATTTGTTCAGGTTTATAATCCAATTGGTTATCTCTCTTTAACTTAGTACATACGGCTTCGCGCAGGTCCAGAAATCCGGCAACGGGGGTATAGTGGCTCCAGTTGTCGTTAATCGCTTGAATAGCGGCCTGTTTAATGTGATCGGGGGTGTCAAAATCGGGTTCACCCAAACTCAGATCGATTACATCTATGCCTTTGGCCCTTAATTCACGGCCCAGCTTAGCCATCTTCAATGTTTCAGGCTCGGCAAAGCGTTGTAAAAGAGATGATAATTGCATTGTTAGAATATATTTTCTTTATTAATTATAAAAAATCACGCAAAGGTAATGGTTGATCGAGATAAAAGATAATTTAAATGATAAAATGTTGAAAAGGATTTTATATTTTCCCTTATTTTTTTAATAATCTTATTTTATTAACTTATAAATTTTAATTGATGCGAAACCTTATCTTTGCAGCCTTTGAAAAAACAGGATAAGGTTTTTGGCGGATAACTTGCCAAAGTACTTTTACGAAACTAAGCGAAAAATAAAACAGTAAACTCATATGCAACTTAAAGGCCTGGTTCGTTTTTTTACGATTCTGCTTATCATTTATTCGTTGTACCAGTTGTCATTTACCTGGCTGGTGCGCAATCACGAGAAAAAACTTGAGAAACAAGCACGTACATTTGTAGACAAAAACTTCCCTACCCCTGAGGCAAAATATCCTAACAATAGGGATTCCCAAGAAATTTACCGTGAGTTTCTTAGTCAGGCTTATGAGGCTAGATTAGCCCGTCTGAAAGACAGTACCAAAGATGTAACGCTTACTTACGGTTTTACAGGCCCTATCAGCTATCAAAAGGCTAAAAGCGAAGAGTTAAACCTAGGGCTGGATTTGCAGGGAGGTATGAGCATTACCATGGAAGTGGAAATGAGCGGAGTGCTGAAGACGCTTGCCAACAACAGCAAAGATCCCAATTTCCTAAAAGCCCTTTCTAATGCTGAAGCTCGTAAAGGTAATAGCGATGCTAATTTCGTAACCCTGTTTGTAGAAGAATACAAGAAATTAGTTCCTAACGCACGCCTTGCCGAATTGTTTGCCAACGCTAACAATAGTGAGATAAAAGTTACCGACAGCGACAGCAAGGTAATCAGCTTCTTGAATGAGCAAGCTAAGGTAGCGTTTGACAATACAGCCCGTTTGATTACCACACGTATTGATAAGTTTGGTGTAGCACAACCCAGCATTAACCCTGATCCGGACAAGCAAATCATTTCTGTAGAGTTGCCGGGTGTGCAGGATAAAGAGCGTGTGCGTAAAAATCTGCAGGCAAGTGCCAACTTGCAGTTCTGGGAAGTATATACCCTAAACGAAATTGCAGCTAGCATCAGCAGCGCTAACGATGCTTTCTTTGCATATAACAATGAAAATAAACCTGCTGCATCCCAGCAAAATGATTCTACTGCTACAGCCGCAGCTCCTGCTGACGGTACAGCAGCTGCTCCAAGCGATAGCGGCAACTTGCAGGATCAATTAAAACAACTGGCTCAGCAAGGCAACACTTCCACTACGCCCGAAGCGAATCAGGAAGAAGAAGCTAAAAAGTATTTGAGCGGTTGGATTGATTTCTCGGCAGCAGCGCAAGGGAGAATTAACGGAGTGGGTCTGGTAATGATTAAAGATACTGCCGAAGTACGCGCAATATTGGAATCGCCTGTAGTAAAAAATCATTTCCCTGCCGACCTAGTATGGATGTTTGGTATTCCGGAGAAAAAATCTCCTTTTGTTCAGTTACATGCCATTAAAACCTATGGCCGTGAATCTGCTCGTCTGGGTGGAGAAATGGTAACCAATGCCCGTTACGACTTTGACCAGGCTGGTAGAACACATGTTACACTGGATATGAATCCGGTAGGTGCCAGAATTTGGGCTGATATGACTCGCGCCAATGTAGGACGCCCCATCGCCATTGTAGTAGATAACATTGTTTATTCTGCACCCAACGTAAATGAACCTATCGAGGGCGGTAGATCCAGCATTTCAGGAAGCTTTACTACAGAGGAAGCAAGCGACCTGGCCAATATTCTTAAAATCGGAAAACTACCGGCTCCGGCAAAAATCGTTTCCGATACTACCGTGGGTCCTACCCTGGGTGCTGCAGCACTGAAGGGTGGTATGACCTCCTTCATTATTTCATTTATCGTGATCTTCACTTTGATGATCATTTACTATAACACAGGTGGTTGGGTAGCTAATATTGCGTTGATCCTAAACCTGCTGTTTACCGTAGGTGTACTGGCCGGACTGGGTGCTACCCTCACTGCTCCCGGTATTGCAGGTTTGGTACTCACTATAGGTATGGCGGTAGATACCAACGTACTTATCTACGAAAGAATTAAGGAAGAACTAAGAAAAGGTAAAGCTTATATACCGGCGATTAATCAAGGTTATCACCGTTCTTTAGCTCCAGTATTGGATGGCCACATCACCACCATGCTTACCGCCTTTATCCTTTACTACTTCGGATTAGGTCCGGTAAAAGGCTTTGCCACTACTCAAATTTTGGGTCTGTTCCTTTCATTATTCTGCGGTATTCTGGTAAGCCGCTGGGTAACCGACTGGTTTACTAATAAGAATAGACATCTGCAGTACTTTACCAAAATCAGTACCGCCATTGAGAAGAAATCCAACTTCAAATTCATTGAGTTCCGTAAAAAAGCTTATGTCATATCAGCTATTATTGCCCTGTTGGCTATCGGTACTATTTTCAATGGATTTGATTATGGTGTGGAATTCGATGGTGGACGTAGCTACAAAATTGCTTTTGGTAAAAAAGTAGATGTAGAAGCTGTAAGAGCAGATCTCAAAGCAACCTTCGAAGATGAAAATCCGATTATCAAAACTGTAGGTGATGCTAGCACACTGGATATCACTACCGCCTACATGATTCGCGACCCGAGAACGCAATATGCTGACTCTGTGGTGGAATACAAACTTTACGAAGGTCTGAAAAAATATCTGCCTGAAAATACTACTTATCAGCAGTTCGATCAGATTTATAAAAGAGAAACCAAGAAAGTGTTGCCTACTATTTCTGACGACTTGAAGAAAGGTGCGATTAAGGCAACGCTGCTGGCAATCTTTGTAATCTTTATATACATCTTCTTGCGTTTCCGCGATTGGAGATTCTCATTAGGAACTATTTTCGCTTTGATACACGATGCGTTAATGGTACTTATAGTCTTCTCCTATGCGAGAAAATTTGTACCATTCCCGCTAGAAATCGACCAGCACTTTATTGCGGCTATCCTGACTGTACTTGGTTTCTCCATGAACGATACCGTGGTGGTCTTCGATCGTATTCGTGAAGATATGAAGTTGTATCCTTCCATGGATCAGAAACAGCTGATAAACAAAGCCATCAATGAAACACTGAGCAGAACTATCATGACTACACTCACTGTATTCCTCACTATTTTAATTCTGTTTATTTTCGGTGGTGAGGTTACCAGAGGTTTTGCTTTTGCGATGTTGATTGGTGTGCTTACCGGTATCTACTCAACTGTTTTCGTTGCGGCTCCGGTATTGATTGACCTAAAAGGTGGCATCAAAAAGTCGAAACCGCAGGTAGATATCCATGCTCCTAAAGCACAAACCACTTAAGAATAAGTAACAAAACATCTTTAACATAAAAACCGGAGTTTTCAACTCCGGTTTTTTTTATGCATACAAGATATTGCCATAAAGCACTTTATACCTGTAAGGAGAAAAGCTTCATCTGCTTTAACAAAAACAATTTGGAATCCCCTTGTTTTTGATGTAAATTTAATACTGGTGGTCTACTACTCCAGCTGAATCAAATCCTAACACTGTACGCTCGCTTCATAACACGACCTATTGCCACCTCCGCCCTGTTAACCGATTAGGATAAGAAGTTATTTTAAAACTAAAAACATGATTACCATGAAACGCCACTACCCAGAAAATACACACAACATAGAACCACCACATCCTCAGCTTTTTCTGCAGATACCGGTGTGCTTTACGGGAAACGCTATCACTTATCTATCGTCGGAAAGAGATATGAGGGTGAATCTCGACGAATGGGAATGGCACGAGGAGATTATCGACGGAGAGGTATATTGTATCGTTACCGACCGCCGTAACGCCGAAAAGCCAGACAGGCATTAATTATTTATCTGCGAGGAATGAGCACAGAAACTATTCCATTACTTCCACATCGTATATCTGTACTTTTTTCCACAGATGGCTGCATTGCTCTACAAATGCCTTATGTATGGGGTGCACCTGATAGGCTTTTTCATCCTCCACACTTGAAAGATATTCAAGCAGACAAATATCATAACTGTTATCTATAACAGGTCTTTTTTCTGTGGCTGCCGGTGTGCCTATGATTAGTTTTTTTATCTGAGGAATGGCTTTTAAAGTTCTGAGACCTTTAAGCAGGGCTTGTTTATCGGCCTCAGATTCCGGATTCTTCAACCAAAAGAATACCTGATGTAGTATTTGCTTCGGTTGATCGACAGTTAGTACAGAGGGTGCTATTGCTGCTACTGCAGCGCTTTTAATAAATTGTCTTCTGGAGTTCTTTTTCATATGCAAATGATTTAATGTTAATCCGCTTTGGCTGGTGTATTTTCCTTCACCACTACAAGGTCTTGCAATTCTACCTGCATTGGCAGCAATCCTATTTTTACAACAGCCCGTTTACTTTTTATTTCCAACACCTCACCTACCTGATGATTTTTCCGCATCTTTACCAGATCACCCACCTTAATTTCTCCGCCTACTTCGGTGTACTTGCTTTCTATTTTCTTCTGCATTTTGGTTACCGTCTTAGTAGTATTGCGGTTGAATAGCAGGGCTGCCATCTGTTTCATCACTTTTTCTTTATCCTCTTCCTTTTTCCATTCGATGGTAATCTGCTTAAGCTTACGCTCCATATCTTTCAGATAGGTGATGCGCTCCTGAGTGATTTTATTTTGCTCGCGCAAAACAGCCAGTTGCTGACGATGGCGTTCTTTATCCATCACTTGCTGCATTTCTTTCTGCAGCCGTTCATTTTCCTTTATCAGTCGCTGCAGTTCCTTATCTTTCTGTGCAATATCGCGCAAATCTTGCTCGGTGCGGTTGAGCAGCTTATCCAGCCTATAATGATCCTTATCTACCAACGCTCTGGCTTTATCAATCAGCCGCTTATCCAGGCCGATGCGCTCGGCTATGGAAAAGGTATAGGAGCTTCCCGGTTTTCCGATGATTAGCTGATACATGGGTTGCAGGTTTTGCTCATCAAAAGCCATCGCACCATTCATAATACCTGCGGTTTTACCCGCCATTACTTTCAGATTGAGGTAGTGAGTGGTTACTACACCAAATGAGTGTTTCTTCAGCATCTCCAATAAGATCACCTCGGCAAAAGCTCCACCCAGATGCGGATCACTACCACTTCCCAACTCATCAATGAAGAACAGAGTTTTGCCATTGGCATGCTCCATAAAATATTTCATATGCAGCAGATGGCTGCTGTAGGTACTCAGCTCAAATTCCAGACTTTGCGTATCCCCAATGTGGATCATCAGTTGTTTGAAAATGCCAAACTCGCTGGAGGGATGCACCGGCACTAATAAGCCGCTTTGGAGCATCATCTGCAAGAGCCCAATGGTTTTCATGGTTACGGTTTTTCCTCCGGCGTTGGGTCCACTAATTACCAAAATACGTTGGTCTTCCTTCAACGTTACCGTAACGGGGACTGTGGGTTTACCACTCTTTTTATTGTACAGATACAATAAAGGATGATAGGCCTGTACCAGATGCACCAACGCTTTATCGTGCACCACGGGATACTCACCGTTGATATCTATGGCAAACTTAGCCTTAGCCCTGATGTAATCATATTCACCCACTATCGCATGATAGGTATGCAGTAAGGCCGCATATTGCGATAGCCGCGCAGTAAGCTGCCTTAAAATACGGTACACTTCTTTTCTTTCCTGATTTTCCAGGTCGCTGATTTCATTATTTAGCGGCATGGTTTCTTCGGGCTCGATAAATGCGGTTTTACGACTATCGCTCTCGCCATGAAAAATGCCTTTCACCACGCGCTTGTGCTCCGAAAATACGGCCACTACCCTACGGCCGTTCATAAAGCTTTCTTCAATTTCGGCCAGATAGCCCTGCTTGGAAAGCCTGGAAATAATGCGGTCAAATATCTTACGCAGCTCATTACGCTTTTTGTACAGCGACTGACGAATGTCTCTTAGCGCATCAGAAGCCGAATCTTTTACATTCCCCTGTTCATCAATCACCTCATCAATCAGTGCTATAATGGCTTTTTCATAATAAGTTCCCTGCACAATCTCCCATAGGCCGGAATAGGCCACTCTGCGCTCTTCGTTAAACCAGCGGAAGATTTTTTCAATACTTTCCGCCAACTTGCGGATATTGAGCAAATCCTCCCCTTGGAGTACAGAGCCACTGATGGATAATAATTTAAGCTCTTTATGGAGGTTTAAAACATAATCGTTCGGAAAATAAATCCTGTTTAGAATTAGCTGCTTGAACTCATGGCTCTGTCTTAAGTCTGCATCCACAAACTTCTTATGGGTATGAATACGCAACTGCTGCGCCTTTTCGATGGCATATTGACATTGACAATGGGCCACCAAAAGAGCCTTCACTTTATCAAACTCCAATTGTACCGAAGCCGATTCGGGATATAACTTCATATACTCACTTTCTAAAGCGGGCAAAATTACAGTTTAATACGCGGATGGCAGCAAATCCAGGGCCTGAATATCTTCGCCGACCATCGAACATTTTTTTCATACTAATTGTTTTTTTATAAATTGACAGTATGAACCGCTTCCTGTTTCCGGCATTGTTATTATTGTGGTGTACTTTTACGGCCTGTGGGCAACAAAAACACCCCAAACCAATGCCTGTATTTACAGGGCCTCAAACTAAAAATTCAAAAATGGAAAAGAAAACGGAGATCGCCACATTTGCCAATGGTTGTTTTTGGTGTACAGAAGCTATATTTCAGGATGTAAAAGGTGTAGAAAAAGTGACCAGCGGCTATACCGATGGCCATATCGATAAACAACCCACCTATGAAGAAGTATGCACCGGCACTACCGGTTTTGCAGAAGCCTTGCAAATTGTGTATGATCCTACCGTAATCTCGTACGACGAGCTGCTTGAAATTTTTTGGAAAACACACGATCCCACCACACTCAACCGTCAGGGTAATGATGTAGGAACACAGTACCGTAGCGGTATTTACTATCACAACGAAGAGCAAAGAAAAAAGGCTGAATATTATAAAGAAGCCTTGGATAAAAGCGGCGCTTTTGACAAGCCCATCGTTACCGAAATCAAAGCTTTCAGGCATTTTTATCCCGCCGAAGACTACCATCAGTCCTATTTCAATAACAACGAAGACAAGAACCCTTATTGCAAAATTGTGATTAGGCCTAAGGTAGACAAATTTAGAGCGGCTTTTAAGGATAAGCTGAAAACCCAATAAAGCAACAAGTGGAAATAGTACCAGTAGGCCCCCCTACTCACCTACAGAGGCTCGTTTTCGTTTTTTAGCACAAAGGATTTCGAAACTCCATCTTCCATTATATAGCGTTATCTAATAATTCCACTCATGCTATTGTCCATAATAGATAAGTGTACCAAAAATACAATATCGGTAAAACCTGTATGAAGGATAGGAAAATAGGATATATTGGCACCCACTCTATTTGAAAAATTAAAACTACCTTCAACTGGGTGTTACCGAAAGGAAAACAGTGCGATTGCGGTTATTAGGTATTATGCTACGCCTCCTATTCCTAATGCGCTTGATCGTTACACAATGCTATCTCATCGGCAAAATCCTTTCTTGAATACCCTTGCATTAGACAAGAGGTTCGTAAACAGGCGCCAGAAGTACATCCAATCAAACACGCAAACCATAAAAACACAATCATGGCAAAAAGCAAAATAGTAGAGATGAACAATATGGGCATTGTGGTGCAATCCCTAGATAATGCCGTTTCATTTTTCACGGAATTGGGGCTTACCCTCGAAGGCAGGGCAATGGTATCGGGTGCTTGGGCAGGAAAAGTCACCGGGCTGGGCGATCAATCGGTAGAAGTAGCCATGATGGTGACCCCGGATGGACACAGTCGGCTGGAGCTCTCGCAATTTCACACTCCGGGAATCATCGAAGACCATAGAACAGCACCGGTAAACGCCCTGGGTTATCTCCGTGTCATGTTTAGGGTAGACCATCTGGACGAATTACTAGAGCGACTGCAAAAACAAGGCGCTGAATTGGTGGGGGAAGTGGTGAATTACGAGAATATTTATAAGCTCTGTTATATCCGGGGAGTCGAGGGACTCCTCATCGGTTTGGCCGAGCGGCTGGATGATACCCCAGCGCCAACACTTTAATTAAGCTAAATAATACCAAAACTACCTCCCTCCTAGCTGCTCCCAAAAAGCTCTCCCTCGCTGGCGTATTTCATTCACGACGATAGGCGAGCTGAATGGTACTACCCACCACATATGTGAATTTACTGTGTAAAAGGTTGTGTATAAGTAATTTAACTTGGTGAATTTTTATAAAAAATATTTTATATTTGAATATAACTTATTATATAATCAAATTTTGCGTTAGTTAAAAATACGGCACTCAGAAGGCCCCAATCAACTCCTCGACAATAAAACATGAAAAGATGTGTATTCATATTTTACTTGTTGATTTTAATATCTGTCATATCAGGTTGTGCCAGCACAGGCTTTCTAATGGCAAAGGCGAATATTATTCTATTTGGTGACTCATACCCATCAAAAAGTGAAGACGCGAAAATTGACGTCTATATGACTAATAAACCGACACAAGAATATGTAGCATTTGCACAAATAACTTGCGGAGACACAAATG
>ERZ777003.85-NODE-85-length-177515-cov-43.415322_pt1 | contig 177515 bp, 152 predicted proteins | sample MGYA00374956_ERZ777003 | MGnify/ENA primary metagenome ERZ777003 (study PRJEB29302, sample SAMN06268252) | bioreactor metagenome | isolation source: Joint BioEnergy Institute, California, USA | place: USA:Joint BioEnergy Institute, California, USA | collected... | reverse complement strand
AGATTGCGTGTCCTGTCCTTTACTGAACGTGACCGGAAGCGGCCTCGTGGGCAGGTGCACCGGCAGAGTTCTGGAGTGGGGCGGCGCGGGACCCGGGGGTCTCGTGGGGCGTCGATCCGGTGGCGGGCGGCAAGGAAACCGAGTCAGGCACTCGATCACGGGACGGGACGCCGAGCATGGTTCGACAGGGGCCTGTGCAGAGCCCGCCATGTGGACTGCTCTTGTGACAAAGAGCGTCCTGCCGGGGGATCTGCGGCTTTCGGGACGTGGTGGCGCGGCGTCTCCCAAGGTCCCCGGCGTGTGCTTCACCCCGGGCGTCCCGTTCGCTTGCGTTGAGAAACCCCGGGGAACCCGAGTGGGAGGCTGCCTGCTGACGGATACCGCCGGGCGGGACGGAAGGCCGCAGGAAACCTCGGTCCCGGCCCGGCGGCGTCGCAGGCGGGTTACTCGTCCCCGCCGAACTCGCGGCGTACTGCTTCGGTGTGTTCGCCAAGTTCCGGGCCCGGGCGGCGGATGGTGCCCGGGGTGCGGGTGAACTTGGGGACCACGCTGGGCATCGGGATCGGTCGGGGGTAGCCGGGGGCCTCCAGGCGGGTGATCATCTTGCGGGCGGCGTACTGTTCGTCGGCCAGGATGTCGGCGGGGGTGTAGATCCGGCCGCGGGGGACGCCGTGGTCGTCGAGCAGGGCCTCGACCGTTGCGGCGTCCAGGGTGCCGACCCAGGACTGGATGATTTCGTCGAGTTCCTCGGCGTGGCGGCCGCGGGCCTGGTGGGTGGCGAAGCGTTCGTCGGTGGCCAGCTCGGGGCGGCCCATCGCCTGGCACAGGCGCTGGTAGATCGCGTCGGCGTTGGCGGCGATGAGGATCTCCACCCCGTCGCACGTCTTGTAGACGTTGGAGGGGGCGACGCCGGGCAGGGTGCTGCCGGTCCTGGTTCGCTGCACGCCGCCGATCTCCCAGTCCGGCAGCAGGGATTCGGTCAGCGCGAACACACTCTCATACAGGCCCACATCGACCTCTTGGCCGCGGCCGGTGCGGTTGCGTTCATGAAGCGCGGCCAGGGTGCCGATCACCGCGAACATCGCCGCGATCTCGTCTCCCAGGCTGATGCCGGCGCGCACCGGGGGGCGGTCCGGGTAGCCCATCAGGGCGCGCAGGCCGCCCATGGCCTCGGCGACGCTGCCGAAGCCGCGGTCGTGGGCGCGCGGCCCGTCCTGGCCGAAGCCGGAGACGTGCACCATGATGAGGCCGGGGTTGTCGGGGGCGACCGAGGCGTAGTCCAGGCCCCATTCGGCCATCCGGCCGGGGGCGAAGTTCTCCAGCACCACGTCGGCGCCGACCATGAGCGAGCGCGCCAGCTCGCGGTCCTTCTCGGTCTTCAGGTCCAGGACGACCGATTCCTTGTTGCGGGCGATCGCCGGCCACCACAGGCTGCGGCCCTCGTGCAGCACGCCCCAGCGGCGCATCGGGTCCCCGCCGGGGGGCTCGACTTTGATCACTCGTGCGCCGTAGTCGCCGAGCAACTGTCCGGCGAAGGGGCCGGCGATGAAGCCGCCGAACTCGATGACCGTGATTCCTTCCAGCGGCCCGGTGCTCATGTCACACCCCCGGGGGAGATTGCGGCCGTCCGGTCACGCCGAAGGGGCCGCGCCATAGACCGTGCGGTACCAGATCTCGGTGAGCGTGGTGATGGCGGTCTCGTCGTCGGGAGGGGCGACATCGGCCTCACCGCCCGCCCCCAGCCACGTCCAGCAGAACGACTCCAGCAGGCTGACCAGGGCCGAGGCCAGTGTCGGCAGGTCCAGTCCGATGGTGTGGCCGGAGCGTTCGGCCGCGTGCAGGCCGCGCAGCACGCCCCGGATGCCGGCGGCCCGGTGCTCCCGCCACCGCTGCCGGAAACGCTCGTCCGTCATGGACATCTGGAACAGGCCGATCATCTCCGGCAGGTACTTGCGGTAGGTGTGCCAGTAGGCGGTGACCGCGGCGCGGACGCCCTCGTAGGGGTCGCCGGATCCGGACTCCAGCGTCGAGGCCGTCATGACCTCCTGGGCGAACTCCTCCAGCAGCGCTTCCAGGAGCTGTTCTTTGTTGTCGTAGTAGTTGTAGAACGACCCGGGCGAGCGGCCGGCCGCCGCCGCGATGTCGGAGATCTTGGTGTTGAAGTAGCCCTTCTCGGCGAACGTCCGCCGCGCCGCCTCCAGGAACGCGGCCTCTGTCCGCCGGCCCTTGGGCGTGGCCGGCTGGGCCTTCGTCGTGGACGCTCCGTCGCTCATCGATCTCTGTCTCGTCTTCTGCAGCGCTGGGTGGGGAGGGTTGCGCCCCGGCGATCACGTCCGCAAGCGCCCTTGCCGCCTGTGCTCGGACCATCATCTCCCCTCGGATTCCGCCCTTGCACACTTCTGAATCTGAATCTAGCCTCAGAAATGCCCCCGGAGCGACCCCCAGGAGAGCCCCCAGATGGCGATGATGAACAGGTCCCAGTACCTGGCCTCCCTCGACGACGGCCGGCGGATCTTCGCAGAGGGCCAGGAGGTCAAGGACCTCGCCTCCCACCCGCAGTTCGCCACCGCGATCAAGCTGGTGGGCGACGGGTACGAGGCGCACTACCGGCCGGGAGAGGACGCCAGCGGGCCGTACTTCAAGATCCCCCGCAGCCGCCAGGAGCTGAAAGAGATCCTGGAGGACCTGCTGACCTGGGACATGGTCACCGTGACCACCAGCCAGGGGCTGCTGGCCCTGCTGACCGCCGCGGCGCGGATCCGCCCCGCCCGGCCCGAGTACGCCCGCCGGATCGAGGAGTACTTCGAGTACTGCCGCGCCAAGGACCTGCGCTGCGTCCAGGCGATCACCGACGCCAAGGGGGACCGCCGGCTGCCGCCGAGCAAGCAGCACGACCCGGACGTCTACACCCGCATCATCGAGCGCCGCCAAGACGGCATCGTCGTCCGCGGCGCCAAACTGCACATCTCCTCGGCCGCGGTCAGCCACGAGCTGATCGTCATGCCGACCAAGAACATGAAGGAGGGCGAGGAAGACTACGCCGTCGCCTGCGCCATCCCGGTGAACGCCCCCGGCGTCCGCATCGTCAACACCAGTTATGCGCCCCGCGAACGCATCGAGGACTTCCCCGTCAGCTCCCGGCACAACATGCCCGAGGGCTTTGTGATCCTCGACGACGTCTTCGTCCCCAACGAGCGGGTGTTCCTGGCCGGAGAGATCGAGCACTCGGCCACCTTCGCCCACGCCCTGGGGCTGTGGGAGCGGCTGGGCGGCACCGCCCACCTGGCCGAGTTCGGCGACCAGCTCGTCGGCCTGGCGCAACTGGTCGCCGAGGCCAACGGCACCGACCGCATCCACCACATCCGGGAAAAGATCGCGGAGATGATCATCTACGCGACGCTGGTGCGCGCCGGGCTGGAGGCCGCCATCGCCAACGCCGAACCCAGCCCAGAGGGCTGGTACTTCCCCAGCGAGCTGTACACCAACGCCGCCAAGCACTACGCCGCCGCCGAATACAGCCGCATGGTCCGCCACCTGCACGACATCGGCGGCGGCGCGATCGTCACCGCCCCCTCGGTGCGGGACCTGGAAAACGAAGAAGTCGGCCCCTTCATCCGCAAGTACATGGCGACCAAGGAGGACATCGACGGCGAGTACCGCACCCGCCTGTTCCACGCCGTCCGCGACTTCACCGCCGACGCCTACGGCGGCTGGCAGCTGGTCACCATGATCCAGTCCGGCGGCGGCCTGTACGCCCAGCGGCTGGTGGCCCGCAAGCACTACGACATGGAGCGGGCGAAGGACCTGGCGCGCAAGCTGGCGGGCCTGGCATGAGCGCCGCCCCCCTCGACCCCCCGCGGGATCTGGCCGCCTTCGCCGGCTTCCTGCGCGAGCGGCTGGCCCCCCTCGTCGCCGAGCACGCCCGCCCGGCCGAGGCCGACCCCGACGACGACCGCATCGCGGCCGTCGAGGAACTCAGGGAAGGGCATGAGGAAGAAGTCGCCCGGGCGCGCCGCTTCCAGCGGGCGCTGTATGAGGCCGGCGTGGCCTGGCCCAGCGGCCCGGTCGAGTTCGGCGGCCTCGGGTTGACCGACGCCCACGACGAGGTCCTCGAAGACGTGCTGGCGGAGATGGGCTTCCCGTCGCGGGAGGCGTTGTTCGTCGGGCTCAACATCGTCGCCCCGGCCCTGCTCCACCACGCCACGCCGGCGCTGCGCGAAGAGATCGTGCCCGCGCTCTACCGCGCCGAGCTCATCGGCTGCCAGATGTTCTCCGAACCCGGCGCCGGCTCCGACCTCGCCGGCGTCGCCACCCGCGCCGTCCGCGACGGCGACCACTGGGTCCTCACCGGGCAGAAGGTGTGGACCTCGATGGCCCACCTGGCGGACGTGGGGGAGGTCCTGGTCCGCACCGACCCCGCCGCGCCCAAGCACGCCGGGCTGACGATGTTCCTGCTGGACATGCACGCCCCCGGGGTGACGGTCCGGCCGATCCGGCAGATGACCGGCGGCGCGGCGTTCAACGAGGTGTTCCTGGACGGGGTGCGCGTGCCGGACGCCCGGCGCATCGGGGGAGTCGGCGAAGGCTGGCGCGTCGCCCTCACCAGCCTCGGCTCCGAGCGCAGCACGATGAGCGGCGCGGCCGGCCCCCTCACCCCGCAGGTGATGGAACGGGTGACGCGGCTGATCCGCCGGCTCGGCGCCGAGGACGACCCGGTGCTCCGCCCCCAGCTGGCGCGGACCGTGGCGGCCGTGGTCGCCATGCGGGCCGCCGCGAACCTCACCCCCGGCTCCTACACGCACCGCCTGGAGCCGGTCTCCGGGTCGATCCGCAAGATGCTCATGAACCGCGCCGCCGACCACATCGCCCGCCTCGCCCAGGACGCACTGGGCGAAAAGGCGTTCGTCGATCTCGGCGAGAAAGACACCTACGCCTGGTCGGAGTTCGTGCTCGGCGTCCCCGCCCTGCACATCGCCGGGGGCACCGACGAGATCCAGCGCAACGTCATCGCCCAGCGCGGGCTGGGCCTTCCCAGATCCGCACCGCGCGCGTCGTGAACGGCACCAGCCAGTGAGGAGCAGCGCCCATGGAATCGTTCGTCCAGCTCCGCCGGGGGAAGACCCCGCGGCAGATCCACCGGGACGTGGGGGACCTCAAAGACGACGAGCTCGGCCGCTACGGCTTCACCGGCCGCACCGCCCACCTGTACCGCCGCAACGACCCCACCCGGTTCCGCATCGAGGGCGACCTGGCCGCCGTCAACGTGCAGACCGGTGAGCTGAAGCCCACCGACCTGGAGGCCGACGGCGAGCCGCTGGTGATGTTCCACAACCCCGACTGCCGGATCCTGCTGAGCCGCCGCGGGCAGGTCGCGCCGTTCTACACCCGCAACATCGACGGCGATGAGCTGATCTTCGTCCACGAGGGGACCGGGCATTTCGAGACCGAGTTCGGGCGGCTGCCGTACCGGCCCGGCGACTGGGTGTACCTGCCCAAGGGCACCACCTACCGGCAGATCCCCCAGGACCGCTCCCACCTGCTGATCATCGAGGCGACCGAGGAGTTCCGGGTGCCCGAGGCCGGCACGCTCGGCCGGTTCTTCCCCTTCGACCCCTCCCTGATCACCGTCCCCGAGCCGGAGGTCTTCCCCGACGACGGCCGGGAGGAGTACGAGATCCGCCTGCGCCAGCGCGAGGGCCGCTCCTCGCTGTTCTACCCGTTCAACCCGCTGGACGTGGAAGGGTGGCGGGGCGACAACTTCCCCTTCACCTTCAACATCGCCGACTACGACGTCATCACCTCCGACGACGTCCACCTGCCCCCCACGGTGCACCTGTTCATGCAGGCCACCGGGGTGTACGTGCTGAACTTCCTGCCCCGCCCGGCCGAGGGCAAGCCGGGGGTGGAACGGGTCCCCTGGTACCACCGCAACACCGACTACGACGAGATCGCCTTCTACCACGGCGGCAGCGTCTTCGGCGTGGACATGCCCGCCGGGCTGATCTCGCACGCCCCCCAGGGCATCCACCACGGCGTCCCCGAGCGGGCCCGCCGGCGCGCCCGGCGCCTGTTCGAGCAGGAAAAACGGGTGGAGTGGAAGGTCATCGCGATCGACACGCGCCGCCGGCTCATCCCCACGCCGGTGATGCTGGGCGCCCAGCCCACCCAGACCAAGGAAGAAGCCGACAAGAAAGAGGTGCGGGCGTGAGCGAGCGGAAGAGATTCGAATACGAGCGCAAGCCGTACCTCATCGTCTTCGAGGACACCTCGGCCTACCGCGACACCTACGGCGGGGTCAGCGAGCACGTGGTGCTGGAGAGCTACCTGCTGCGCCCCAAGGGCGTCCCCTCCGACACGGTGATCGTGTTCATGCACCCCATCGGCGGCGGGGCCTACCTGCCGATGACCAACGCGCTGCCGCGCGCCGGCCACCACGTGATCTACTGCAACAGCCGCTACCGCGGCGTCGACAGCGCGCTGATCATGGAGAAGGTCGTCCAGGACCTGGCCGCCTGCGTCAAGGACGCCCGCGAGCGCCTGGGCTACCAGAACGTGATCTTGGGCGGGTGGAGCGGCGGCGGCGCGCTGTCGCTGTTCTACCAGCAGCAGGCCCAGCACCCCACGGTCACCTGCACGCCCGCCGGCGACCCGCCCGACCTCACCCGGCTGGACCTGCCCCCGGCCGACGGGATCATGCTGCTGGCCGCGCACATCAGCCGGCACGGCACGCTCACCGAGTGGCTGGACCCGTCCATCCTGGACGAGCAGGACCCCACCAAACGCGACCCCGAGCTGGACATCTATAACCCCGACAACCCCAACCAGCCGCCGTACTCGCCGGAGTTCATCGAGCGCTACCGGGCCGCCCAGATCGCCCGCAACCGCCGCATCACCGCGTGGGTGAAGGAGACCCTGGCCGATCTCAAGGCTCAGGGCGAGCCGCTGATGGAGCGGGGGTTCGTGGTGCACGGGACGATGGCCGACCCGCGCTGGCTCGACCCGACGCTGGACCCCAGCGACCGCCCGCCGGGCCGCTGCTACCTGGGCGACCCGCGGATCGTGAACATGGGCCCGGTGGGGCTGGCCCGGTTCAGCACGCTGCGCAGTTGGCTGTCGCAGTGGAGCTATGACGACGCCAACGCCGACGGGCCCCGCTGCGCGGCCGACATCAAGGTGCCGACCCTGGTCATCGGGAACACCGCCGACGACGCCTGCACCCCCAGCCACACCCACCGGCTGTTTGAGGCGATCGGGCACCCCGACAAGGAAATGCACATGATCAAAGGGGCGACCCACTACTACGCCGGCCCCGACCAGGTGCCGCACCTCAACCAGGCCGTCGACATCATCACCCGGTGGCTGGGTGAGCGGTCATGGACGGCGCTGTGACCCCCGACTGGCCCCGGCCCACGGTCGATCAGGCCGTGCGGCGGCACGCCGCCGAACGCCCCGATGAGGTGGCCGTCGTCGGGCCCGCCGCGTCCCTGACGTGGGCGCAGCTGGACACCGCCGCGGACCGGGCCGCCGCCGTCATCGCCGCCACCGGCGGGGCCGGATCCCGCGTCGCCTGGCTGGGCGCCAACGACATCGGCTACCCGGCCACGCTGCTGGGCGCCTGGCGGCAGCGGTCCGCCCTGGTCGGCCTCAACTGGCGGCTGCCGGACCGCGATCTGGCCGCCTGCTGCGCCGAGACGGCGGTGACGCACATCTTCACCAGCACCGCCTTCGCCGGCCGCGCCGAGGCGATCGCCGGTCCCGGGGTCCACATCGAGGTCGTCGACCAGACCACCGCCGGCATGTGGCCCGGCCGGGCGGCGGCCGCGCCGCTGGAACCGGCCGCAGACGATGTGGCGATGGTGTTCTTCACCTCCGGCTCCACCGGCCCGCCCAAGGCGGTCCCGCTGGAACGGCTGGCCATGGAGATCGGGGCGACCACCCCGGTGGTCCACGGTTTTCAGCCGGACTCCCGGCTGCTGATCGTCCCGCCGGTCTTCCACCTGGCGGGGGCCTACTGGGTGCAGTACGGGCTGCTGTACGGCTCCCGGCAGGTCTACCTGGCCGACGCGGCCCCCAAGAGCATCGTGGCGGCCATGGCCGGGCAGCGCATCACCCACGCGGTGCTCGTGCCCACCCTCATCCGCGCCCTGATCGACCAGCTCAAGATCGAGCCCACTCCGCTGCCGGAGCTGCGTCATGTGGCCTACGGCGCCTCGCCCATCCCGCCGCCCACGCTCCGGGAGGCCCTGGAGGTGCTCGGCTGCGAGATGTGCCAGGTGTACGGGATGACCGAGGCCGGCGGCGTGGTGACCTACCTGCCGCCCGAGGACCACCGCACCGACGGTGCGCACACCGGACGGCTGGCGTCGGCCGGGCGTCCCACGGTGGGCGTCGAACTGCAGGTCCGCGACCTGGTGACCGGCCAGGTCGTCCCGCCCGGGACCTCCGGGGAGCTGTGGTTCCGCACCCCGTTCATGGCCAAGGGCTACCTGGGACGGCCCGCCGAGACCGCCAAGGTCTTCGTGGACGGCTGGCTGAACAGCCGCGACGTGGGACACCTGGATGCGGACGGCTACGTGTACGTCGAGGGCCGCTCCGACGAGATGATCATCACCGGCGGGGAGAACGTCCACCCGCTGGAGGTGGAGTCCGCGCTCTGCGAGCTGCCGGACGTCGCGGAGGCCGCGGTGGTGGGGCTGCCGGACCGCACCTGGGGGCAGCGGGTCTGCGCCGCCATCGTGCGGCGCGAGGACCGCCTCACCGAGGAAGCGGTCCTCGCGCACTGCCGGGCCGAGCTGGCCGGCTACAAGGTGCCGCGGACGGTCGTCTTCCTCGACGGGCTGCCCAAGACGGCCAGCGGCAAGATCTCCCGCTCGGCGCTGGTGGACCTGCTCTCCCGACAGGAGCCGCGATGACCCACGACATCAGCCCCGATGAGGTCCGGGCATCCCTGCGCGCCTTCTTCGGCGACCACCCCGGCATCGCGGAGGCGCGGCGCCTCCGCGACGCCGGCGGCGGAGCAGACGACGACCTGGCGCGGGCCGGTTTCGATGAGCGCCGCTGGGCGGCGATCGCCGAGCAGATCGGCCTGACGGCGATGGCCGCCCCCGAAGACCGCGGCGGCCTTGAGCTCGGCGTCGCCCACCTGGTCGCCGCCGCCGAAGAGTGCGGGGCCGCCCTCTACCCGGGGCCGGCGCGGGCGGCGCTGCTGGTCGGCTGGTCGCTGCGGGCGCTGCCGTCCTCCGGCCTGCCGCAGGAGCTGGAAGAGCGGATCGAACGGTTCCTGACCGGCCGGGCCGTGCCCGCCCTGGCCGCCGCCGGCGAGGACGCCCCCGCGCCCACCCTCACCGCGGGACGGCTGCACGGCACCGCCGCCCGGGTGACCCACGGCCGGGTCGCCGACCTGGTGCTCTGCCCGGTCCGCACCGACCAGGGACCGGCCATGGCGCTCGCCGCGATCCCGCCGCAGGCGGCGCGCAGCGCACTGGCCACCGTGGACCTGACCACGCCCCGGGCCGACATCACCGTCGACGGCGCACCGGCCGTGCCCGTCACCGCCCCCGGCGACCGGGCCGACCTGGAGCGGCACCGCACCGTGGCCTGGCTGCTGGCGGCGGCCGAACAGGTCGGCGGCGCCGAAGGCTGCCTGGCCGCCATGGTCTCCTACGCCGCCGTCCGCGAGCAGTTCGGCCGGCCGATCGGCAGCTACCAGGCGATCCAGCACCGCTGCGCGGACACCGCGATCGACGCCACCGCCGCCCGCGCCCTGGTCGCGGCCGGCGCGAACGCCTGCGACGGCGGCGACCGGGAGAACGCCCACCGGCTCGCCCTGCTGGCCCGCGCCGAGGCCGCCGAGTGCTTCCTGGCCGCCGCCGGCGGCCTGATCCAGGTGTCCGGCGGCGTCGGCTTCACCTGGGAGCACGACGCCCACCTGTATTTCCGGCGCGCCCGGGCCACCGCGGTCGCCGAGGGAACCCCCGAGCAGTTCCGGCACCGCGCCGTCGAAGCCGGCTGCCTGGAGCTGCTGACCGCTCCCATCTCCTGACCCGGGCGCGCGTCCGTGCAGGGAAAAGGCCCGTACCGTTCTCGGCCGCGCCGCGTCCGGGACGGTCATGCAAGATCGAGGAGGAGCCGGGTCCGGTCGGCCGGTACGCCGTCCCCACGGGCCGCGGCGGGAGCCCGGCGACCGGGAAGATGCGGCCGCCGGCGCCGCACGAGGGGTTCGGCGGCGACGATCAGGGAGGTGAACGATGACGGCACCGGTCCGCATCGTGGAGGTGGCGCCGCGCGACGGCCTGCAGAACGAGCCGACCCGGCTGACCACCGAGCAGAAACGGCGGCTCGTGGAACACGCGGTGCGTTTCGGGGCCCGCAATATCGAGGTCACCAGCTTCGTGCACCCGGCGAAGGTGCCCGCGATGGCCGACGCCGAAGACCTCGTCGCCATGCTGCCCCCCGCAGACGGGGTCACCTACAGCGCGCTCATCTTGAACGAACGCGGCCTGTCCCGCGCGCTGGCGGCCGGGATCACCGAGGTGAACGTGGTGGTGCACTGCACCGACACCTTCAGCCGGCGCAACCAGGGCACCGACATCGCCGGGGGGATCGGCATCTGGCGGCGGATCGCGCGCGATGCCGAGGCGGCCGGCATCAGGGCGAACGTCACCCTCGCGGTGGCGTTCGGCTGCCCCTTCGAAGGCGAGGTCCCGGTGGAGGCGGTGCGCTCCGTCGCCGAGCAGGTCCTGCAGGAGCGGCCGCCGGCGGAACTGTCCCTGGCCGACACCATCGGGGTCGCCGTGCCCCGGGACGTGGCGGCCAGGGTCGAGGCCGTCCGCGACCTGCTGCCGGAGGGGACGGCGCTGCGCGCCCACTTCCACAACACCCGCAACTGCGGCATCGCCAACGCGCTCGCCGCGATCGACGCCGGGGTGGGCGTGCTGGACGCCAGCCTCGGCGGGATCGGCGGCTGCCCGTTCGCCCCCCGCGCCACCGGCAACATCGCCACCGAGGACCTCGCCTACGCCCTGGAACGGTCGGGGATCGACCACGGCCTCGACACCGCCGCGCTGCGGGAGGCCGGCCGGTGGCTGCAGGAGCAGATCGGCCGCCCGCTGCCGGCGATGGTGCTCCACGCCGGTGGATTCCCCACCGGCGACGCCGCCGCCTGAGACGGGCTCTTGCGCCGGGCCCCGCCGAACGGACGGCGCTTTTTTGAAGGAGAAGACCCCCGGGGCGGTGCGGCTACTGCGGTGCCGTCGAGGGCAGGTGCTCGCAGACCCCGCTCGGCGACCCGTCCGATGACCCGCCGAGGGCATGCAGGAGCAGCTGCTGCCCGGCTTGGGGATGGCCGTTGCGGTCGGCGCGGTCCAGCCAGGCCGCGGCGTCGCGAAGCCTGCCGATGCGCAGACAGTGCAGGCCATACCGGTAGGCCGCGTCGGCATGCCCGAGACCCGCGGCGCCCCGGTAGAACACCGCCGCCGAAAAGGGCAGGCCCTCCCGGTCGTACTCCAGGCCGATCTGGTAGGCGATCTCGGCGCCCTGCCAGTAGGGAAAGGCCGGCGCGGCGGCGGGATCCCAGGCGGCGGCCAGCTCGGCGGCCCGGCCGTGGCCGGCACGGGCGGCGCGGCGCAGCCAGTACAGCGCTTCGGCGGGACGGTCCGCGCAGGCCAGCAGCGCGGCCAGGCGGTAGGCGGGAACCCCCTGTCGTTCGCCCTCATCGCCTTCGGCCTGGCGCAGCAGCCGCATGCCGGTGCGCCCGAAGGCCTCCGCGTAGCGACGCCGCATGATCGTCGGCTCGGGCGGCGGCTCGCTCCCCGCACCGGAGGACTCATCAGGGCCGGAGGCTCGGGGGAGCGTTCCGGTGGACGGACGATCGACCTCATCGGTGACAGAGGCGGGAACCTTGGGGCCCGGCCGGCTTTCTTGCAAGGTGTGTCGTCCCGGATCCGGGTCGCCCGCGTGGGGATCCGCCGGCTCGGCCCGCCAGTCCGCCGGGACGGGGGCGGACAGCGGCGGCCGGGGCGGTCTGCTCTGGGCGAGGGCCGCGCGGACGGCCCGGTATTTGGTGTGCCACTGGGCCGGCGTTCCGATGGCCTCCGGATCGAGGGCGTTCTCCACCGCCGCGTCCCGCAGCACCAGCACGAACGACATCACCCACGGCCAGGGCGGCAGCCTGTGCCGCTTGCCGCTCAGATAGTCGTGGGTGGTCGAGTGCGCCAGCGGCAGAATGCGGGGCCCGCCGTCGCGATCGGCGTTCTGGTAGCGGCGCGACAGCGTCTCCAGCCGCTCATACGTGGGCGGCCCGGCCAGCTCGAACGCGGTGCGCAGGTCGGCGATGAAGTCGTGCAGCGCGGCAAGGGCGCGAAGGTCGTCCGGCATGGCCAGCCCGATCGCTCTCCGGTAGGTGTCCACACGATGCGGTGGGCACATGCTCCCACCGCCGCCGTGGCCGTTCTGCCAGATATCACACACACGGAATCGGTCGGGGAGCAGAACGGCCCGCTGAAAAAGCTCCGATGGACGCCGCGGCCGGCCCCCTCCGATGCCATCCGGACGCATCCGCCGGCATCCGGGACCGTCCGCCGGCGGCCGCGGCACGCCCAAGGGATCCGGGTCCGGCGAAAACCGGCCCGGCGGCCGGCCGCGGGGGCCATAGTCACCCCATGACGACGTTGACCCGGCCGTCGCCGGGATCTGCGCCATGCCACCCGCCGAGCCCCTCGGCCGATTCCCCGGGCGGGGAGACGATGCCCGACGACCCCTGGCCGTGGCATCCCCGAAGCGATGACGACCTCATCGCCTACACCCTGGCGGTGCTGTGGGCCCTGACCACCGGCCGCGCCCTTCGAACCGACGTGCCGCCGCGGCAGTGGCACGAACGCGAGCTGATCGACTTTTGGTCCGACCCCGTCTTCGAAGAGGTTGCCCGCCCATGAGCATCTCCCGGCACGACCAGCCGCCCGTTCTGCAGACCGTGCGCCCGCCGGACCCTGCGCCCGCCTGGACGGCCGCCCCGGCGGAACCCGTCACCTGGATCACCTCGCCCCTGGCCGTGGCCGTTCCGCTCATGGCCGTCGACATCGCCGCCTTCGGCGACCCCATGCGCGACGGCGACGCCCAAGCCCACCTGCGGCGCACGCTGTATGAGCACCTGGCCGAGTCCTTCGCCCTGACCCAGGTGCCCTGGCAGGAGTGCTACCTGGAAGACCGCGGCGACGGCGCGGTCATCGTCGCGCCCGCCCAGGTGGACCCCGCCTACCTGCTCGACCCGTTCGCCCACCACATGACCGCCCTGCTGCGGCGGTCCAACCGGCTCGCCAGCCGGGCCGGCCGGCTGCGGCTGCGGGTGGCCGTGCACACCGGCCGGGTCCGCCACGACGGCCGGGGCCTGCTGGGGCACGACCTCATCCACCTGTTCCGGATGCTGGAGGCGGCGGCGTTCAAACGGGCGCTGGACGCCTGCGACGCCGACATGGGCATGATCGTGTCCGATCCGCTCTATGCCGACACCCGCGCCCGGGGCGGCCTGTTCAACCCGGACGCCTACCGGCCGCTGGAACTGCGGCACAAGCGGACCCGGACCCGCGGCTGGCTGTGGCTGCCGCCGGCCTTCCGGCCCGCCGGCTGAGCCGGCCCGGCCTTTCGGCGGGCCGTGCCCGCATGCCAGCCTGTGGCCATGACCAAGGTGCGACGGGTGTGGCTGATCCGGCATGGGCAAAGCGAATCGAACGCCGGGCTGCCGACGAACGGGCCGGGCGCCTCCCCCCTCACAGAGCTCGGACGGCGGCAGGCGGCACGGGTGGCCGAGGCTTTCAGCGCACCGCCCGCCCTGGTGGTCAGCTCATCGTTCGTCCGGGCACGGCAGACCGCCGAGGCGACCATCGAGCGGTTTCCGCACGCGCCCTATGAGGAGTGGCCCGTCGAGGAATTCACATACCTGGGCCAGTTCCATGCCCTGCAGACCACGACGGAGCAACGCCGGCCTTTCGCCGAAGCGTATTGGAAGCGCTGCGACCCTTCTTATGTCAACGGCGGAGGTGAATCCTTCAAAGCGCTCATCACCCGCGTCCGCTCCTTCCTCGACCGGCTCGCCGGCCGCCCCGAGGACGGACTGATCGCGGTGTTCACGCACGGCCTGTTCATGAAGGCCGTGGTCTGGTCGCTGTTCACCGGCGTCACCGACCCCGGCGAGGCGGACATGCGCGCCTTCCACCACTTCCACGGGGTCTGCGACATCCCCAACTGCGCCATCATCGAACTGTGGCGCCCCAGCGGCCCGCATGGATTCCGCATCGTCGGCGGCGAAATGATGCACTTGGCGGGAACCCCCATCGCCACCCAGCACTCGGCTTCCACCACGATCCTGGATTAGCTATGAGACCGACTGCCCCGAGCGGTCCTCTTCTGGGATGCCGTGGGTTTTGCGCAGGGCCTGGATCTCCGCGCGCAATGCGGAGATCTCGGCGAGCAGCAGGGCGATGTCCGCCTGGGAGGCCTTGTCCGGGTGGGCCGCCCGTTGGGAGGCGGCGGCCTCGCCCTCCTCCATGGCCCGGACGACCACCGCTATGAACAGGTTCAGCACGACGAACGTGCACACCAGGATGAAACCGACGAAGAAGAGCCACGCCCAGGGGTGGTGGTCCATCACGGCGCGGGCCACGTTCGACCACGACTCCCCGGTCATGACCTGGAACAGCGTGAACAGGGAGGAGCCCAGGTCGCCGAAGTACTCGGGGTTGGTGGCGCCGTAGAGCTTGGCGGCCATGACCGCGGCGACGTACAGCACCAGCATGAGCAGGGCGGCTATGGAGGCCATGCCGGGGATCGCCGACAGCAGCGCCGACACCACGCGGCGCATGCTCGGCACCGTCGAGATCAGCCGCAGCGCCCGCAGGATGCGCAGCGCCCGCAGCACCGACAGGCCGGCCGAGTGCGGCACCAGGGAGATCCCCACGATCGCGGCGTCGAACAGGTTCCACGGGTCGCGGACGAAGCCGGTGCGGTAGGCGCAGGCCTTGGCCGCCAGCTCGATCACGAAGATCGCCAGCGCGATCCGGTCGATGGCCTGCAGCAGCGGGCCGTGGTGCGCCGCCACCTGCGGGACGGTCTCCAGGCCCAGGGCCGCGGCGTTGATGAGGATCACCGCGATGATCACCCGCTGGGTGATCTGAGACTCCACCACGCCGCGCACGCCGCCGTGGCGTTTGGCGATCGGCATCTGGTCGGTTCCCCCCGCTCGCTGGCCGCTCGAGGCGATGCGGCCGGTGTCCGAAAGGCCCCACCGAACACCGGCATGGTCGGCGCTCGTCCCTTCAGCCCGCCGGTGCACCGATCACCGCATCCGCCGGTCCTCGGGCCGCCCGCAGGTAATCGACATCGGAACGGGACTTAAGGGCGATATTTGCTACGACTCTTGTAGCAGATCGGCCGGGAGGCACACGTCCCGATCCGCCGTTACGAGGAGTCCCGGTCCAAGGAATCGAGGATCTGGCGCAGCGCCTGCTCCTCGTCGGGGCTGAGGGTCTGCACGAACTGGCTCAGCACGCTGCGCGGGTCGTTGGCGTACCGCAGATGGTCGTACATGCGGCCGGCCACCAGGCGGGACTCGTCCACCGCCAGCCGGTACAGATAGCGGCGCCCGTCACGGATCCGGGTGACGAGCTTCTTGTCGTGCAGCCGGGACAAGATGGTGTTGACCGTGGTGTGGGCGGGCTGCCCGGCCAGCCGGGCCCGCAGCTCCGCGGCCCCGGCGGGACGCTTCAGGGCCGCCAGCGCGGCCAAGACCTCGGCCTCCAGCTGTCCCAGGGGTCTACGCGCCACGATTCCCGGCCTCACGAGCTCACATGGTGAACGCCATCCACTGAACCCTTCGCAACATGCCGTCCCCCGTGGGCCGGGACGGGGCACCGCCGTCCAGGACGGTGCCGCTGGCTGCGATGGGCCTCGCCGGAGCCCCTCCTCGGCTTGCGAAGGACGGGTGTTGAAAAGGGTTCACTGATCAGCCTAACGGTCTTGCCGATCGTGTCACCTTCACCGGGGAGGCGACGGAGCGAGGCTTCTGCGCGTCCGGAAGCGCTCTTTCGAAAGCGGCAGGCGCCCTGGACGTCTGAAACCGCGGCCCGGCCCCGCCACCGGCCGCTCCCCGCCCGTCACACCCACCGGTTGAACAGGGCGGATACGGCGCGCTTGGGAACCGGCCGGGCCCCGGGGCCGGTCCTATGATGGGGGCCGTGCACGGCGGCCTGTGGCAGAGGTCCTGACTTCCTCCCCACGCCTGACGGCGGGGGATCTCCTCATCCTGCGGAGGAGATGGGACGAGGGGGAGGCTTTGCGCGAGATGGCGAACCGATCCGAGGCCGGAGACGTGCGGTGAGCTGGCTGACTCTCCTGCCCATGGCCTTGGTGCTGGCGGTGGGCGTCGCGTTCGGCGCGGCACCGCTGCCGCTGCATCCGCACTGGGCGGCGCGCACGCTGGCCACCATCGCGGCCGCCGCCACCGTCACCGCCGTCGGCACCCTGGTGTTCATCACCGTCAACTACGCCGCCGGCATCTTCCCCCGCGCCGCCGAACGGGTGCCCGAGTGGGCGCTGTTCGGCGACGACCGGCCGGTGCCGGACGCCATCGGCGTCCCCGCCGTCGTCTTGACCTGCCTGGTCGCCTTCCTCATCGTCCGGCTGGCGGTCGGCTGGAGCCGGCAGATCCGCCAGGCCCAGCGGTCCTGCCGGCAGGTGCTGGACTGCGACGCCCCGCTGGCGCTGGCGGTTCCCGGCCGGCGCCGCGGCGGCGTGCTGGTCTCCCGGGGGCTGCTGCGCATCCTCGACCGGGCCCAGCTGGCGGCGGTCTTCCAGCACGAGGCCTCCCACCTGCGCCACCATCACCACCGCTACCTCGCCCTGGGGGAGCTGGCCGCGACCATCCTGCCGCCGCTGCGGCGCTTGAACTCCCGGCTGCGCTTCGCCCTGGAACGCTGGGCCGATGAGGACGCCGCCGAGGCCGTCGGCGACCGCGCCCTGGTCGCCCGCACCATCGCCCGCGTCGCCCTGGCCCGCTCGGCGGCGGACGCCGCCCCGCCCGGCATGCCCGCCTTCACCGAGTCCGGAGTCGTCGAACGCGTGCAGGCGCTGCTGGAGGCCGCACCGGGCAGGAACACCATCACCGGCCCCCTCAGCCTCACCGGCGCCGGCCTGACCACCGGCTGCCTGGCGTCGCTGGCCTGGCAACTGGATCGCTTCTTCGGCCTCACCCTGCCCTACCTATAGGGGGCGGGCTTTTGGGAACGCGCAAAAACGCAACCGGCCCTTTGCCCGGGGCGCTTTTCAGGGCCGTTGCTCCTCGGCGGTTTCCGGCCGAACGGTCTCCCCGCCGCGGCCTTTGCCGGCGCGGCGGGGGACCCGGGAGTAATCCTGACCGTCGATCTTGGTGATGTCCTCGGCCGGAACATGGGCGGTGCGGCCCTGCCGGCTTTCCCCCTCGACCTCCAGCCAGGCGATGTCGGCCTCCCACGCCCCCTCCGGGGACCGTATCCAGGCCAGCAGATAGGCGGGGCCGTTGGCGGTTCGGGAATGGACGATCGGCGGCACGTGCGGCATGTGAATTTTCTACCCGAGTCGTCCGACATTCGCCTGACGAATCGGCGCGGAGGTACATCGCCGAACGGGCGGGGCCGCGTCCGCCCCTCATAGCCAGTCCCGCCACTTGAACATGACGTACAGCACGACACTGACGGCGATCATGATGAGGGAACTGGTGATGAAACCGGAAAGCTCCAAGTAACCGGGGTAGGGCACGTTCTGGCCGTAGAAACCGGTCACGGCGGTGGGCACCGCGACGATGGCGGCCCAGGAAGTGATCTTCTTCATCACCTCGTTGAGCCGGTTGCTCTGCAGGGCCAGCCGGGTCTCCAGCAGGTCGGCGATCAGCTCCCGGACGCTGTCGGCCCGCTCGGCGGCGTGCACGGCATGGTCGTAGACGTCGTGGAAGTAGGGCCGCAGCTGAGGTGGGACCAGCTCCAGGTCGCGGCGCATCAACGTGGCGACGATCCCCTCCATGGGCAGCATCGCCCGGCGCAGCCGCAGCAGGTTCTTGCGCAGCAGGAAACTGCGCTGCTGGATGTCGCGCACCGAGGCGGACTCGTCGAAGACCAGCTCCTCCAGGTCGCCGGTCTGCTCATCGAGCGCCATGACGGTCGCCAAATGCCCGTCCACCAGCAGGTCCAGCAGCCCGTACAGCAGGTACGTCACCCCGTGGCCGTCCGGCGGCGCCGCCTCGTCCCAGCGGGCGATCAGCGCATCGACGTCGAACCCGGTGTCGTGCCGGACGGTGATCAGCGCCCGGCCGGTCAGGAACGCCGAGACCTCGTGCAGTTCCAGCCTGCCCGCGCGCAGCCCGGCGGCGTAGGCGTTGAGGAACAGGTAGCCGTCGTAGCGGTCCAGCTTGGTCCGCTCCTGGCGGGTGGCGGCGTCCTCCACGGCCAGGCCGTGCAGGCCCAGCTCGTCTCCGAGCACCTGCAGCCCTTCCCGGCCGGGCCCGCACAGGTCCACCCACACCACGGTGTCGGCGTCGGCCAGCCGGCCGGCGAGGTCGGCGACCGGGAAGCCCTCGGCCACCACCCGGCCGTCCCGCCAGGCCCGGGTGCGCGGCGGGTGCGTGCCGATCCGGTTGTGGGGGTGGGCGCTGGGGTCCACCTCGCAAGGACGCCGGGTCATGGTCGGTTCTTTCCCGCCGGCCGCCGGGACGGACGGAAACGGAGTGGAGCGGCCGTCCCCTTCGGTGATACGTATGACCGACCGGACTCAAGGAGGCTGCACGGTGCGTGCCTACGTGGCGCTGCTGCGGCTGCCGCACGCCGCCCGGCTGCTGGGCGGGACGCTGCTGGGACGGCTGCCCAACGGCATGGGCGCGCTGGCGATCGTGCTGCATGTGCGCGCCGAGGGCGGCAGCTACCCGCTGGCCGGGGCGCTGGCGGCGGTCTACGGGCTGGCCACGGCGGCCGGTCAGCCCGTCCTCGGCCGTGCCATGGACCGGTTCGGCCAGCCGTGGGTGCTGCTGGGGAGCGCCTGGGCGGCGGCGGCCGGGTTCGTGCTGCTGGCGGCGGTGGGCGCCGATCCGCCGGCCGCGGCGGTGGCGGCGGTCGTGCTGGCCGGGTTCGCCACCCCGCCCCTGGAGGCCGGGCTGCGCGCGCTGTGGCCGGCCGTGCTGCCCGGGCCCGCCCACGTCCGGGCCGCCTACGCGCTGGACGCCGCCTCCCAGGAGGTGCTCTTCACCGCCGGGCCGCTGATCGTGGTGGCCGCCGCAGCGCTGTCCACCGAGGCCGCGCTGTTGCTCACCGGGGCGCTGGGCGTCGCCGGGACGCTGGTCGTGGCCTCCTCACCGCCCTCGCGCCGGTGGCGGGGCGAGCCGCGGGCCGCCGACTGGGCCGGGCCGCTGCGTTCGGCGGGCATGCGGACCCTGCTGACGGCGCTGGGCTGCGCGGGGATCGCGCTGGGCGTCTACAGCGTGGCGGTGGTCGCCTACGCCGAACGGTTCGGCCGCGACGCGCTGTCGGGGATGCTGCTGGCGGCGATGTCGGCCGGTGCGCTGACCGGCGGCCTGGTGTACGGGACGCGGCCGTGGCCGGGGGAGGACCACCGGCGTCTGCCCTACCTGCTCGGGGCCCTGGCCGTGGGCTATCTGCCGCTCGCTTCGGCCCCGGCGCCGCCGGTCATGCTGCCGTTGGCCTTCCTCAGCGGCATCTTCCTGGCTCCCACGCTGGCCTGCAGTTTCACCCTGGTCGACCGGCTGGCCCCGCGCGGCACGGTCACCGAGGCGTTCGCCTGGATCGTGGCGGCGATCGGGGTGGGCGCGGCCGCCGGCTCGGCGGTCGCCGGGTTCGGGCAGGACCTGGCCGGCGTCCCCGGCGCCTTCGCCGGAGCCGGTGCGGGCGGCCTGCTGGCCCTGGCGGTGTGCCTGGCGGGCCGCCGCACTTTGCGTCCCGTCCCGCCCGCCCCGGCGTCCGGCGGCCGGGACGCTCCGGCCAGGCGCCGGGAAGAAGAGCTGAACGGCCTTTAAATCCAGGAGTTGAACCAGATCCGGGCGTGCCAGTCCTCATACGGGATCGTCTCGGCCGCCAGCAGCGGATAGAGGTAGGCGAAGTTGGCCAGCACCACCAGCAGGTAGGCGCCCGCGAGCGCCGATCCCAGCACCCGCCGGCTGCCCGGCGCCGCGAGGGGATCACCGGCCGGATCCAGGGTCTCCTGACGGGCCGGGCCGATCAGCATGCCCAGCGCCAGCGCCAGGGCCAGCGCCATGAACGGCAGCAGCGGGGTGGCGTAGAACAGGAACATCGTGCGGTTGCCGAAGGCCGGGATGAACCACGGCAGCCACCCGGCCAGGAAGCCCGCCAAAACCGCCCCGGCCCGCCAGTCGCGCCGCAGCAGCCACACGCCCACCAGCACGATGAGCGCCACCAGCGCCCCCCACCAGAACGCCGGCGTGCCGATGCCCAAGATCTCCTGGGAGCAGCGGGCGGCCTCGCAGCCGGTCTTGGGCTCGGTGTAGTAGAACGCCACCGGACGGCGCAGGATCGGCCAGTCCCACGGCCACGACTGGTAGGTGTGCGGGGTCTCCAGCCCGCTGTGGAAGTCCAAGATGGCCTTGTGGTAGGCGAGCAGGTCCGGCAGCGCCTCGAACGGACGCGCCAGCACGTTGGCGGCGACCTCGCCGCGGCCCCAGCCGCCCGGCCGGAAGATCCACCCCCACCAGGTGGCCAGGTAGGTCAGCGCGCCCACCACGATCAGCGACACGAACGCCGGCACGGACTCCAGCAGCAGCGCCCCGGCGTGCGGGCGCTGGACGCGAGCGGCCTTGCGGGCGCCCGCGTCCCACAGCACCACCATGATCCCGAAGGCGGCGGCGTAGTACAGGCCGGTCCATTTGGTGGCGCAGGCCATGCCCAGGCAGATGCCGGCCGGGATCCGCCACCAGTGCATGACGAACGGCCCCAGCCCGGCGCCGCCGCTTTGCTCGACCTTGTCGGCCAGGCGCCGCCGGGCCAGGTCCCGGTCGATGAGCAGGCAGGCGAAGGCGGCCAGGATCCAGAACATCACGAAGATGTCCAGCAGCGCGGTGCGGCTGGTGACGAACGCCAGCCCGTCCACCGCCAGCAGCAGCCCGGCCGCGCAGCCCAGCAGGGTCGAACCGGTCATCCGGCGGCCCACCCGGCACAGGATCAGCACCGACAGCGTCCCGATCAGCGCGGGCATGAACCGCCAGCCGAACGGGGTGGCGCCGAACAGCCACTCGCCGATCGCGATCATCCACTTGCCGGCCGGGGGGTGGGCGATGAAGGCCGCCCCTTCCGCCCAGATGCCGTCGGTGCTGTCCTGCTCGATCAGGAGTTTGTCGGCGTCTTTGACGGAGTTGTGCTCCCAGCCGAACTCCAGCAGCGCCAGCGAGTCCTTGGCGTAGTAGGTCTCGTCGAAGACCACGGCGTCGGGCGTGGACAGCCGGTGGAACCGCAAGAACCCGGCCAGCAGCGTGACCAGCAGCGGACCGGCCCATCCCCACAGCGCGCCGCCGGGAACCGGTGGCGCCAGCCAGTCCCGCAATGACGGCGGGCGGCGGTGTTGCGCCGAGTCCGTCGCCGGCTTGATCTCCGTCATCGCCATCCCGCCATCGTATGGGGGTCCTCCCTGAGCTCTACGCGAGATCATCAACCGGCCTGATCCGGCCAGCCGGGGCGATGGTGGTCATTGCCGGTCGCAGTGGCCGAAACCCCGGCTGTCCCGGCATTGGAAATACGCACCATGCGCCCCTTGGGGATCGCATGCGCGTCCCATGCGCCCGTGCCGGCCCGGAACACCGGCGGGCGCGCCGGGAATGGCGTTCCTGGAACGCCAAAGCGCATCCATGTCACCCCCGCCTTCCGGCCAGGCCCTGAAATGCGCCGCTGGAGGCGCCACCGCGCCGGCTCCCGGCCCCTGCCTACCCCGGTGCCGTCCATCGCCGAGAAACGATCCCGGAAAGATGCGGCCCGCCGGAGCACGGCCGGGCCAATAGGCTCGATGAGTGTCGCAGGAAACCGGAACGCTGACGTTGGCCGCCGCGCCGATCGGGCGGGTGGAGGACGCCTCGGCGAGGCTGCGCCGGGCGCTGGCCGACGCCGAGATCATCGCCGCCGAGGACACCCGCAGGCTGCGGCGCCTGGCCGCCGAGTTGCAGGTGGAGCTGCGGGCCAAGGTGGTGTCCTACTACGACCACAACGAGCGCGCCCGCACCGGCGAGCTGATCGCCGAGCTGCTGGCCGGCCACGATGTGCTGGTGGTGACGGACGCGGGCATGCCCGGGGTGTCCGACCCCGGGTACCGGCTGGTCGCCGCCGCCGTGGCCGAGGACGTGCCGGTGACCGTGCTGCCGGGGCCGTCGGCGGTCACCACTGCGCTGGTGGTCTCCGGGCTGCCGTCCGACCGGTTCTGCTTTGAGGGCTTTTTGCCGCGCCGGCCCGGCGAGCGCAGCCGCGCCCTGCACCGCCTGGCCGGCGAGACCCGCACGATGGTGTTCTTCGAGGCCCCGCACCGGCTGGCCGCCACCTTGGCGGCGATGGCCGAGGCGTTCGGCGCCGACCGTCCGGCCGCCGTCTGCCGGGAGCTCACCAAGACCTACGAGGAGGTCCGGCGCGGGCCGCTGGGCGAGCTGGCCGACTGGGCCGCCCACGGCGTCAAAGGCGAGATCACCGTGGTGGTCGGCGGGGCGGCCGAACCGGAGGGCACCGACGACCCGGCCGAGCTGGCCGCCGCCGTCGCGGCGCTGGAAAGCGGCGGCACCCCCCGCAAGGCCGCCATCGCCGAGGTGGCCCGCCGCAACGGCCTGCCCAAACGGGTCGTCTACGACGCCGTCGTGGCCGGCCGGAACTGACCGGGCCCTGCCGGATGCGCCCCTGAGCGGGGCACAATTGAAGTGGCGGCGATGCGACGGCTCACCACCGGGAGGTGGGAGCGATGCACAAGATGGCGCACGAGACGTGGACCACCCACGAAAGCTGGGTCTACCAATGCACCCGATGCCTGGAGACCTGGACCGAAGAGTATGACGCCCGGCACGTCGCCGACGGGCACGGCGGTGAGGCGGTGGCCTACCGGCACGACGGGCAGCCGTGCATATCGCCCTGGTGCGACCACATGTGCCCCCGCTGCCACGGCTACAGCGTCAAGGCGTTCGCGGCCCCCTGGAGCAGGACGGCCTCGGCCCACGCCCGCCGTGACATCGCAGACCAGCTGCTGGTGTCCCGGCTCCGCCGGATGGGCGCCTACTGACCGCCGGAGGGCGGCCGACCGGCCCGCCCCAGCGGCCCGGTGAACGCCAGCGCGGCGGCCAGCGACGCCAGCGGCACGGCCGGCAGCACGTACCGGTAGTCGAACTCGGCGGTGGCGGCCGGGGCCAGCAGCAACCCGGTCGCCAGCGTCCACGGCAAGAACGCCGCACCGCCCAGTCGCCGCCACAGCGGCACCATGCCCGCCAGCCCGACCAGCAGCAACGCCCCCACCATCGTGCCCCGCAGATAGAAGTGGTCCTGGTAGAAGCGGATCATTCCGGCGAACGGCTCCACCACCTGAGTCTGCGCCGGGCCCCCCTCATAGGCGACCGCCACGTCGGCGGCGGTGGAGTCGGCGTCCATCCGCCACACCGGCAGCGGCACCGCCGACTTTTCGAACTCATACAGCCGGTAGGTCTTCAGGTCCGGGAACACCGTGCGCTCCCAGCGGAACGCCCGGAAGAAGTCCCCGGCCACCACCGCCAGGTAGTCGCCCGGCTGGGCCATGATCGCCTTGCGGGAGAAACCGCCGGCGATCTCGTTCTGCCGGGGCCCGAAACGCTGCAGGTCCACCACCCGCTTGAGCGGGGAGCGGCGGTCCCAGATGCCGTCTTGGGAGTTGGGCAGCTTGTTGCCGGGCTGCACGCACAGCTGCTGCTCATCGACGGTCAGGTTGGGGATCTTGTGGCAGTCGGCGAACTTGTAGGCGCGGGCGAACAGGAACACCCCGTCGCTTTCGGTCATCGCGAACTTGCCGTGCGCGGAGGCGAACCAGCTCATATAGGCCACGGCCGGCACCGCGCAGGCCGCCAGCATGACCGTCAGCGGCCGCCAGCCGTCCCGCCGCAGCAGCATGAACACGCACACCCCGGCCAGCACCGGCAGCCCCACCGTCCGGGTCAGCCAGGCCGCCGCCAGCAGCAGCCCCACCGCCGCGGCGATCCGCAGCGGCGGCCGCCCGTGCCACAGCAGCAGCGTGACCGCGGCGACCACCAGGAACGAAAACAGCGTGTCCGACAGCACCAGGTGCTCCAGCTGGATCTGGTAGGCGTCCAGCAGCACCGGGGCCGCCGCCAGCGCCGCGCCCCAGCCGGGCAGGCCGAACCGCCGCCGCAGCACCGCGTAGATCATCACGCCCATGGCCAGGCCCATCAGGTGCTGGACGAGGGCCACCAGCGTGAAGCTGTGCAGCGGGCGGAGCACCAGCAGCAGGAACGAGTAACCGGCCGGCCGCAGCGGATGTGGATAGGGCTCGACCGCCACGTGCAGGTAGTCGAAGCTGTCGTTGAAGTACATCACCGGCCGGTAGCCGAGCATCGCCACCAGCCGCAGCAGCACACCCAGCCCCAGGACCACGGCGAACGCCGGATGCCGGGCGATCAGCGCCGCCGGCCGCCGCAGCGGGGCGGCGCCCCGGCGACCCGCGCGCCCCCCGTCCGGCGCACCGGCGGTCGTCGCGGGGGGCGCGGCCGTCATGGCCGTCCGTCCCCTCGTCCCGGCAGCCCCATCCGTCAAGGCCGACCCCAACCTTTCTGGGCCGTGGTGCCCGTATGCTTAGTCCCCCAACCCCGCCGCCCAGGGTTCTCCGGCCGAGATCGTCACGTTGCGGCTTCGCAACACGATACGGGCGTTTCGGATTGCGAAGAGAGCGTGTCGCAGGGTGCGGGCCGTGCATCATGGAGTGCGGCCGTCCGCTCGCCGGAGCAAGCAGGAAAGTATATCGACAGCACCCAAAGACGGTCACCATCGGTAACGAAGGAGATCTCCGTGGAACTCTCCGTGGTGATGCCGTGTCTCAATGAGGCCGAGACGCTGGAGACGTGCATACGCAAGGCGCTCGGGTTCTTCGAAGAACACGGCATCGACGGCGAGGTCGTCGTCGCCGACAACGGCAGCACCGACGGAAGCCAGCAGATCGCCCGTGCCGCCGGCGCCCGCGTGGTGCCGGTGGCCGACCGGGGCTACGGCAACGCGCTGATGGGCGGCATCCGCGCGGCCCGCGGCCGGTACGTCGTGATGGGCGATGCGGACGACTCCTACGACTTCACCGCGCTGATGCCGTTCCTGAAGGAACTGCGCGACGGCGCCGACCTGGTGATGGGCAACCGCTTCAAGGGCGGGATCGAGCCGGGGGCGATGCCGCCGCTGCACCGCTACCTGGGCAATCCGGTGCTGAGCTTCATCGGTCGGCTGTTCTTCGGCAGCAAGATCGGCGACTTCCACTGCGGGCTGCGCGCCTTCCGCCGCGACTCCATCCTGCGGCTGGGGCTGCAGACCGGCGGCATGGAGTTCGCCAGCGAGATGGTGGTGCGCGCCACCCTGGCCGGCTACGACATCCGCGAAGTCCCCACCACGCTGTCCAAGGACGGCCGCTCCCGCCCGCCGCACCTGAACACCTGGCGGGACGGCTGGCGCCACCTGCGCTTCCTGCTGCTGTACAGCCCGCGCTGGCTGTTCCTCATCCCGGGCCTGCTGTTCATGCTGATCGGCCTGGCGGCCGGGATAGCGCTGTCGTTCGGCCCGGTGCGGGTGGGCGATGTCGCCTTCGACGTCGACACCCTGGTAGGCGCCGGAGCGGCCATGGTCATCGGCTTCCAGGCGGTGCTGTTCGCCCTGTTCACCAAGGTCTATGCGATGGAAGAGGGCTTTTTGCCGCGCGACCGCCGGGTGGACCGGCTGGTGGCCTGGTGGACGATGGAACGCGGCCTGGTGCTGGGCGGGCTGCTGGCGCTGGCCGGGCTGGCCGGCCTGGTGGCCTCGCTGCTGCACTGGCGGGTCAACAACTTCGGTGAACTGGACCCGCGCCAGTCGCTGCGCATGGTCGTCCCGTCGGCGACCGCGCTGGTGATGAGCTTCCAGGCGATCTTCGCCTCGATGTTCGTCAGCATCCTCTACATCCGCCGCCGCGAGCACCCGCGCCTGCCGGACGCGGCCGAGGAGGCCGCCGTGGTGGTGGACGCCGCCGCCGACCGGGTGGCCGCCGAGGAGACCGGCGACGGCAAGGTCTCCGCCGCTCGCGCCGCCGGACGCGACGAGGAGGGGGCGCAGGCCGCCGGCTGAACCGGCGCCTCCCCGCCCAGGGGGCCGGTTGGAGCCCGCCGCCCATGCTGTGCCAGGCTGCTGCGACATGACCACCAGGACCACCGGCTCCCTGCTGCTCGCGCCGCAAGCCCCACGGTCCTTCGGGGACGGTGCGGCAGGCGCGCGACGGCCCCTGCCGTGGGGGCTGTTGCTGGCGGCCGGCTGGCTGGCGCAGGCCGGGGTGCGGATCTGGCTGGCGTCCGGGCAGAGCGCGCCGGTGGCCAACCCCGACGAGACCGGCTACCTGTTCGCCGCGCGCCTGATCATCGGCGGCCCCGCGGCCGACATCTCCAGCAGCACCCCCTACCGGGGCGGCTACCCGCTGCTGCTCCTGCCCGCCTTCTGGCTGGGCGGCCAGGACCCGCAGGCCGTCTACCGGCTCGTCATGGTCATCAACGCGCTGGTGGGCGCTCTGCTGTTCCCCCTGGCCTACCTGCTGGCCCGCCGGTTGGGCCTGACGCGAGGGCGGGCGCAGGCCGTCGCGCACGCGACGGCGCTGCTGCCCGCCGCGGTCTTCTTCACCCAGTACGCCCTGACGGACGCGGTGCTGCCGGTCGTCCTGCTGGGCTGGCTGCTGTTGCTGCACTCGTGGCTGTGTCAGGACGCCTCCCCGGCGAGAACGGCGCTGCCGGGCGCGGCCGCCGGTCTATTGGCGGGGTACGCCTACGCCCTGCACTCGCGCGGCGTGGTGGTGCTGGTCGTCCACGGCGGCGTGCTGGCGGCGGCGGTGCTGCTGCGCTGGCGGCCCTGGTGGTCGGCGGGCGCGAGCGCCCTGGCGGCCGGCTGTGTGGCCGGCGGCGGCATGCTGCTGAACGGCTGGATCTGGCCGCGGCTGTACCCGCGCGGCTCCTACGACATGGGCGCGATGCTGGTCGAGCGGCTCACCACGGTGGACGGCCACGCCTGGACGCTCGGGGTGGGGGCCGGGCAGATCTGGTACCTGATCGTCGGCACTTGGGGGGTGGCGGGTCTCGGGCTGGCGGCCGTGGCGGCCGTCGCGTTCGGCCGCACCGCCCCGCCCCGGCTGCGGGCACTGGCGCTGGGAGTGCTGGCCACCGTCGCCGGGATCGCCTTCGCCACCGCCGCCGCCCTCCCCGATGAGCAGCGCGTCGGCAACCACGCCTACGGCCGCTACCTGGCCTGCCTGGCGCCGCTGCTGTTCACGCTGGGGACGGCGGTGCTGCTGCGCGCACGCCGCCGCACCGCCGCGGCGGCCGCCGCCGCGGTCGCCGCGGTGACCGTCGCCATCGCCGTGGTGATCGAACTGCGGGCCGGCGCCCGCTTCGACGAGTATGTGTTCTTCCCCTTCGACTTCCCCGAGACCGGCTTTTTGACCTGGGACTGGACGTCGCTGCACCTGTGGGCGGCGACGCTGGCGGGGCTGGGGCTGCTGGCGGCGGCGCTGGCGGTCGCCTCCTGGCGCCGGTGGGGGGCCGCCGCGCTGGTGGGGCTGCTGGTGGTGGTCAACGCGGCGGCGAGCACCGCGGCGGCCTGGCGGGTGTCGCGCCCGTTCGTCCGCGACATGCGCGCCGCCTCCGACCTGGGCGCGATCGCCGACCCGCGAGGCAGGCCGCAGGTGGCCATCGACAGCACGATCAACTGGAAGATCTGGGTGATGCAGCTCTACCAGATCTCCTGGACCGAGGTGCAGTGGTTCCGCGGCGACTCCCAGCGCCCCCCGGCCGGGGCCGAGGTGGTGCTGCTGGCCTGGGACGGCACCGCGCCGCCCGAGCGGACCTGGCCGGACGCCCCGCCCGGCTGGCGCGTGGCCGGCAGCCGCCGCAGCCACGAAGGCCACTGGGTCGCCTGGACGCGGCGGCCGTCCGTCCCCTAGCCGCAGGTCAGCGCGCCCAGATCTGCAGCAGCCCGTCGGAGGAACGCCACAGCAGCCGGTAGCCCTCCTCCTCCGTCAGGCGGGTGTTGGCCACCATGGGCGGCTCCTGGCCGCGCCACCGGGTGTACAGGAACGGCCCGTCCTCGGCGATCACCGGGATCGCCCGGTACTCGTGGGGGAAGGACCGGATCCGCCCGTCCCACAGCCGCTCACCCCACACCGAGCGGGTGTAGAAGGTCAGCGTCTGCGCCAGCCGGTGGTCCGACCAGATCACCGGCAGGTCGTCCCGCCCGGCCAGCCAGGCCCGCAGCTCCCGCCACGCCTTGTCGCGCGGCAGGTCCGGCACCTGCGCCACGGACACCGGAACGTAGAGCGCGGCCAGCGCGCAGACGGCCGCCGCCACCCCGGCGCGCACCCGCGCCCGGGGAATCCCGCCCGCCAGCAGCACCAGCGCGCCCAGCCCGCCGGCCAGCAGCGCGGGGAACACCGCGAACCAGTACCGCACCAGCCAGCCCCGCAGCGTGATGTGGTCCGGGTTCAGCAGCCCCGACAGCAGGGTCAGCGGCACCGCCAGCGTCACGAACCACACCAGCGTGAACGCCAGCCGCCGGTCCCGCGTCACCGCCCAGCCGATCACGTTCAACGCCAGCAGCGCCACGAACACCCAGCCCAGCGGGTGCCAGTCGGTCATGGCCCGCTCAAAGGACCGCAGCGCCAGCATCCGGGTGACCGGCTCGCCGGGCGTCCCGCCGTGCCCGGCCGCCGACCGCAGCGCCGACATGGCGTTGCCCCACACCAGCTGGTTGTGCAGCATGCTCACCGCCAGCACGCCCAGCATCGGCGCGGCGATCACCGGCAGCTTCCGCCAGGAGATGTCCAGCAGCCGGAAGAACACCGGGATCGCCACGTACATGAACGCCACGAAGTCGCGGATCAGGAACGCCGACCCCAGGCACAACCCGGCCGCCACCAGCAGCAGGGTCTGCTTGCGGCCGCTGCGGCGGCTCGCCGCGATGATCCCGGCGACCCCGAACGCGAACAGCCCCGCACCCGGCATGTCCGGCAGCAGCACCCCCGCCGACCAGGTCACCTCCCGGCTGAAGGGGTTGGTCAGCAGAAAGAACGGGTGCACGATCAGCAGCAGTGCCGCCGGCAGCCCCACCTTGTCGCCGAACAGCGAGCGGATCACCAGGTAGCAGCCGACGAAGAAGACGATCCCGCCGAGCGCGGCCATGGCGAAGTAGGCGGCCTGCCCGTCCCCCAGCAGCTCCTGCAGCAGCCGGGTGGGCAGCACCAGCCCGATCCGGGAGACCTGGTGGGGCACCTCGTTGAACGGCCAGCGGTCCAGCGGGATGTCCGGCCAGCGCCGCGCCCCCTCGAACACGTAGTAGGGGTCGTAGTACAGCGGCGGCGTCATGATGACCCACTGCACGGCCACGGCGGCCGCCGCGACCAGCGCCGACAGCCACACCACCCGGCGCCGCAGCAGCGGTCTGCGGGCCGGTTTCACGGCCTTGGGGGAGTCTTCTTCCGTGGCGGGCTCGCGCACCGTCGTTGGGGCCATGCCGAAATCCGAACCTCTGCCTTGGGCCGTTGCGGGAAAACAGTCGCGGGATCGTCGGCCTAGCGTATCGGCGCCGACGCCGCATGCCGGGATGGAGCGGCGATATCGAGACGACTGAAGATGCCAAGGCGACTAGGCTTGGCTGCATGTCCTCGTCGAGTCAGTCCAGGCACATCCTGGCCGCGCCCGCCTGGCCATATGCCAACGGGCCCCGCCACATCGGGCACGTCTCCGGTTTCGCGCTGCCCTGTGACATGTTCAGCCGCTACCAGCGGATGGCGGGCAACAAGGTCCTGATGGTCAGCGGCACCGACGAGCACGGCACCCCCATCCTGGTGCAGGCCGATAAAGAGGGCGTCGGGCCGCGCGAGGTCGCCGACCGTTACAGCCGTGTCATCGCCGGCGACCTGCAGGCCCTCGGCATGTCGTATGACCTGTTCACCCGGACCACCACCCGCAACCACTACGCGGTGGTCCAGGAGATCTTCAAGGGCCTCTACGACAACGGCTACATCTTCCCCAAGACCACCCTCGGCGCGATCTCCCCGTCCACCGGGCGCACCCTGCCCGACCGCTACATCGAGGGCACCTGCCCGATCTGCTCGTACGACGGGGCGCGCGGCGACCAGTGCGACAACTGCGGCAACCAGCTGGACCCGGTCGACCTGATCAACCCGCGCAGCCGCATCAACGGTGAAAAGCCACAGTTCGTGGAGACCGAGCACTTCATGCTCGACCTGCCGGCCTTCACCGACGCGCTCAGCGATTACCTGCGCAGCAAGCAGGGCCAGTGGCGGCCCAACGTGCTGAAGTTCTCCCTCAACCTGCTGGAGGACCTGCAGCCCCGCGCCATCAGCCGCGACCTGGACTGGGGCGTGCCGGTGCCGCTGGAGGGCTGGCGGGACCGCCCCGACAAGCGGCTGTATGTGTGGTTCGACGCGGTGGTCGGCTACTTCTCCGCCTCGGTGGAGTGGGCGCGCCGCTCCGGCGACCCGGAGGCCTGGCGGGCCTGGTGGCAGGACCCCGACGCCCTGTCCTACTACTTCATGGGCAAGGACAACATCGTCTTCCACTCCGAGATCTGGCCGGCGATGCTGCTGGGCTACAGCGGCAAGGGCGACAAGGGCGGCAAGCCCGGCTCCCTGGGCGCGCTGAACCTGCCCACCGAGGTGGTGGCCTCGGAGTTCTTGACGATGGAGGGCCGCAAGTTCTCCTCCTCCCGCCAGGTGGTCATCTACGTCAAGGACTTCCTGGAGCGCTATGACGTGGACGCGCTGCGCTACTACGTGGCGGTGGCCGGGCCGGAGACCCAGGACACCGACTTCACCTGGCAGCACTTCCGCGAGCGCAACAACAACGAGCTGGTCGCCCAGTGGGGCAACCTGGTCAACCGGTCGCTGAACATGGCCGCCAAGGAGTTCGGCGCCATCCCCGAGGCCGGGGAGCTGACCGACGTCGACCGGGCGCTGCTGGAACGCAGCCGCGCCGCCTTCGACCGGGTCGGCGCCGAGCTGGGCCGCTCCCGCTTCAAGAACGCCGTCACCGAGGCGTTCGAGGTCGTCCGGGAGGCCAACGGCTACCTGTCCACCCAGCAGCCGTGGAAGGTGGAGGACAAGGCGCGCAAGGGCACCATCCTGCACGTGGCGCTGCAGGTGGTCGACGACGCCAAGACGCTGCTCACCCCGTTCCTGCCCAAGTCCTCCGACAAGGTCCACAAGATGCTGGGCGGCGAAGGCGTCTGGGCGGCCATGCCGGAGATCCGCGAGGTGGACGAAGAAGGCGGCCCCTCGTACGCGGTGATCACCGGGGATTACACCGTCGAGCAGGCCCGCTGGGAGCACCGGCCGATCCGCCCCGGCACCCCGCTGGCCAAGCCCAAGCCGCTGTTCGCCAAGCTGGACGCCTCGATCGTGGAGGAGGAGCTGGCCCGGCTGGAACAGTCCTGACCGGCACCTCGTTGAACATGGTGGACGGGTGGCCGCCGCCCGGCGGCCACGGTCTCACACGGAGTGGGTCATGACCAGCGAACGGGCCGGCGACGGCTTCATCGGCGCGAGCTTTCCTCCCCTGCCGGAGGCGCTGCCGGTCGACATCCTCGACAGCCACTGTCACCTCGATCTGCTGAAGGTGCCGGTGCCGCAGGCGGTGTCGGCCGCGCACGCGGTCGGCATCCGCCGCATCCTCACCATCGGCTGCGACCTGAAGTCCTCCACCTGGGCGGCCCAGACCGCCCGGGAGAACCCCGACGTCTACGCCGGGGTGGCCATCCACCCCAACGACACCACCGGCGTCAGCGACGACGTCCTGGACGACATCGCCGAGCTGGCGGCGCGGCCGGAGGTGCGGGCGGTCGGGGAGACCGGGCTGGACTACTACCGCGACTGGGCCCCCAAGGAGGACCAGCACCGCTCCTTCCGGGCGCACATCGACATCGCCAAGCGCACCGGCAAGCCGCTGATGATCCACGACCGGGAGGCCCACGAGGACGTCCTGGCCGTGCTGGAGCAGGAGGGCGCCCCCGAGCGGGTCGTCTTCCACTGCTTCTCCGGCGACGCCGAGATGGCCAAAAAGTGCGCCGACCGCGGCTATGTGATGAGCTTCGCCGGCAACGTCACCTTCAAGAACGCCGAGCCGCTGCGCGAGGCGCTGCGGGTGGCCCCGCTGGAGCTGATCCTGGTGGAGACCGACGCGCCGTTCCTGACGCCGGTCCCGCACCGGGGCAAGCCCAACGCCTCCTACCTGATCCCGCTGACGGTCCGTTTCATGGCCGAGGTGAAGGGCGTGGACGTCGCCGAGCTGTGCAGCGCCATCGCCGCCAACGGGGAACGCCTGTTCGGCCCCTGGTGACCGGGAGGCCGCACTAGGAGAGGGCGAAGCGGCCGGCGTCGGCGAGCAAGGCCGGCACCAGGTCCCGCAGCAGCGGGTCGGTGCCGGGCTCGATGTGGCAGGCCCACCGCCGGAACGTGCCGGGGCCGACCGTGGCGACGTGACGGCCGGACCGGTCGCGGACGAGGTACCGGCCGGCTTGGGCGGCTGCGGGTCGTGTTTCAGTGAGCCGACGCGCTGCCCGTCGGCGCGCAGGAACTGGACGCGGGCAGGTGCCCCGTCCAGGCGCCGCACCACGCCACGGGCCTGACCCTCGGCAGTCAGCGGCCAGGTCTCCGGATGGTTCGCCCCTGCGGGGCGGCGCTCGATGATGAACCGCACCGCGCCGGAGGGGGTCTGCGCGGCGAGGAAACGCTCGCGGCGGCGGGGATTGGCGGCCAGGTGGAACGCCATGTCGAAGATCGTGGCGCTCTTCTTCCCGGGTTTTGAGCCCGGAAGAGACACCGGGACGTGACCGGGCGGCGCCGGGACCGGACGCAGCACCAATGTCCGCCCGTCGGCGGCGCCCGGCCGGCAGCGCACCCGGCCGGGACAGCAGCGCGCGGCCATGGACCCGGACGCGCACCATCGCCCAGGACAGCATGACCGTGCCCACCAGCAGGGCGACGCCGGTGATCACCGGTGCGGTCAGCCACACCCACTGCCGGGACGGCCCGCCTGCGTAGACGCCCACCGGCCCGGCCTGCGCGCTCACCCGCCGTCCTTCCTCGCCGTGCCAGACCTCCTTGACGGTCCCTTCGTGCACCCGCCCGGCGAATCGCGCCAGGTGCCGCGGCAGTGCCGGCTCTTGCGTTCGTAACGGCACTCGGTGATGTGGACGGTGACCTGCTCTCCGGCGATCTGGTTGTAGATCAGCAGGGCGGGATAGCAGTTGAACGCCCCGATGAGGGCCACCACCGTGGCGAGCAGGGTCAGGCGGGCGGCGAGCGGCATGCAGGACGCCATAGCAAGCGGTGCTGAGACCGTCCACGTTGGCGGGGAAGTGTCCCGGTTTCGGTGGCGGTGGGGTGGTGAATGCCCCTATCGTCTGGCGCGGTTGATGCTGTCGTGCCCTGGAGGGACCTTTGGTGCGCCGGACCCCCGCGATCGCGCTCACCGCCGCGCTGCTGGCGGCGGGCACGTCCGCCTGCGGCGGCGATGACGGCGGCTCCCGCAAGGCCCTGGCGGCGGACGCGCCCCGGGCCACCACGCCCGCCCCCAGCCCCCGCCAGGTGACCATCACGGTGGACGGCGAGACGACCACCGCCATGACCACCGGCACCACCGTCCGCGAGGTGCTGGCCCAGGCCGGGGTGGAGCTCGGCAGGTACTACCTGGTCAAACCGAAGATCGACGAACCGGCCGGGGACGCGATCAAGGTGCGGCGGCTGCTGTCGGCGCCGGTGACCAGAAAGATCAAGATCGACCCGCCGGTCAGGCGCCGGAAGAACCAGCAGCTGGCGGCCTGGACCACCAGGACCGTCCGGCAGGGCCGGCCCGGCATCAAGGTCGTCATGATCGCCTACGTCCGCAACAGCAAGGGCAAGAAGGTCAAGGCGGTGGTGGCCCAGAAGATCCTCCGCAAGCCCGTCACGCAGATCCTGGAGATCGGCCCGCAGCCGGCCAGCGTCGGCGGCCCCGTCGCCGGCCTCAACTGGGCGGCCCTGGCCAAGTGCGAGTCCGGCGGCCGTCCCAACGCCGTCAACCCCGCCGGCTACTACGGCCTGTACCAGTTCTCCCTGCAGACCTGGGCCTCGGTGGGCGGCACCGGCCTGCCCTCCCAGGCATCCCCCGAAGAGCAGACCTATCGCGCCCAGCTCCTTTACAACAAGGTGGGCGGCCGCTGGCAGGGCCAGTGGCCCCACTGCGGCAAGTACCTGTTCAGCTAGCGCTCGGTGCCCGCAACGGGCCGTCCTTCGTCACGCGGCGCAGGCAGCCATCCGGATGGCTTCCGGATGGCCGCCCGTATTGGCGGGGACCGGTGTTCACCCTGGTGCGCCCGGCCCCCGCGGACGGGTGCGCCACCCGGTGGAGGTCAGCGGATCTTCGCCAGATCCACCAGGACGTAGGAGTCCTTGCGGTCGATCGTGAAGAGCCGGTCATAGGGCTCCTTGACCGGGCCGGGCACGGAATAGCTGCCGTCCTTTGCGGTCGGCAGCTCCATCGCGCCCACCTTTCCGGTCTGCACGTCATAGAGCGCTATCTTCGGGGCCGGCCGGCCGTCCTTCCTGGACTCCAGCGTGTAAGCCAGGAAACGGTCGTAGGCCAGCAGACCGGGCTCGGGCGGGAAGGGCGTGACGCCTCGCAGGACGCGGCCCTGAGTGCCGTCCCGGCGCTGCAGATAGACCGGTGACTCGAGCTCCGGCCCCGTCCGCTTCTGCGGCGGGGTCCGGTAGCCCACGCACCAGGTGATGCCGCAGTTCCACGGCCCGGGAATCCGGGCCAACGCCGCGGTCTGCGTCCGCCCGGTCCGCAGGTCGCGCAGCGTGCCGTGGTAGCGGTCGCCGGCTTTGCCCTCGCCGAACTCGCTCGGGCCCGGCGCGCCGATCCAGGGCCATGCCAGCACCTGGAACCCGGCGCTGTCGGGCACCTTGCCGGCCGGGCCGCCGCTCAGGGGAACCTCATACACGCCCTCGGGAGACCCGCCCCACTCGCCCATGGACCAGTAGATCTTGCCGCCGCCGATGGTCAGCAGCCGCACGTCCTCCTGCCCGCGGCCGCGGTCCATGGCGGCGACCCGGCGGCCCTCACCGCCGCCCAGCGGGGCCGCCCAGATCTCGATGACGCTCCGCCCGGCGGTCCTGCGCTTGATCCACCAGGCCACATGGCCGCCGCCCACGGAGAAGTCCGAAGGGAAGACGACGGCGTCAGAAGGCACGGGCACCCGGATGGCCCCGGTGACCCGGCGGGCATCGAGGTCATAGGTCAGCAGCTGGTCGGTCTTTTCGAAACCGGACTCGGTGGCCACCAGCAGCCTGGTGTCGTCCAGCAACGTGATCGGCCGGTAGCGGCGGCCGCCCGGCAGCCGGTCGGGGACGGTCCGCACCGCCTGCGGCCACAGCCGCTCCAGCGGGACCGGTTCGGGCGGCGCGGCGGGCGTCAGCGGGCCGGGGGTTGCGCGCATGGCGGGCTGCGCCGGGTCCGGGGCGTCCTTGGAACCCACCGCGGAGACGACGGCGCCGGAGCCGCCGATCACCGCCAGCGCCGCCACCGCGGCCAGCCCCGCCCGGCCACGGCGCCGGGACCGATGCCGCCGCTCCACCCGCTGCAGCAGGTCCGGCTGCGGGGCCGGCGCGTCCTGCGCGGCGGCCTGCAACGTCGCCCTCAAAGCTTCGGTCAGTTCGTCGGTCATCGTGGGCTCCCGCTCTCGGCACGGTCGGGGGACGGCCGCCACTGCGCGCGGAGCTTGTCCAGGGCGCGTGCGGCCTGGCTGCGCACCGTCCCCCGGGAGATGCCGAGCGTCGCGGCGATCTCCTCATCCGACATGTCCTCGTAGTAACGCAGCACCAGCACCGCCCGCTGGCGGCGGGGAAGCGCCGTCAGCAGGTCCCATAGCCGCGGGTCGTGCTCGGCCCGCTCCAGGCCCCGCTCGATGTACCCCGCCTCCGGCAGCTCGCCGACCGGACGCTCGCGCCTGCGCCGCCGCCAGACGCCGATGTGCTGACGCGCCATGATCGTCCGCACATAGCTTTCGGGGTCGCGTTTGTTGACGACCCTCGGCCAGGCGGCGCGCAACCGCACCAGGCTCTCTTGGAGCAGGTCGGCGGCGTCGTGGGGGTCACCGGTCAGCACGTAGCCGTAGCGGAGCAGCGACTGGGCACGGCTGGTCACGAACGACTCGTAGGTCGCGCCGTCATCGTCCACAGGCATCCTTTCTGTCGCCTCCAGGACGCGCCAGGGGCCCGAGCTGTTGCACGATCCCCCGGCGGGCGGCACGGGCAGGGCCGCGGGGCTGGGACACTGGGCCGGTGGGGGACTCACAGGTGTTGCTGGGCCCGGCCGAAGTACGTGAGCTGGCCGCGCGGTTGGGCGTGCGGCCCACCAAGACGCTCGGGCAGAACTTCGTCATCGACGCCAACACGGTGCGCCGCATCGTCCGCGAGGCCGACCTGGACGAGACGGACGTGGTGGTCGAGGTGGGGCCGGGGCTGGGCTCGCTCACCCTGGCGCTGCTGGAACGCGTGCAGCGGGTGGTCGCCATCGAGATCGACCCGGTGCTGGCCGGGCAACTGCCGCACACCGTGCGCCGGCGGGCGCCGCGGCTGGCCGACCGGCTGGAGGTGGTGCACGCCGACGCGCTGCGCGTCACCGAGCTGCCCGGCCCGCCGCCGACCGCCCTGGTGGCCAACCTGCCCTACAACGTCGCCGTCCCGGTGGTGCTGCACCTGCTGGCGGCCTTCCCGACGCTGCGCCGCGGCCTGGTGATGGTGCAGGCCGAGGTCGCCGAACGCCTGGTGGCCCGGCCCGGCGGCAAGGTCTACGGGGTGCCGTCGGTGAAACTGGCCTGGCACGCCCACGCCCGGCGGGCCGGGCCGGTGGGACGGGCGGTGTTCTGGCCGGTGCCCAACGTCGATTCGGCCCTGGTGGCCTTCACCCGGCGCGCCGAACCGGTGGCGCAGGTCTCCCGCGAAGAGGTCTTCGCGGTGATCGACGCGGCCTTCGCCCAGCGCCGCAAGACGCTGCGGGCGGCGCTGGCGGGCTGGGCGGGCTCGGCCGAGGCGGCCGAACGGGTGCTGCGCGCCGCCGGAGTGGACCCCAAGGCCAGGGGAGAGGCCCTGGATGTGGCCGCCTTCGCCCGCATCGCCCAGTATCGTCCTCTCGTCGCTGTGGACGAACCTACGGAGGAGCATGGTGAAGGGGCGGTCGCGGGTCGTCGGAGCGATGATGCTCGCGGCGGTGCTGGCGCTGCCGGCCTGTAGTGGGGACACCAAAGCCGCACCGAAGATCCAGACCACGGCCCGTCCCGGGGTCGCGCCCGTCCCTCCGGCCAAGGGCGCCTACTTCGGGGCCTGGGTCGATCCGGACGGCGCGCGGCCGTCGCCGTCGGCCTCGCCGTCCCCCGCTGCCGCCGACCCCGACCGGGCGCAGGTGGCGGCGGTCACCGAGTTCGAACGCGACATGGGACGGCGGCTGGACATCGTCGCCGCCTACCGCTCCTGGAAGCAGCGCTTTCCCCGCGACTCTGACAGGGAGCTGGTGAGCGGCGGCCGCCACCTGCTGCTGACCTGGTCCGGAACCGACACCCGCGAAATCGCATCCGGTGAGCACGACGCCCACATCCGGCAGCGGGCCCGGGCCATCCGGGAGCTGGACAAGCCGGTCTTCTTGCGCTGGCAGCCCGGCATGGACGCCGAGAAGGTCCGCGAGCGGATCCACTCCCCGCAGGACTTCACGGCCGCCTGGCGGCGTCTGCGGGAGATCTTCCGGCAGGAACGGGCCGACAACGTCGCCTGGGTGTGGTCGCCGACCGCCGCCGGTTTCCGCAGCGGCGCCGCCACCGCCTACTACCCCGGCGACGACCAGGTCGACTGGATCGCGGCGGACATCTACCCCGGCGGCACCTACGCCTACCGGGACTTCTCCGAGGCCGCCCGCTTCTTCATGGAGTGGGCCCGCGAACACCCCAAGCCGATCATGATCCCGGAGTTCGGGGTGCCGCGCGCCTACGGCAAGCGCCGCGCCGAGTGGCTCCGCAAGACCGCCACCTACCTGCAGGACCCGCAGGTCAAGGCGGTCGTCTACTACCACTCCGACGACGATGCCGAAGACGCCGGCGACCGCCGCCACATGTATGCGCTGACCGGCGACCGCCCGGCCGCCTCGGCGCTGCGGGAGATGGCCACCACCCCCTTCTTCAACCCCCGCAGCCTCCCGGTCACCACGGGACGGTGACCGGCGCGCCCGCCGCGCCCGATACGATCATGGCCGTGACAGCTGTGACCGTCCGGGTGCCGGCCAAGGTGAACCTGCAGCTGGCCGTGGGGCCGCTGCGCGCGGACGGCTACCACGACCTGGTCAACGTCTTCCACGCCGTCTCCCTGTTCGATGAGGTGACGGCCGAGCCCGCCGACGAGCTGACCGTGACGGTGCGCGGGGAGTCGGTGGAAGGCGTGCCGGTGGGCGAGGACAACCTCGCCGCCCGCGCCGCCCGGCTGCTGGCCGAGCGGATCGGCGCGAGGCCGGACGTGGCGTTGACCATCCACAAGACGATCCCGGTCGCCGGCGGCATGGCCGGCGGCAGCGCCGACGCCGCCGCCGCTTTGGTCGCCTGCGCCCGGCTGTGGGACGCATCCGGCGTCCGCCTTGCGGACCTGGCCGCGGACCTGGGCAGCGACGTGCCGTTCGCCCTGCTCGGCGGCACCGCGATCGGCACCGGGCGGGGCGAGGTGCTCACCCCCGTCCCGGTGGGCGGCCGCTTCCACTGGGTGTTCGCCCTCGCCGACGGCGGCCTGTCCACCCCCGCCGTCTACGCCGAGTGCGACCGGCTGCGCGAGGCGGCCGGGCAGCGGGTCGGCCCGCCGCGCCGCTCCCAGGCCCTGCTCGATGCGCTGGAGCGCGGGGACGCCGAAGCCCTCGGCGCCGCCCTCGCCAACGACCTGCAACCGGCGGCGCTGTCGCTGCGCCCGTCGTTGCGCCGCACCCTGCAGGCGGGCCGGGAGGGCGGCGCGCTCGGCGCCCTGGTCTCCGGCTCCGGCCCGACCTGCGCCTTTTTGGCCCGTTCGGCCGGGCACGCCGCCGAGCTGGCCGCCGCCTTGTCCGAGGCCGGCCTGGTGCGCGCGGCCGTCAGCGCCCATGGCCCGGTGCCCGGCGCCACCGTCGTGGCCGGCGGGTGAGGCCCGGGCGAGCCGCCCCGCGGATTTTCCGCCCGTGAACTTCCGGGCGTCGTGCACCATCGAAAGGTGCGTATCCGGCGAGCAGCGCCGGAACCGGCTTCCGGGAGGATGCGGATGTGGACTTTCGTCGTGGCGGGCGCCGTCGTTTTCCTCATGCTGCTGCCGATGGCGCTGGCCGGGATTTTGGCGTTCTTTCTGATCCGCAAGATCCGGAAGACCGTGCCTCCGGTCTCCCCGTACTCGCCGGCCGGCTACGGCCACAGGGGACGGTGGGGCGGAGCCCGGCCGTGGGGGCCCGTTGACGTCGGCGGCGGCTTCTCCTCCTCCTTTTCCAGCGGTGATAGCGCTTTCCAGGACTTCTCGTGCGACAGCGGCTCCTCCGACGGCGGATCGTCCTCCTGCGACTGAGCCCGCTTGCGGCCGTCTGCGCCGGAACCGATGACTTTCCGGCCCCGTCCAAAGCGCAACCGGACCAGTTGGAGGAACCATGCCGGGCATCGCCGTCGTGTCGATCCTCACTTTCGCCGCGCTGATGTCGCTCGCCACGGTCGTCCTGCTGGGCGTGCGGCGCAGGCGGCGGGCGCGCCGCTTGCAGGCCGAGCCCTGCTCCGAAAGCACCGCGTCCCGCACCACCGAACGGCGGGATGAGCCGTACGGATCGGGCGCATCGGACATCCGCCCCGTCGTCCCGGTGATCTGCGACCCCGGCCCCACCACGGTGGTCTCCGACACCGGCTCCAGCGTGACGGTCTGCGATGCGGGCGGCGCCGTGGGGTGCTGACGGCCGGGGAGACGGCGCCGCGCCTTCTGCGAGCACGCCGTTCCCGCAGGCCGCATCCGGGACGTCGCAGGTCGGAGACGACGCCGTGGCCTGTGACGACGTGCTTTCGGGCAGCGCCGGGGCTCCCGTCCGGGCCCGCTGAGGCCACGTAGGGAAACAAGGCCCACTAGCCTGGGTGGTGCCGTGAACTTGATCAGTCTTGAGACCGTCAGCAAGTCCTACGGGCCCAGGCCGCTGCTGCAGGAGGTGTCCCTCGGCGTCCACGACGACGACCGGATCGGCGTGGTCGGCCGCAACGGCGGCGGCAAGAGCACCCTGATCTCCCTGCTGACCAAGCGCATCGAGCCCGACGCCGGGCGGGTGACGCACGCCCGCGGGCTGCGGCTGGGATACCTGGCCCAGCGGGACGAGTTCGCCCGCGATGCCACCGTCGCCTCCGTGGTCCTGGGGGACCGGCCCGAGCACGAGTGGGCCGGCGACACTCGCATCCGCGACATCCTGTCCGGGCTGCTGGCCGACGTGCCGCTGCAGGCACCGCTGGCCGGCATGTCCGGCGGCGAGCGGCGGCGGGTCGCGCTGGCCGCCCTGCTGGTGCCCGATACCGACCTGCTGGTGCTGGACGAGCCCACCAACCACCTGGACATCGAGGCCATCGACTGGCTGGCCCGCCACCTGAAGGCCCGGCGCGGCGCGCTGGTGGTCGTCACCCACGACCGCTGGTTCCTGGACGAGGTCACCGAGCGCACCTGGGAGGTCGTGGACGGCCGGGTCGAGCGCTACGAGGGCGGCTACTCCGCCTACGTGCTGGCCAAGGCCGAACGCGCCCGGCTGGCCGCGGCCGCCGAGGCCAAGCGGCAGAACCTGCTGCGCAAGGAGCTGGCCTGGCTGCGCCGCGGCCCGCAGGCCCGCACCTCCAAGCCCAAGTTCCGGGTGGAGGCCGCCCAGGCGCTGATCGCCGATGAGCCGCCCCCGCGCGACAGCGTGGAGCTGACCCGTTTCGCCACCGCCCGGCTCGGCAAGACCGTCCTGGACCTGGAGGACGTCTCGCTGGAGCTGGCCGGCCGCACCCTGTTCCACCGCCTGACCTGGCGGCTGGGCCCCGGCGACCGGGTCGGCCTGGTGGGGGTGAACGGCAGCGGCAAGAGCACCCTGCTGCGCCTGCTGGACGGCGCGCTGGCCCCCACGGCGGGCCGGATCGTCCGCGGCCGCACCGTCAACCTCGCCCACCTGACGCAGAACCTGGAGGAGCTCGACCCGTCCCGGCGCGTCCTGGAGTCGGTGGAGGAGATCCGCCGCCGCATCACCGTGGGCAAGCGCGAGTGGACCGCAAGCCAGCTGCTGGAGCGGCTGGGTTTTCGCGGCGAGGCCCAGTGGACCCCCATCGGCGACCTGTCCGGCGGCGAGCGCCGCCGCCTGCAGCTGCTGCGGCTGCTGATGGGCGAGCCGAACGTGCTGCTGCTGGACGAGCCCACCAACGACCTGGACATCGAGACGCTGACCGAGCTGGAGGACCTGCTGGACGGCTGGCCGGGCACGCTGGTGGTGGTCAGCCACGACCGCTACTTCCTGGAACGCGTCACCGACCATGTCGTGGCCCTGCTCGGCGACGGCCGGGTGAGCCTGCTGCCCGGCGGGGTGGACGAATACCTCGCCCGCCGCCGCGCGGCCCAAAGCGAGCGGGCCCGCGCCTCTTCCTCCTCCTCGGCGCCGCCGGCCAAGGCGAAGGCCAAGCCCGCCGCGCAGAGCTGGAAGATCAAAAAAGAGCTCGACCGCATCGAACGCCGCCTGGACAAGCTCGCCCGCCGGGAGGCGGAGCTGCACGAGCAACTGGCCGCCCACGCCACCGACTACGAAAAGCTCACCGAGCTCAACGAGCTGCTCAAGGCCGTTCAGGCCGAGACCGCCGAGCTTGAGGAGCAGTGGCTGCTGCTGGCCGAGGAGACCGGCTGACCTGCTCGGCGAGCGCCCGGTCTGCGGCAGGACTCCGGCCGCGGGGGCCCGGGCGTGTTCGCCCAGCGGTGCCGGGCAGGCGGCGGCGGTTTCGTCGCGGGCGCATGCGTTCGGGGTTCGGCCGGGGGAGAACGGCGTTTGCGGGGCCTTGACGGCCGGGGAGATCGTCGGCGGGCGCCGCATGGGCATGTCCCGCAAGCCGCGAACTCGCCCCACCGCGCCCGCCGCGACCGGCGGGGGCGCGCCGCGTGACCGTCGCTCACGAGTGCCGCAGGGGCTCACCCCCGGCCATGGCCGTGGGAGGCGCACCGCCCCGGGCGGTCATGGGTTCGGCGGTGCGTCGAAGGGGGCCAGCAAGGTGCGCAGCAGGTTCGCCAGCGTCTCGCGGTCCGATGGGCTGAGGCCGCTCAGGAGGTCGTGTTCGCGGGCCAGCAGGTCGGCGAAGGCCGCGTCCACCCGGGTGCGTCCCCGGTCGGTCAGCCGCACCTGGACGCCGCGCTTGTCGGCCGGGTCGGGGTGGCGGCGCACCAGACCGGCCGCCTCCAGCCGGTCGATCCGGTTGGTCATCGTGCCGGACGTCACCAAGGTGGCCCGCAGCAGCTGTCCCGGGCTCAGCTGGTAGGGGTGGCCGGCGCGGCGCAGCGCGGTCAGCACGTCGAACTCCCAGGGCTCCATGTCGTGCGCCGCGAACACCGCCCGCCGGGCGCGATCCAGGTGCCGGGCGAGCCGGGAGATGCGGCTGAGGACATGCAGCGGCTGGACGTCCAGGTCCGGCCGTTCGGCGCGCCAGGCCGCGACCAGCCGGTCGACCTCATCCTCCATGGCAGGGAGCCTACATGTCTCGACATCAAGAAGATTGCCCTGATGCCGTGTCACGGTCTCCCGGCGGACGGTGCCCGGGGCGGCCGATCCGCCGGGATGCCGCGCCTGCGTCGCTTCCCGGAAGCGTCGCCGACCACCTTGAGGAGGGCGCGCGCCGTTCGCCGGCGGGAGTGGGCGGGGCGCCGTTCGCTCGGCACTGCCGGTCCGTTTCCGCGGCCCGGTCGGCGGATCTGCGCCGGATTGTCCTGTGATCAACGTTTCCGCGTGCCGGAAAGCCCGTTCGGTAACCCTGACGTGCGGTTTTTGATTTCTCGGCGCAAAGATACTTGACATCAAGATATTTGCGGGCCATGCTCTGTCTTGATGTCGAGAGAAGTCGTCGCGCCGCAGCACGGGCCCGTCCTGTGGGACCCCGCGCAGTACGGCCTTTTCGGAGCCGAGCGCGCGCGCCCGTTCGGCGAGCTGATCGCCCGCATCCCCCTGGCGGCGCCGCGCCGCGTGGCCGACCTGGGCTGCGGGACGGGCGAGCTCACCTTGCTGCTGGCGCGCCGGTGGCCCGAGGCGACGATCGACGCCATCGACATCTCCCCACAGATGATCACCGCCGCCCTCTCCGGTGCGGACGTCCGCACCGACGGGCAAGCCGGCACCGCGCTCGGCGGCCGGGTGCGCTTCGCCGTGGCGGACGTGCGCGACTGGCGCCCCGCCCGGCCGGTGGATTTGATCGTCTCCAACGCGGTGCTGCACTGGGTGCCCGGCCACGAGGAGCTGCTGGCCCGCTGGGTGGACTGCCTGACGGCCGGGGGATGCCTGGCCTTCCAGGTGCCGGGCAACCATGACGCGCCCAGCCACACTCTGCTGCGAGAGCTGTGCCGGTCCGCGCGCTGGCGGGACCGGCTCGCCGACGCGCTGCCCGACCGTCCGGTGCGCGACGCGGCCGGCTACCTGGACCTGCTCAGCGGACTCGGCTGCGCCGTGGACGCCTGGGAGACCACCTACCTGCAGGTGCTCGGCGGCCCGGACCCGGTGCTGGAATGGGTCAAGGGCACCACACTGCGTCCCGTGCTCTCCCTGCTCGACGAGGAGGAGAGCGGCGAATTCCTCGCCGAGTACGCAAAGCTGCTGCGCCGGGCGTATCCGCCGCGGCCGAACGGCACGGTCTTCCCGTTCCGGCGCATCTTCGTGGTGGCCCGCCGCCTTGGGAACGAGGCGGGCACCGCCTCGAGCCGGGCGGGCCCCTCGCCCTGAGGTTTCCCGAGCGGGGTGCCGCCCATCCGCGCGGACGAGGTGTTTCGTTTCCCCTGCGGTGTGCCCGTTGCGCGATGGGCGGCACCCGTGATGATCCCGGACTCGCGACCCGAGCCCGGCGACCCCTGGCCGGCGGCCGCCTGGACGAACTTCGGACGGCCGCCGGCATGACACCCTCTCACGGCGGCGCCTTCTGCCACTGCGACAGCAGCTCGTGCAACCGGTCGAGCAGCCGGCGCAACTGCCGGATGTGCTCATGCCGCCGCGCGGCGCCCGCGAACGCACAGGCCGGTGCGCGCTGGGCGTCCAGCAGCACCCACAGGGCCTCATCGACGGCGCTCAAGAACGCCGTGGCGCAGTCGTCGGCCGGGGTATCGCGCTCATCGTGCGGGCTCCGGCGAGCAGCGGCGCGGAAACCGCCCGATTCCTCCCAGCGGTGACCGGTGAACGAGTCCATGACGACCTCCCAGATTCGAATGTGTGTTCGAATCTAAGGGTGAGGTGTGACATTTCCTCGCTGGGCCAAGGCGCTGCGTTCCACGCGGCCGCAGGGAGCACTCGGGCGGACCCCGGCCCTCTCCCGGAACCGAAACCGATGCAGCCCACCCGTCTTCGGACATGGCCGCACCCCGCCCTCGTTCTCCGTCCCGGAAATGAAAAAGGCCGCCACACCCCACAAGGTCGGAGTGCGGCGACCGCAGCGGGCCCCACACCTTTCCGGCGCAGCCGGGAACGGGAACCTCGGCCTCACCTCGTTCCCCTCACCGTCGTCGCCGCCCGCACCATGGCGTCCGGCCTGCGGAGACGGTGAGGTGGAAGGGCTTCAGCGCTCCTCGGCGACGTCCTGGGGATCCTCCTCCGGCGGCCGGGCCGGCTCGGCGGCCTGCTCCTCAAGGTCGCCCCGGCGCGCCTTGCGCTGCGCCTTCTCCGCGCGGGCCGCCGCCTTCTCCTGCCTGGCGGCCTCCTTCTCCCGCAGCCGCTTCAGCCGCTCCCGTTCCTTACGGCGCCGCTTGGGATCCAACGTGGGACGCTGCTCCAGGCCCGACAACCCGTTCCAGGCCAGGTTCACCACATGCGCGGCGACCTCCTCGCGCTTGGGCTTGCGCGCGTCCAGCCACCACTGCCCGGTGAGCGCCACCATGCCGACGAGCATCTGCGCATACATCGGAGCGTGCTTGTCGTCATAGCCGTGCCGGTCGAACTCCCGCGCCAGCAGGTGCTCCACGTGGCTGGCGATCTCGCTCAACAGGCTGGCGAAACTCCCGGTGCCCGTCCCGCCGTGGGAGTCGCGCACCAGGATGCGGAAACCGTCGCTGCTCTCCTCGATGTACTGCAACAGCGCCAGCGCGGCCTTCTCCAGCTTCTGCCGGTAGTGGCTGCCCGCCATCAGCGCCTCGGTGATCAGACCGAGCAGTCTTTCGAACTCCCGGTCCACCACCACCGCATACAGACCCTCTTTGCCGCCGAAGTGCTCGTAAACCACGGGTTTGGAGACCCCCGCCGCAGCGGCGATCTCCTCCACCGAAGTCCCCTCGAGCCCTCGCTCGGCGAAGAGGGTCCGGCCTATTCCAAGAAGCTGCTCGCGTCGTTCCTTGCCAGTCATCCTCTTACGGCGAGAGCGCGGGGCGGGTTCAGTCACAGGTCAATTGTCCCGTGAACTGGGCCTCAACCAACCCGTTTGGCGGCCAGCCGCTCCTGATTGGGCCAGCGCACCGCCGTCGCCCAGCCGAGCTTCTCAAAAGCCCAGATGATCCGGGCGGAGATGTCCACCTGCCCCTTGAGAACGCCGTGGCGCGCACAAGTGGGGTCGGCGTGGTGCAGGTTGTGCCAGGACTCGCCCAGCGACGGGATGGCCAGCCACCACACGTTGCGGGACTTGTCGCGCGCCTCGAAGTGCTCCTTGCCGAAGGTGTGGCAGATGGAGTTGACCGACCAGGTCACGTGGTGCACCAGCGTGATCCGCACCAGCCCGGCCCAAAACAGCGCGGTCAGCGCGCCCTGCCAGGACCAGGTCAGCAGCCCGCCCAGCAGCGCCGGCAGCAGGAACGAGGCGGCCACCAGGGCCGGGAACCACCGCTGCACCCGCACGATGTCCCGGTCGGCCAGCAGGTCGGGCGCGAAGCGGCGCTTGGAGGTGCGGGCCCCGTCGAACAGCCAGCCGTAGTGCGCCCAGAACATGCCCTTGGTCAGGGCCTTCCAGTCGTTGCCGAACCGCCACGGCGAGTGCGGGTCGCCCTCCTTGTCGGAGTACTTGTGGTGCCGGCGGTGGTCGGCCACCCAGTTGATGACCGGCCCCTCGATGGCCATGCTGCCGGCCACGGCCAGCGCGATCCGCAGCGGCCGCTTGGCCTTGAACGAGCTGTGGGTGAAGTGCCGGTGGTAGCCCACCGTGATGCCGGCCGCCGTCACCAGGTAGAAGACCGCCATCAGCGCGATGTCCACCCAGCCCAGGAAGTTCCCCCAGGCCATCGGGACGGCCGCGAACAGGGCCAGGAAGGGCACACCGGTGAACAGCCCGATGAGGACCCGTTCTCCGGTGCCCGCGCGGTCTGGTTCGATGTCGGGAAGAGGCCGGCGGCCGGTAGGTGGGTCGAGTACGGGGGCTGTAGCCATGCGAAACGCTCCAGGTCGGGAACCTTACCTACGCCACCGTAACCTACGGAACCGTAGGTTGGACAGTGCTCTTCGGCAAAAACAGGGTGGCCTGTCTCCGAGGTCACATAGCGCCGGCCCGGCCGCACCCGCCGGGGGGACGGCCGAGGCCGCCCGCCTGCGCGACCGGCACACGCCACCGGCCCAGGTCTCCCTGACCGGGCCGCCGCTCGGCGATGCCTCCGGAGAACAGTCCTTCTCCCTCCGCGACGGAACGTCCTGCCTGGCACCCGGCCCGCCGCCCGCCTGCGGGGCGAGCAGACCGCATGAAAGAGGTCTGCTCGGTAAGCGAGCCGCTAAACCGGGACGGGCCGCATTGATCGGGTGATCTCGGTCAAGGTTCGCCAGGGGGTGCGTCAGCCCTCGGAGATCGTCGCGCCGCATCCCCTCCCGGCTCGGCCTCGCATCGTGACAACGCCATGCGCGCAGGGCTCTCCACGCTGCGGCGGCCTCCCCGCCGAGCCGCCCCGATGTGAACGCGTTAAGTGTGGAATCGATCACAAAGTGTCAGATGTGTGCGCTACGGTGCGCATATGTCAAATGACCCTCGGTATGAAACCCTCCGCCGCAGGGCCGTCGCCCTCCGCCGCTCCGGCAAGTCCACCCGCCAGATCAGGGAAACCCTCGGCATTGGCAAAAGGCTGACCGCCGAGCTCGTCCGGGGCGAACCCCCGCCCGAGTGGACCAAACGCCCCAACGCCAAGGACAACCTGCGCGCCCGTGCCCGCCGACTGCGCGCACAAGGCAAGTCCTACAGCGAGATAGCCGCCGCCCTCGGAGTCTCCAAAAGCTCTTGTTCGCTGTGGCTGCGCGACATGCCCCGCCCGATCGACAAGGCAGAGCAGATCCGCCGCTCGGTCGAGGCCCGCCGCCGGTCCGGCCGGACCGGCGGCAAGACCCACGCCCGTCGCCTGGCGACCAAGCTGGCGGCCGCCCGTCAGATCGGCGAGCTCACCGACCGCGACCTCACTCTCGCCGGCGCGATCGCCTACTGGTGCGAAGGGGCCAAGAGCAGACCCGGCGCCCCGGGCGGCCGAGTGATCTTCACCAACTCCGATCCTGCTTTGGTCGTCCTGTTCTTGCGCTTCCTCGATGCGCTGGGGGTGGATCGGAGCCGTCTGAGGTTCCGGCTCCAGATACACGACACCGCCGACCTTGAGGAGGCGCACCGGTTTTGGGAGGAGACGGTCGGTGTTTCGGCGCGGCAGTTCGGCGAACCGACCATCAAACGATCGAATCCGGTGACGAACCGTAGAAACCTCGGGAAGGACTACCGCGGCTGCTTGCAGGTCGGCGTGCTGCGGGGCGCGGAGCTGTACCGGCGCATCGAGGGATTGGCGAAAGCAGTGCTACAGCAATCGGAGAACGATGGTTCCGGGGCGCTCTTCGCCGCACCGATGACGCGGCTTCGGGAGCGGGCGGTGGCGATGCGGCGCGCCGGGCACTCCCGGACCGACATTCAAAACCTCCTGGGCATACCCGATGAGGAACTTGTGGACGGACTGCTGGCCGTCCAGGCGCCCGCCCCGCGATGGGCCGCCGGGGCGGGCCGGCCGGAATCGCTGAAAGACCAGGCCAGGGAACTGCGAGCTCAAGGGTGGGGATACCGGCGCATCGCCGCACACCTGCGCCATCCGCGCGCCGAAGTCAGGGAATGGCTGCTGGGGGAGCGCATGAGGACGCGGGGGGACGGCGATCCTCGAACGGCCGGCCTGCGGGAGTACTGGAGGCAGCGGCGTGCGTACGCGCATGTCGCCCACCGGCTCATCGCCGAGCGGGCCGCGCGGGAGGTCCACCCGCTGAGCGAGCGGGAGCTGCTCCTGCTCGGCGCGGTCATGTACTGGTGCGAAGGGGGCAAGGACAAGACCTACCGCAGGCGGGAGCGGGTGTGCTTCATCAACAGCGATGCCGCCTTGGTGAAATTCTTCGTCGCTTTCCTCGAGTCCTGCGGAGTCGAGCGGTCACGCATGGCCATGCGCGTTCACATTCATCGGACGGGGGACGTCGAGGCCGCTCATGAGTTCTGGGCGAAGACCCTGGGCGTCGAACGGGACTTCTTCCGCAGCCCGGTGATCAAGCGACATGAACCGAAAACTTCATACCGGGACCGGGAGTATCGAGGGTGTCTCCAGGTGGACGTCCTGCGCAGCAGGGAGCTCTATTGGAAGATAGAGGGGTGGTTCCTGGGAGCGGTCCTCGGTGGAGAACCGGCGGCAAATAAATGAACTCCCCGAGGCCATTTCGGCCTCGGGGAGAGTGAAGAAGCTCCGGGAGGAGGATTCGAACCCCCACTTAACTGCACCAAAAACAGTCGTCCTGCCAATTAGACGATCCCGGATCGGTGAAGTCGAATTCTCTGTTATTCAATTGTTCGGCATCCGGCCCCTCGTCCCTCTCGGCAGAGACCGGGACCCTGTCCCATCATACCGACTGTGCCCTCTCTCTCCACCGTTTATACCGGGAGCGGCGGCCGCCGGGCGTGCCGGGACGAGCGGGCCTGCCGGAGGCGGGCAGGCGACAGTGCCGGGCGGGGCGGTATCCTGCAACTGTCGGGTGGCAGATGCCCCCTGCCCAGCGTGGGTGCAGGCCAGGGCGTCTTGGACAGCTCCATCGGCTGCCGAGCCCGACCCCTTCATCTACAGTCCGCGATGCCGAGGAGCCTCCTGTGAGTGCGCGCCGCCCGGCTGCCGTGATCGTCCTCGCCGCGGGTGAGGGCACCCGGATGAAGTCCCGCAAGTCCAAGGTGCTGCACGAGCTGTGCGGACGCAGCATGCTGGGGCATGTGCTGGCCGCCGCCGAGCAGCTGCGGCCCCAGCGCCTGATCGTGGTGGTCGGGCACCGCCGCGAGCAGGTGATCGAGCACCTGGCCGAGCACGCCCCGCACGCCGAGACGGTCGTGCAGGAGCGCCAGGGCGGCACCGGCCATGCGGTCCGCATCGCCTTGGAGCAGGTGGGCGCACTGGCCGGCACGGTGGTCGTCACCAACGGCGATCATCCGCTGCTGCGCGGCCGGACGCTGCAGGAGCTGGTGGACGCCCACGAGCGGGAGGGCAACGCGGCCACCGTCCTCACCACCGAGATGCCCGACCCCACCGGCTATGGGCGGATCCTGCGCGGCCCGGACGGCGCGGTCACCGCGATCGTCGAGCACAAGGACGCCGACGAGGCCCAGCGCGCGGTCCGCGAGGTCAACGTGGGCATGTACGCCTTCGACGGGACGCTGCTGGAGGCGGCGCTCAAGCAGGTGACCACCGACAACGCCGGTGGTGAGGAGTATCTGACGGACGTGCCGGCGATCCTGCGCGAGCAGGGGCACCGGGTGGGGGCGTTCACCGCGCCCGACTGGGTGGAGACCCAGGGCGTCAACGACCGGGTGCAGCTGGCGCAGGCCCGGCGGCTGCTGAACGCGCGGATCCTGGAGGAGCACATGCGGGCCGGGGTGACGGTGGTCGATCCGGCCAGCACCTGGATCGACGTGCAGGTCACCATCGAGCCGGACGTGGTGATCCATCCCAACACCCAGCTTCACGGCCGCACCCATCTGGCGGAGGACGCACAGGTCGGCCCGAACGTCACATTGACCGACACCTCGGTGGGCGCCGGAGCCGTGGTCACCAACGCGGTGGCCGTCGGCGCCGAGATAGGCCCGCAGGCCTCGGTGGGCCCGTTCGCCTATCTGCGTCCGGGCACCAGGCTGGCCCGCAAGGCCAAGGCGGGCACTTATGTGGAGATGAAGAACGCCGTCGTGGGGGAAGGGTCGAAGGTGCCCCACCTCACCTATGTCGGTGACGCCGAGATCGGGCAGGGCTCGAACATCGGCGCCGGATGTGTGTTCGTCAACTACGACGGGGTGAACAAGCACCGCAGCGTGGTGGGCGATCACGTCAAGATCGGCAGCGACAACATGCTGGTCGCGCCGGTGCGCATAGGCGATGGGGCCTATACGGCGGCCGGTTCGGTGATCGTCAGTGACGTCCCGCCGGGGGCGATGGCGGTCGCGCGCAGCCGGCAGCGCAACATCGAGGGGTGGGTCGAGCGCAAGCGACCCGGGACCCCCGCCGCGGAGGCGGCGCGCCGGGCCATGGAACGGGCCGATGAGGCCGGGTCCGGCGAGTGATTTTTCCATCGAGGGGGAGTTGTCTTCAGGTGAGTGGGATCAGGGCGAGCGGTGAGAAGAAGCTGATGCTCTTCTCCGGCCGGGCGCACCCGGAGCTGGCCAAGGAGGTCGCCGCCAATCTCCATGTCGAGCTGACGCCGACCGCGGCCTATGACTTCGCCAATGGCGAGACCTTCGTGCGCTTTTTGGAGTCGGTGCGCGGGTCGGACGCTTTTGTGATCCAGTCGCACACCGCGCCGATCAACCAGTGGATCATGGAGCAGCTGATCATGGTCGATGCGCTCAAGCGCGCCTCGGCTGCTCGGATCACGGTGGTGGCGCCGTTCTTCGGGTACGCGCGGCAGGACAAAAAGCACCGGGGCCGGGAGCCGATCTCGGCGCGGCTGATGGCGGATCTGTTCCAGACCGCCGGGGCCGACCGGCTGATCACGGTGGACCTGCACACCGCGCAGATCCAGGGGTTCTTCAACCACCCGGTGGACCACCTGTTCGCGTTGGAGCTGCTGGCCGATCACGTGGAGTCCAAGCTGGACACCTCGCAGGTGACGGTGGTGGCTCCGGACGCCGGCCGGGTGCGGGTGGCCGAGCGGTGGACCGACCGGCTGGGCTGCCCGCTGGCGATCATTCACAAGCGCCGCGACCCGGAGGTGGCCAACGAGGTCAAGGTCTTCGAGGTGGTCGGCGAGGTCGAGGGCCGCACGTGTGTGATCGTGGACGACATGATCGACACCGGCGGCACGATCGTGAAGGCGGCCGATGCGCTGTTCGAGCAGGGCGCGGCGAAGGTGGTGGCGACGGCCACGCACGGGGTGCTGTCGGGCCCGGCCGTGGACCGTTTGAAGAACTCCCGGATCTCTGAGGTGATCTTGACCAACACCCTGCCGATCCCGGAGGAGAAGCGCTTTGACAAGCTGACGGTGCTGTCGATCGCGCCGCTGATCGCCCAGGCGATTCACGAGGTGTTCAGCGACGGGTCGGTGACCAGCCTGTTCAGCGGGCAGAGCTGACGGGGCGGCCGTGCCGGACGGCCTTGTGGCGTGGGGGCGTGCGGCGATCGGCTAGACTTGGTGATCCGTGTGTGCCCCGGGTCGTTGTAGTACGGCTCCGGTGTTGGACTCGCACTCCCCGGGGACCGCAGAGGATCTCACGAGGCGCTTGCCGCATTAAGCCTTCGCCTTGATACGCATTGTCCGTAACGGACGTCCCATGGGGACGGCCGTGGATCGCAACATGAGGAGTTTCCGCCGTGTCCGAGGTACGTATCGCCGCCGAGCCGCGCACCGAGTTCGGTAAGGGCGCCGCGCGGCGCACTCGCCGGGCCGGCAAGGTTCCCGCCGTCCTCTATGGCCACGGCACCCCTCCGCAGCACATCACCCTGCCGGGGCACGACCTGATGCTCGCTCTCAAGACGCCCAACGTGCTGCTGCGGCTGGAGGGCCTGCCGGGCGGTGAGGAGCTGGCCCTGCCCAAGGACGTGCAGCGGGACCCGATCAAGGGTTTCTTGGAGCACGTGGACCTGCTGCTGGTCAAGCGCGGTGAGAAGGTCACCGTGGAGGTGCCGGTGGTGGCCACCGGTGACGTGGTGGCGGGGGGACGGCTGGAGCAGCCGGTCATTCAGGTCGCCGTGGAGGCCGAGGCCACCCACATCCCCGAGACGGTGGAGGTGGACGTCTCCGGCCTGCAGGTCGGCGACTCGGTGCTGGCCAAGGACCTGAAGCTGCCGTCGGGTGTGGCGCTGGCCGCCGACGAGGAGACGCTGATCCTGCAGATCGCGGACGCGTCGGTGCCGGCCGGGGCGGTCACCGAGGAGGCCGAGGCCGAGTCCGGCGAGGAGGCGTCCGCCGAGTAACGGCACCGGCTGTCGGTGTGCATCGGCCCCCGTGCGGTCTCATCCGGCACGGGGGCCGCTTCATGGGCGGGTCTTTTTCAGGCATGTGGTTTTGGAGGCCGGGACGGGAGCCTTGGCGGTGCCCGAAGCCCGGGACGTTGCGGGTCGCGGCTTCGTGCCCGGCTGTGGCCTGCGGGGAGGACGTGGTGCAGAGGGCTCGGTGGGGCTGTGGCGCGGGAGGATCCGGGCGGGTGTGATGGAAGCGGATCTGTGGCTGGTGGTCGGGTTGGGCAACCCCGGGCCGGACTATGCCGGCAACCGGCACAACGCCGGGTTCATGGTGGTGGATGTGCTGGCCGGGCGGATGGGGGGCCGGTTCAAGGCGCACAAGGCCCGTGCCGAGGTGCTGGAGGGGCGCCTGGCGGGGCGGCGGGTGGTGCTGGCCAAGCCGCGGTCGTTCATGAACGACTCGGGCGGCCCGGTGGCCCGGTTGCGAGATTTTTTCAAAGTTCCTCTGGAACGGATTGTGATCGTCCACGATGAATTGGACATTCCTTACGGCGCCGTGCGGCTGAAGCAGGGCGGTGGCGCGGGCGGTCACAACGGATTGCGATCGATCAGCAAGTCATTGGGGGCGCCGGATTATCTGCGCGTCCGTTTCGGGGTGGGCAGGCCGCCGGGGCGGATGGACGCGGCGGCCTTCGTGCTGCGGGACTTCTCTGCGGCCGAGCGCCGGGATCTGGAGCTGCACCTGCAGGTGGCGGCCGACGCGGTGGAGATGCTGCTGACTCAGGGGTTGCAGGCGGCCCAGAACGTGTATCATGCTCGCCCCGCCCACTGAGGTGCTTTGTGACATCCTGACATGCTTTGGGAGGGGGATCTAGAAAATCTACCAAGGATGGGGGATGTCACATTGTGGCCACTGGTTCACCTTGCGCACCTTAAGGAAGGCTTAACATGCTGGATGCGGCGGTAAATCCGAACGGCGCGTGAACCAGAAGTGGCGTCTGCGCGTCTCTGAGGTAATAGGTGACGCAGGGGCCGATCCGTCGCCCACTCCTGTGAGGACGCTTCATGGCCGTCGTCGACGAGGTCAAGGTTAGAAGATCACAAGCGGCTGCGCAGGAGCGCAGCAAACGTACCGACTGGATTCCCCGTTACCTCTACTGGGCTCTCGCGCTGGACTTCATCGCCATGCTGGTGGCGGGCATGGTGGCGTTCGCGGTGCGCTTCACCCCCGTTCCGGAGGAATACCACCTTCCCTATCTGGGATTGGGGGTGGCGTTGCCGATGTTGTGGGTGGCGACGCTGTCGATCGGACGGGCCTATGAGGCCCGTTTCATCGGGGTGGGCTGGGAGGAATTCCATCGGGTCGTCAGATCCGGATTCGTGATGACCGCCATCGTGGCGACCACGGCCTATGCCACCAAGACCGAGATCGCCCGCGGTTATGTGGTCATCGCGCTGCCGCTGGGCACGCTGCTGACCTGGGTGCTGCGCTACCGGCTGCGCAAGCGGCTGCACAAGCGGCGCGGCAGGGGCGAGTGCATGCGCCGGGTGGTGGCGCTGGGACATCGGGGGGCGCTGGCCGATCTGATCAAGCTGCTGCGCAAGCAGCGCTACCACGGCATGGACATCGTCGCCGTCTGCCTGCCGCCGGCCCTCAGCCGGGGCGAGGACGCGGTCCGCGAGGTGGAGGGCGTGCCGGTGCTGGGCGACTTCGGCCGGGCCGCCGAGGTGGTCAAGATGCTGGACGCCGACTCGGTGGCGGTACTGGCCTGTCCGGAGATGGACGGGGTGGCGCTGCGCCGGCTGGCCTGGCAGATCGAGCGCGACGATGTGGAGCTGGTGGTGGCGCCGGCCCTGATGGACGTGGTCGGCCCGCGCATCTCCATCCGGCCGGTGGCCGGGCTGCCGCTGTTGCACGTGGAGCATCCGGAACTGAGCGGGGGCTGGCGGCTGGTCAAGAACCTGTTCGACCGGGTGGGGGCGCTGGTGATCTTGCTGGTGCTGTCCCCGCTGCTGGTGGGGCTGGCCCTGGCGATCAGGATATTGGACGGCAGGCCGGTGCTGTTCCGGCAGACCCGGGTGGGCCGTGACGGCCGGCTGTTCACCATCTACAAGTTCCGCACGATGGTCACCGACGCCGAGGCCCGCAAGGCCGAGCTGGTCGAGCTCAATGAGCACGACGGGGTGCTGTTCAAGATCAAGGAGGATCCGCGGGTCACCCGGGTGGGGCGGGTGCTGCGCCGCTACTCCCTCGATGAGCTGCCCCAGTTGCTGAACGTGCTGCGCGGGGAGATGTCCCTGGTCGGCCCGCGCCCACCGCTGCCGGACGAGGTCGCCCGCTATGAGCAGGACGTGCGCCGCCGCCTGGCGGTCAAGCCCGGCATGACCGGGCTGTGGCAGGTCAGCGGCCGTTCCGATCTGTCGTGGGAGGAGTCGGTCCGGCTCGATGTACGGTATGTGGAGAACTGGTCGCTGATCCTGGATCTGCAGATCCTGTGGAAGACCTGGTCGGCCGTGTTCCGCGCCTCGGGAGCCTACTGAGCCGTGACGGCGCTTTGGGGCCGGGATCGGTGAAGCGGGGACCGGAATACTCCGATCTTGGGGAACAATGGACGGCAGCCCACCAAACCGAGTTCGGAAGTAGGCTTCATGGCGTCCATCTCCCGATCCGACGACCACGCGCTGGCGGCCGAGCTGGCCACCGCCGCGGGCGAGGTGCTGCTGGGCATCCGCGCCCGGGTGGGGCACGCCGACGGCAAAGCGCTCAAGAACGCCGGTGACCAGGGCTCGCACGAGTTCCTGATGGCCGCGCTGGCCGAGCGCTGTCCCGGCGATGCGGTGCTGTCGGAGGAGGGCAAGGACGATGCGGCTCGCCTGCGGGCCGAGCGGGTGTGGATCGTCGACCCGCTGGACGGCACCCGGGAGTTCTCCGAGGAGGGGCGCACCGACTGGGCCGTCCACGTCGCGCTGTGGGAGCGCGGCAGGCTCGTCGCCGGCGCGGTGGCGCTGCCCGCCCAGGGCCGTACCCTGCACACCACCGCGGCCGACGGCGGAGTGCGCGCAGTGGTCAGTGGCGCGGCCGGCCGGCAGCCGCTGACGGTGCCGGCCCCTCAGCCCGACCTGCTGCGGATCGCGGTGAGCCGGACCCGTCCGCCGCAGTTCGTGCAGAGCCTGGCCGAACGCTTGGAGACGAAGGTGGAACTGGTGCCGATCGGCTCGGCCGGAGCCAAGATCTCCGCCGTGCTGCTCGGCGACGTCGACGCCTACGTCCACGCCGGCGGCCAGTACGAGTGGGACAACGCCGCCCCGGTCGCGGTGGCCAAGGCCGCCGGGGCGCACGCCACCCGGATCGACGGCTCGGAGCCGACCTACAACCGCCCCGACCCGATGCTGCCGGATATCCTTGTCTGCCACCCTGCGTCGGCGCCGATGCTGCTGGCCGGCATCCGGGATGTGAAGCAGGAGCCGCAAGGCTGATCAAGCCCCACAGAAAGCCCTTTGATAATGCAGCGCAGTGACTATCTGCTGTCTCAGCTCGATGTCCTTGAGGCCGAGTCGATCCACATCATCCGCGAGGTGGCCGCCGAGTTCGAACGGCCGGTCCTGCTCTTTTCCGGGGGCAAGGACAGCATCGTGATGCTGCACCTGGCCAAGAAGGCGTTCTGGCCGGCGCCCATCCCGTTCCCGGTGATGCACGTCGACACCGGTCACAACTTCCCCGAGGTGATCGAGTTCCGCGACCGCAGGGTCGCCGAACTGGGCGTGCGGCTCATCGTGGCCTCGGTGCAGGAGTCGATCGACAAGGGCCGGGTGGTGGAGGAGACCGGCAAGTGGGCCAGCCGCAACCGGCTGCAGACCACCACGCTGCTGGACGCCATCGAAGAGCACCGCTTCGACGCGGCCTTCGGCGGCGCCCGGCGCGATGAGGAGAAGGCCCGCGCCAAGGAGCGGGTGGTCTCCTTCCGCGACGACTTCGGGCAGTGGGACCCCAAGAACCAGCGTCCGGAACTGTGGAACCTGTACAACACCCGCATCCGGCAGGGCGAGCACGTGCGGGTGTTCCCGCTGTCGAACTGGACCGAGCTGGATGTGTGGGATTACATCCGGCGCGAGCAGCTGGAGATCCCGTCCATCTACTTCGCCCACACCCGCCGGGTGTTCGAACGCGACGGGATGCTGCTGGCCGACAGCCCGTACGCCAACCGCCAAGAGGACGAGCCGGTCTTCGAGGCGATGGTGCGCTACCGCACCGTCGGCGACGCCAGCTGCACCGGGGCGATCAAGTCCACGGCCACCACGCTGGACGAGGTGATCGCCGAGATCGCGGCGACCCGCATCACCGAGCGCGGCCAGACCCGCGCCGACGACCGCACCAGCGAGGCGGCGATGGAAGACCGCAAGAAGGAGGGCTACTTCTAGCCATGGCCATGGACATCCTGCGGTTCGCCACCGCCGGCAGCGTCGACGACGGCAAGTCCACGCTGATCGGCCGGCTGCTGTACGACTCCAAGGCGATCTTCGAAGATCAGCTGGAGGCGGTGGAACGCACCAGCGCCGACCGCGGCGAGGAGTACACCAACCTGGCGCTGCTGACCGACGGCCTGCGGGCCGAGCGGGAGCAGGGCATCACCATCGATGTGGCCTACCGGTACTTCGCCACCCCGCGGCGCAAGTTCATCATCGCCGACACCCCCGGCCACATCCAGTACACCCGCAACATGGTCACCGGGGCCTCCACCGCCGACCTGGCGATCATCCTGGTGGACGCCCGCAAGGGCATCCTGGAGCAGTCCCGCCGCCACGCCTTCCTGGCCACGCTGCTGCGGGTGCCGCACCTGGTGGTGGCGGTCAACAAGATGGACCTGGTCGGCTATGAGGAGTCGGTGTTCCAGGCCATCCAGGACGAGTTCACCGCCTTCGCCGCCAAGCTGGACATCGGCGACCTGACCTTCATCCCGATCTCGGCGCTGCACGGCGACAACGTGGTGGAGCGGTCGGTCAACATGCCCTGGTACGAGGGGCCGTCGCTGCTGCACCACCTGGAGCACGTGCACATCGCCTCCGACCGCAACCTGATCGACGTGCGCTTCCCGGTGCAGTACGTGATCCGGCCGCACAAGGCCACCGACCCGGAGCTGCACGACTACCGCGGCTATGCCGGGCAGGTCGCCGGGGGCGTGCTCAAGCCGGGCGATGAGGTGGTGCACCTGCCCTCCGGCCTGACCACCACCATCACCCACATCGACGGGCCCAACGGGCCGGTTCAGGAGGCCTTCCCGCCGATGTCGGTGACGCTGCGGCTGGCCGACGACATCGACATCTCCCGCGGCGACATGATCGCCCGGCCGCACAACCAGCCACGGGTCACCCAGGACCTGGAGGCGATGGTGTGCTGGATGACCGATGTGCGCAAGCTGACCCCGCGGATGAAGCTGCTGATCAAGCACACCACCCGCACCGCCCGCGCCATGGTCAAGGACGTCCACTACCGGCTGGACATCAACACCCTGCACCGCGACGAGCAGGCCGACGGCCTGGCCCTCAACGAGATCGGCCGGGTCAGCCTGCGCGTCACCCAGCCGCTGTTCGTCGACGACTATGCCCGCAACCGGCTCACCGGCGGTTTCATCCTCATCGACGAGGCCACCAACGGCACCGTCGGCGCCGGCATGATCATCAGCTCCGGCTGAGCGTGCGGCGGGGCGGCCGCCGGTGCGCGGGCCGCCGGCAAGATTCCGGAATTGCCCGGACAGTGGCGCTGTGACCAGGGAAGAATGGTCCGGTCCCGGTCATGCGGAGATGAAGGCGGTCGCATGAGTGACACCCATCCGTCCGTGGGGGTCGTCCTGCCCACCCACAACCGGCCCGAGATGCTGCGGCGGGCGCTGGAGTCGGTGCTGGCGCAGGACTACCCGGGCAAGGTCCGCGCGGTGGTCGTCTACGACCGGGCCGAACCCGACCAGAGCCTGGCCGGCGAGCGGGTGCAGGTGATGGCCAACCAGCGCACCCCCGGCCTGGCCGGGGCGCGCAACACCGGAATCCTGGCGCTGGACACCGACCTGGTGGCCTTCTGCGACGACGATGACGTGTGGCTGCCGGGCAAGCTGACCGCCCAGGTCGCGGCGCTGCAGGCCGAGCCGCGGGCGGTGCTGTGCAGCGCGGGCATCGTCATCGATTTCAACGGCCGGCAGCTGCCCCGCCTGGCCGGGCGCGACCGGGTCCACTACGCGGAGCTGGTGCGCGACCGGCTGATGATGGTGCACTCGTCGACCTACCTGGCCCGCCGCACCGAGCTGATCGAGATCGGCATGGTGGACGAGGAGATCCCCGGCAGCCAGGGCGAGGACTGGGACCTGGCGCTGCGCGCCGCCCGCCGCCATCCCATCGTGCACGTGGACCGCCCGTACGTGCGCGTCCTGTGGGGGCTGACCTCCTACTACGCGCACGCCTGGGAGACCAAGGTGGCCGCCCTGCAGTGGTTCCTGCGGCGCTACCCGGAGATCGAGCGGGACGGCGCCGCGGCCGGACGGGTCTACGGGCAGATCGCCTTCGGGCACGCCTGCAACGGCCGCCGCAGGGAGGCGCTGCGCTGGGCCGGCCGGGCGCTGCGCGCCAACTGGAAGGAACGCCGCGTTCCCTTCGCCCTGCTGGTGGCCTCCGGCCTGGTCTCCGGGGAGCGGGTGCTGCTGGCACTGCACACCCGCGGGCGCGGTATCTGATGACTCACCGGGCGGATATCCGATATCGGCGTCTTTTCGCAGGCATTGCCGATACCGTCTGCTCAGGGGTCCATTCGCTAGGGGGTCGTCTCGTGAAAGCACGGCTGCGCCGTATCGTCCTGCCGCTCGTCGCGTCGGTCATGCTGCTGCCGATCTGGGGCACCGGAACGGCGCGGGCCGAGGTCGACTACATCACGGTCGCGGACGCCATCATCGAGCATGGCTACTACGTCGACTCCAAGTCCAAGCTGCTGCGCTCCGACGCGGCGCTGGACGTGCTGCGTTCTACGCTGGAGCGGAGCGAGCCGGCCTATGTGGCGGTCTTCCCCGCCTCCGTGGATCCCAACGCCGCGCTGGAAGGGCTGATGAAGCAGCTCGACCAGAAGGGCACCTACGTGGTGCTGGCCGGGCGGAGACTGCGGGCCAAGTCGAACACCATCGATGAGGCGACGCTCAGGCAGCACTACGTCCAGGCGGTCAAGAGCAACCCCGGCCGTCCCGACCGCGCGCTGATCGCGCTGCTGCGGCTGCTACCCACCGCCAAGGCGGCTCCGCTGAAGACTCCCGAGCCGACCACGCTGGCGGACGCCCAGCGCGCCATGGAGGCCGGTGCCAAGGAAGCCGCTGAGAAGAAGGACGACGGTGGCTTCCCGCTCGGCTACCTGCTGGGCGGGCTGGGCCTGCTGGCCGTCATCGCGGCCGGGTTCGTGCTGTTGCTGCGCCGTAAGGGCAAGTCCAAGCCCGCGGCGGGGGCCGGGGCGCAGAGCCCGGCGGCAGGCGGCGGGCCCGCGGACGCGCCGGGCGCCTGAGCCGCGCCGGGGAGCGGCTGTCAACCCTGCGGCGCCATCAGCAACAGCAGGTGCCGCTCTCCGGCCGCCGCGGTCATCACATCGCTGGGGGCCCGGCCGTCCACGGTGATCAGCGGGCCGGGTCTGCTGCGGTGCAGCCGCTTGCCCCAGCCCAGTTGCCCTTTGCGGCCGGCTCCCCAGCTCAGCGCCGAACCATCGGACAAGATCGCCACCCCGTGGGCCTCCCCGGCGTGCACCTGGGCCACGCCCTGCAGCAGGGGACCGTGGGTGCCGACCACGTTGACCGGAGTGTCCCGCAGCGTCAGCGTGCCGTCGCCCAGCTGCCCGGCGGTGTTGTTGCCCCAGGCCACCAGCGTGGCGTTCTTGGTGAGGGCGAAGTTGTGCTTTTCCGCCGCCGAGATCGCCACGATGCCGCTCAGCTCGCCCTTGCCGCCCACACCCGACACCGGTTTGGGGACGGTGCTGTCGGTGCGGGTGCCGTTGCCGAGCTGCCCCAGCTCGTTGCGGCCCCAGGCGACCACCCTGCCGTCCCTCAGCAGCGCCAGCCCGTGCTGCCCGCCGATGGCGATCTTGCTCACCCCGCTCAGCCACCGCCGCCCGTTCAGGCCGCGCACCCGCACCGGCAGGGATCGCTGCTTGCGGGTACCGTCCCCCACCATTCCGTAGTCGTTGGCGCCCCAGGCCAGCACCGACCCGTCCTTGCGCAGCACCAGCTCGGTACGGCCGTCGGCGGCGATCTGCACCACGTCGGTGAGCGGTTTGCGGCCGTCGGGGCGCAGCACCACGGTGGGCAGCAGCGGGGCCTCCTTGCGGCCGATGCCCCGCTGGCCCGCATCGCCCTTGCCCCAGGTCACGACCCTGCCGTCCTTCAGCAGCGCCATGGAGAAGTCCGAGTCGGCCGCCACCGCCACGGCCCCCCTCAGATGTCCCTTGCCGGAGCCGGGGGCCCGCACCAGCACCGGGTGCCGGCTGTCGCGCCGGGTGCCGTCGCCCAGCTGGCCATGGTCGTTGGCTCCCCAGGCGACCACCCGTCCATCCGACAGCACCGCCAGGGAATGCCGGCCGCCCGCGGCCACCGCCACGACGTTTCGCAGCCGGCCCTTGCCGCCCAGGCCCAGAACCGGCCCCAGCGACAGGTCCATTTCCCGGCTTTCCCGCCCCAGCTGGCCGTTTTCGTTGAGGCCGGAGCTCCACACCTCCCCGGGGCCGTGGGCCCGGTCACCCGGGGGTGGGGCCTCGTCGGGACCGTAGCCCCTTTGGACGGCGCATGCGGTGAGGGAAAACGCCAGCGCCGCCGCCAGCAACGGCCGCAGACGGCGCCGGACGCCGCTTGGGTGAACCTTTTTCAACACGCCGTTTCCGCAGGTAGGGACGGGAGCCTTGCGGTCGGGGAGGATGCCGTGACCGGCGACGTCGTAACCCCCGATATCGCCGCGGCCCCCGTCTTTGGCACCCCGGACCGCGCGCTGAGAAAGGTTCAGGCGTGCCGGACGCAGGCGAACAGGTGCCGTCCGTAGTTGTCCTGGTAGGGGGGACGGGAGTCGGCGTCCGGGCCCAGATCGACGATTTCGTCGAAGGACGTGTGCCGGGAGAGGAATTCCGCGATCGTCTTGGGGTTCCACCCCCTCAGCGACGTCCGGAACCATTCCTCATTCTCCTGACCGGTATCGAAGAACAGCACACGCCCTGTCACGCGATCCAGCAGCCGGAGAAGCTCCTCGGCACTGACAGAGCCGCGACCGAGTACGAAATGATGGAGCAAACTGAAGCAGGACACAACATCCCAGGTACGGTCGGCGGCGCGCAACAGGTCCACGCAGTCGCCGGTGGCGATGGCGCCGTCGGGCAGTCCGTAGACCGCCTTGCCCAGCGGAACCGCCAGGGGATCGCGTTCCATCCCCGAGGCCGCGAAACCCAGCTTGCCCATCTCCTTGACGAACCAGCCGTAGCAGCTGGCCACATCCAGGTAGGTCCCCTGGGTGGGGATGCGGCGTTCGGCCAGGAAAGAGATCATTTTCTCCAGCCGGTCGGTGCACTGGCGCACCGTCGTCCAGCTGTCGCGCAGCTCGGGTGCGTCGATCGGCTGGTACAGCTCACGGGTGCCGTCCAGCCAGCTCATCTTGAGCAGCAGGTCCTGCAGGGGAGTGGTCACGGGCAGCCATTTGGCGACCGCCCACACCGACTTGTGGCCGTTGCGCGCCGCCACGGCCAGCCGGTGGTGGCCGTCGAGGACCTGGTAGTAGCTGGAGTGGCGGATGGGGGCCACCAGGATCGGGTCCAAGGCGCCGCTCTGCTCGGGCCGCCGCCTGGTCGGGGCGGGAATGGTGCCCTTGTAGCGGCCGATGAAGGTGCGGGCCGAGTCGATGATGCCGGCGTCGTCGGCGGCGCCGAAGTAGCGGCCGCCGGCGGCGATGCAGCGCCGGGCCAGCCGGCCGTAGTCGCTGTCGAGGATCTCCTCGTCCGTCAGGTGCTCTTTGCTGTCGGCCAGTTCCAGCAGCCGCACGTGCGGCCCCTCCAGCAGCGGGGTCGACGGCCACAGCAGGTCACCGGTCCGCTCGGCGAACTCACGGGCGGTCCACCCGCTCTGCGCGCCCAGCAGCAGCCGGTCCAGCGGGACGCGGATGCGCCAGGGCCGGCGCAGCACCGCGGTGGAGAGCACGACCCGGGCCTTGGGCGGGATGGGCAGGCTGCGGCCGGCGTCGACCAGCCGGCCGTACAGCGGGCCGCTGGGGGTCAGCCCCGCCTTGCGCAGCACGGTGCGGGAACGGCGGCGTATCTGATCAAGGGCCGGAGACATGGGCTCTCCTCGCAGTCGGGTGGTCGGGGGTCGGGGCGGTCCGGGCGGCCAGGCGCCCGGGGACCAGCGAAGCGAACGCGGTGAGCGCCAGCCGCTCCCGGCCCGCCCACAACAGGGCGAGGTACGCCGGGCAGGCGAGCGCCAGGCCGGCTGCCAGCCCGCCGATGTTCGAACCGAAAAGAAGGCGCGCCAGCAGGGAAATGCCGCCGAAGCACAACGATACCGACGCCGTGGCCCACAGCAGGGCGGAACTGAAGGGAGTCATCGAGAGCATGGCCCGCACCTGCAAGAGCGGCAGCAGGTTGCGGGTCACCAAAGCCGCCGACCAGGCGATCGCCGCTCCGGTGGCGCCGTGATCGGGGATCAGCAGCAGGTTCAGCGCCAGGTTGACCGCCAGCGCCGCGACGTTGTTGGCCAGGCTCAGCCCGCTACGGCCGGCCATCAGCAGCATCACATCGACGGGGCCGCACGCGGTGGCCAGCAGCATGGTCAGCGCCAGCAGCACCGTCGTGGTCTGCCCGGCGCCGGCGTACCCTTCGCCGAACAGCGACAGGTAGACCGGGGCACCGACGGCGACGGTCAGGTGCACCGGCCAGGTCGCCATCACGATCCAGGCGGTGCTGGTGGCGAAGACCCGCTGGGCGCCGGCGCGGTCCTCCAGCGTCAGCTGCCGGCTCACCATGGGCTGCATCACCTGCTGGATCGCCTGGGTGGCCAGCTGGCCGATCACGATGAAGCGGGTCGCCGCGGTGTAGATGGCCGCGTTGCGGGGAGAGCTGAGCGCGGCCAGCAGCATGATGTCGGCCCGCTGCAGCGCCGTCTGGCAGATCTGCGCTCCGGCGCGCGGCGCGGTGTAACGCCAAAAACCGGAGATGAGCTCGGCCCGCTGCACCATTTCCCCCGGGCCGATGCGCGCGTCGGAGCGGCGGGCCAGGGCGCGGTACCACAGCGCGGCCGCCGCCAGCCCCGGCAGGTAGGGCAGCGCCCAGGCCAGGGCCAGCGCCACCGGGTGGTCGGTGAGCAGCCCGGCCAGCGCCGCGCCGCTCACCTGGGCGGTCTGCCGGAAGATCTTTTCGATCAGCACCGTCGGCCGCATGGTGCCGTGTCCCCGGGTGGCCGCCAGCAGCAGGTCGTGGGCGGTGGCCACCGGCAGGAACCCGGCCAGCACGCGCAGCATCGTGGTCACTTCGGCCGTCTGCTGCTCGCCCAGCAGGGCGGCCAGTGCGGGCGCCGCCACGGCCAGCGCCAGCGCCGCCGTCGCGGCCAGCGCGAAGACCGGCAGCAGGGCGATCGGGACGGTCCGGCGGGCCGCGGCGGCCCGTCCCAGCGCCAGATGCCGGGGCAGCCAGCGCACCAGGCCCGCGTCGGTGCCCAGCCCGCAGATCGCCGCCAGGATCACAAACAGCGACACCGCCGCGAAGAACGCACCGGCGGTCTGCTGCGAGTAGGTGTGGGTGACGACGACGACCAGGGCGAACCCCATCACGCCGGCCAGGACCGCGCCCACCAGGTTCAGGGAGCCGCCCCGCGCCAGCCGGGTGAGATCGCCGCCTCCTCCGTCCTTGCCGCCGGTCTTCTCCTCAGATGTCGCCATCGCCGCTGCCGGTCTTGCCGCTGGGTTTCATGGAGAACTCTTCCTGCTGCTCCGACCGGCGGGTCGGGGCCACGCGCCGGTCAGTGGGGTACTCCTCGGCCGCCGACCCGTTGTCCCGGTCGCCGGGCAGGCGGATGTCGTGGCCGTCCTTGACCGGCTTGCGGCCGGTGACCAGCTCCTCCCACACCACGGGCTCGTCCTCGGGGTCGGGGACCGGGGCGGGGATGGGCGCGGTGTCGGTGGACGACTCGCCGGCGCGCCGCTCGGTCGTGCCGGGCCGCCTGTCGGGTTTCCTGCCGGGCTTGGCGATGGGCAGCGGGCTGCTCTCCAGCACCGCCCCGATCACGGTCGCGCCGGCGCGCTGGGCTTCGATGTGCGCCTGGATGAGGTCCTGGCGGGTGGTCACCCCGCGTGAGACGACCAGCAGGACGGCGTCGGCGAGGGTGCACAGGGCCTGGGCGTCGGCGTCGTGCAGGCTGGGGCCGTTGATGACCACATAGTCCGACCGGCGGCGCATCGCCTTGATGGTGCTGCGCATCAGCGGCCCGCTGAAGCGGTGGGTGGCCTGCGCGGCGTCCCGTCCCCGCGGCAGCAGCCGCAGGTTGGAGTCGGCGTGAATGAGCAGCGTCGCCGGGTCGGTCCCGGAGATCAGGGTGTCCGACAGTCCCTTGGCGGGGCTGAGGCCGAACAGCTCCAGCGGGTCGGCCGCCGAGGCGGTCGCGTCGATCATGATCGTGGGCGAGCCGGCGAAGGCCAGCGCCACCGCCAGGTTGGCGGCGGTGAGCGTGACGGTCCCGCCCGGGGTGGCGCTGGCCACCAAGATCACGTACTGCTTGCCGGGCGCCCCGGCGACCACGGCGGCGCGCAGCCGCCGGTACCCCTCCGCCTGAGGGCCGTCCGGCTGGGTGACGAGCACCAGTTCCTCGCCCGAGGAGGGCGCCTCCGGGATCGTGCTGAGCGTGCGCAGCCCCAGCGCCTCGACGCTCTCGGCGTCCCGCAGCCGCTTGTCCAGCCGCGTGCGCACCAGCGCCAGCCCCGTTCCCAGCACCAGCCCGGCCACCAGGCCGGCCGCCCCGTAGATCAGCAGCATCATGTGGCCGGAACTCTTGGGCAGCCCGGCCGGCGTGATGATCTGCCCCGGGTCGATCGGGGTGCTGGCGATGGTGTTGATCTGCTCGTCGATGACGCCGAGCTGGTTGGTGTAGGCGGTGATCCGCTGGTTGAGGAACGCCCGTTCGGTGGCGTTGGCCCCGCTGAGCTGGCGGGTGGCCTGCTGCAGCGCCCGCTCCACCCGCTGGGCCTGCTCGCGCAGCTTGGCCATCTGGCCGTCGGTGACCGCCTTGGCGCGCTGCTCGCGGTGCTGCAGATAGGCGTTGGCGAACGCCTGCGCGCCGTCGCGCGCCCCCCTGGCCGACTGGTCGGTGTAGGAGATGTTGAGCACCTGGGTGTTGGGCGGCACGCTGACCGACACCTTGGCGCGCAGCCGGGCCGGATCGCTGCCGGGCAGCTGGCCGGCGGCCAGCTTGGCGACGGTGTCGGTGGTGACCAGCTGCGCCTCGGTCTCCAGGTTGATCAGATCGTCACCGCGGCCCTCCGGGGAGTAGGGGTTGCCTTCCAGAGGGGTCACCAGCACCGAAGTGGTCGCGGTGTAGGACGTTCCCTGCAGGAAGCCGACCGTGACCGCGAGCGCGGTGGTGATGAACGTCACGATGCCCAGGAGGAGCAGATGCTGGCGCACGGTGCGGATCAGCTGGCCCTCGCCCGGGGCTGGATGGTCAGTGGGCACGTGAATCCCCTCAGTCCGTCCGGTCGCGGCGCCTGTGGCTGCTTTGACCATATCTTGGTCTGCAGCTTGTCTGGTTGCGTTCATGTAAGGCCCGTTAGTGGAGAGATTGCAGCCGCCGGCGGGTGACTGTTGTGTGGTATGGAGGGCCGGTCAGGCTTTCTGCGGGCCGGTGAGCACCAACCCTTGCGCGGGAACGGTGGCCTGTTCGAAGGCCTGCATTCCCTTGACCAGTTCGCGGTCTGAGGCCCGTTCCCGTTCCACCACGATGAAGGTGAGGTCGCTGATGGCGGCCATGCTCAGCGCCTCGGCCGTGTGCGGCGCCACACCGGTGATCACCACGAGCTGAGCCTTTTCCCGGGCCTTGGCCAGGGCGCGTGCGAATCCGCGGTCCCCCTCACCGGAGGGGGTGCGGAAAACGGGAAAGGACGCATGTTCATCGGCGGTGCCCTCGTGTCCGCGCCGCGCCTTCCCTTCGCCGGTGGCGTCCACGTGCACCAGCGCGGTCCGGGCCCCGCCCTCCACGCACAGGGAGGCCAGCCCGCGGGCGACGCGGACGCCCGCCTCGGGGGGCAGACCGGCCACCAGCACCGTGGAGGCCCGCTTGTCGAAGGCGAGATTGCGCAGCCGGCGATAGGTGTTGGAGCGGGCGGCCGAATGCTGACCGAGTTCCGCCAGGACCGGCACCTGCACCTGCGGCGGGATGTCGACGGCGGTGCGGATCAGGCGTGGCCGCCGGTTGCGCACCAGCGCGATCCCCACCCCGACGATCAGTCCCACTCCCGCCCCCGTGGCCGGGCCGAGCTCCCCGTTGACATCGTCGGGAGCGGTCGGCAGGGCGGGGCTGCGCAGCACCTCGCCGGACTGGATGGCGCGGCTCTCCAGCGCATGCAGCTCCTTTTCCACCGAAGAGAGCTGGTTCACCAGGGCCTGGCGCCTGCTGCGCGCGGTGAGGCGGGGCATCGCCGCCTCGTCTCCGGGCAGCGCGGCCAGCCGCTTCTCCAGCACCGCCCGCCTGCGCTGCAGGGCCTCCCGGTTGCGCTGCTGGACGCCTCCCACGATCTGCTCGCGCAGACTCAGATAGGCCTCCGCGACGATCCCGGCGCCCTGCTGGGCGGTCTCCGGCCGGGACGCCGAGACGGCGATGTTGAGCACCCGGGTGTTCGCCGGAGCAGTGATCTTGATGCGCCGGCGCAGCTCGTCATGGCCGACCCGGAAGCCCTGAAAGGAGCTCAGCCGGGTGAGCACCTCGTTGGAGAGCACCAGCTGGGCCTCGGTGTCCATGGTGGAGTTGCGCGGCCTGCGGGAGGAGCCGTCCTGGCCGGTCAGCCGCCGGCTGCCGGTGTGCAGCGGCTCGGCCGGCGCCATCACCGAGACCGTGGAGGTGTAGACGGGGGCGGTGGTCATCGTCCGCAGCAGCCCCAGGGCGGTGCCCAGCAGCACCGCCCCCACGATCACCAGGGCCTGCCGCCGCAGCAGCGAGGTGTAGTACGTCAGCGGGACCACATCGGGTCCCGCCTGCGCGCGGCGGCCGGCCCGGCTCTTCATCGCCGCCAAGGCGGTACGGTCCCCAGCATCTCGGCCAGCTTCTCGTCATAGGGCTCGAAGTGTTTCCTGAGCCGCTCCTGCAGCGCCTTCGGCAGGGCCGAGCCGGGACGGGCGTTGTGCCGTTCGAAGGAGGAGGGCCGCCAGGACGGCAGCCCCAGGTAGTCGATGATCCGGTCGTAGACGGACGCCGGATCGGCGAAGAAGTCCTCGGCGAACAGCACCAGCACCCGTTCCCGCCCGAACAGGGCGAACAACACCTCCAGCTGCTCGCAGTATTGACCGCGGTCCAGGTAAGAGTGGTGCCGGTGGCTGTGGCTCAGGTAAGTCGGGTCGGCCTTGATCCGCTCGACCTCCCCGGCCAGCCGCTGCGGCTCCAGTTCCAGGGCGCGTTCAAAGGACTGCTCGGTTTCAAAACCCCGGGCCAGTTCGTGCTTGTAGGCCGAGTAGGCCCGCTCGACCGGGTCGCGCAGAATCGCGATCAATTTCACACCCGGCAGATCCTGGGCGATCCGATGAGGCGCCAGCGGGTGGTGCATGTAATAGCCGGCGGATTCGAAGGCCAGCGGGCGTGTCCCGGCGGGCGCGCGCCGGTAGGCCGTCGCCCGCAACGGGAAATGCCCGCGGTACCAGTTGAAACCGCGGTGGTAATTGACGTCGAAGTAATGCACGCCCTTGTGGAAGTTGGGCTGGACGATGGCCGGATGGGCGGCCAGCGCGCGAAACAGCGACGTGGTGCCGCCGCGCTGGGTGCCCACCAGCAGGAAGTCGGGGATCATCCGGCCCTTGGCGGTCAGCCGCCCGCCCGTTCTGGAGATGGCGCGGCCGCTTTCCTTGACCCACTGCGGGGCGTCACGTCGCGAGATCACCTCACGCTCCCGTCATGTGCTCCGCCGGCCCGCTCGGCCAGCAGATCCAGCAACCGGTCGGCCGTCGGCCGCAGCGGGTCCCCGATCGGTTCCTGCGCGGCCAGCTGGTACCGACGGCACAGCTCCAGCAGGTACAGCTCCAAGGTGGCCAGGGCGGTCCGCCCGGTCAGCCCCAGCGGGGCCAGGCAGGCCACGGCGCCGGCCGGCCAGGTGCCATAGGGGTCGGCGCCCTTGGCCCGCGACGCCTCCTGCAGCCGGTAGTGCAGCAGGTCGAAACCGTTGGGCACGTCACGGGAGAACCGCTCCCAGTCCCACAGCTGCACCCGTCCCCGATGCCAGGCCATGTTCCACGGCGTCCAGTCGCCGTGCCAGGCGCCGAAGTCCAGCTCCACATCGCCGTAGGCGCTCTCGACGCGCTTGATCACCTCGGCCAGCCGCTCGGCCCGGCGCCCGTCCGCCACCTGGGCGGGCACTTCGGTCATCGCGGCCCAGAACGTGCTGTCGGCCAGCGCGGCGCGGCGGACCTCCACCGCGCCGAACACCGTGCGCATGGCCGCCAGCGGGACCGTGCGCCGCGGCCGCCAGTCGAGGGCGGAAGTGTGCAGCGCCGACAGCACCAGCAGCCCCCGGCCCTGCCAGTCGCCCAGGTGCAGCACCTCGGGGACGGTGACGCCGGGAAGGCTACGGGTGCTCAGGTAGCGCAGCGCGGCGGCCTCCTGCGCGATGAGCGCGCGGGCGGTGGAGGTGTCGCCGACCTTGACGAAGGCCAGCGCACGGCCTTGCGGGGTCAGGACGTGCAGGATGGGCTTGCGGTTGGCGCGGGCGGTGCCCAGGCCGACGCTGACCAGCACCCGCCGGCCGAGCAGCTCGCTCAGCCGGTCCTCCACCGACTCCCCGCCCCCGTCGATGCGCAGCCGGTCGCGCAGCGCCCGCTGCGGCCCCCCGCTGCGCAGCGCCAGCGCGCTCACGCTGCGCGAGATCCGCTGCCGGAGGCCCAGATCGTGGCTGTAGCGCCGCAGCGCCGCCGCCGAGGCGGCCGCGCTCTCCACCGGCAGCAGCAGCCGCGGCCGCGCGGCGTTGGGCAAAAAGGCCAGTTCCCGGCGGCCGGCCGCAACCGGGTCGGCGCTCGTCGTCACCCGCACCGACGCGCCGGGCCACAGCTCGGCCACGGCGTCCACCCAGGCCTGATCGACGCTCACCGGACCCTCTCCAGCACCGGCAGGACGGGGTTGTCCCGTTTGGCGCGCCACATGAGCGCCACCGCCACCATCACCGTGTACAGCGGTACCTCCACCAGGTCGTAGGTGAATAGGAAAAGACCGCACGACAGCAGCACGCAACAGCCGGCCAGGGAATAGGCCGACCGGTCCCGCCAGTGCCGGACGAACCGGAGCGTGAAGAACGCCAGGAACGCCACGGTGCCGACCAGGCCGTGCGCGAAGATCAGCAACCACAGGTGGCCCTGGGTGCCCAGCGGAGGAGGGGCGCACGCTTTGCACCCGGGGCGTTCCCCGCCGGCCACGGAGTCCAGGTCGCCCTCCACGTCCCTGGTGGAGCCGAAGCCCAGCAGCGGCGATCCGGTCCACGCGCTTTTGACCGTCTCGACGGCCAGCAGCGTCCGCCGGGTGTTGCTGTGCGGGTTGTCCAGCCGGGACTGCACCATGCCGGGCAGCGGCGAGGCCGCGATGATCAGCGCGCCGGCGCACAACCCGGCGATGGTCCAGCCCAGCACCCGGGCGCCGCCGATGGCGACCAGCCTGATGAGGCCGAACACCCCGATCAGGATCAGCGCCCCCCACAGGCCCCGGTTGAGCGAGTAGACGACCGGCCACAGCGAGGCGATCAAAATCACACAGCCGGCGATCCGCCGCCTGCCGCGGGCGCGCACGATCCAGGTGAGGACGAAGAACGGCAGGAAGAAGGCGTAGGCGGCGCCCCAGGTGTTGGAGTAGGCGAAGGGCGCCATGGGGCGGGACTGCTCAAAGCCCAGGATCGTCGACACGTCGGCGACCTTGGGATGGATGGCGTCCCGCAGGAAGGCGTTGGAGGCCAGGCCGTGCGGCAGCAGCATCTCCATCAGGGAGGTGAGCTGCAGGGTTGGCCAGAACGTGCCGACCAGCCCGCCGACCGTGGTCACGATGAACATGAAGCCCAGCAGGCGGCCGACCCTGCCGGTGGGCAGCTCTTCTTCGCTGCTGTTGCAGATGTAGAGCAGCACCACCGTGAACGACAGGTACCAGACCATCCGCCAGCCGAAGACCAGCAGCCGGGTGATGCCGCCTTCGGGAGAGGCGCCGGGGGCGTGCACCCACAGCACGGTGACGCCCAGCAGAACCCAGACGATGAAGAACAGCCACAGGCCGAATCCCGCGGGGGCCACAAGGGTGTTTCTGCGGCGCCACAGAAACATGGCCATGGGCACGGTCATCGCCATGAAGACGATGTGACCCAAACCCAGCAGCCACCACAGCGGATACCCCAGGAAGATCACACTCAGTGGCCATCCGGTGGGCAACCGCCACGGCAGGAGTGGCCGCGACGGCGTCAACGTGGATGTCACGTTCGCTCCAGATGTGCCCTGGCAGGGGGTGAGATAAGAACGTTAGCGGTTCCCTGGTCTGCCGCGTGTGTCCAGCGATACCTTATGCGCCACGTAGGTGTGGGTGTACTCGGCTATATGAGTGGATCGGCCATCGGGGGCGCAGGCCGAGAACACATGGGGCGCCGGGCTGGATGTGCCCGGTAGGAACGACATGAGGAGCGCTATGCGCTTGCGAAAAGCTGTGTCGGTCATGGCCGGGCTGGCCATGGCCACGGGTGCGCTGGTGGGCGTGCCCACTGTGGCGCAGGCCAGTCCGGCCACCGGAGAACCGCACAACCGGATCGTCTCCGACGACCCGGTGGACTACACCCCGCAGATCCAGGACGGGTCGGTCAAGTCCATCGTCAAGATCGGCGACCGGATCTTCATCGGGGGTGACTTCACCCAGGTCAAGGAGCCGGGCGGCGGCAAGCCGATGCTGACCCGCAACCGGCTGTTCTCCATGAACGCCACCACCGGCGAGATCGACGCCGGCTTCAACCCCAACGTCGGCAACGGCGAGGTCAGCGTGCTGCTGCCCGCCTCCGACGGCCAGTCGCTGTACGTCGGCGGCACCTTCACCAGCGTGGGCGGGGCCTCCACCTCCCGGCTGGTGCGGATCAACGCCACCACCGGCCAGGTGATCAGCAGCTTCTCCGTGCAGACCAACGGCCGGGTGCGCGACCTTCGCCTGGCGAACGGGCGGCTGTACGTCGCCGGTGACTTCACCCACGTCAACGGGGTTTCCCGTCCGGCCCTGGCGGCGGTCAACCCCAACACCGGCGCGCTGCTGAACTTCCTGGACCTCAACATCTCCGGCACGCACCGGGGCCTGGGCGTGACCCTCGTCTACAAGATGGACATCACGCCCGACGGCTCCAAGCTGGTGATCATCGGTAACTTCAACTCGGTGGCCGGGCAGACCCGCAACCAGGTGGCCATGATCGACCTGAGCGGCGAGCAGGCCACGCTGGCCCCCTGGAGCACCACGCGTTACGCGGAACTGTGCTCCTCGTCGTTCCACACCTACATGCGGGACGTGGACTTCTCGCCCGACGGCTCCTTCTTCGTGATCACCACCACCGGGGCCTACTCCGGCGGCCCGCCGAAGCTGTGCGACACCCACGCCCGCTGGGAGACCGCCGGCGGCGCCGACCAGCAGCCCACCTGGGTGAACTGGACCGGCGGCGACACCAGCTACGCGGTGGAGGTCACCGACGCCGCCGTCTACGTCGGCGGGCACTTCCGCTGGGCCAACAACCCCTTCGGCTCCGACAAGGCCGGCCAGGGCGCCGTCTCCCGGGAGGGCATCGCCGCCCTCGACCCGGCCAACGGGCTGCCCTTCTCCTGGAACCCCGGCCGCACCCGCGGCGTCGGCGTCTTCGACCTGCTGGCCACCTCCGAGGGCCTGTGGATGGGCAGCGACACCGACGAGGCCGGCGGCGAGTGGCACCCCAAGCTGGCGATGTTCCCGCTGGCCGGCGGGACCAAGGTCAAGCCCAACCACACCGGTGAGCTGCCGGGCAACGTCTACTACGCCGGCGGCCTCGGGCTCGCCGCGCAGAACTTCCTGCGGCACCGCTCCTTCGACGGCTCCACCGCCGGAAGCACCGTCAACCACTCCACGGGTGGCTTCGACTGGCGCACCATGCGCGGCGCCTTCATGATCAACGGCGAGCTGTTCTACGGCCACTCCAACGGCAAGTTCTACCGGCGCTCCTTCGACGGGGAGACGCTGGGCACGACGGTGACCGAGATCAACACCGCCGACCAGCTGACCAACATGTCGACCTGGCACAACCAGGTGCCCAACATCACCGGCATGTTCTTCGCCAACGGCCGGATCTACTACACCCGCGGCCAGTCGGCGCTGTACTACCGCTACTTCACCCCGGAGAGCAACGTGGTCGGCGCCCAGGAGCTGACCGCCGTGGGCAACATGTCCGGGGTGAACTGGAGCTCGGTCGGCGGGATGTTCGTCCACGGCGACAAGCTGTACTTCGTCAACAACAGCTCCAGCGGCCGGCTCTACCGGATGAACTTCGTCAACGGCGTGCCCTCCGGGACGCCCCAGCTGGTCGACAGCAACGACTGGCGGGGCCGCGCGGTGTTCCTGTACAGCGGCGTGCCCAACGAGCTGCCCGAGGCTTCTTTCACCAGCCAGTGCGATCAGCTGGAGTGCAGCTTCGACGCCTCGGCCTCTGAGGACCCGGACGGCACCATCGCCTCCTACTCGTGGGACTTCGGTGACGGCAAGACCGGCACCGGCAAGACCGTCGAGCACACCTACGACGAGCCCGGCACCTACACGGTCAAGCTGACCGTGACCGACAACCGCGGCGGCCAGGGCACCGTCACCGAGCAGGTGTCGGTGACGCAGAACGCCACCGCGATCGGCTACCGGGGCGGCGCCGGCTTCAACGCCAACACCCGCGAGGCGACGGTGACCGTGCCCAGCAGCGTCCAGCCGGGCGACGGCATGGTGCTCATCATGACCGCCAACAGCACCAGCGTCACGATCACGCCGCCGGCCGGGTGGACCCAGATCGGCACCCAGACGGCCGGCAGCGCGGTCTCCACGGTCTGGAAGCGGGTCGCCACCGCCGGCGACGCCGGCTCCACGGTGAGCGTCGGGGTCAGCGACTACGCCAAGGTCGACCTGCGGCTGCTGGCCTACGAGGGCACCGACACCGGCAACCCGGTCGCGGCCATCAGCGGACGGGTCGACGCCAGCACCGTCACCGAGCACGCCACGCCCACCGTCACGGTGAGCTCGGCCGGTGCGTGGGCGATCTCCTACTGGGCGGACAAGTCCTCCAGCACCACCGAGTGGACGGCGCCCAGCGGTCCGACCATCCGCGGCACCGGCGTCGGCTCCGGCGGCGGGCGGATCATGACCCTGGTCGGCGACACCGACGGCCCGGTTCCGACCGGCTCCTACGGCGGCCTGGTCGCCACGACCGACGCGGCCAGCCGGGGCCTGATGTGGACCATCATCCTGGCCCGTCAGAGCTGATCTAGGGGCCTGAGCCCGGAGAAGGGACGGCCGCCCGGGATTCCCGGGCGGCCGTCTTGTTGTGCCCCGGCGTGCGGACCAGGGAGTGCGAAGGGCTCCGGCCCGCAGGAGCGCCGGCCGCTACGGCCGGGGTCTGCTTGGGGGCGTTCTCCTGGCCCGGCAGGGCCGGGGCACCCATCAGGGCCGCCACGGCCGGCTTCAGGCTCGCGTTCTCCTGGCCCGGCAGGGCCGGCATAGGGCTTGAACCCGGTGAAGGGACGGGACCGGGCGGGGGCTTCGCCGCGTGCCGTGCACGGCGGGTTCGGCGCGCATGGCGGTCGCCATGATTCGCCGGGCCGTCCAGGGCATGGCGCGGGGGCGCCGGTTCGGCTCATGAGGGGCGGCGGGAAAGAGCCGCCGTGACACGGGTCGGCCCGCCCGGAAGCCCTCCGGGCGGGCCGACCCGTTCAGCTGCTGGGCGGAGAGCCGGCAGGCTCAGTCGCGGCAGAAGTCCTGCCAGGCCTTGCGGCTCGGCGCATCCAGCAGCCGGAAGTCACCCGAGGGCCAGTCCAGGTCGAAGTAGGCGACCCACAGGGCACCGGCCTTGCCGAGGTGGGCGACCATCTCCCGCAGCCACTTGGCGCGCTTTTCGCCGGTGTCCCCGCCGACCAGGTAGCTGCCCGTCTCGGCGATGCCGAAGGGCAGTTTCTCCTGCTCGCTGACCTCGATGACCTTCTGGTACATCTGCTTGGGCGGCTCGTAGAGGCCCTTCTTGTCCAGCAGGTTGTACACGTCCCAGCCGAGCACCTGGATCACGTCACGGCCCGGGTAGTAGTCGCGCCAGTTGCGCCCGGACCGGGCGTCCAGGGTCCAGCTCATCAGGACCAGCGTGGCCCTCAGGCGGGGATTGCCGGCCTGGTCGGCCAGGGAGCGCAGCCGCTTCCAGGCCGCCCGGTAGTCCGGGGCGGTGAACTCGCCGCTGCGGATGTTGTCCTCGGGCTCGTGGTAGTAGACCCAGTAGATGTCCTGGTCCTTGGGGGCGGTGGCGAACCACTCGCGCATGTAGCCGTCGTGCTTGCCCGACAGCACGTCCCGGGGGTTCATCTTGAACGACACCACGATGGGCCGCTTGCCGACGTCCATCTTGCCCGGCCACTTGGAGGGCAGGCCCGCGTAGAAGATGCGGACCATCTGGAGCCCGCCGTAGTACTTGTCGACCCGCGCCAGGGCCTGCTGGAAGGTCTCTCCGGGCAGGGTGTTGAACGAGGCGCCGCACAGCGGGGCGCCGGCGGGCTTGACCGGCGGCTGGGACGGCTGCGCGGGCGGACGCGGCTGAGCGCTGGTGTCGGGCGACGGCTGGGAGGTCGCGCTCGCGGTCGGGGTCGGCTTCGGCGTGGCCGTCGCGGTCGGCGTCGGCGACGGGGCCGCCGGGACGGTGGGGGAGGGCCGCCCGCCGTTCTCCTTGGCGGGGGTCAGGATCAGCCGCGGCCCCCGCGCGCCGGCCTCCCGGGAGTAGAGCGAGGCCGCCGACCAGTAGTTGGGGTTGGTCAGGGCGAAGGCGTAGGTGCCCGGACCGTTGACCCACGAGCTGACGTCGAAGGACAGCTCCCGGGTGCCTTGGGCGGTGATCTCGGCGGTGGCCAGCACCTCACCGGCTTTGGGGCGGTTGGCCCACGTGGTGTCCTTTTCGGACCAGCCGGTGGTGGGCAGCGAGCGCAGCTCCACGGTGGCGGGCTGGTGGTCGAGGCGGTTGAAGGTGAACCGCAGCCGGGCGCTGCGCAGGTTCTTCACCCCGGGCGGAACGACGAAGGACACATAAGCCTCGGTGTGCCAGTCGCTCCAATGGGAGGCCGTCAGTTTTTCGGCGGACCCTTTGTTGAGCCAATCCATCTGCCGCACCACATAGGTGTCGGCCACGGGGGGCACGGCCAGCGGATCCCCGTCCGTGGCGGTCATCGTGGCCGGGGCGCGGCGCGGGAGGGGCGCCACGTCGGCGGCGAGGACGCCTGCGGCCACTGTCGCTCCGGCCGCGCCCAACGCCACGAGGGCGCGTGTCCTGACGCGCCTTCGCTGCCTGCGCCGCCGTCGAGGAGGCAACGGTTGCGAACGCCGCGCGTCGGGCCGGTGATGGCGGGAAGGGAACCGATCTGGTGGCCGATGAGCTGACACGGACCGTTCCTTTCTGACGGATGCGGCGCGCGGGGCCGCTGTGTAAATTGCCGCTCAGAGTAGCGGGTGCGCCCGCACATCGCAGCACAGTGCCGTTTTCGGTATGGCCTTCGACCGGTTGCGGTGACCGGAGCATACCGCCGTGGCCGCCCCGTCAATCATTGTCGTCACTTTCTGTAAGTAAACTGTCACTGGCGCGGTGGGCGGTTCCCCTATTGATCTTTTCGGTGTGCTTCTGCCGGTGCATTGCCGTCATGGCCGACTGCGGTCGCAGGAGGCCCTCCCGCAGTGGGCGGCGGCGCGGGAGCATGGGCCGCGGAGCGAAAAACGCCGCCGGAGCGTGATCGGTGCGACGCGGGGAGTCGCACAAAATGGCTTGCGAGTTACCGCAAGTAACGTTCGTGATAACTGAACGCCGTGTGGATAAGCGGCACATAGGCTCGCGGGACGACGCTGGGGAACCGAAACGGGGGAGCGATGTCCAAAGGGCCGATTGCGGTGATCGTGCTTTCGCACCGCGACAGTGAGCAGGTGACACGCCTGATCCGCCGGATCACCGAGGGAACCAATAGCTTCGCCGTCATCCATCACGACCCCTCCGGGGAGCCGCTGTCGATTCCGCCCTCGTCGCAGGTGGCGGTGATCCCCGATCCGATCCCCTGCAAGTGGGGCAGGCTGTCGCTGGTGCAGGCGCAGTGGAAGACGCTGCAGTGGGTCGCCCGGAACGTTCCGGAGTTCTCCTGGGCGCTGCTGGTGTCCGGGCAGGATTATCCGATCCGGAAGATGAGCGCCATCGAGCAGGAACTCGCCGGCTCGCCCTACGACGCCTACCTTCGATATTTCCGGGTGGGCCCCGACCCGGCCGAGGACGTCATCCCCTGGCAGGCGCTGACTCGCCGTCGCTACCTCTACAAGCGGCGCGTACCGTTTTCCCGCCGTTCGGTGACGCTGCCGTTCAAACGCCGTCACCCGTATCGGAACGGCGTTGAGCTGTATGTGGGGGACATGTGGTTCAACCTGTCGGCGCCCACCGTCGCCGCAGTGCTGGATGCACGGCAGATGTCCGAGCGGATGTTGTCCTACCTGCGCTTTGCGCCGATCCCGGACGAGACGTTCATCGCCTCGATGACGCTCAACGTCCACCCGGCCCCGAACGTGGCGCATGACAGCAAGCGCTACATCAAGTGGGGAAGGCGGCAGCTGCACCCGCAGATCATCACCGCCGAGCACCTGCCCGATCTGCGCGCCAGCGACGCCTTCTTCGCCCGCAAGATCGACCGCTTGGCGCATCCGGAGATCCCGGACCTGCTCGACCGGCTCGCCGAGGAGAGAACGGCCTCATCCGGGTGAGCCCTTCCCGGCGTGCATCTTGAGGGCCGGGGGCGGAAACCTCAGGGCGTTGCGACGCTGCAGGGCCGGGACGGCGTGCTGAAAAGTGCCGGTGAGCAGAGCGCCCTCGGCCGGAGGAGGCGTGCCGGAAGGGTTCAGTACTGCTTGCCGTGACGGATCCGGTGGGCGAACACCCGCAGCACATAAGAGCCCAGCTCGATGGTGTAGCGGTACCACAGCCGCTTCGGGTCCCGGCTGAGGCGGTAGAGCCAGCCCAGGCGCAGCCGCAGCACCCATGCCGGGTACCAGTCCCGGCGCTCGCTCAAATGCTCCAGGTAGGCGCCGCAGGTGACGATCACCGGGACGTCGAGCCGGTCCCGGTTCTCGGTCACGAAGATCTGCTGCAGCGGGGTGCCCAGGCCCACGTGCAGGATGTCCGGGCGGGCGGCGTTGATCTCCTTGACGAGCCGGTCGGCATCGGCGGGCGGGATGCGGCCCGACTCATCGGCCCAGTGCCCGTGCTGGACGCCGACGATGGGCAGCCCCGGGTACCACTGGCGCAGGTTGGCCGCGGCGGTCTCGGCGACGCCGGGCGCGCTGCCGAGCAGGTAGGTGCGCCAGTTGTGCCGGGCGGCCAGGCCGAAGAACTCGTCGGTGAGGTCGTCGTTGGCCATCCGGCAGGGCACCGGGCGGCCGAAGATCCGCGTCGCCATCACCACGCCCCACCCGTCGGCCAGGACGAGGTCGAAGGAGTTGATCATCTGGCGCAGCCGCGCGTCCTTGCGGGCCGCCATCACATAGTTCGGGTTGGCGAAGGTCACGGTCAGCCGGCGCCGCGTGGCGATGGCCTTGGCCATGAGCTCGCTGAAGCGCTCGGCGTCGAGCCGGCTCACCTCGACACCCAGGACGTCCACGGTGTCGTGTGCCCAGTCCATTCCCATGCTCCCAGCTCGGTCCTCCTGCCCAGGGCGCAGGCTGGGAGAGTCTACGGGAAACGCGGGCAGAGCGCCGGAAAGCGCCGCCAAGGGGTCTGGGGCGGGCGCGGGGCGGCTCAGGAGTCCCGGTCGGCCACGGCGCCGGCCCGCTGCGGCTCGTCCCGCGCCGGCCGCAGCAGCGGCAGGCCGTGGCGGTGGCGGACGAAGAGCCACACCGCGACGGCGGCGGCGATGGCGCCCAGCAGGCTCCAGGCCATGGCGGTGGGGCCGAGACCGAACATCTTCAGCGCGGAGGCCAGCAGGACCAGCGCCAGCAGCCGGCGGATCAGGCCGCCGGGGGCGCGCGAGGAGATCCGCGAGCCCAGGTAGACGCCCGGGATGGAGCCGGCCAGCAGCGCCAAGGTGACCTCCAGGTGGAAGTCGCCGAACAGCAGATGCCCCAGCGCCGCGGAGAAGACCAGCGGCACCGCCTGCAGCAGGTCGGTGCCCACCAGCTGGTTGGCCTTCAGCGTCGGGTACAGCGCCAGCAGCCCCACGATGATCAGTGAGCCGGAGCCCACCGAGGTGATGCCGACCACCAGCCCGCCGATCGCGCCGACCAGCGCGGTGGGGATGGGCCGCACTTTGATCGCGGGGGGTTCCACGGCGGCCGGCTCGCCCGGCTCGGCGGTGCGCCGCCGCGCCTTGGGGTGGCGGGCCGCCCGGTCCACCATCGCCTGGTAGATCCGCACCGCCAGCCCGGCGGCGGCGATCAGCAGCGCGACCCCCATGGCGTTGCGGATGACGTCCTGGACCTCTTCGCCGTCGCCCAGGGCGCGGGCGACCAGCACCCCGCAGAAGGCGGCCGGCACCGAGCCGACGCACAGCCAGCCCACCAGGCGCATGTCGATGGTGCCCCGGCGGTAGTGCACGGCGCTGCCGACCGGCTTCATCACCGCGGCGGCCACCAGGTCGCTGGAGACCGCCGTCAGCGGGGAGACCCCGAAGAAGGTCACCAGCATCGGCGTCATCAGCGCGCCGCCGCCCATGCCGGTGAGCCCGATGACGATGGCCACCAGGAACGAGCCGAGCGCCATGGCGTAGTCGAAGTGCATCGGCATGACCTACTTATTTAGTGGACAATTCCGGCAAACCGCCCACCAGAATACGCAGGTCTCAGGAATTCACTCCGGTCGCACCCAGCCCCCGGCCACCAGCAGGTCCAGCACCCGCTGCACCGCCTCCTCAGGGGTCATCTGGGAGGTGTCCAGCACCAGGTCGGCGTCGTCGGGCTCCTCATAAGGATCGGAGATGCCGGTGAACTCCTGGATCAGCCCCGCCCGCGCCTTGGCGTACAGGCCCTTGCGGTCGCGCCGCTCGCACTCCTCCAGCGGAGTGGCCACATACACCAGCACGAAATCCCCGACCGCCGACACCATCTTGCGCACCTCGGCGCGGGTGGCCGCGTACGGGGCGATGGGCGCGCAGATCGCCACCCCGCCGTGCCGGGTGATCTCGGCGGCCACATAGCCGATCCGCCGGATGTTGAGGTCCCGGTCGGCCTTGGAGAACGTCAGCCCGGCCGACAGCAGCCGCCGCACCACGTCCCCATCCAGCAGCGTCACGGTGCGTCCGCCGCGCTCGATCAGCGCGTCGGCCAGCCCGCGCGCCACCGTCGACTTGCCCGAGCCCGACAATCCGGTGAAGAACACCGTCAGCCCGCGGCGCAGCTTCGGCGGGCGCGCCGCGGCCAGCTCGGCGGCCACCGCCGGCGGGGTGAACCACTCGGGGATCGGCTCGCCCTTGTCCAGCAGCTCGTTGAGCTCCTCTTGGGTCAGCTCGGCCCGCACGTGCTCGGGGTCGATGCGGGCCAGGGGACGCCACACCTCCACGTCGGCGTCATAGGCCCACGGCTCGGGCACCACCGCCGGGATCGCACCGCCCTCGACCTCCCGGTCGCTCATCAGGTGGGTCGCCCCATAGGCCGCCGCCACGTGCGAGCGCAGCAGCAGGTCGCGGTCGGAGCCGGACGGGGCCTCCGGGCGCGGCGGCAGCGGCACCGGCACCACCTGCGTGCCCTCGGGCAGCTCCCGGCGCACCGCCAGCAGCGCCCGCACCAGCGACTCGTCGTGGTCGCCGCCCAGCAGCGGCAGCACCAGCACCGTGGCGCCGAGCTGCTCGGTGAGCTGGCGGAGCTGGCCGAGCTGCTTGCGGTGCAGCGGCTCGCGGGTGGTCACCGCCAGCACCGGGCCGCCCGTCAGCTCGGCGGCGACCTGCTCGGGACGGCGCCGCAGCCGGTGGAACGGTCCGTGCGCCGGGGCCCGCAGCGGCTCCAGCGGACCGGCCAGCCGCCACCCCGAGGAGGTGGGGTCCTGCCAGGCCTCGGTGACCTGCAGCACCGCCAGCGGCACGCCCTCGGGGTCCTGCAGCACCAGCCGCTCGCAGTCGGTCATCTCCTTGGGGACCGCCAACGTGACCGGCACCGGCCAGGGCGTGCCGTCCGCCAGTCGCCCACCGGCGATCACCATCGCGGCATCGAACGAACCCAAAAAGCCCGCCAGCGGACGGTAGGCCCCGGCCAGCAGCAGCTCCAGATCGGCCAGCTCGACCGGGTCGGGCGTCCAGGCCGGCAGGTCGCGCAGCATCTCAGGAAGGCCGGCTTCGGCGGTCACCGCTTCTCTCCGTTCCCGGCCCAGGCGACATCCCGGGCCGGCCAGGTCAGTTGGGGTACGCGCCAAAAAATACTGCCGAGCGGGCGGCCGGTGCACATCGAGTCCGGTTCCCGGTGACAAGGACCGGCCTCCTGCGGCGGCCGCGCGGGAACCGGTGCGGACCGAGGCGGCCGCGGCGGTCAGATGACCCGGGCGAACCGGTTCTCCGGTTTGCGGATGACCAGCGTCACCTCGCTGTGGGTGCCCGGCAGCCGGCCCCGGCTGCAGGCCGCCACCAGCCGGCACATCGTCGCGGTGCCGCGCCCGGCCCCGGCCAGCAGCCGGTCGGACAGGTACTCCTCGGCGATGGCCAGCCCCCGCATCATGCAGTACCAGTGCATGCCCGCGCGGGAGGTCACCGGCTCGTAGACGGCCGGCGGCGGCTCGTCGCCGCCGCGGCGGCGGCGCCGCAGCGGGCCGCGGGACGGCAGCAGCCGGTCCACGAAGCCGAAGGCGGTGCCCCGGTCGCGCAGCGTGACCAGCAGCAGCCCGCCCGGCTTGAGCGCGGCCACGATCCGGTCCAGCACCAGCTCGGCGTGCGGCAGCCGCTCGATGAGGAACGGGGCGTGGACGATGTCGAAGGCCCGCGGCGGCAGCGGCACCGTGCGCAGGTCGCCCAGGTGGAAGGCGTCCAGGTCGGTGCGGGCCTCGGTGTGCGCGCGCAGCGCGGGGACGTCCAGGTCCACCCCGGTCACATGGCGCTCCACGTCGCCGAGGTCCAGACCGCCTCCCCAGCCGCAGCCGGCCTCCAGGATGCGCAGGGGCCGGCCCCGCTGCGCGTGGGCGTACTGGCGGGCGCGTGCGGAGAACAGATCGCCGTCGCTGACCGGCGGCGTACACAGGTCGGTCACGCTCCGCAGAGTAGCCATCCGACTCCGCAGCGTCCGTTATTTGCGGTACCTTGACGTGTTCCTGACATGACCGCCGGCGGGACGAGGGGCGTGCTCGCCGCACCGGCGGCCGCCCGGGCGGTGCGTAGACTGGAGGCGGCCCGGAAGGTCGCACGCGGGGACCCCGGGTTCTTCGGGCCGCCCCCGGGCGGGGCTGTCGCGGCCTGGCCTGCCGACCCTGGGTGATCATGACTCTTACTGGACTTTTGGACGTCGCCGCCGGCGATCGGGCCCTGGCGCAGGCGCTGCGGCGGGCGCGCGCCGACCACGACCTGGTGGCCCCGGCGGCGCTGTGGCCGATCGTGGCCGCCTCGCTGGCCCGGGCGAGCGAGACGGGCGTGGTGCTGGCGGTGACCGCCACCGGCCGCGAGGCCGAGGACCTGACCGCGGCGCTGGGCTGCTTTCTGGACCCCCACCGGGTGGCGCACTTTCCGGCCTGGGAGACGCTGCCGCACGAGCGGCTGTCGCCGCGCTCGGACACCGTCGGCCGGCGCCTGGCGGTGCTGCGCCGCCTGGCCCACCCCGACCCCGACGACGTGGCCGCCGGGCCGCTGGATGTGGTGGTCACCCCGGTGCGGGCGGTGCTGCAGCCGATCGTCTCCGGGCTGGGCGACCTGGAGCCGGTGCGGCTGCGCACCGGCGACGAGGCCGACCTGGAGGAGGTCGTGCGGCGCCTGGCGGACGCCGGCTACCAGCGGGTCGACCTGGTCGAAAAACGCGGCGAGCTGGCCGTGCGCGGCGGCATCCTGGACGTCTTCCCGCCCACCGAGGAACACCCGCTGCGGGTGGAGTTCTGGGGCGATGCCGTCGAGGAGATCCGCTACTTCAAGGCCGCCGACCAGCGCTCCCTGGAGGTCGCCCAAGACGGGCTGTGGGCGCCGCCGTGCCGGGAGCTGCCGCTGAACGCCGCCGTCCGGCAGCGGGCCCGCGAGCTGGCCGAACGGCACCCGGCGCTGGAGGAGGTCCTGCTGCGGATCGCCGACGGCGAGGCGGTCGAGGGCATGGAGGCCTTCTCCCCGGTGCTGGCCGACCGGATGCAGCTGCTGGTGGAGCTGCTGCCCGAAGGGTCGTCCCTGCTGGTGTGCGAGCCGGAGCGCATCCGCACCCGGGCGCACGAGCTGGTGCGCACCAGCCAGGAGTTCCTGGAGGCCAGCTGGGTCAACGCCGCCGCCGGCGGCCAGGCCCCCATCGACCTGGGCGCCGCCGCCTTCCGCGACCTGGCGGAGGTGCGCGAGCAGGCGGCCGCCCTCGGCCTGGCCCGCTGGACGGTGACCGCGCTCACCCCCGAGGAAGAGGACGCCGTCCAGCTGGACGTCCACCCCGCCGAGCAGTACCGGGGCGACACCGCCCGGATGGTCGGCGACATCAAACGCTGGGTGGACGAACGCTGGCGGGTGGTGCTGGTGACGGCCGGGCACGGGCCCGCCGCGCGGCTGGCGGAGATGCTGGGCGAGGAGGGCCTGGGCGCCCGCCTGGCCGACCTGCCCGAGCCCCCCGAGCCGGGGGTCGTCCACGTGACCACCGGGACGCTCGGCGGCGGCCTGGTGTGGCCGGCGGCCCGCCTGGCGCTGCTCACCGAGACCGACCTGTCCGGGCAGCGCGCCTCCACCCGGGACATGCGGCGCATGCCCTCGCGGCGGCGCGGCGGCATCGACCCGCTGCAGCTGCGCCCCGGCGACTACGTCGTCCACGAGCAGCACGGCGTCGGCCGCTACGTGGAGATGGTCAGCCGCACCGTGCAGGGCGCCACCCGCGAGTACCTGGTGCTGGAGTACGCCCGCGGGGACCGGTTGTTCGTCCCCACCGACCAGCTGGAGGAGATCACCCGCTACGTGGGCGGGGAGTCCCCCACCCTGCACCGGCTCGGCGGCGCCGACTGGGCCAAGTCCAAGGCCAGGGCGCGCAAGGCCGTCCGGCAGATCGCCGGGGAGCTGATCCGGCTGTACTCGGCGCGGATGGCCACCCCCGGCCACGCCTTCGGCCCCGACACCCCCTGGCAGCGGGAGCTGGAGGACGCCTTCCCCTACACCGAGACCGCCGACCAGCTCGCGGCGATCGAAGAGGTCAAGGCCGACATGGAAAAACCGGTCCCGATGGACCGGCTGATCTGCGGCGACGTCGGCTACGGCAAGACCGAGATCGCGGTGCGCGCGGCGTTCAAGGCCATCCAGGACGGCAAGCAGGTGGCGGTGCTGGTGCCCACCACGCTGCTGGTGCAGCAGCACCTGTCCACCTTCACCGAGCGCTTCGCCCCCTTCCCGGTGGTGGTCAAACCGCTCAGCCGCTTCCAGACCGACGCCGAGGTCGAGCAGACCCTGCGCGGCCTGGCCGACGGCACCGTGGATCTGGTGATCGGCACCCACCGGCTGTTTTCGGCGCAGGCCCGCTTCAAGGACCTGGGCCTGGTGATCATCGATGAGGAGCAGCGGTTCGGGGTCGAGCACAAAGAAGAGCTCAAGCGGCTGCGCACCCAGGTGGACGTGCTGGCGATGTCGGCCACCCCCATCCCGCGGACGCTGGAGATGGGCCTGACCGGCATCCGGGAGATGTCGACCATCTTGACCCCGCCGGAGGAGCGGCACCCGATCCTGACCTTCGTCGGCCCGTACGACGACAAGCAGATCGCCGCCGCCATCCGCCGCGAGCTGCTGCGCGAAGGGCAGGTGTTCTTCGTCCACAACCGGGTCCGCTCCATCGACCGGGTGGCCGCCAAGCTCAAGGAGCTGGTCCCCGAGGCGCGCATCGCCACCGCCCATGGCCAGATGAACGAGCACCAGCTCGAGAAGGTCATGGTGGACTTCTGGGAGAAGAACTACGACGTGCTGGTGGCCACCACCATCGTCGAGTCCGGCCTGGACATCCCCAACGCCAACACGCTGATCGTGGACCGCGCCGACACCTACGGCCTGTCGCAGCTGCACCAGCTGCGCGGCCGGGTCGGCCGGGGCCGCGAACGCGGCTACGCCTACTTCCTGTACCCGCCGGAGAGCCCGCTGAGCGAGACCGCGCACGAGCGGCTGGCCACCATCGCCCAGCACACCGAGATGGGCGCCGGCATGTACGTGGCGATGAAGGATCTGGAGATCCGCGGGGCCGGCAACATCCTGGGCGTGGAGCAGTCCGGCCACGTCGCCGGCGTCGGCTTCGACCTGTATGTGCGGATGGTCGGCGAGGCCGTCCGCGAGCTGAAGGCCAAGGCCGGCGGCGAGCCCGAGCCGCCCCAGCTGCCGGAGACCAAGGTGGAGCTGCCGGTCGACGCGCACCTGCCGCACGACTATGTGCCGGGGGAGCGGCTGCGGCTGGACGCCTACCGCAGGATCGCCGCCATCACCTCCGACGAGGAGATCGCCGAGGTGCGGGATGAGCTGACCGACCGCTTCGGCGCCCCGCCGGAGCCGGTGCTCAACCTGCTGGAGGTCGCCCGGTTCCGGGCCCGCGCCCGCCGCGCCGGGCTCACCGAGGTCACCGTCCAGGGCAACCACATCAAGTTCGCCCCGGTGGAGCTGCCGGACTCCAAGCAGGTGCGGCTGCAGCGGCTGTACCCCAAGAGCATCTACAAGGCCGCTGCGCGTACCCTGCTGGTGCCGGCGCCGAAGACGGCGCCGCTGGGCGGCCGCCCGCTGCGGGACGTCGCCCTGCTGAAGTGGGCCACCGACCTGGTGGAGGCAATGTTCGCCGAGCCCGCGCGCACCTAGTGAAGACGACTTGTGACGATGGGAGCCTCGTGTTCCGTATCCCCGTGAAGACGGCGCTGACGGCCGGGGTCGCCGCCGTGCTGCTGACCTCCTGCCAGCCGATGAAGATGGGCTCGGCGGTCATCATCGGCGACGAGCGGATCACCACCGCCTCGCTGGACCGCACCGTCCGGCAGTGGAACGAGCAGTTCCGCGCCGACCCCGAGGCCAACATGAAGCGCAGCCGCACCTCCGCCCCCGGCCAGCAGCTGCCGCTGGACTCGGTCAGCGAGTCGGAGATGCGCCTTGCGCTCTCGCACCTGGTGCGCATCCGCATCTCCGACCGGGTGGCCCGCGAACAGGGCATCGACGCCGGCAACAGCCGGGTCGACCGGCTGATCGAGCAGTTCGGCGGGCAGCGCGAGGCCGAGTCCACCACCCTGGCCTTGGGGCTTCCGGTCGGCTACACCCGCGACCTGTTCCGCGACCTGCACATCCAGCAGGAGCTGCTGCGGCGCTACGGCGACGACGGCGTGCAGGGCAGCGAGCGCAACGTCCAGGCCAACCGCCGGGCGGTGGCGCTGTACACCGAGACCGCCCGGCGCATGAACATCAAGATCAACCCCCGGTACGGCACGTTCCGGATCGACCAGCTGGCGGTGGGCCCGGTCGTCCACCGGCTGTCGAAGGGCGAGACCGGCACCGGGCGGGCTCCGGGGAGCGCCGGCTGACATGGGGCTGACCGTGCTGGCGACCACCCACCGGGTGCCGGCCGGGCTGCTGAGCTGGCGGGCCTGGCAGGCGCTGCGCTCGGCCGACCGGGTGCTGGCCCGCGACGGGCAGCCGCAGCTGCCGTACCTGCGCGAGGCCGATGTCGCCGTGGAGATCGTCGAGCGGACCGAGGCCGGTCCGCTGGCCGAGCTGCTGGTGCGGGCCGCCGCCGACCGGGCCGTGGTGTGGGTGGCCGACCCCGACGGGGACGAGGAGCTGATGCGCCGGGTCGGCGAACTGGTGGTCGCCGCGCCCGAGCCGGTGGAGGTCGAGGTGCTGCACGGCTCCTACGACCTGCCGGGGGCGCGGCTGCTGGACCTGGTGTCGGTGATGGACACGCTGCGCCGCCAGTGCCCCTGGGACCGCAAGCAGACCCACGCCACGCTGGTGCCGTACCTGCTGGAGGAGGCCTACGAGCTGGCCGACACCGTCGAGGACGGCGACTATGCGGCGCTGCGCGAGGAACTGGGCGATGTGCTGATGCAGGTGGTCTTCCACGCCCGCGTCGCCGAGGAGCGCACCGACGACACCCGCTTCACCATCGACGATGTGGCCGCCGGCATCGTCGACAAGCTGGTGCGCCGCCACCCGCACGTCTTCGGCGACGTGACGGTGGCCGACGCCGACGAGGTCAACGCCAACTGGGAGCAGATCAAGGCCGCCGAACGCGCCGCCAAGGGGGAGAAGGCCTCCATCCTGGACGGCGTGGCGATGGGGCAGCCGGCGCTGTCGCTGGCGGCCCAGCTGCAGCGGCGCGCCGCCCGCGCCGGGGTTCCCCAGGAGGTGTGGCGCGAACTGGCCGAGGAGAGCGGCGAGGAACTGGGCGTGGAGCTGTTCGAGCTCGTCCGCAGGGCACGGGAGGCGGGACGGGACCCCGAGGCCGCGCTGCGCACGGTGGCCCGCGCCTATGCCGCCCGGGTGCGCCAGTGGGAGTCCTCCCGCAAGGAGTGACCCCTTTCCCGGACCGCCGCCGGCTGTGCCGGGACCCAAGAAGGGGGCCCAGGTCGGGGACAGTCGCTGGGGCCGCCTCCGGTGCCAGGTCTACATTAGGGGCGTGCCTCCAGGAGCAACCGAACGCGCGCGGCGCCGCGACGCCGTCGGCGCGCTGCGCGGACTGGCCGGCATGGGCTCGCTGGCCGGGGTGCTGGTCGCGCTGATCGTGCTGCCCGTGGCCTGCACGGTGGGGGTCGGCGCGCGCGACGGCGCCAACTGGCTCCAGGAGGAGCCGGCGGACCTGGACCTGGGGCCGCTGGCGCAGCGCTCGAAGATCCTGGCCGCCGACGGCTCCACCATCGCCACCTTCTACTACCAGAACCGCGTCGAGGTGAAGCTGGACCAGGTCGCCCCGGTGGCCCGGCAGGCGGTGCTGGCGATCGAGGACAGCCGCTTCTACCAGCACGGCGCGCTGGACGCCCAGGGCACGCTGCGGGCGCTGCTCAAGAACCTGAACTCCGGCCAGGTCACCCAGGGCGGCTCGGGCATCACCCAGCAGTACGTCAAGAACCTGCTGCTGTACCAGGCCGATTCCAAGGAGGAGCAGCAGCGGGCGCTGGCCCTCACTCCCGCCCGCAAGCTGTATGAGCTCAAGCACGCGGTGGCGATAGAAAAGCGCTTCTCCAAGGACGAGATCTTCCAGCGCTACCTCAACATCGCCTACTTCGGGGACGGCGCCTACGGCATCGAGGCCGCGGCCCGGCGCTACTTCTCCACCTCCGCCGCCAAGCTGACGCTGGGGCAGGCGGCCACCCTCGCCGGGATCATCCGCAACCCCCAGGCCTACAACCCCCGGCTGCACCCGGGGGCCGCCCGCGAGCGCCGCGACGTGGTGCTGAACCGGATGGTGGAGCTGGGCTGGGCGGACCCCGAGCAGGCCCGCCGGGCCGCCGCCGAGCCGATCAAGCTGAAGATCACCGAGACCCCCAACGGCTGCACGGTCAGCAAGGCCCCGTTCTTCTGCGACTACGTGCAGCGGGAGATCCTGACCAACCCGGTCTTCGGCAAGAGCGCCGCCGAACGCGAGCGGCTGCTCAAACGCGGCGGCCTGATCATCCGCACCACGCTGGACCCGCAGACCCAGCAGGCCGCCCAGCGCGCCGTGGACCGGCACGTGCCGCCCAAGAACTCCGCCGGCAAGGCCGCCGCCGAGGTGCTGATCGAGCCGGGCACCGGCCACATCAAGGGCATGGCGGTGGACCGGGAGCTGGGCCCGGACTCCGAGCGCGGCAAGACCTGGATCAATTTCGCCGCCGACGCCAGCCACGGCTCCAGCATCGGCATGCAGGCCGGCTCCACGTTCAAGGCGTTCACGCTGGCGGCGGCGCTGGAGGAGGGCATGCCGTTCGGCACCCGCCTGATGGCGCCGGTCCGCTACGTCCCCACCGGCTACCGCAACTGCAAGGGCCAGCCGGTCGGCGACACCAAGCCGCTGCGCAACTCCGCCGACGGGGAGGGCGGACGCTCCTTCAGCCTGGTCACCGGCACCCACCACTCGGTCAACACCTTCTTTTTGGCGCTGCAGAAGAAGGTGGGGCTGTGCGACACGGTGAAGATGGCCGAAAAGCTCGGGATGCGGCAGGCCAACGGCAAGCCGCTGGAGCAGTTCCCCTCCTTCACCCTGGGGTTCAACGCCGTCTCCCCGCTGCGGATGGCGGCGGCGTACGCGGCCTTCGCCGCCCGCGGCAAGTACTGCAAGCCCATCGCCATCACCTCCATCACCCACACCAGCGGCCGCAAGCTCAAGGTGCCCGAGCCCGAGTGCAAGCAGGTGATGAAGAAGGGCACCGCCGACGCCGTCAACCACGTCCTGGCCGGGGTGCTCACCAAGGGCACCGCCCGCGGGATGGGCATCGGCCGCCCGGCGGCGGGCAAGACCGGCACCGTCGACAACTACTCGGCGGCCTGGTTCGCCGGCTACACCCCCGAGCTGGCCGCGGCGGTGTGGGTGGGCGACCCGCGCGGCGGCTACAAGTACCCGATGACCAGCCTGTGCATGGACGGCCGCTGCTATGGGGCGGTGTTCGGCGCCACCATTCCCGCCCCGATCTGGCGCGACACCATGATCGGCGCGCTGGCGGGGCGTCCGGCCTCCTCCTTCCAGCGGCCCCCGGCGCACTTCTTCAGCCGAGGCTCCGGCGAGGACCTGGTGGAGCTGCCGGACGTGCGGGGGCTGAAGCTGCCGGACGCCATGGAACGGCTGCGGCGGGCCGGGTTCCGGGTGGTCGTGGGCGCGGCGGTCGACTCCGAATACCCCGCGGGCACCGTCGCCGAGACGTCCCCCGGCCCGGGCAGCAGGGTCGAGCCCGGCATCACCGTCACCCTCCACCCCAGCAGCGGGGAGCCGCGGGAGCGGGAGCCCCGTCCCGATGACGACGATGACGACGAGGACGATCTGCCGCCGGATCTCCCGCCGCCCGTTCCCGAGCACCGCCGGATGCCGCCGGACTGACCTGCGCCGCCGGGGACCATCGGCCCGGTTGGAGCGTCCCGCCCAGGGAAGATCCTCCGCACGGTGCAGAGGACACGAGGGGACGGATGGGCATGGATCCTGCCGAGGAGACCGCCGAGGACCTGCGGGCGCAGCTGCGCGAGGTGGAGAACGACCTGGCCGTCCTGCGCGCGGAGGCCGCTCCGCCGAGCGAGGAGCCCCAGGACTTCGGGGACGCCGCCGAGGAGATCACCCAGCGCGAGGAACTGGCCGCTTTGATCGAGACGCTGGAGCGGCGGCGCGAGCGTCTGCGCGCCGCGCTCGGCGAGACCTGAAGCGGGTCCGGTGAGACCGCCTCCGGTGGGCGTTCCGGGCCGCGGGGCGTGTGCCGCGACGCGGCTCGGCCGGCGGGGATCGGTGTTCCGTTGCCGTCGTCGCCGCGAAGGGACGGTACGGTTGCCGGTGATGACGACCGGAGCCCCCCTCGACCCGATCGCCGAGGCCCGCCGGCAGTGGCTGCGGCGCTGGCCCGAGCACGCCGAGCACATGGCGGCCATCACCTCGGTGATGCGGGTGCAGCAGATCCTGCTCGGCGAGGTCGAGCGCGCCCTCAAGCCGTACGGGCTGACCTTCGCCAGCTACGAGGCGCTGGTGCTGCTGCACTTCAGCCGGGCGGGACGGCTGCCGCTGGGCAAGATGGGCGAGCGGCTGATGGTGCACCCGACCAGCATCACCAACACCATCGACCGGCTGCAGGCGGCCGGGCTGGTGCGGCGGGTGCCCGACCCGGCCGACCGGCGGCGGGTGCTGGCGGAGATCAGCGAGCGGGGCCGTCAGGTGGCGGTGGCGGCCACCGAGGTGCTCAACGGCATCGACTTCGGGCTGGGCATGCTGAGCGAGCGGGAGGCGGTGGCGTTGAGCGGGTTGTTGCGCCGGATCCGGCAGGCGGCCGGGGACTTCGGCCCGGAGGCGGCCGATCCCTGGGCGAGCGCCACCGGCTGACCTGCGGGAATTTTGCGAATCCGGGGTTTTGCCGCCCCCTGGTGTATGGACGTCAGATAGTTGGACGTCCTAGTATTTTTGTATGACCACTACGTCCGCCCTGCACCATCCCGTGCACCCCGTTCGGTTCGTCACCGCGGCAGCGCTGTTCGACGGGCACGACGCGGCGATCAACATCATGCGGCGCATCCTGCAGGCCCAGGGCGCCGAAGTGATCCACCTGGGGCACAACCGGTCGGTCGCCGAGATCGTCGAGGCCGCCATCGCCGAGGACGTCCAGGGGGTGGCGGTCAGCTCCTACCAGGGCGGGCATGTGGAGTTCTTCCGCTACCTGGTGGACCTGCTGGCCGAGCGCGGCGCCGGGCACATCCGCGTCTACGGCGGGGGCGGCGGCGTCATCGTCCCCGAGGAGATCGAGCTGCTGCACGCCCACGGGGTGGCGCGGATCTTCTCGCCCGCCGACGGCCAGCGGCTCGGCCTGCCCGGAATGATCAACCAGCTGATCCGCGAGTGCGACGTGGACCTGGCCGCCCAGGGGAACCTCGCGGAGCTGGCCGCGGAGCTGGCCGGCGGGGACGTGCGGGCGCTGGCCCGCGCCATCACGATCATCGAGGCGGGCCGCGGCGGGCCGGAAGGGCTGCAGGCGGTGCGCCAGGCCGCGGCGGGCCGGACGGTGCCGGTGCTGGGCATCACCGGCACCGGGGGATCGGGCAAGTCCTCCCTCACCGACGAGCTGGTGCGCCGCTTCCGGGTGGACACCGAAGACAAGCTGCGCATCGCCGTGATCGCCGTGGACCCCACCCGGCGGCGCAGCGGCGGCGCGCTGCTGGGGGACCGGATCCGGATGAACTCCCTGGCCGAGGGCGTCACCTACTTCCGCTCCCTGGCCACCCGGGGCGCCCGGGAGCTGCCCGAGCACCTGGGCGACGTCATCGCCGCCTGCAAGGCCGCCGGCTACGACCTGGTGATCGTGGAGACCCCGGGCATCGGCCAGGGCGATGCGGCCATCGTGCCGTTCGCCGACGTCAAGCTGTATGTGATGACCCCCGAGTTCGGCGCGGCCTCCCAGCTGGAGAAGATCGACATGCTGGACTTCGCCGACGCGGTGGCCATCAACAAGTTCGAGCGGCGCGGCGCCGAGGACGCGCTGCGCGACGTGCGCCGCCAGCTGGTGCGCAACCGCGAGGCCTTCGGCGCCAAGCCCGAGGACATGCCGGTGTTCGGCACCATCGCCGCCCGCTTCAACGACGACGGCGTCACCGCCCTCTACCACCACCTGCGCGAGCTGCTGGCCGAGCACGGCCTGCCCGCCGGCGGCGGTGTGCTGCCGCGGGTGCCCGGCCGGGTCTCCTCCCGCATCCAGGCCGTCATCCCGCCGGAGCGCTCCGGCTATCTGGCCGAGATCGCCCGCACCGTGGCGGCCTACCACGCCGAGACCAAGGCCCAGGCCGAGGCCGTGCGCCGCAGGCAGCACCTGCGGACCGCCCGCGACCTGGCCGCCGAGGCCGGCGCGGACGTGGCCGCGCTGGATGAGCTGCTGGCCGAGACCGAACGGCAGATCAAGGACGAGACCCGCGAGCTGCTGGAGTCCTGGCCGCAGACCGTGGCCGACTACTCGCGGGAGGAGCTGGTCGTCCGCGTCCGGGACCGGGAGATCCGCACCCCGCTGTGGCGGGAGACCCTCGCCGGCACCCGCATCCCCCGCGTGGCGCTGCCCCGCTACAGCGACCACGGCGACCTGCTGCGCTTCTTGCGCTCGGAGAACCTGCCGGGCCGCTTCCCGTTCACCGCGGGGGTGTTCCCCTTCAAGCGGGACGATGAGGACCCCACCCGCATGTTCGCCGGGGAGGGCGACCCCTTCCGCACCAACCGGCGCTTCAAGAAGCTGTCCGAGGGCCAGCCGGCCACCCGGCTGTCCACCGCCTTCGACTCGGTGACGCTGTACGGGCACGACCCGGCCGAGCGGCCCGACATCTACGGCAAGGTGGGCACCTCCGGGGTGTCGATCGCCACCTTGGACGACATGAAGGCGCTGTATGCGGGGTTCGACCTGACCGACCCGAAGACCTCGGTGTCGATGACGATCAACGGGCCGGCCCCGGTGATCCTGGCGTTCTTCTTCAACACCGCGATCGACCAGGCGATCGACCGCTTCACCGCCGAGCACGGCCGCCCGCCCACCGAGCAGGAGGCCGCCGAGCTGCGCGCCCGGGTGCTGGCCACGGTGCGCGGCACCGTCCAGGCCGACATCCTCAAGGAGGATCAGGGCCAGAACACCTGCATCTTCTCCACCGACTTCGCGCTGCGCATGATGGCCGACATCCAGGAGTGGTTCGTCGCCAACGGGGTGCGCAACTTCTACTCGGTGTCGATCTCCGGCTACCACATCGCCGAGGCCGGGGCCAACCCCATCACCCAGCTGGCCTTCACGCTGGCCAACGCCTTCACCTACGTGGAGGCCTACCTGGCGCGGGGCATGCACATCGACGACTTCGCCCACAACCTGTCGTTCTTCTTCTCCAACGGCATGGACCCCGAATACAGCGTGCTGGGCCGGGTGGCCCGCCGCATCTGGGCCATCGCGATGCGGGAGCGGTACGGGGCCAGTGAGCGCGGCTGCAAGCTCAAGTACCACATCCAGACCTCCGGGCGGTCGCTGCACGCCCAGGAGATGGACTTCAACGACATCCGCACCACGCTGCAGGCGCTGATCGCCATCTACGACAACTGCAACAGCCTGCACACCAACGCCTACGACGAGGCGATCACCACCCCCACCGAGGAGTCGGTGCGCCGCGCCATGGCGATCCAGCTGATCATCAACCGGGAGTGGGGGCTGGCCAAGAACGAGAACCCCAACCAGGGCTCGTTCATCATCGAGCAGCTCACCGACCTGGTGGAGGAGGCGGTGCTGGCGGAGTTCGAGCGCCTCAGCGAGCGCGGCGGGGTGCTCGGCGCCATGGAGACCGGCTACCAGCGCGGCCGCATCCAGGACGAGTCGATGCTGTATGAGCAGCGCAAGCACGACGGGTCGCTGCCGATCATCGGCGTCAACACCTTCACCTCCGACAAGGACGACCACCTCAACGGCCCGCTGGAGCTGGCCCGCGCCACCGAGGAGGAAAAGCGCAGCCAGCTGCGGCGGCTGGCGGAGTTCCACGCCGCCCACCGCGAGGAGGCCCCGGCGGCGCTGCGCCGGCTGCGCGAGGCGGCCACCTCGGGGGAGAACGTCTTCGCGGTGCTGATGGACGTGGTGCGGGTCTGCTCGCTGGGGCAGATCACCGAGGCGCTGTTCGAGGCGGGCGGCCAGTACCGCCGCAACATCTGAGGCCCGGCGGGCGAGGCCCATGAGCTCACCGATCTCGTCCCTCCCGCGGGTCGAGATCGGTGAGCGTCCGGTGCGCTCAGCGTTCCCGGGTGAGGTGGAAGTAGAGGATGTCGGGCTGGCCCTTGGCGTCCATGGCGCCGACCACCATGTCGTCGTTGACCCGCCGGAAGTGGTCGATGATGGGCTGCTTGTCGTAGATCATGGCCGCCGAGACCGTGCCGCGCAGGGCGACCTCGCGCAGCCGGGCCAGCCCGAGCTTCTCGTAGGAGTAGATCGAGCCGTCGGGGGAGCGGCACAGCAGCGGCTCGACGTGGTCGCGGTCGATGAACCGCTTGCCGTACCAGTTCATCCCCAGCAGCATCCCCGCCAGCGCGTCGCCCCGGTCGAAGATGCCGCCCCGCCAGGTGCCGAGCATGAAGTCCACCGGCACGGGGGCCAGCCGGTCGTACAGTTCCTCCACGGTGGCCCGGTCGCACTCGTCGCCGGACGCGATGATCTTGGCAAGGCGCTGTTCCGCATCCATGGGGCGACACTAGAATCAGATTCGGTTTAAGGTCAACCGGGAGAGACATGCGGGACGACACCGGGGCCGTGGTGCCCGTACCCGAGCGGGTGCGACGCGTGGTGTCGCTGGTGCCCTCGCTCACCGAGACCGTGGCCGCCAGCGACCCGGCCCTGCTGATCGGCGCCACCGACTGGTGCGACCACCCGCCGGACCTGCAGGTCACCCGGGTGCGCGGCACCAAGAACCCCGACATCGAGCTCATCAAGGCGCTGCGCCCCGACCTGGTGCTGGCCAACGAGGAGGAGAACCGGCCCGCCGACCTGGCGGCGCTGCGCGAGGCCGGGCTGCCGGTGTGGGTCACCGTCGTCCGCACCGTGGATCAGGCGCTGGTCTCGCTGCGCCGCCTCCTCACCGAGGCCTGCCGGCTGCCCGTCCCGTCCTGGCTGGAGGAGGCCCGGCGGGTCTGGGCGGCGCTGCCGGAGCCGCCGCGGCGGCGCAGCGCGGTCATCCCGGTGTGGCGGCGGCCGTGGATGGTGGTGGGCCGTGACACCTTCGCCGGGGACGTGCTGGCCCGCCTCGGCGTGGACAACCTCTATGCCGGCCATCCCGAGCGCTACCCCAAGGTCGCCCTGGAGGAGCTGGTGGCCTCCGGCCCCGACCTGGTGGTGCTGCCGGACGAGCCCTACCGCTTCCATGCCGCCGACGGCCCGGAGAGCTTCCCCGGCATCCCCTGCGCCCTGGTCAGCGGGCGTCACCTGACCTGGTACGGCCCGTCGCTGGCGAGCGCGCCGCAGGTGCTGGGCGCCCAGCTGGAGGAGACGCCATGAAGATCACCGCCGCCCTGGTGCGCACCCCGGGCGAGCCCCCGCGGCTGGAAGAGGCCGAAGTGACCGACCTGCGCCCCGACGAGGTGCTGGTGCGCATCGTCGCCGCCGGGATCTGCCACACCGACCTGGTGGTGGCCGCCGGGCAGGACCCGGCCGCGCCGCCGCTGGTGCCCGGCCACGAGGGCGCCGGGGTCGTGGAGGCGGTGGGCGAGGACGTCGGCGCGGTGGAGGTCGGCGACCATGTGGTGCTCAGCTACGGCTGGTGCGGGGACTGCGCCAACTGCGTCCGGGGCGCGATGGCCTACTGCGCCGACTTCCTGAAGCTGAACTACTTCGGGACGCGGCCGGACGGCAGCACCGCCCTGAGCCAGGACGGCCGCCCCGTCCGCTCCCACTTCTTCGGCCAGTCGTCGTGGGCGACCTACTCGGTGACCACCGAGCGCAACGTGGTCCGCGTCGACCCGGAGCTGCCGCTGGAGCACCTGGCCCCGCTGGGCTGCGGGGTGCAGACCGGCGCCGGGGCCGTGCTCAACGTGCTCGCCCCCCGCGAGGGCTCGTCCATCGCGATCTTCGGAGCCGGGGCGGTGGGGCTGAGCGCGGTGATGGCCGCCGGGATCGCCGGTTGCGACCCGATCGTGGCGGTCGACCCCGACCCGCGCCGCCGCGCCCTGGCGAGGGAGCTGGGCGCCACCGCCGTCATCGACCCGGCCGAGGGCGACCCGGCGGCGGCGATCGTCGCCCTGACCGGCGGGGTGGACCACGCGGTGGAGTGCGTGGGCCGCCCCGAGGCGGTGCGGGCGGCGGTCGGTGCGCTGACGGCCCCGGGCATGTGCGTCACCCTCGGCTTCCAGGGGACGGCCAACCCCGTCGAGCTGGATCAGCGGCTGCTGATGATGGGTCGGGGGATCCGCGGCTGCATCGAAGGCGACGGCATCCCCCAGCGCTTCATCCCCCGTCTCATCGAGCACTACCGCTCCGGCGAGCTGCCGCTGGAGCGGTTGGTGCGCACCTACCCCTTCACCGACCTGGCGGAGGTGTTCGCCGCCCGCGGCGGCGACGCCGTCAAGCCGGTGCTGGTCTTTTGACCGGCTAGTCGGTCTCGGTGTCCAGCCCCCAGCGGTTGCGCAGCGTCCGGTCGGCCAGCCCGAACAGCTGGTCGATCAGGATGCCGATGATCAAGATCACGATCATGACCGAGATCATCCGGGGGGTGTCGGACAGCTCGCGGGAGTAGTGCAGCAGGGTGCCCACCGACTGGGTGTTATTGATGATCACCAGCAGCTCGCCGGCCATCAGGCTGCGCCAGGCGAACGCCCACCCCTGCTTGAGCCCGGCCACGAAGGACGGCAGCGCGGCGGGGATGATCAGGTGCCGGTACAGGGCCAGCCCGCGCAGCCCCATCACCTTGCCGACCCGCAGCAGGATCGGCGGGGTGTAGTCCACTCCCGCGATCAGCCCGTTGGCGATGGACGGGGCGGCGCCCAGCACCACCACGAACATGATCGCGCTCTCGCTGAGCTTGAACAGCAGGATGGCCAGCGGGAACCAGGCGATCGACGGCATGGTCTGCAGCCCGGTGATCAGCGACCCGAAGGCCCGGCGCAGGATCCGCGACTGGGACACCAGCGAGCCGATCACCACGCCGATCACGATGGCCACCGCGAACCCGACCAGCGCCCGCCGCATGGTCAGCCCGACGGCCGCCCAGAAGCCGCCCTCGCTGACCACGTTCCAGAACTCCGGCAGCACATCGCGCGGGCCGGGCAGCACCCAGGGCTCCTTCCAGCCGCTGAGCACCACCAGCTCCCAGACGCCGAGCGCGATCGCCACCGCGGCCAGCATCGGCCACAGCGCCGACCAGGCCCTGGCCAGCGGGCTGCGCCGGGCCCCACTCGCCAGCTCCAGCGCGTCCAGCCCGGCCAGCTGCCGGTCCAGGTCGGGGGATTTGCGGGTTTCAAGAGCCATGGCGGCTGACCTCCTCGCGCAGCCGGTCGGTGATGGTGGCGGCCAGCGCGGCGACCTCGGGGGAGTCGATGCGGCGGGGGCGCTCCAAGGTCACCGGGAACTCCTCCACCACCCGGCCGGGACGGCTGCTGAGCAGCACCACCCGGTCGCCCAGCCGCACCGCCTCGCGGACGTTGTGGGTGACGAACAGCACCGTCAGGTCGCGCTCGCGCCAGATCCGCTCGATCTCGTCGTGCAGCAGGTCGCGGGTCATCGCGTCCAGCGCGCCGAACGGCTCGTCCATCAGCAGCACGGTGCCCTTGCCGTCGTCGTGGTTTTCGTCCGGCACCGTCAGCGCCAGCGCGCGGGCCAGGGCGACGCGCTGGCGCATGCCGCCCGACAGCTGGTGCGGCCGCTTTTTCTCAAAGCCGCTCAGGTGCACCGAGGCCAGCAGCTCGGCGGCGCGCTTGCGGCGCTGGGCCTTGGGGACGCCGCGCTGGCGCAACGCCAGCTCCAGGTTGCCGCTGACGGTCAGCCACGGGAACAGCGCCGGCTCCTGGAACATCAGCGCCACCCGGGCGCCACCGGTGTCGATGGTGCCGGCGGTGGGCTTGTCCAGGTCGGCCACCAGGTTGAGCAGGGTGCTCTTGCCGCACCCCGAGGCCCCCAGCAGGCAGACGAACTCGCCGGGAGCCACCTGCAGGGAGACGTTGTCCAGCGCCAGCAGCGCCGCGTTACCGGAACCGAATGCTTTGGAGACGCCACTGAGCCGGACCGCGACGGCGTCCGCCGCGGCCCGGCTCGAGGCGGCCGTAGTGGCCTGGCTCATTGCGCGTTGACCTGAGCCTTTCCGCTCGCCTTGAGCACTTCGTTGAGGATGGTGAGGTCGTAGATGCCGTTCAGGTCCACCGGCTCCAGCAATCCCACGGCCTCGGCGTTCTTGGCGCCGGTGATCAGCGAGGAGGCCACCGGGTCGGTGGTGAAGGTGATGTTCTTGAAGGAGGCGTCGAGCACCTCGTCCGCCAGCGGCTTGCCGGCCAGCTTGGTGAGCTGGTTGTTCACCGACTTCTTGGCCTCGTCGGGGTTGGCGTTGATGAAGTCGATGGACTCGACGGTGGCCTCGACCAGCTTGCGGACCGTCTCGGGGTTCTCCTTGAGGAAGTCGGTCCGTACGATCAGGTGGGTCACCACGAACTTGCCGTCCGGCCACAGGTCCTTCTCGTCCACCAGGACCTTGGCGCCGGCCTCCACCACCAGGCGGGAGGCGTGCGGCTCGGGCACCCAGGCGCCGTCGATGACGCCCTGCTTGAAGGTCTCGATGGTCTGGGAGTTGTCCTGCGGGACGATGCTGATGTCGCCGCTGCCGTCCTTGTTGACGGTGAAGCCCTTGGACTTGAAGTAGGAGCGGGCCGCCACGTCCTGGGTGTTGCCCAGCTGCGGGGTGGCGACCTTCTTGCCCTTGAGGTCCTCCAGGGACTTGATCTCGGGCTTGACCACCAGCATGGCCCCGCCGGAGGCCGCCCCAGAGATGATCTTGATGCCCTGGCCCTTGGACTGCGACCAGGCGTTGATGGCCGGGTTGGGTCCGATGAAGGTGGCGTCGATGCCCTTGGCGAACAGCGCCTCCACCGCCGAGGGACCGGCGTTGAAGGTGGCGGTCTTGGGAGCGACGCCCAGGTGCTTGGCGAAGATCCCCTTGTCCACGCCGACCAGCGCCGGCGCGTGGGTGACGTTCGGGAAGAAGCCGAGCTTGAGCTCCTTGGCCCCTCCGGCGCCCCCCTCCTCGGAGTCGCCGCCGCAGGCCGCCAGCGCCCCCGTGGCGGCGAACAAGATGAGGGCGGCGGCGACGGCGCGCCGTTTCAAACTGTGTAGCATTGGCCAGATTCCCTACTAATCATGTTGGTTTGCTCAGGCGGATAGTAGACAATGCCGATAGAGATTGGTCAAGTCGCTCGCCGGATACGGGCCGATAACACCGATTCGCTGGCCGAAGTCCGCCATGCCGCAAGGCGGCGTGCCAGTTGGGCGCGCCGGATGCGCCCCCGATAGGCTCTGTGGCAGAACAGCTCAGCCGTCACCACAGGGAGTGATCCGTGTCCTCGATCGAGGCAGTGTTCGCTCGGGAGATCCTCGACTCCCGCGGAAACCCCACCGTCGAGGTCGAGGTGCTGCTCGACGACGGAACCGAGGCCCGGGCCGCGGTGCCGTCCGGCGCCTCCACCGGCCAGTTCGAGGCCGTTGAGCTGCGCGACGGCGGCAAGCGCTACGGCGGCAAGGGCGTGGAGAAGGCCGTCAGGTCCGTCAACGAGATCATCGACGACGTCGAGCAGGGGCTGATCGGCTACCAGGCCAGCGACCAGCGGGTGATCGACCAGAAGCTGATCGAACTGGACGGCACGCCCGACAAGTCCAAGCTCGGCGCCAACGCCATCCTGGGAGTCTCCCTGGCGGTGGCCAAGGCCGCGGCCGAATCGGCCGATCTGCCGCTGTTCCAGTACGTCGGCGGGCCCAACGCGCACCTGCTGCCGGTGCCGATGATGAACATCCTCAACGGCGGGGCGCACGCCGACACCAACGTCGACATCCAGGAATTCATGATCGCCCCGATCGGGGCGCCCACCTTCCGCGAGGCGCTGCGCTGGGGCGCGGAGGTCTACCACGCGCTCAAGTCGGTGCTCAAGGGCCGGGGCCTGGCCACCGGGCTGGGCGACGAGGGCGGCTTCGCCCCCGAGCTGCCCAGCAACCGCGACGCGCTGGACCTGATCATGGAGGCCATCCGGCAGGCCGGCTTCACCCCCGGCTCGGATGTGGCGCTGGCGCTGGACGTGGCCGCCAGCGAGTTCTGCTCCGACGGCGTCTACGCCTTCGAAGGCGGCAAGCGCAGCGCCGAGGAGATGACCGCCTACTACAGCGAGCTGGCCGACGCCTACCCGCTGCTGTCCATCGAGGACCCCCTGGACGAAGAGGACTGGGACGGCTGGAAGGCGCTGACCGACACGCTGGGCGGCAAGCTCCAGCTCGTCGGCGACGACCTGTTCGTCACCAACCCCGAGCGGCTGGGCCGCGGCATCAAGGCCGGCGTCGCCAACGCCCTGCTGGTCAAGGTCAACCAGATCGGCACCCTCACCGAGACGCTGGACGCGGTGGCGCTGGCCCACACCAACGGCTACCGCTGCATGATGAGCCACCGCTCCGGCGAGACCGAGGACACCACCATCGCCGACCTGGCGGTGGCCACCAACTGCGGCCAGATCAAGACCGGCGCCCCGGCCCGCAGCGACCGGGTGGCCAAGTACAACCAGTTGCTGCGCATCGAGGAACTGCTCGGCGACGCCGCCCGCTACGCCGGCGCCGCGGCGTTCCCGCGCTTTGCCTGGAAGGGCTGACCGGCCCGCCGTGCCGGGCAAACCCGCTCCGCCCAGGGCCGCCGGGCGCCCCAGGCCCCGGCGGCCCGGCGGCCACCTGACCGGCCGGGCCGCCATCTTGGCGCTGGTGCTGTGCGCCATCGCGCTGACGCTGGCCTACCCCGTCCGCGAGTACATCGCCCAGCGCCAGGAGATCGCCCAGCTGCGCAACCAGGAACGCCTGGTCCGCCGGCAGGTGCAGCAGCTGGCCGAGCACAAGCGGCGCCTGGCCGATGAGAACTACATCAAGCAGGAGGCCCGGCGGCGGCTGCACTACTGCATGCCCGAAGAGAAATGCTTCGTGGTGCTCGACGGCGGCACCGAGGGCGACCGGCCGCAGCAGGCCGGCCCGCCGCGCAGGCCGCCGTGGTACGAGACGCTGTGGCGGTCGGTGCAGACCGCCGACAGCCCCTGAGCGAAGGCCGACCGAGGGGCCGATGGGTGAAGAGAACGTGACCGAACGAGGCGGGAGAAAGCCCGTGGCGCCCGCCGACCTGGCCGCCGTCGCCGCGCAACTGGGCCGGCGGCCGCGCGGGGTGCGCGCGGTGGCCCACCGCTGCCCGTGCGGCCTGCCCGACGTGATCGAAACCGCCCCCCGGCTGCCCGACGGCACGCCCTTCCCCACCTTGTTCTATCTGACCTGTCCCAAGGCGGCCTCGGCCATCGGCACGCTGGAGGGCAGCGGGCTGATGCGGCAGATGACCGAGGAACTGTCCCGCGACAGCGAACTGGCCGCCCGCTACCGCGCCGCCCACGAGGACTACCTGCGCCGCCGGGACGAGGCGGCGCGCGCCGAGGGCCTGCAGCCGCTCCCGCCGGGCACCCAGAGCGCCGGCGGCATGCCCGAGCGGGTCAAGTGCCTGCACGCCCTGGTCGCCCATGAACTGGCCGTGCCGGGCGTCAACCCCTTCGGCCGGCGGGCCCTGGACGCCCTGCCCGAATGGTGGCGCGGCGGGCCGTGTGTGCAGATCGAGGAGAGCCGATGACCCGGGTGGCCGCCGTGGACTGCGGCACCAACTCCGTCCGCCTGCTGATCGCCGACATCGACGGCGACCGCCTGACCGACCTGGAGCGCCGGATGGAGATCGTCCGGCTGGGGCAGGGGGTGGACCGGACCGGCCGGCTGGCGCCCGAGGCGCTGGAGCGCACCTTCACCGCCATGCGCAGCTACGCCAAGCTCATCGACCAGCACGGCGCCGGCCCGGTGCGGGTGGTGGCCACCAGCGCCACCCGGGACGCCGCCAACCGGGACGACTTCGTCGCCGGGGTGGTGGAGATCTTCGGCGTGGAACCGGAGGTCATCACCGGCCGGGAGGAGGCCGAGCTGTCCTTCACGGGCGCCACCCGCGAGCTGGCCGCGCTGCGCCCGCCCCGCCCCTACCTGGTGGTGGACATCGGCGGCGGCTCCACCGAGTTCGTGCTGGGCTCCGCCAACGTCCAGGCGGCCCGCTCGGTGGACATCGGGTGCGTGCGGATGACCGAACGGCACGTGCGCACCGAAGGCGGCGCCCCGCCCAGCCCCGAGCAGGTCGCCGCCGCGGTGGCCGACATCGACGCCGCGCTGGAGACCGTCCGCCACAGCGTGCCGGTGGACGAGGCACGCACCCTGGTGGGCCTGGCCGGCTCGGTGACCACCGTCGCCGGCATCGCGCTCGGGTTGGAGACCTACGACTCGGCGCGCATCCACCTGTCCCGCATCACCGCCGCGCAGGTCCACGACATCACCCGCCGGCTGCTGCGCATGACCCACGACGAGCGGGCGGCGATCGGCGTCATGCACCCCGGCCGGGTGGACGTGATCGGCATGGGCGCGCTGATCCTGGACCGCATCATGCGCGAGTACGGCTTCGGCGCGGTCGTGGTCAGCGAACACGACATCCTCGACGGCATCGCCTGGTCGCTGGTGTGACCGCCTCCAACGCCCCCTTCGTGCCGCCGGGCACCGGCTGGCCCGGAGACCCGGCGACGCCGCGCACCCCCGTCGCCGGCACCCCGCAGCAGGTGCGGGAACTGGCCGACCAGGCGCCGACGCTGCAGGAGCTGTGCGCCCGCCAGTCGGTGTGCCGGGCCTGCCCCCGGCTGGTGGACTGGCGCGAGCAGGTGGCGCTCCGGCGGCGGCGGGCGTTCGCCGACCAGCAGTACTGGGGACGTCCCGTCCCCGGCTGGGGGCAGGAGCGGCCGCGGCTGCTGATCGTGGGGCTGGCCCCGGCCGCGCACGGCGGCAACCGCACCGGGCGGATCTTCACCGGGGACCGCAGCGGCGACTGGCTGTTCGCCTCGCTGCACCGCACCGGGCTGGCGGAACTGCCCACCAGCGTCCACGCCGGAGACGGCCAGCGCCTGCCGGACGCGCGGATGGTGGCCACGGTGCGCTGCGCCCCGCCCGCCAACAAGCCCACCCCGGCCGAGCGCACCACCTGCCTGCCCTGGCTGGAACGCGAGGTCGCGCTGGTGGCGCCGTGGGTGCGCGTGATCGTGGCGCTGGGCGGATACGCCTGGCAGGGCCTGTGGCCGGTGCTGCGGCAGGTCGGCTACCGGATTCCCCGGCCGCGTCCGGCGTTCGGCCACGGCGTGGAAGTGGAGCTGGGGCCGCCCGCGACGGCGGGGCCCGAGCCGGTGACGCTGCTGGGCTGCTACCACCCCAGCCAGCAGAACACCTTCACCGGGCGGGTCACCGAAGAGATGCTGGATGCGGTGTTCACCCGCGCCCGCGATCTGGCGGGACCGCCGCAGCGCGGCGGAAGGGAGCCGGTGGCGGGGTCAGGGCCGTGCTCAGCGGTGGACACCGCTGAGGCCCCCGTCGGGCCCTGACCCGCCGGCTTCCCCCGTCGTCAGATGAGATGCACCGGCGGCCGCCGTGGTTCATGCCGCTCGCAAGTTTTCTCAGGAAATTTCCGTCACCGGCGTCGCAGCGGTCCCGCCGGGCCGGGTGAGGGCGGCCGATGCGGGGGTACCGCACCCCCATGCCTGCTACGAGTGCGCACAAGACCATCCGGGTGCTGATCGTCGGCGGCGGCTATGTCGGCATGTTCACGGCGTTGCGGCTGCAGCGCCGGCTGCGCCGCCAGATCGCCGCCGGCCGCGTGCACATCACCGTCGTCGACCCCCAGTCCTACATGACCTACCAGCCGTTCCTGCCCGAGGCGGCGGCCGGCAACCTCGAGCCGCGGCATGTGGTCGTCCCGCTGCGCCGGGTGCTGCACCGCTGCACCATCCTCAACGGCCACGTGGTGCGGATCGACCATGCCGCGCGGCGGGCCGTGGTCCGGGTGGTGGGCGCCGAGCTGCTGGCGGACGGCGAACGGCAGGTGCCCTACGACAAGCTCGTGGTGGCGGCCGGCTCGGTCTCCCGGACGCTGCCGATCCCCGGGCTGGCCGAGTGCGGCATCGGCTTCAAAAGCCTGGGAGAGGCCATCTACCTGCGCAACCACGTGCTGGCCCAGATGGACATCGCCGCCTCCACCGCGGATGCGGCCGCCCGGCGCCGGGCGCTGACGTTCGTGTTCGTCGGCGGCGGCTACGCCGGGATCGAGGCGCTGGCCGAACTGGAGGACATGGCCCGCGACGCCTGCAAGTGGTACCCCGACATCGAACCGGGCGACATGCGCTGGGTCCTGGTCGAGGCCTCCGGGCGGATCCTGCCGGAGGTCGGCGAGGAGATGGGGGTGTGGACGCTGGAGACGCTGCGGCGCCGCGGCATCGAGATCAAGCTGAACACCCTGCTGAAGTCCGCCGAGGGCGGTCACATCGTGCTCAGCGACGGCCAGGAGTTCGACGCCGGCACGCTGGTGTGGACCGCCGGGGTCAAACCCAACCCGCTGGTGGCCGACACCGACCTGCCGGCCGACGAGAAGGGACGCATCAAGGTCACCGCCGACCTGGTGGTCGAGGGCACCCGCGACGCCTATGCGGCCGGGGATGTGGCGGCGGTGCCCGACTTGACCAGGCCGGGGGAGCTGTGCGGGCCCAGCGCCCAGCACGCGCTCCGGCAGGCCCGCCGCCTGGCCGACAACCTCATCGCCGACCTGCGGGGCAGGCCGCGCATCCCCTACCGGCACGCCTACGCCGGATCGGTGGCCGGCCTGGGGCTGCGCAAGGGTGTGGCGAACGTCTACGGCGTCAAGCTCAGGGGGTTCCCTGCCTGGTTCCTGCATCGGACATACCATCTGTCTCGTATGCCGACGGTCAACCGCAAGGTCAGGGTGACCGCGGACTGGACGCTCGCGATGTTCTTCCGCCGGGAGATCATCTCCACCGGGGAGATGCACCGTCCGCGGCAGGAGTTCCAGGCGGCGGCGGGGCGGCGCGAGGCGTCGCTACGACGATGACGGGAGGGTGGCTTGGGCATGCAGGAAGGTGTCGCCGTACGACTCGCTCCGTTGCTGGTCAAGATCATGCTGGGTGCGGAGCAGGCCGCCGGCGACGTGCATGCCGCGGCCGCCAGGCTGCCGATCAGAGTGCGGGCCTGGGACGGCAGCGCGATCGGGCCCGCCACGGCTCCCACGTTCGTGATCCGGCACCGCAGGGCGCTGCGCCGGCTGCTGTGGAAGCCCGGCGAGATGGGCCTGGTCCGCGCCTACGTGGCCGGTGAGCTGGACATCGAGGGCGACATCTTCGCCGCGCTGGGCGCCGTCCAGCAGGTGATGCGCCGCGGGGACGAGCCGATCCGGCTCAGCAGCGACGACAAGCGCGAGATCGTGCGCACCGCGGTGATGCTCGGGGCGGTCGGCCCCGAGCCCAAGCCGCCGGCCGAGGAGTTCCCCACCGGGCGGCACGCCGGGGAGGTCACCGGTCCTTTCGGGGAGTCGGCGGACTTCTTCCGGCTGCTGCTGGGGGAGAGCATGGCCTATTGCTGCGGCGACTGGGACGGCGCGGCGGACCTGGAGGACGCCCAGCGCGCGATGCGCGAGTCCGTCGTCGAGCGGCTGGGCCTGTTCCCCGGGGCGCGGGTGCTGGACCTGAACTGCGGCTGGGGCTCGTTCGCCTTCCACGCCGCCGCCAAGGAATCGGTGCGCGTGGTCGGTCTCACCCGTTCCCGCGCCCAGGCCGACCATGTGCGGCGCCGGGCCGAGGAGGAGGGGCTGGTGGACCGGGTGGAGCCGCGGGTGGGCGACCTGGCGGTGGCCGGCGAGGGCCCCTATGACGTGATCGTGGGTCTGGGGGGCGCCGAGCTGGGCGGCGGGATCGGCTCGGCCGCGCTGCCGGCGGCCCGGCTGCAGCGGCTGCTGGCCCCCGGCGGGCGGCTGCTGGTGCAGCAGACCCTGCGGCGGCCGGGGCGGCACCATGCGCGCCGCACGTTCACCACCAGCTACATGTTCCCCGAGGACGGCGAGCTGCACCCGCTGGGCGAGGTGGTCTCGGCGCTGGAGGAGGCCGGGCTGGAGGTGCGCACGGTCACCGCGCTGCGCGAGCACTACGCCCGGACGCTGCGGTCGTGGGCCGACAACCTGCGCCGGCACTGGAGTGAGTGCGGGAGGCTGGCCACTCCGGGGCGGGCCCGGGTGTGGCTGCTTTACCTGGCGGCTTCCGCGCTGGCCTGCGAGAGCGGCCGGATCGGGATGCACGAGATCTATGCGGTCCGCCGTGATCACGGCGGGGCCGCGCACCCGGCGCCCACCCCGTGACCTTCGGCGGCGCGGTTGCCGAAGGCATGCATTGGAACCGGTGCCGATAAAAACTCATTGTGTCTTGTCAGTGCCTCGGTGAACGGCACCCGGGTGAATTGGGGGGACTTGCCGGACTTTTGGAAATAGCTGGTCCTGGAATAGGCAAAAGCCGGTCTCGGTCCAATATCGGAGCGCTTTTCTTTCCCGGTGACTTCGGTAGGCTGTCGCCGCCCCCGTAGCCCAACCGGGAGAGGCGGGCCCCCTAAAAGGGCCATTGGTGTCGGTTCGAATCCGACCGGGGGCACCAGGCATCGATACCGACCCGTCATGCGCCGGGGAACTATCGGTGACGCGCCGACGTCTACACTGGGCGGAGGACTGTGTAGTTCGGAGGCCAACGTATGGACAGCCGTAACCCCGCCTTCCGGAGGGTTTCCTTCGGACAGCACATGGGTCAGGGGCATGCGCCCAGCCCACAGCTGCTGCACGAGATGTACAACCGGCCGGCCTACACGCCGCCGGCGCAGCGCACGATGACCTACGACGACGTGGTCGTCAAGGGTTTCCTGGCCCTGGGTACGCTGGTGCTGACCGGCGCGTTGACCTGGACGCTGGTGCCGCTGCCGACCGCGATGGCGGTGGCCGTCGTCGCCTTCCTGCTGCAGCTCGGGCTGGGGCTGTTCATCAGCTTCACCCAGAAGGCCAACGCCCCGCTGGTGCTGGCGTTCTCCGCGCTGTACGGCGTGGGCATCGGGGCGATCAGCCACTTCTTTGAGACGCTTTACCACGGGATCGTCCTGCAGGCCGTCATCGGCACCGCCTTGGCCTTCGGGGGGATGCTGGCGGTGCACTCGCTGCGCATCATCCGGGTGACCCCCAAGCTCACCCGGTTCGTCGTGGCGGCCGGTTTCGCCATGCTCGGCCTGATGCTGATCAACCTGGTGGTCGCGCTGTTCAACGACACCGGGATCGGCATCCGCAGCGACGGTCCGCTGGGCATCGCCTTCAGCGTGGTGGCGATCCTGCTGGGCTGCTTCTTCCTGCTGCTGGACTTCGACACCATCGAGCAGGGCGTGCAGGCCGGCGCCCCGGAGAAGTTCGCCTGGTACTGCGCCTTCGCGCTGGTGTTGAGCCTGGTGTGGATCTACCTGGAGCTGCTGCGGCTGCTGTCGTACTTCCGCGAGTAGCCCGCACCCGCGTGCTGCACATGACGATCGGCCCTCACCGGAGCACCGGCGGGGGCCGATCGGTGTTTTCAGGGCCGGTGAGTGTCGTCGGATGGGCTCCGCGCCGGTCCGCAGCAAACGGGAACGGCGGCCGGAGCGGGTTCGGTGAACCTTTTCAACGCGACGTCCCCGCAGGCGGGGACGGGGCCTCGGAGTCAGGAGAGAGGCCGTGACCTGCGATGTCATGACCTCGGATGCCGCCTGAGCTCCCGTCTCCGGTGCCCGCGAGCACGTGCTGAAAAGGGTTCAGTGGCGCATGCGGCGGGTGCGCTCGTGTTCGCGGACGAGGGCGGAAGCGTAGCCGTGCGAGATGCCGTGCTCGTCGGCCAGCCAGTGCGAGCGTTCCTCATAGCGCAGGAACGCCGGCCCGTTCTCGATCGTCTCGAACCACTCGGGCAGGTCACGTCCCGTGACCTCGGGGATGCGCGCGAGGAGCTTGCTGTGCGTTTCCGGCGAGTGGTTCAGTGACATCGGCACCTCCAGGTCGCGGGGGCTCTTCCTGCGACTGTGCAACACGACCTGGAAAGTGACAACCCCTCAACGAGGACCTATCCGCCTCGTAACGTAGATCATTTTTTGGGAATGCCGCAGGCGGCCCGCGCAGGTGACGCGGGCCGCCTGAGAAAACACCGTCACGGGCGAGGCGGAAACGGCCTCAGCTCAGGCGCTCCAGGATCATCGCCATGCCCTGGCCGCCGCCCACGCACATGGTCTCCAGCCCGAACTGCTTGTCGTGGAAGCGCAGGCTGTTGATCAGCGTGGTGGTGATGCGGGCGCCGGTCATCCCGAACGGGTGGCCGATGGCGATGGCGCCGCCGTTGACGTTCAGCTTGTCGTAGTCGATGCCCAGGTCCTCCACGCAGGGGATCACCTGGGCGGCGAACGCCTCGTTGATCTCCACCAGGTCGATGTCGTCGATGGTCATCCCGGCCTTGGCCAGCGCCCGCCGGGTGGCCTCCACCGGGCCCAACCCCATGATCTCCGGCGACAGCGCCGAGACCCCGGTGGCCACGATCCGGGCCAGCGGGGTGATGCCCAGCTCGGCGGCCTTGGTGTCGCTCATGATGACCAGGGCGGCGGCGCCGTCGTTGAGCGGGCAGCAGTTGCCGGCGGTCACCGTGCCGTCGGGGCGGAAGGACGGCTTCAGCTCGGCCAGCTTCTCCAGGGTGGTGCCGGGCCGGGGCCCGTCGTCCTTGGACACGGTGCTGCCGTCGGGCAGGATCGCCGGGGTGATGTCCTGCTCCCAGAACCCGTTCTCCAGCGCCTTGGCGGTGAGCTGCTGGCTGCGCAGGCCGAACTCGTCCTGGGCCTGGCGGGAGATCCCGCGCAGCGAGGCCACGTTCTCGGCGGTCTGGCCCATCGCGATGTAGACGTCGGGAATGTCGCCGTCCTCACGCGGGTCGTGCCAGACGCCGGCCCCGCCCTGGGCGGCCTTGGCGGTGCGCGCCTCGGCCGCGGCGAACAGCTCGTTCTTGGTCCCCTCTGGGCCGTCGCTGGTGCCCTTGACGTAACGGCTGACCATCTCCACCCCGGCCGAGATGATCACGTCGGCCTCCCCGGCCTTGATCGCGTGCAGCGCCATCCGGGTGGTCTGCAGCGAGGAGGCGCAGTAGCGGGTGATCGTGGTGCCGGGCACCTGGTCCCAGCCCAGCAGCACCGCGACCACGCGGGCCATGTTGTAGCCCTGCTCGCCGCCGGGCAGACCGCAGCCCAGCAGCAGGTCGTCGATGTCGTCGGCGCTCAGCTGCGGCACCTTGGCCATCGCGGCGGTGATCATCTGCGCGGTGAGCAGGTCGGCGCGCAGATCCTTCAGTGAACCCTTGAACGCACGCCCGATCGGGGAACGGGCGGTCGAGACGATGACGGCCTCGGGCATTATGGCTCTCCTCATGGTCGGCGACCGGAGGTTACTCACCGGTCAACATGTGCAACTTAGCCGCTCTCGCGGGCACTGGCACATCCCGGGTGGAGGTTCGCCCTTCCCGTCATCTCATAAGCGCCCACTTGCGCAGTTGGGTGAGCAGCCGCAGGCGGCGCGGCGGTCAGCCGTACATTCCCGGAAGCGTCCCGGCGGCGTCGCGGACGGCGTGCAGCGCCCCCTGCTCATCCCGCCATACCCGCCAGCCGTCGAAGACACCGGTGTACCAGGCGGGCGGCGGGCCGGGGTCGCTCACCTTGCGCCCGGTGCCCAGGTCGTAGGCGCACAACGGGGCGATCGGGTAGAAGCCGCGGTGCCCGGCGATGCGCAGCTCGGCGGGGTTGACCGTGCAGAACGACCAGGCGCGCAGCCCGCGCGCGGCCACCGCGGTCCCCTGCCGCAGGTCCACCGCGCTGCCCGGCCTGCCCTGCGACAGAAAGCCCAGCTTGGACAGGTCGGCGGGGAAGGCCAGCCACCAGGCGGCCTTGGGCGCCAGGTCGGCGGCCACCCGTCCGATGGTCCGGCCGGTGCGCGGGTCCAGCCGGGCGAAGTCGCCATAGCCCCCGCGGGCGTCCACCTCCCTGGTCAGCAGCGCCACCGACGGGCTGGCGCTGGGGTAGACCCGCAGCAGCCGCTTGCGCGTCCACAGCGGCTTGCCGTCGGTCATCCGCAGCCCGAAGAACCCGAACGCCGACAGCGGGCGGCCCTTGGCCTTCTGGTAGGGGGCCAGGTAGCCGACCAGCGTGTTCTCCGTCGCGGTGAACGTCCAGCCGCCGGCCAGGTCCACTCCCGGGCCCACCGCCTGCTCCACCGGGAACGACCACAGCGTCCGGCCCGTGCGCAGCTCGCGGTACTCCAGCGTCGGGCTGCCGGTCATCCGGAACACCACCACGCGCCGGCCGTCGGAGGACTCCACCTCGGCCACCCCGGGGAGCTGCCACAGGACGCGGCCGCTGGACCACTCCAGCGCCACGAACCGGGCGTCGCTTCGATCGGTGGACTCCGACATGCACAGCTGGGGGCCGCAGCGCACCGGGCCGAAGGTGGAGTCCACCGGCCTGCTCCACCGGCGCTCACCGGTCCGCGCGTCCCGCACCACCAGCGTCGCCTTCCCCCGCTCACCGGAGTCTTTGGCGGCGCGCGGTTCCAGGGCGGCCACCACGGGGGAGCGGTCCGGCCCGGCCACCGCCGGCGGCTGCACGCCCATTCCCGGCAGCCGCCCGGCCATCGCCGCCGGCCGCGCCCACCGGCGCTCACCGGTCGCCAGCTCATACACCGCGGTCTCCAGCCGCCCATCGGCCCGCAGCGCGGTGACCGCCGTGACGCCGCTCGCGGTCACCGGACGGCTGACCGCGTTGACCGTGGTGTCCGACCAGGAGGGGACGGACGGGGCGGGCGGGCCGCCGGTTCCGCCGGTTCCGCCGGTGCAGCCGGTGACGCCCAGCAGCATGGCTCCTGTCGCCAAGAGTACGGATTTGTAAGCGAAGGGTAGTCGGCGGTGGGCGTGCAGGACCATGGGGCTGACTCCTGGTGGTCGGCGGGGGCCTTCCTGGTCGGGTGGTTTGCCTGGTCGGGTGGTTCGGTCGGGCGGTGCGGACGGCGGTCAGGCGGCGCCCGCCGGCCCCGGCGCCACCGTGGCCGCCGGCCCGCCGGGCTCCTCGCCGGCCGCCGCGCCGCGGCGCCGCAGCAGGGTGACCCAGCGGCCCCGGGGACCGCGCTCGCGGCCCGCGACCCGGGTGCCGGCCACCTCCATGCCGGGCTCCTCGGCGGCCTCGGCCGCCGCGAGGTAGACGGGCAGGACGCCCACGCCGCGCCCGGGCTCGGGCTCCGCCTCGGCTTCGGGCTCCAGCCCCAGCGCGGCCGCTATCGACGGTAGCAGTGCCATGGCCGCCGCTGCGTAACCTCGCGCAGACGGATGGTAACGATCCGCGGAGAACATCTCCACCGGGTCGGCGGCGAACTCCCGTCCCAGCAGGTCGCCCAGGGAGACCGTGCGGGCGCCCCGCTCCACCGCCACGATGGTCTGCGCCGCGGCCAGCTGCCGGCTGGCCCGCTGGGCGATCCAGCGCAGCGGCTGCATCAGCGGCTTGACCGAGCCCAGGTCCGGGCAGGTGCCGACCACCACCCGGCAGCCGGTGGCCAGCAGCCGCCGCACCGCCTGGTCCAGGTGCCGGACCGACACCGCAGGGGAGATGCGGGCGGTCACGTCATTGGCGCCGATCATGATGACCGCGATGTCGGGACGGGCCGTCAGCGCCTGGGTGACCTGGCCGTCCAGCGCCTCGCTGCGGGAGCCGGAACGTGCCACGTTCGTCAGCCGCACCGGCCGGCCGGCGATCGCCGACAGCCCGGTGGCCAGCAGCGCGCCGGGCGTCTCATCCGGCCGGTGCACGCCCAGCCCGGCCGCGGTGGAGTCGCCCAGCACGGCGAACGAGATCGGCTCGCCCGGCAGGTGGGCCCCGTACAGCCCGTCGGCCACCGGCGGGTCCCCGGTCGGGGTGGCCTGGATGATCCGCCGGGCCAGCTTGGCCTCCACCACCAGCAGACCGAAGGCCAGCCCGCCCAGAGCGGTGATGCCACCGCCCCCGTAGACCGCCGCCGTAGCTATCCGACGCGCCGTCAGAGCCCTCAGCATCGCTCACCCGCCTTGTTTCAGCCAGCCGCGTCGCTCACGCGGTGTAACGAATCCTTGGAGGTCGATCCTCCTGCTCACTGTGGTCGGCTACCGTCAGGTATAGGAATCTATACGACCGATCGTGTCGCGCACCCTCCCCCTACGGAGTTGGAACGCGAGCGCGACACTTCCGCCGGTAGACCTGACAAGGACGTCGATCGTGCGTGTTCATGATTCGTTGACCGAACTGATGGGAAATACCCCGCTGGTTCGGTTGCGCAAGGTGACCGAAGGACTGGCACCTCAAGTGCTGGCCAAAGTCGAATACTTCAATCCCGGGGGTTCCGTCAAGGACCGCATTGCCCTGCGGATGATCGAGGCCGCCGAGGCCTCCGGGCAGCTGCGCCCCGGCGGGACCATTGTCGAGCCGACCTCCGGCAACACCGGGGTCGGGCTGGCCATCGTGGCGGCCGAACGCGGCTACCGCTGCGTATTCGTCTGCCCCGACAAGGTCGCCCAGGACAAGATCGACGTGCTGCGCGCCTACGGCGCCGAGGTGGTGGTCTGCCCGACCGCCGTGCCTCCCGATCACCCCGACTCCTATTACTCGGTTTCCGACCGATTGGCCGCCGAGATTCCCGGCGCCTGGAAACCCGACCAGTACTCCAACCCCAACAATCCCCGCTCCCACTATGAGACAACCGGCCCGGAGATTTGGGAGCAGACCGAAGGGCGCATCACCCATTTCGTGGCGGGCATCGGCACCGGCGGCACCATCAGCGGCACCGGCCGCTATCTCAAGGAGGTCTCCGGCGGACGGGTGAAGGTCATCGGCGCCGACCCCGAAGGCTCGGTCTACTCCGGCGGCACCGGCCGTCCCTACCTGGTCGAGGGCGTCGGTGAGGACATCTGGCCGGCCACCTACGACCGCGACATCTGCGATGAGGTCATCGCGATCTCCGACCGGGAGTCCTTCACCATGACCCGGCGGCTGGCCCGCGAGGAGGCGCTGCTGGTCGGCGGCTCGTGCGGGATGGCGGTGGTCGCCGCGCTGCGGGTGGCCGAGCGCGCCGGCCCCGACGACGTCATCGTGGTGCTGCTGCCGGACGGCGGACGCGGGTACCTGTCGAAGATCTTCAACGACGACTGGATGGCCAGCTACGGGTTCCTGTCGGCCCCCACCGAGGAGGCCAAGGTCCGCGAGGTGCTGGCCCGCAAGGACGCCGGGATGCCGCAGTTCGTCCACGTCCACCCGCACGAGACGGTGGAGACCGCGATCTCGATCATGAGCGAGTACGGGGTCTCCCAGCTTCCGGTGATGAAGGCCGAGCCGCCGGTGATGGCCGCCGAGGTGGTCGGCGCCATCCGGGAAAAGGACCTGCTGGCGTCGCTGGTCCACGGCAACGCCAGCCCCGCCGACCCGGTGGAGGAGCACATGGCCGAGCCGCTGCCCATGGTCGGCGCCGGCGACCCGGTCAGCAAGGCCGTGGGGCTGCTGGAGAAGTCCGGCGCCGCCGTCGTCTTGGACTACGGCAAGCCCACCGGCCTGATCACCCGCCAGGACCTGCTGGCCTTCCTGGCGAGCTGAGCCGCCGGCGGGACGGCCAAGGCCCGTCCGGCGTGCCGGACGGGCCTTCGCAGGCCGCCTTGCGGATGCAGGCTGTGGGACGGGTCCGCCGGGCGGCGGGCCGGGACGCGGCGCAGGGGCCGGTTGGGCGGCTGGTGCCGGGCCGGCCGGGCCGCGCCCCGGCGGTCTTTCACACCCGCCCGGCCGCCTCGGGGGCCGGTTCCTCCCCGGCGGCCGGCACGGCCTTGGGCGCCTTGGGCTCGTCGCCGTGACCGGGCCACCAGGCCTTGTGCCCCAGCAGGGCGGTGATGCCGGGGACCAGGAAGATCGACATGACGAACGCCGACAGCGCGATGCCCAGCGCGATGGAAAAGCCCATCTGCTGCAGCATGGACACCGGGGCCAGCAGCATCACCGAGAAGGTGCCGGCCAGGATCAGCCCGGCGGCGGCCACGGTGGGGCCGCCGTGCTCGACGGCCAGGGCGGCGGCCCGGCGCGGCTCGTTGCCCTCCCGGGCCTCCTCGCGCAGCCGGGCGGTCATCAGGATGTTGTAGTCGGTGCCGATCGCCAGCACGAACAGGTACAGCATGATCGGCAGGTGGAAGATCTCCCCGGGCTGGTCCTTGAGGCCCTGGAAGACGTACACCGCCGAGCCCAGCGTGGCCGCAAAGCCCAGCAGCACCGCCGGGACCAGGTACAGCGGGGCGACCACCGAGCGCAGCAGGGCCAGCAGGATCAGCGCGATCAGCACCCCGGCGACCGGCAGGATCACCGACAGGTCGCGGTTGACCACCTTGTTGATGTCGCGGTAGATCGCGGTGGCGCCGCCCACCTTCACCTCGGTGCCCTGCGGGGCGATCTTGTGCACCGCCGGGCCCAGCTCGTCCTTGAGCAGGTTGATGGAGTCGTTGCTGTTGGGGTTGCCCTTCAAGATCAGGTTGACCCGTCCGACCGTGGGGTCGGTCTGGCTGATCTCGGCGGGCTGCACCGCGCCGACGCCCTCCAGCGACCCGGCCCGCTGCCCGAAGGCGTTCAGCTGCTCGGCGGTGAGCGGCCGTCCGTCGGTGGAGCGCACGATCACCTCCACCGGGGTGGTCTGCCCGGCCGGGAAGCCCTTGAGCATGTCCTTGGCGGCCTGGGCGGACTCGGTGTCCCGCGGGAAGCTGGCCTGGAAGTCGTAGTCGGACTTGAAGTTCAGCGAGCCGACCGCCAGTGCGCCCAGCAGCACGGCCGCGCCCAGCGCCACCGCGGCGGGTCGGCGGCCCACCAGCGCGCCCAGCCGGGCCGAGGCGGTGCCCTTGGGCTGCCTGCGCCACGACTTCGACGGCCAGAACACCGCGGTGCCCAGCAGCGACAGGATCGCCGGGAACAGCGTCAGCGAGGTGATGCCCATCGTCACCACGCCGATGGCCAGCGACGGACCCCAGGCGGCGAAGATCTCAAAGGAGGCCAGCATCAGCACCAGGAAGGTCACCGCGATCGCCGCGGCGGCCGAGGTGATCACCTCGCCGACCCGTTCCACCGCGCTGATCAGCGCGGTCTTCCTGTCCTCGCCGGCGCGCAGCCGCTCCCGGTAGCGGAACAGCAGGAACAGGTAGTAGTCGGCACCGATGCCGAACAGCACCACCGTCAAGATGATCTGCAGGCTGTCGTCGCCGGAGAAGTCCAGCAGCTTGGCGGCCGTCCCGATCAGGCCCATCGACACCTGCTCGGTGGCGGCGATCACGATGATCGGCAGCACCGCCGCCAGCGGCGCCCGGAAGATCAGCAGGATCAGCCCGATGATCAGCACGAAGGTGGCGATGCTGACGATCGCGAAGGACTGGGTGAAGGAGTCCTCGTTGTCGACGAACGTGGCGATCTCCCCCCCGACCTTGGCCTGCAGCGTGGGGCCGAGCACGCCGGGCAGGTCGGCGCGGATGTCCTTGATCGCCTGGGACTGCTTCTTGCCCTCCTGCTGACCGGCGACCAGCGACATCGGCACGGTGATCAGCTGGATCGACCTGTTGGGGGCCACCGCCTGCTCATTGGTGACGAACCCCTGGACGGTCGCGTACTTTTTGACGTTCGCCGTCATGGTCTGCGCGGCCTGCGCGATCTTCTCGCTGTCGGCCGGCGTGAGCGGCCGCCCGTCGGAGCGCTGCACCACGATCAGCGCGCTCATCTCGGCCTGCTGCGGGAACGCCCGCGCGGCGATCTCGGCTGCCTGCACCGACTCATACTCTGAGGGCAGGAACTCGCTCTGGTCGGATTCGGTCTTCAACGCGGGGGACAGCGCGATGATGGCGACGGCCGCGACCAGCCACGCCAGGATCGTCCACCACGGGTGTCTTACGACGACGCGCGCCAGTGCAGCGAACATCCGCGCCTTCCTTGAGTGGGGGGCATTGTGAACTACCCCAGTACGGTACGGGCGTGAACTTTTGCCCTGAGTCGGTCGATGCGGGGAAATCCGGTCTGATACCTGGGGTGGACGTCCTCCTCCTTCAGGAGGGCAGGACACCCGTTAGCCTCGTCTTTCATGGACGAGGACGTTCAACGGGGCTTTGAGACGCTGGCCATCCATGCCGGGCAGGAGCCCGACCCGACGACCGGCGCGGTGGTCCCGCCGATATATCAGGTGTCCACCTACAAACAGGACGGGGTGGGCGGGCTGCGCGGCGGCTACGAGTACAGCCGCTCGGCCAACCCGACCCGCACGGCGCTGGAGGAGTGCCTGGCGGCGCTGGAGGGCGGGGTGCGCGCCCTGGCGTTCGCCTCCGGCCTGGCCGCCGAGGACACCCTGCTGCGCACCATCTGCGCGCCCGGGGACCACATCATCGCCCCCAACGACGCCTACGGCGGCACCTACCGGCTGTTCTCCAAGGTCTACGAGCGGTGGGGCGTGACCTGCGACCCGGTGCCGCTGGGGGACCTGGAGGCGGTGCGGGCGGCCGTCCGCGAGGGGGTCACCAAGGCGATCTGGGTGGAGACCCCGACCAACCCGCTGCTGGGCATCGCCGATATCGCGGCGCTGGCGGCCATCGCGGTCGAGGCCGGGGCGCTGCTGGTGGTCGACAACACCTTTGCCTCCCCCTACCTGCAGCAGCCGCTGACGCTGGGCGCCCACGTGGTGGTGCACTCCACCACCAAGTACCTGGGCGGGCACTCCGACGTGGTCGGCGGGGCGCTGGTGACCTCCGACGCCGAACTGGGGGAGCGGCTGGCCTTCCACCAGAACGCCATGGGCGCCATCGCCGGGCCGTTCGACTCGTGGCTGACGCTGCGCGGCATCAAGACGCTGGGCGTGCGGATGGACCGGCACTGCGCCAACGCCGCGGCGGTGGTGAAGCTGCTCACCGAGCACCCGGCGGTACGGCAGGTGCTCTACCCGGGACTGCCCGACCACCCAGGGCACGACATCGCCGTCAAGCAGATGCGGGCCTTCGGCGGGATGGTCTCGTTCCGGATGGACTCCCCGGAGGCGGCGCTGCGGGTGTGCGAGCGCACCAAGGTGTTCACCCTCGGCGAGTCGCTGGGCGGCGTGGAGTCCCTCATCGAGCATCCGGCGAAGATGACGCACGCCTCGGCGGCCGGTTCCCCGCTGGAGGTCCCCGCCGACCTGGTACGCCTGTCGGTGGGCATCGAGAGCGTCGAGGATCTGCTGGCCGATCTGAGACAGGCTCTAGGGTGAGGTGTCTCCTACCGCAAGGCCACACCGTCCTGCCCAGCCGATGCCGCAGAAGGTGTGATCTTGGGTCGAAGTGGACCAAAATCTCAGCGCGGTTGCGCTAGGTTTCCTCCCCGGAGGTGGCATTGGTGCGAAAGGTGCTGGTGTGCGGGACGGCGCTCGCCGTGGCCTCGCTGTCCGGTGCGGTCGTTCCAGCCGGTGCATGGGCGCAACCCGAGCCCGCCGGGAGCGGCACGCCCACCACATCCGGCAGCCCCGCCGCCCCCGCACCGTCGGAGCCCGTGGCGACGCCCGACGGCTCCAGCGCACCGGTTGAGCCGAGCGGCGGCGGCATCACCGCACGCGCCGTCATGGTGACCCCGCCGCCGCCGAACACCGCCACCTACTCCTACGGGGAGGGGCCCCGCCGGCAGCTGGACGTCTACTGGCGCACCCCCGATGCCTCCGCCGGCCCGGACGCCCAGGCGGCCCGGCCCGGCGTGCTGGTCCTGCACGGCGGCTACTGGATGGCCGGGGACAAGCGGTCCTGGCGGTACATCGCCCGCAAGCTGACCAGCCGGGGCTATGTGGTCTTCGCCGCCAACTACAGCCTCGTCCCCCACGAGCAGTGGCCCACCCAGCGCCGGGACGTGCGGGCCGCGCTGCGGTACGTCAAGAACAACGCCCACCTGTGGAACCTGGACCCCACGCGCATCGTGGTGCTGGGGTCCTCGGCGGGCGGTCACCTGGCCACCCAGCTCGGCACCCACGGCCGGGGCGCCCAGAGCGTGCGCGGCGTGGTGGCCCTCTCGCCGGTGGTCTCGCTGCAGCGGGCCTACCACGACGGCGGCGAGCTGGGCGCCGACGCCTCCCGGGTCAAGCTCCGGCAGGCGGTGCGGCTGCTGGTGGGGTGCGACCCGCAGGAGGAGGACGCCGAGCCCGAGTGCCTGGAGCGGGTGGAGGACGCCACGCCGGTCACCCACGCCGGCCCCGGGGACGCCCCCATGCTGCTGGTGCACGGCACCGAGGAGTTCGTCCCGGTCGAGCACTCCGAGGAGCTGGCCGGGGCGCTGCAGGCCGGCGGGGTGCCGGCGACGGTGCGCACCGTCGCCGGCCCGGCGCACGGCGGGGAGCTGCTGCGCGACGAGTCGACCCAGGAGGCGGTCTTCTCCTGGATCGACTCGGTCGCCAAGGAGTGAGCCGCCCGGCCGGTCAGCCGTACCAGATCATCAGCAGCAAGGTCACCACCCACAGCAGGCCGATCACCCCGGAGATGGCCGCGATCCGGCCCCGCTCCACCTGGGCGACCTCCTGCCGCGCAGCGGCGGTCTTCTCCTGCGCGCCCGCCTGGGCCTCCCCGGCCGCGGCGTCCCCGGCGGCGGCCGCCTCCAGCAGGTGAGCGGCCTTGCGCTGGTCGCGCTCCACCAGCAGCAGCAGGACCAGCGACACCAGGAACAGCGTCATGGACGCCGACAGCCACGCCTCGGCGAACCGTCCCCGCGACAGGAACAGCCCGAACAGGAAGACGCCCAGCGCCAGCATCCCGTACAGGCGGGTGATCCGGTTCAGGTAGCGCAGCACCGTCACATTGCCCTGCCGGATGTAGCGGGGCGTGGACATGATCGCGGCGGTCAGCGGCCCCAGCGCGAATATCGCGAAACCCACGTGGAGGAACAGCAGCAGTTGATCGGCGGTCGACATGGCGATGACCTTACCCAGCCGCCGGCCGCCCCCACGGGCAGGTCCCTCATCCCCGGCGCATCCGCAGGTAGTCGCTGACCACGTACTCGCCGAGCCGGCCGGCCTCGGGGGCGAACACCCGGCCTCCGTTGCGCCGGGCGACCTCCTCCACGAACGACACCAGCCGGGGGTCGTCGGCCAGCATGAACACGTTCAAGGTGGCGCCGCGCCGGGTCATCTTGTCGATCTCGGCCAGCGTCAGCGTCAGCGTCTGGCGGGAGGGCGGGTAGTCGAACAGCGAACGGCCGTTGGGCTGCAGGTGGGCGGTGGGCTCGCCGTCGGTGACCACCAGCACGATCGGCTCGAAGTCCGGGTGCCGGTCCAGGTGCCGTCCGGCCAGCATCAGCGCGTGGTGCAGATTGGTGCCCTGCACCATGTCCCAGTCCAGCGCGGCCATCTCGGTGGGACGCAGCACCCGGGCGTAATTGGAGAACCCGATGATCTGGATGGCGTCCTGCGGGTACTTGCCGGTGACCAGCGAGTGCAGCGCCAGCGCCGTCTGCTTGGCCGCCCCCCACGCGCCGCGCAGCACCATCGAGTACGACAGGTCCACCAGCAGGCACACCGCCGCCGCGGTGCGCCGCTCGGTCTCCAGCACCTCGAAATCGTCCACGCTGAGCTTGACCGACCGGTCGCCGGTGGGGTTCTGGGCGTTGCGCCGGATGGCGTTGCCGACCGTGCGGACCACATCCAGCGGCTGCTCGTCGCCGAACCGCCAGGGACGTGAGGAGCCGGTCAGCTCCCCGGCCTGCCCGGCGTCGCGCTGGTCGTGGTCGCCGCGCCGGCCCCCCTCCAGGTGGGAGAACACCCGGCGCAGCGCGGTCTCGCCCAGCCGGCGCACCGCCTTGGGGGTCAGCTCCAGCCGGCCGCCACTGCGCTGCAGGTAGCCCTGGCGTTCCAGCTCTTTTTCGATGCGGCGCAGCTCGGCCAGGTCGTCGACCGCCTGGCGGCCCAGCGCCCGGCGCACCGCCTCCTCGTCGATGTCGTCCAGGCTGGCGCCCGGATAGTCCTGCGCCAGCGCAGCCTCCAGCTCGGCCAGGTCCGCCAGCTCCGCCAGCGCGGCGGTGGCGTCGCTGACGCTCAGCGGGTCCGAGCCGCTCATCCGCTCCGGGGTCCCCCAGCCCAGGTCGGGGCGGCGGGCCCGCAGCGCCTCGCCCAGCCGGGTCATCTCCATCGCCAGCCCGGCGTCCTCCATCACCTGCGCCATCAGCGCGGCCAGCTCCTGGCGCTGCTCGGGGCTCAGCGAGGCCAGCAGCCGGTCCATCGCCGCCGCCCGCCGGGCCAGCGAGTCGACCAGCTCCTCCAGGTTGCGCGGGTTGTCGGGGAAGAAGTCCCCGTACTCGCGCATGAAGTTCGCAAAGTCCTCCTGGGTGTGCTCGCCGCGGGCGTCGGCGTCGAGCATGTCGTTCAGCGCGGCCATCATGTCCCGGACCCGCTGCATGGCCTGCGGGTCGGGGTTGGCCAGCGCCTGCCGCATGCCCTGGAACTGGGCGTCCAGCACGTCGCGCCGCAGCAGGTCCTTCAGCTGCTCGAAGGTGGCGCGGGCGGCCGGCGATCGCCAGTCGTAGTCGCTCAGCCGCCGGATCGCCTGGGCGGTGTCGGACGGCAGCGCGTCCAGTTCGGCCTCGCGCATGCGCGCCTCGTCGCTGGGGTCGGGGAACAGCTCGGCCCGTTCCTGCCCGATGGCGGTGTCCAGCAGCGCCCGCGCCTGCTCCAGGACGCCGTCCAGCCGTCCCCGCTCGCGCAGCTCCCGCCGCCGCTGCCGCACCTGCCGCAGCAGCTCATCCAGGCCGCGCCGGGCCCGCCGGTCCCGGCCGCCCGGCAGTCCGCGGCGCAGCAGCGCGCGCAGCGCCTCGCCGGGGCTGGAGCCCTCCAGCACCGAATCGCCCATGGCGTCCAGCGCCGAGCGGATGTCATAGGGCGGCTCCAGCGGGTCCGGGCCGCCTTGGTAGGCGCCGTATCGGTATCGGCTCATGGCCACATCCCTGTCTTGTGCGGGCGTTCGCGGTGCTCTCCGGCCGCGGCTCGGACGAGCTGCGGCCTCAGGTGCGGTAGGTGGCCGTCCCGTCCCCGCCGGGGGAGACGTCCTTGGACAGCCGGCGGGTCAAAAACAGCCCTTCCAGCGCGAACTCCAGCGCGGCGGCGGCCTGGCCGGGCGACTCCCCGGACATGCCCAGCCGCTGCACCAGCTTGGCCAGCCCGGGCACCGGGCCGATGCGGCGCAGCAGCTCGGTGGCCGGGACCAGCTCACCGGACTCCACGGTCTGCCCGGAGTCGAACTTCTCCAGCAGCCCGCTCAGGTCGGCGCCGCCCAGCGTGCGGCGGTAGGTCTCGGCGACGGCCCGGCGCAGCAGGTGCTCCAGCACCTCCTGCTCGCGGCCCTCCTCGCTGACCTCGAACTCCACCTTGCCCATCACCGCGGGCACCACCGCCGGCACGTCGCACACCCGCGCCACCGCCTCGTCCTCTCCGGCCAGCGCGGCCCGGCGCAGGGCGCCGGCGGCGATGGTCTCCGCCCCGGCGATGGCGAAACGCGCCGACACCCCCGAGCGGGAGTCCACCGCGGGCGACTCGCGCACCAGGCGGGTGAAGCGGGCCATCACCTCCAGCAGGTGGTCGGGCACCTGGGCGTTCAGCTCGGCGACCGCCGCCTCCTGGCGGATCAGCTCCAGCTCCGTCTCCAGCGTCAGCGGGTAGTGGGTGCGGATCTCGGCGCCGAAGCGGTCCTTGAGCGGGGTGATGATCCGGCCGCGGTTGGTGTAGTCCTCGGGGTTGGCGCTGGCCACCAGCAGCACATCCAGCGGCAGCCGCAGCGCGTACCCGCGGATCTGCACATCCCGCTCCTCCAGCACGTTCAGCAGCGCCACCTGGATGCGCTCGGCCAGGTCGGGCAGCTCGTTGACGGCGAAGATGCCGCGGTTGGTGCGCGGCACCAGCCCGAAGTGCACCGTCTCCGGGTCGCCCAGGGTGCGGCCCTCGGCCACCTTGATCGGGTCCACGTCGCCGATCAGGTCGCCGACGCTGGTGTCGGGGGTGGCCAGCTTCTCCCCGAACCGCTCCTCCCGGTGCTTCCAGGTCACCGGCAGCTCATCGCCCAGCTCGGCGGCCAGCCGCCGGCAGCGCACGCACACCGGCGCGTACGGGTGGTCGTTGATCTCGCAGCCGGCCACCACCGGCGTCCACTCGTCCAGCAGGGTGACCAGGGTGCGGATCAGACGGGTCTTGCCCTGGCCGCGTTCACCCAGCAGCACCAGGTCGTGCCCGGCCAGCAGCGCCCGCTCCAGGTGCGGCAGCACCGTCTCGTCGAACCCGACGATGCCCGGAAAGCGCTCCTGCCCGGATCTGAGGCGCTCCAGCAGGTTGCTTCTGATCTCTTCCTTCACCGAGCGGTGCCGGTGACCGGTGGCGCGCAGGGCGCCCACGGTGGTGTCGGCGGGCGCGGCTTCATTCTTCGTCATGGACACGAGATCGACAGTACGTCGCCGATGCGAGCACTCGCACCTGCCCGGGGAGGGAAATCCACGCGCCGCCGGGCGCCGGATCCTTGGGTACCCCGCATCGCAGCGGGGAGAATCGAGGAATGAGCCCTCAAATCCAGGGACAGCGCAAGGGAGGGGAGGGCGATGGCACGCTTCGGTGATGGCCTGGCTCTCGGACCCGATCTGATCGGCGCCGCGGAGTCGGCCGTCAAGCAGGCGCTGGAGCCGCTGAGCGCGCCCCCCGACCTGGTGTGCGTGTTCCTCGCCTGCGAGGACGTCGGCGCGGTGGGGGAGGCGGCCCGCCGGGCGATGCGGGTGGCCGACGCCGCCGGCGCCCGCCTGGTGATCGGCTGCAACGGCAGCGGGGTGATCGGCGGCGACCGCGGCGTGGAGGAGACCAGCGCGGTGAGCGCGTGGGCGGGGGTGCTGCCGGGTGCGCACCTGGAGCCGTTCCGGCTGGAGACGCTGCGCGCCGAGGACCGGCTGGTGGTGGTCGGCATGCCGGAGGGCAGCGACGAGGACGTGGTCGCCGTGCTGCTGGCCGACCCCTACTCCTTCCCGGTGGACGCCTTCGTCGAGCGTTCCGAGGAGGCGCTGCCCGGGCTGCCGATGGTGGGCGCGCTGGCCGGCGGGCAGGGCGCCGGACGCACCCGGCTGCTGCTGGACGGGGAGGTCTACGACGACGGGGCGGTCGGCGTGGTGCTGGGCGGCCCGATCAGCGCGGCCACCGTGGTCAGCCAGGGGGCCCGCCCCATCGGCCCGGACATGGTGGTCACCAAGGCCGACGAGAACGTGCTGTATGAGCTGGCCGGCACCCCGGCGCTGGAGAAGCTGGAGCAGATCGTGCTCGCCCTCCCGGAGGAGGAGCAGCAGATGGCCTCCCAGGGGCTGCTGATCGGCGTGGCCATGGACGAGTACGCCGAGCAGCACGAGCACGGCGACTTCCTGGTGCGCGGGGTGGTCGGCGCCGACGCCGACACCGGGGCCATCGCCATCGGGGACGTGGTGGAGGTCGGCCGGACCGTCCGTTTCCAGGTCCGCGACGCCGAGGCCGCCGAAGAGGACCTGACCGCGCTGCTGCAGCGCTTCGACCTCAAGCCCGTGGAGGGGGCGCTGCTGTTCTCCTGCAACGGACGGGGCCGGGCGATGTTCCCCGACTCCGACCACGATGTGAAGCTGCTGCGCCGCACCTTCGGCCCGGCCGGGGTCGGCGGGTTCTTCGCCGCCGGTGAGATCGGCCCGGTCTCCGGCCGCAACCACGTGCACGGCTTCACCGCCTCCATCCTCGCCTTCGGCCCGGCGGCGGTCTCCTGATGGGCCAGGAGCACGACGCGCCGGTGCTGGCGGTGGACATCGGCGGGACCAAGCTGGCCGCCGCGCTGGTGGACCCGGAGGGGCGGATCACCCACTACGACCGGATCGCCACCCCGGCCGACCCGGACCCGCGGGTGCTGTGGCGCACCCTGGAGTCCCTGCTGGACAAACTGCTGGCCGAGGCGGGCTGCCCGCAGCCGGCCGGGGTCGGGGTGGGCTGCGGCGGGCCGATGCGCTGGCCGTCGGGGGAGGTCTCCCCGCTCAACATCCCCGCCTGGCGGGACTTCCCGCTGCGGCGGCGGCTGCGCGCCCGCCATCCGGACCTGCCGGTGCGCGTCCACAACGACGCGATCTGCGTGGCGGTCGGCGAGCACTGGCGGGGCGCCGGACGCGGCTATGACAACGTGCTGGGCATGGTGGTCTCCACCGGCGTCGGCGGCGGGCTGGTGCTGGGCGGCCGGCTGATCGACGGCGCCAGCGGCAACGCCGGGCACATCGGGCACGTGGTGGTCGACCCGCAGGGGCCGCCGTGCGAGTGCGGCGGCCGGGGCTGCCTGGAGGCGGTCGCCCGCGGCCCCGGCCTGGTCGCCTGGGCGCAGCGCCAGGGCTGGCGGCCCGGCCAGACCGGGGTGAGCGGGGTCGAGCTGGCCGAGGACGCCCGGCTGGGGCACCCGGTGGCCGGTGCCGCGCTGCAGCGGGCCGGGCGGGCGCTGGGGGTCGCCATCGCCTCGGCGATGCACCTGTGCGACCTGGAGGTGGTCGCGATCGGCGGCGGGCTGGCGCAGTGCGGGCCGCTGTTGTTCGACCCCCTGCAGGAGGCCCTGCGGGAGCACGCCCGCATGGAGTTCGCCCGCCGGGTGCAGGTGGTGCCCGCCGCGCTGGGGCAGACCGCCGGGCTGGTCGGCGCCGCCGCCCTGATCCTGGCCGGCGACCGCTACTGGAACGCCGACTGAACGGCCCCACCGGCCCGGCGCGGCCTGACCGGCGGGCTTACACTGCCCCAATGGCACTGGTCGGTGCACGGCGGGTCGAGGAGGCCCGGGAGCTGCTGCGCGGGGTGGTCACCGAGACCCCGCTGCTGCACTCGCGGGCGCTGTCGCAGATCGTGGGCGGCCCGGTGCTGCTCAAGTGCGAGAACCTGCAGCGCACCGGCTCGTTCAAGGCGCGCGGCGCCTATGTGCGCATCGCCCGGCTCACCGAGGCCGAACGATCCCGCGGCGTGGTCGCGGCCAGCGCCGGCAACCACGCCCAGGGGGTGGCGCTGGCGGCGTCGCTGCTGGGCTGCAAGGCCACCGTCTTCATGCCGCAGGGCGCCCCGCTGCCCAAGATCGCCGCCACCCGGTCCTACGGCGCCGAGGTGCTCTTTCCCGGGCCCGGCGTGGACGAGTGCCTGAGCGCCGCCCGCCGTCACGCCGATGCGCACGGCGCGGTGCTGATCCACCCGTTCGACCATCCGGACGTCATCGCCGGCCAGGGCACCATCGCCCTGGAGATCCTGCGGGCGCGTCCCGACGTGCGCACCATCGTCACCGCGGTCGGCGGCGGCGGGCTGATCTCCGGCCTGGCCGTGGCCGCCAAGGCGGCGCGCCCCGACATCAAGATCATCGGGGTGCAGGCCAAGCGCGCCGCGGCCTTCCCCCCGTCGCTGGCCGCCGGGCGTCCCGTGCGCATCCGGCCCGGCCCCACCATGGCCGACGGCATCGCCGTGGGCAGTCCCGGCGAGCTCACCTTCGCCCTGGTCCGCGAGCTGGTCGACGCCGTGGTGACGGTCACCGAGGAGTCCATCTCCCAGGCCCTGCTGTTGTGCCTGGAGCGTGCCAAACAGGTGGTGGAGCCCGCCGGCGCCGCCGGGGTGGCCGCGATCCTGGAGCACTCCTACGCCTTCGAGCCCCCGGTTGTGGCCGTCCTGTCCGGCGGCAACATCGACCCTTTGCTGCTGTCGAAGGTGCTGCGCCACGGGCTGGCCGGCGCCGGCCGCTACCTGGTCGTGCGGGTCCGGCTCCCCGACCGGCCCGGCGCCCTGGTCACCCTGCTGAGCGAGCTGGCCGAGCTGGGCGCCAACGTGCTGGACGTCATGCACGAGCGGGTCGCCGCCCGGCTCCACGTGGAGGAGGCCGAGGTCCTGCTCCACCTGGAGACCCGCGGGCCCGACCACTGCCAGGAGGTCCTCGGCCGGCTGCGCGCCAAGGGCCACGCCCTCAAGCTCGGCTGAAAAGGAGACCGGGCGCGCCCAGCGGACACGCCCGGTCGGCCGGTCACAGGGACGGCTTGCCGGTGGTGAAGATCCACTTGGTGAACAAGGCGTCGATCTGCTTGGCGTTGCCGTACCGCTTGGCGTGGGCGACGAAGTCGGCGGTGGTGACGGTGCCGTTGCGGTTCTTGCGGTACCAGTCCCGCAGGAGCCGGAAGAACTTCTTGTCGCCGACGGTCCTGCGGAGCACGTGCAAGGTCATGGCGCCGCGGTCGTAGACGGCGTGGGCGTACAGGTCGTCACGGCCGGGGTCGGCGACCTTGACCTGCCACAGCTCGTCGCCGGCGGGGGTGGCGTAGACCTCATCGAAGATCTGCTGGGCGGTCCGGCCGCCGGACTGCTCGCTTTGCAGCCACTCGGCGTAGGTGGCGAAGCCCTCGTTGAGCCAGATGTGCCGCCAGCTCCCGGGGGTGACGCTGTTGCCGAACCACTGGTGGCCGATCTCGTGGGCGACCAGGGCGGCGCTGGGGTTGACGCCGGGACGGCCCCGGCGGTCGTAGACCGGGCGGCCCTGGGTCTCCAGCGCGTAGCCCACCCCGATGGCGTCCACGATGCCGCCGGTGGACCCGAAGGGGTAGCGGCCGAAGACCTTCGAGCCCCAGTCGGTGATGTCGGCGGTCAGCTTGTGGAAGGCCGCGCCCTGCCCGGGGGCGGTGTCGAGGTTCTTGTCGATGGCGGTGATGTTGGGCACGCCCTTGGGGGTCCTGCCCCAGGTGATGTTGTACTTGCCGATCGCGACCATGGCCAGCTCGCTGGCCATGGGCTGCGGCATCCGCCAGCGCCAGGTGGTCAGCCCGCCGGCGGTCCGCCGTCCGGCGAAGTCGCCGTTGGCCAGCGCCTGCAGCCCGCTCGGCACGGTGATCGCGAAGCTGTAGGACGCCTTGTCGGCGGGGGTGTCGTTGACCGGCATCCAGGTGGCGGTGCCGGTCGGCTGGTTGACCGCCACCGCCCCGTCGTCGGTGGCCACCCAGCCGGAGGTGCCCAGCGCCGGGTCGTCGACCCGCTTGGGGACCCCCGAGTAGGCGACCGTGACGGTGAAGCGCTTGCCCTTGGGCAGGCCCTTCTTCGGGGTGATCACCAGTTCCTGGGCGCCGGTCCGCGTGAAGGCGGCCCGCTTGCCGTCGACGGTGACCGAGTGCACCTTCAGCGGGCCGAGGAAGTCGAGGTTGAACCGCGACAGGTGCTGGGTGGCCTTCGCCTTGATGCGGGTGGTGGCCTTGATGCTCTTGTCGGAGGGCTCATAACGCAGCTTCACGTCGTAGTGGGCCACGTCATAGCCGCCGTTCCCCATGTCGGGGAAGTACGGGTCGCCGACCCCCGGGGCGCCCGGAGTGAATTTCGGCGCCGCGTTCGCCGGGGTCGCCGACGCCACCAGCCCGGCGGCCGTCGCCACCGCCACGGCCGCCAGCGCTGCGCCTTTGCGTGTCCTCACCGGGTTGGACGTCACCATGAGCTACAAGCTCGCAGCGCGGCGACGGCCGGACAAGCGCGATTTCGTTGCGATTGAGCAAGGACGTTCACGGCGATCGAACAAGGACGCCCGGCGGCCGGTGCGCCGCCGGGCGGAGATCACCACTTCTTGGGCTTGCCCTTGCTGTAGAGCCAGACCTTGAACAGCTGGTCCAGCTGCTTGCCGGATTCCTTTTCGGCCAGCGCGATGAAGTCGGCGGTTCCCGCGTTGCCGTGCCGGTACCGGGTGGTCCAGGCCCGCAGGATGCGGAAGAACGTCCGGTCGCCGACCTTCTTGCGCAGCGCGTGCACGGTCATCGCGCCGCGGATGTAGACCGAGTCGCCGAACAGCTTGTTGCGTCCGGGCCGCCCCGGCGGCGGGCTGAAGATCGCCGACGAGGCGGGCTGCTTGTAGTAGCTGCGGAAGATCTGCTCGGCGCTCTTGCCCCGGTGCTGCTCCCGCCACAGCCACTCGGCGTAAGAGGCCAGCCCCTCGTTGAGCCAGATGTCCTGCCACCGCTTGAGGCTGACGCTGTTGCCGAACCACTGGTGGGCCATCTCGTGGACGATGAAGTTCATCCGCGGCGTGATCCCCGCGTACACCGGGCGGCTCTGGGTCTCCAGCGCGTACTTCAGCTTCGGGTCGTCGATGACGCCGCCGGCGGTGGTGAACGGGTAGGGGCCGAACGTCTTCGACAGCCAGGCCAGCGCCTTCTTGGTGGAGCGGTGGAGCCTGGCGGCGTGGCGCCGGTAGCGCGGGTCCACGGCGGTGATGACGGGGATGCCGTCGGCCTCGCTGCGGGTGACCTTGAATTTGCCGATCGCCACCAGGGCCAGGTAACTGGCCATCGGGGACGGCTCGGACCAGGTGTAGGTGCTGGTCTTGGCGCGGTGCACCGGCTTGGACGGCCGGCCGTTGGCGATGACGGTCAGCCCCTTGGGCACGGTCACCCGGAAGGTGTAGGTGGCCTTGTCCAGCGGGTGGTCGTTGACCGGCATCCACGCGGGCGTGCCGTCCGGCTGGGAGAGCGTGACGACGCCGTCCCGGGTGCGGATCCAGCCGTAGGTGCCCAGCGACTTGTCGGTGCGCGAGCCGGGGCCGCCGGCGTAGCGGACCCGCACGGTGAACACCTGGCCGCGGCGCAGCGCCACCGCGGGGGTGATCAGCAGGTCCTGGCCCCGGCGCTGGAAGGTGGCGCGGCGGTCGTCGACCTCGACCTCTTTGATCTTGGGGCCGCGGAAGTCCAGGGACAGGCCGGACAGGTCCTGGGTGGCGCGGGCGGTCATGGTCACCACGGCGGAGGCGGACCGGTTGCGCCGGTAGTCGAGGACGACGTGGTAGTGCAGGGCGTCGTAGCCGCCGTTGCCCATATGGGGAAAGTACGGGTCGCCGATCCCCCGCGCGCCGTTCCTGGGGTAGTGGGCGGACGCCGAAGGGGCGAGCCCGCTCCCGGTCGACTGCGCGGTGGCGGTGCCCCCGCTGGAGGCCGACAGCGCCAGGGCCGTGGTGACGGCCGCCAGGGCGGTGATCTTGAAGTGGATCTTGCCGTGCGGAGTGTGGGCGTTCACGCGCCCCACTGTGTCAATTACTCAGCGTCTCGGTTAAGTTGCCTTCCGTGACTTTGATGATCCCTGACATCCCGTTCACCCGGGCCAGACGCCGATCTGGGCGGGGTTTACCGGGGCGGGCGGGTGCGCCCGTACAGCCACGCCTGGAAGAAGGAGTCCAGCTGCTGCCCGGAGACCCGCTCGGCCACCTCGATGAACTGCTCGGTGGTGGCGTTGGAGTGCCGGTACTCGGCCGTCCAGGTCTTGAGGATCTTGAAGAAGGTCTCGTCGCCGACCTTCTTGCGCAGCGCGTGCAGCGTCATCGCGCCCCGGTTGTAGACGGCGTCGGAGCTGAACATGTTCTCCCGGCCGGGGTCGCCGGTGGGGATGCCCCACAGCTCCTCCCGGTCGGCCTGCTGGTACAGCGCGTCGAACTCCTGCTGCGGGTCCACGCCGTGGGCCTTCTCGGCCCACAGCCACTCGGCGTAGGTGGCGAAGCCCTCGTTGAGCCAGATGTCCTTCCAGCGGGTGACGCTGACGCTGTCGCCGAACCACATGTGCGCCAGCTCGTGGGCGACGATCCCCTCGCTGGCGCCGAAGGACCCGTACACCGGGCGGGTCTGGGTCTCCAGCGCAAAGCCCACATCGGCGTTGTCGACCAGCCCGCCGGTGGAGGAGAACGGATACGGCCCGAACAGCTTGGTGAACTCGTGGGTGATCTCGGCGTTCTTGGCGTGGAAGTCCTCCAGGTCGGTGGTGCGCACCGTCGGGTCGACGGCGGTGATGACGGGGATGCCGCCGGCCGTCTTGCCGGTGCGCACATCGAACCGGCCCACCGTGACCGTGGCCAGGTAGGGGGCCATGGGCTCCTTGACCCGCCAGGTCACCGGGGCGGCCGCCTGCCGGCGCCGCAGCAGGACCGGCTGGACGCCCGCGCCCGCGCCGTCGCCGGGGAGCAGCGATCCGTCGGTGCGCCGGTTGCCGCCGGGGCCGCGCTGCAGGCCGGGCAGGCCGCCGTCCGGCTCGCCGTTGGCGATGGCGGTCAGCCCCTCGGGCACCTTCACCCGGAACTCGAAGGTGGCCTTGTCGCTGGGGTGGTCGTTGGCCGGGAACCAGGTGTGCGCCCCGCTGGGCTGGCAGGCCACGAACACCCCGTCAGAGGTGCGCACCCACCCGTAGACGCCCAGCGGCGGCTTGGACACCGGCTGCGGCGTCCCCGAATACCGCACCGTCACGCTGAAGGAGGCGCCCTTGGCCAGCGGCTGCGCCGGGGAGATGATCAGCTCGGCGCCCTCGTGCTCGTAGCGGGCCGGTGCGCCGTCGACCTTGACCTCGGAGACGGTCAGCCCGGCCAGGTCGAGGTTGAACCGGCTCAGCCGCTGGGTCGCCTTGGCGGTGATGTCGGCGGTGGCGGTCAGCTCCGGGGAGCCTCCGGGGCGGATGTCCAGGTCCAGCTTGTAGTGCTGGACGTCGTAGCCGCCGTTGCCGTCCCCGGGCACATAGTCGTCCCCGGCGCTGTCGGCTCCGTGCGGGCCGGTCGCCGGAGGAGCCGTGGGGGCCGGGACGGTCCGGGACGGCTGGGCGTTCTCGCCGCCGTCCAGCGTGACCTGGCAGGCGGCCAGCGAGCCCGCCAGGGCGAGCGCCATGGCTCCGCGCAGGGCGGCGCGGGGGGCCTGCGGAGGTGCAATGCGGGAGTTTCCGGCCGTCGTCACGAGCACAGCCTAGACGGCCGGGCCCGCGCCTTCGGTGACCGAGCGGCATGTGGCGGCATGCGGCCAAGCGGCGCGTCACGCCGCTCAGCGTCCGGCGTAAGGATCGGGCGCGCCCGGTTCGATCTTGCGCACCACGGTTTGGGCGACCTTGTCGTGCAGGGCCTGCCTGCGGTCGTCCCACAGGATCCACGCCACGTCCAGGAAACCGATGCAGCCGCACAGGCCGCCCAGCACGGTGAAGAACGCCGCCCGGCCCGCCGCCTGCCCCTGGGTGACCGGACCGCCGTCGGCGGCCCGGACGACCTGGATGCCCAGCACCTGCTTGCCGAGCGTGCGGCCCCATTTGTACGTCGTCAGCCAGTAGTACAGGAAGGCGATGACGATGCTGAGGAAGTTGGCGACCCACTGGCCGGTCGGCAGGTACCCGGTCTCCCCGCCGGGGGTGCGGAACACCCGGCCGTAGTCGATGAACGGGAAGGTCACCAGCCCGATGACGGCGGCCAGCAGGATCAGGTCGATGAGCGCCGCGCCCAGCCGCGCCCACCGGCCGGCCAGCCCTGCGGCCGGGTCCCGATACTCCCATGGCGATCCCGGATGGCCCGGGTAGTGACCGCCGTACGGCGGAGGCCACCCGCCCCCGCCGTAGGGGCCGGGCGGCTGGTCCTGCGGCGGCTTCCAGAAACGGTCCCCGGGGGAGGGGCCCTGTGGCGGCTGCGTCATAGGGTGAAAGTGGACATTCACCCGCCGGGCAAACCCCTCCCCGCCCCGATGAGGACCGATCTTTAACGCGGGCCGGTCACAAATTTCCGCGCCGCGCCTGCTCCCGCTCGATGGCCTCGAACAAAGCCTTGAAGTTGCCCTTGCCGAACCCCATGGAGCCGTGCCGCTCGATCAGTTCGAAGAACACGGTGGGCCGGTCCTGGACCGGGTGGGTGAAGATCTGCAGCAGGTAGCCGTCCTCGTCCCGGTCCACCAGGATGCGGCGCTTGCGCAGCTCCTCCACCGGGACGCGGACCTCGCCGATCCGGGCGCGCAGCTCGGGGTCGTCGTAGTAGGAGTCGGGGGTGTCCAGGAACTCCACCCCGGCGGCCTTCATCTGGTCTACCGCGGCCAGGATGTCGTTGGTGGCCAGCGCGATGTGCTGCACGCCGGGCCCGCCGTAGAACTCCAGGTACTCCTGGATCTGGGACTTGCGGGGCCCGTCGGCCGGCTCGTTGATGGGGAACTTGACTTTGCGCGTGCCGTCGGCCACCACCTTGGACATCAGCGCCGAGTACTCGGTGGCGATGTCGTCGCCGATGAACTCGGCCATGTCGGTGAAGCCCATCACCCGGTGGTAGAAGTCGACCCACTCGTCCATCCGCTCGACGTTGCCGACGCAGTGGTCGATGGCCTGGAAGTAGCGCCGCTTCGGCGGCTCCACGATCGGGTCGGCGGCCACGTAGCCCGGCAGGTAGGGGCCGGAGTAGTTGGACCGGTCGACCAGGGTGTGGCGGGTCTCGCCGTAGGCGGCGATGGCGGCCAGGTGCACCTTGCCGTGCTCGTCCTCCAGCGTGTAGGGCTCTTCCAGGCCCCGGGCCCCGGCCGCGACGGCGTGCTCGTAGGCGGCCTCGACGTCGGGCACCTCGATCGCCAGGTCCACCACCCCGTCGCCGTGCTCGGCGACATGGCGGCCCAGGTCGGTGCCGGCCCGCACCGGGCCGCGCAGCACGAACCGCACGCTGCCGGACTCCAGCACGTGGGCGGCCTCGTCGGGGCACCCGGTCTCCGGGCCGCGGTAGGCCACCCGGCGCATCCCGAACGCGGTCGAGTAGTAATGCGCGGCCTGCCGGGCGTTCCCGACGGCGAAGACCACGGCGTCCATGCCTTTGACAGGAAATGCGTCGCTCATGGCGCCAAATGTCCGCTCGGAATACAGGCTGCGCAAGAGTTACGTGGAATGCTGGACAATATGCATAGCGTCAGACGGAAATGATCAGACGATCTGTACAGTCTGACCACCGTTTGGAGGCCGCTCGTGGCGATCGACGAACTGGACCGGCGGGTGATCGAGCTGTTCACCGCCGAACCCCGCATCGGGGTGCTGGAGGCGTCCCGGCGGCTGGGCGTGGCCCGCGGCACCGTGCAGGCCCGGCTGGACCGGCTGGCCAGGGACGGGGTGATCTGCGGATTCGGGCCCCAGATCGACCCGGTGGCGCTGGGCTATACGGTGACCGCCTTCGTCACGTTGCAGATCCGGCAGGTCGGCGGGCACGACCCGGTGGCCGAGCGGCTGAGCGCCATCCCCGAGGTGATGGAGGCGCACACCATCACCGGGACCGGGGACATGCTGTGCCGCATCGTGGCGCGCAGCAACGCCGACCTGCAGCGGGTGATCGACCAGGTGGTGGCGGTCGAAGGGGTGGAGCGGACCTCCACGGTGATCTCGCTGGCGACCCAGATCCCGCTGCGCACCCTCCCGCTGGTGCGGGCGGCGGCCGCCCGGAAGGGATGAGGCGGGCATGCGCAAAGGCCCGCCGGCGGCATCGGGCCGGCGGGCCGAAAGGGGATCGCTCGGTGTGGTGCCGGTGGTCAGGCGCCCGCGTAGGGCGTGGCGTCGAGGATCTCCACGGTCATGCTGCGGCCGTTGGGCAGGGTGTAGGTGGCCTTCTCGCCGACCTTCTTGCCGTTGATGGCCGAGCCCAGCGGGGACTGGGGGGAGTAGACGTCGATCGGGGCGCCGCTCTCCTCCCGGGAGGCCAGCAGGAAGGTGAGCTCCTCATCGTCGTCTTCGAAGGCGACCGTGACCGTCATGCCCGGACCGACCACCCCGTCGGTGCGAGGAGCCTCGCCGACCCGGGAGTTTTCCAGGATGTGCTGAAGCTGGAGGATCCGCCCCTCGATCTTGCCCTGCTCCTCCTTGGCGGCGTGGTAACCGCCGTTCTCGCGCAGGTCGCCCTCCTCCCGCGCCGCCTCGATCTTCTGCGCGATCTCGATGCGGCCCGGGCCCGACAGGTACTCAAGTTCAGCCTTGAGCCGGTCGTACGCCTCCTGGGTGAGCCAGTTGACGTTCTCAGCACGGGTCTCGGTCACGGATGCTCCTCTGTCCACACGTAGCGGTCCACGGCGTGTCTGCCGGCGAACCGGCCTGGCCGGGCCGGGCGAAACCTCAAGCCTATCCCGTATGTGAGAGTAAAGGTTCCCCTCTGTGTTCACCGGCAATCCGTCAGACCGTCATATAGTGCGGCACTCTTTCACCCTGGCCGCCGCGGCGCGCCGGGTGGTGCGCAGAATGTCGGTGCGTTCCACGTGCGATCGCCCGGCCGGGACGATGACCTCCTGCTCGGCCACCGGGGCGAAGCGGGCGTCCAGCGCGTCCACCACGCACCGCACCGGCTTGCCGGACGGCTTGGCGACCTGCCAGCGGATCTCGACCGTGGAGTCGTCCACGATCCGGTAGGTGATCGTCTGGGTGCTGATGCCGGGGACCTGCCCGACGTGGGCCATGACGATGGCCCAGCCCACCGAGCAGATCGCCACCACCACCCCGATGACCGCCAGGCCGAGTCTGCCGCCGCGACGGGGGCGCTGGTCACCGGCTGCCTGGCCGGCCGAGGTGCTCATGGCGGGAATTCTCCGTTGGGGTGCCGTCGATACCGTGCAAGAACGCATCCGCGGGCATGTCCGCGCCACGGCGATGCGTCCGGGACAATTGTCATCGGTGGGAGCCGATGCTCCGTACCGGGGGCGGTGGGAACCGGCGACAGGGAATTCCCCTGCGGGTGAGGGGCGTTGTCGGGAACAATCGTCCTCTGCTGCGGCGTCCGCCCCCCGCGATGCGGCGCGGACGCCATCTACGGTTGGACAGGGAGACACTGTGGGGTCCGAAGCACCGATCGGCATGACCTCGTGTGAGGACGGCCCGTTGCGGCTGATGGCCGTCCACGCCCACCCGGACGACGAGTCCAGCAAGGGCGCCGCCACCATGGCGCGCTACGCCGCCGAGGGCGTCGAGGTGCTGGTGGTGACCTGTACCGGCGGTGAGCGCGGCGACATCCTCAACCCGGCCATGGACCGTCCGGAGATCAAGGCCGACATCGCCGCCGTCCGCCGGCAGGAGATGGCGCGCGCCCGCGAGATCCTGGGCGTGCAGCAGATCTGGCTGGGCTTTGAGGACTCCGGCTTCCCCGAGGGCGACCCGCCGCCCCCGCTGCCGGAGGGCTGCTTCGCCCTGCAGCCCCTGCAGGTTGCGGCCGAGCCGCTGGTGCGCGCGGTGCGCGAGTTCCGCCCGCACGTGATGCTCACCTACGACGAGAAGGGCGGCTACCCCCACCCCGACCACGTCATGTGCCACCGGGTGTCGGTGGAGGCCTTCGAGGCCGCCGGCGACCCGGACCGCTACCCCGGAACCGGCGAGCCCTGGCAGCCGCTCAAGCTCTACTACCACATGACCTTCAACAAGGAGCGGATCGAGGCGCTGCACGCGGCCATGGAGAAGGCCGGCCTGGAGTCCCCCTACGGCGACTGGCTCAAGCGCTTCGAGGAACGGCCCGCCCCGTGGGCGGTCACCACCCGCGTGCCGTGCGCGGACTACTTCGAAACCCGCGACCGGGCGCTGCTGGCGCACGCCACCCAGATCGACCCCGACGGCTTTTGGTTCCGCTGCCCGCTGGAGGTGCAGCGCCAGGCATGGCCGACCGAGGATTACCATTTGGCCAGGTCTTTGGTCGATACCGAGCTTCCTGAGGACGATCTGTTCGCGGGAGTCAGGGAGAAAGTGTGTCTGTAGCGCTGCTGGCCGCCCAGCCCAAGAACGACTTCCCGCTCACTGACGAGACCGTCAGCCCCGGCATGCTGGGGTTCGCCGTCTTCATCCTGCTGTGCGTGGCGGTGTTCCTGCTGCTGCGCTCGATGAACAAGCAGATGGGCAAGATCCAGGTCCCCCGGGAGGCCGACCTGGAGCAGGAGGAGGAGCAGTCCTCCGCCGCCTCCGCCGCCAAGGGCAAGGGCGAAAAGGCCGCGGGCAAGGACGGGGAACGGCCGAAGGACTGAACTTTTCGGCGCGCTGTTCCCTCAGCTCGCAGCGGATGCGTCCCAGCCTCTGGGACGGCTCGGTGCCCGGGGGCCACCGGCTCCAAGGACGGATGGCCCCCAGGCACCGAGCCCTCGCCCGTGCCGGTTCCGGCCATGTCGCATCGGTCCTGATTCGCCGGATCCGCCGGGTTCCCGTGACATGATCCCTCGCGTGAGCGAGGGCACCGGCGTCCTGAGAACCCGCGACGGGAACGGCACCCGGGTCGGTTTCTTCGAACTCTTCTTCGACCTGGTGTTCGTCTTCGCGTGCACCAGGCTCTCCCACCGGATGTTGGAGCACCTGACCTGGGTGGGAGCGGCCGAGGCGCTGCTGCTGTTGCTGGCGGTCTGGTGGGCGTGGATGTACACCTGCTGGACCACCAACTGGTTCGACCCCGACCATGCGGCCGTCCGGCTGATGCTGGGGGCGGTCATGCTGGCGGCGATGTTCATGGCGGCGGCGATCCCGGAGGCGTTCGAGGCGCGCGGCCTGTGGTTCGCCTGCGGCTATGTGACCGTTCAAGTGGGGCGGACCGTCTTCGTGGTGCTGACCACCCTGCGGCACGAGCTGGGTCCCAACTTCCAGCGGGTGCTGGCCTGGATGATGCCCGCCGCCGTGCTGTGGATCGCCGGCGGGCTGGTCCACGACGAGGCCCGCCTGGCGCTGTGGGCGGCGGCCGTCGCGGTGGAGTACACCGCCCCCTGGATCGGCTACGCCACCCCGGGCCTGGGCCGTTCCAGCACCGCCGACTGGACGATCGACGCCCGGCACATGGCCGAGCGCTGCCAATTGTTCGTGATCATCGCGTTGGGCGAGTCGATGCTGGTCATGGGGGCCACGCTGAGCGGCCTGGCCCCGGCCTCACCGGGCGCCGTGGCGGCCTTCGCGGTGGCCTTCGCCGGCAGCGTCGCCTTCTGGTGGATCTACTTCGGCCGCACCGCCGAGGCCGCCGCCGAGCGGGTGGCCGCCTCGCCCGACCCCGGGCGGCTGGGCCGGTCGGCCTATACGTTCATCCACATCGTCATGGTGGCCGGCATCGTGGTCGCCGCGGTCGGCGACGAGCTGGTCATCGCCCACCCCGGCGGGCACGTCGAGGGAGGCGCGCTCGCCACCGTCCTGGGCGGGCCGGCCCTGTTCGTCATGGGACACGCCCTGTTCGAGAAGGTCGTCTTCGGACGACTCTCTCTCGCCCGGCCGGCCGCCTCGGCGCTGCTGGGCGCGCTGGCCCTGCTGGAGTGGACGACCCACCTGTTCACCCCGCTGGCCCTGGCGATCGCGGCCTTGGCGGTTCTGGTGGCCCTCGCCGTCCGGGACGCCTTCATCCCCCGGCCGCAGCCCGTCTCCGGCCCCTGAAGGCGGGGCTTACAGCTTGCGGTGGTCCCAGCTGGTGATGTGCTCCGGCTCCATGACCACCACGACGCGCTTGGCCAGGGCCTTCTCGATGCCCTCGGCGACCACCGGGTCGATGGGCTCGCCCAGCTCGGGCACCGGCAGGCCGGCCATCCGGGAGCCGACCACCTGGCCGACCATGGTGCGGATCTTGGGGTCCTCGATGATGCGGCCGGTGCCCTTGAGCTTGACCCCGCGCAGCTCGTTGTACTCCAGGCCGTCTTCGACCAGGCAGGTCATGGCCGGGTTGCGGCGCAGGTTGACCACCTTCTGGGAGCGGGCGTAGGTGGTGAAGGCGATCTTGCCGTCCAGCAGCGTGTAGAACATGGTCACCAGGTGCGGGGCGCCGTCGCGGTCCACCGTGGCCACCTGCACCTTGAAGTTGTCGGCGAGGAAGGCGGCCACCTCCTCGGGGGTCATCCGGATCTGGTCGCGCTTGTTGCCGCCCACCTGGCTTCTCCTCCTCGCCGCCGGGATAAGGACCGGGAACAGAATAACGTTCGGTCCTCAGAATGGAAGGCATGTCCACCCGTGACCTCCTGGTGCTCGGCACCGCCAGCGCCGTCCCCACCAAGACCCGCAACCACAACGGCTACCTGGTGCGCTGGGACGGGCAGGGGCTGCTGTTCGACCCGGGGGAGGGCACCCAGCGGCAGATGATCCGCGCCGGGGTGGCCGCGCACGACATCGACTGGATCTGCATCACCCACTTCCACGGCGACCACTGCCTGGGCCTGCCCGGGGTGATCCAGCGCATCGCCCGCGACGAGGTGCCCCACCCGGTGCGGGCGCTGTTCCCGGCGAGCGGGCACCGCTACTGGCGGCGGCTGCGGCACGCGGCCGTCTTCCGCGACACCGACGTCGTCCGGGAGCGGCCGGTCGAGGGCGGGCACGCGGTGATCGAGACCGGCGAGGCACCCTTCACCCTGTCGGCGCGGCGGCTGGACCACCCGGTGGAGGCCTACGGATACCGGCTGGAGGAGCCCGACGGCGTCACGATGCTGCCCGACCGGCTGGCCGCACGCGGCATCACCGGCCCGATGATCGGCCGGCTGCAGCGGGAGGGCCGCGTCACCGCCCCCGACGGCCGCACCGTCACCCTGGCCGACTGCAGCGTCTCCCGGCCCGGGCAGAAGCTGGCGTTCGTAATGGACACCCGGGAGTGCGAGGCGGCCTACGCCCTGGCCGACGGGGTGGACATGCTGATCATCGAGTCGACCTTCCTGGAAGAGGACGCGGACCTGGCCCGCCGCTACGGGCATCTGACCGCCCGGCAGGCCGGCCGCATCGCCGCCGCCGGAGGGGTCCGGCGGCTGGTGCTGACCCACTTCTCCGAGCGTTACCCGGCCGAGGACTTCCCCCGCTACGCCGAGCAGGCCGCCCAGGCCTACGACGGCGACATCGTCTTGGCCCGCGACCTGGACCGCATCTCCGTCCCCGCCCGGCGAAAGCCCCGGGCCGAAGACGGATGAGCCGGCGCGTTCCGCCCGGGCCATGGGTCGGCGGGCCCTGATGGGGCAGGATCATTGACATGAACCGCCTCAAAAACGCGACCAGCCCGTACCTGCTGCAGCACGCGGACAATCCGGTGGACTGGTGGGAATGGGGCGAGGCCGCGTTCGCCGAGGCCAGGCGGCGCGATGTGCCGATCCTGCTGAGCGTGGGATACGCGGCCTGCCACTGGTGCCATGTGATGGCGCACGAGTCGTTCGAGGACGAGGCCACCGCCCGCCTGATGAACGACCTGTTCGTCAACATCAAGGTCGACCGCGAGGAACGCCCCGACGTCGACGCGGTCTACATGGAGGCCACCCAGGCCATGACCGGCCAGGGCGGCTGGCCCATGACGGTCTTCGCCACGCCTGACGGCGAGCCGTTCTACTGCGGCACCTACTTTCCCCGCCAGCAGTTCCGGGCGCTGCTGATGGCGGTCGCGCGGGCCTGGCGCGAGGAACGCGAGGACGTCCTCAAGCAGGGCCGCAAGGTCGTGGAGGCGCTCACCGCCCGCGGTCCCGCCCCGGGGGAGACCGAGCCGCCCTCCCCGGAGCGGCTGTCGGCGGCGGTGCGCTCGCTGGCGGCCTCCTACGACACCGCCTACGGCGGCTTCGGCGGCGCCCCCAAGTTCCCCCCGTCGATGGTGCTGGAGTTCCTGCTGCGCCACCACGCCCGCACCCAGGACGCCCAGGCGCTGGCGATGGCCACAGGCACGCTGGAGGCGATGGCCCGCGGCGGGATCTACGACCAGCTCGGCGGCGGCTTCGCCCGCTACTCGGTGGACGAGGCGTGGGTGGTGCCGCACTTCGAGAAGATGCTGTACGACAACGCGCTGCTGGCCCGCGTCTATGCGCACTGGTGGCGGCTGACCGGCAGCCCGCTGGCCAAGCGGATCGCGCTGGAGACCTGCGAGTGGATGCTGCGCGATCTGCGCACCCCGCAGGGCGGGCTGGCCTCGGCCCTGGACGCCGACAGCGAAGGCCAGGAGGGCAAATATTACGTGTGGACGCCCGAGCAGCTGCGCCGGGTGCTGGGGGAGGCCGACGGGAACGCCGCCGCCGAGCTGCTGGGGGTCACCGAGTCCGGCACGTTCGAACACGGCACGTCGGTGCTGCGGCTGCCCGGCGACCCGGGCGATCAAGAGTGGTGGAGCCGGGTCCGCGCCCGGCTGCTGGCCGCCCGCGCCGAGCGCGTCCCCCCGGCCCGCGACGACAAGGTGGTCACGGCCTGGAACGGCCTGGCCATCGCGGCCCTGGCCGAGTGCGGGGCGCTGCTGGGACGGCCGGATCTGGTCGGCGCCGCCGAGGAGATCGCCCGCCTGCTGCGCGAGGTCCACCTGCGCGACGGGCGGCTGACCCGCACCTCCCGCGACGGCGTGCCCGGGGCGAACGCCGGCGTCCTGGAGGACTACGCCGACTTCGCCGAGGGGCTGCTGGCCCTGCACGCGGTCACCGGCGACCCGGCGCACGTGCGGCTGGCCGGGACGCTGCTGGAGACGGTGCTGACGCACTTCCCCGACGACCGCGGCGGCTTCTACGACACCGCCGACGACGCCGAGCGGCTGTTCCGCCGCCCGCAGGACCCCACCGACAACGCCACGCCCTCCGGCCAGTTCGCCGCCGCCGGGGCGCTGCTGTCGTATGCGGCGCTGACCGGCTCGTCCCGGCACCGCCAGGCCGCCGCCTCCGCGCTGGCGGCGGCCACGCTGCTGGCCGGCCGGCACGCCCGTTTCGCCGGCTGGGGCCTGGCGGTGGCCGAGGCGCTGGTCAGCGGCCCGCTGGAGATCGCGATCGTGGGGGATCCGGCCGATGCGCGCACCCGCGCGCTGCACGGCGCCGCGCTGGCCTCGCCCGCCCCCGGCGCGGTCATCACGGTGGGCACCGGCGAGGCCGCGGGCGACGTCCCGCTGCTGCGGGGACGGACCCCGGTGGACGGCGCGCCGGCGGCCTATGTGTGCCGGAACTTCACCTGCCGGCTGCCGGTCACCACCCCCGCCGACCTGATGGCCGAACTGGCCGGAGGCTGATCCCGGCCTCGCCCGCCGGGTGACGATATCGTGCCGCTCGCGGGATTCGCCGCAAGAGCGGCCTTGATCTACTTCTCGGTTGGTGTTACCTCTTGGTAACGCGTGTCCGTGCGACGGCTCGTCACTTGCGGGGACGGCGTGACCGGCGGGACGTGCGGGTACCAGGTCAGGTGTCTGGACGGCCGCCGGGCGCATGGGTGATAGTCGTGAGGGCGCGCACCGGCCCGGCGGGGGCGGACCGCCGGTCCGAGGGGCCTGGTGATGAGGGAGTGGTGCGGTGCGAAGGCCGAGCCGCCGTGTTCTGCCGACGGCCATCGGCGTTGCCGTGGTGGCCACTCTGGCGTCCAACGCAGTGGTGCTGCTTTCGTGGCGGAACGCCGGCTCTCCCCAGCCGCAGAGCCGGTGGCAGCGTTATGTCGCGGCCTCGTCCGACACCTGGGTCTCGCCCACCGCGGTGGCGCCGCTGCGCGGCCGGGTGAGCCCGCACCTGCTGGTGGCCTCCTCCGCGACGCTGCCCGCCGACGCGGTGCGGCGGGTGGGCGCCGTCAAGGGCGTCAAGCGCGTCGAGGTGCTGGACGCGGCGCAGACGACGGTCGGCGGCAAGCGGGTCGGCCTGCTGGGCGTGGACCCCTCCACCTTCCGCGCCTTCACCCCCAAGCCCACCGCCGAGTCCGACGATCTGTGGCGCAACATCGCCGGCGGCGATGTGGCCATCTCCTTCACCATGGGCAACGACGGCGGCTTTGAGCTCGGCTCCCATGTGACGGTGGGCGGCCGGCAGCGCCAGACGCAGCTGCGCGTGGGCGCCTACGCCACCATGGGCCTCGGCGATGTGGACGCGGTGGTCTCCCGCCACGTCGCCCGGCAGCTGGGGGTGCCGTCCGGCAACGCCCTGCTGATCAGCGCGCCCAAGACCGACCTGAAGAAGCTGTCGCGGACGCTGCGCAAGGTGCTGCCCAAGGGCGTCAAGACCGTCGAGGTCGACCCCCAGATCGACTACCCCGCGCCCGGCGGGCGGCTGCCCACCGCCAAGGGCCAGGTGATGACCGCCGAGCAGGTGCGGACCGTGATCAAGGCCGCCTACAGCAGGATCGGCTGGCCGTACGTGTGGGGCGGGGAGTCGGAGGAAGAGGGCGGCTATGACTGCTCCGGCCTGATGCAGTACGCCTTCGCCCAGGCCGGGATCCGGCTGCCCCGGGTCGCCGCCGACCAGGCCCGCGCCGGCTGGATCATCCCCTACAGCAAGGCCCGCCCGGGGGACCTGCTGATCTGGGCCAACGACCCCACCGCCCCCGGCTACATCTCGCACATCGCCCTCTACATCGGCAACGGCAAGATGGTGGCCGCTCCCCGGCGCGGCACCGTGGTGCAGATCCAGAACGTCTACACCCGCAACTTGAAGGGCGCCGTCCGCGTCAACCCGCAGATGGGCGCCCGCCTGGCGGCGTCCGGCCTGTGACGGTGCCGATCCCTGTGCCGCAGCCGTTCGCCTCCGGTTTCCCCAGCGGTGTGCCGCTGTGGGCCGGATAGTTCATCTTTCTATGTAATACTGATTACATGACTACGGCGGAGGAGGTCCGGGGCTGGTTCACCGGCCGGCTGCCGCAGGATTGGTTCGTCGGCCCGCCCGAGGTCGTGGTAGACCGCGAAGAGGTCAGCGTGGTGGGCCGGCTGGCCCCGCCGCCCCACGCCGAGCAGGTCTCCGGCGCCGAGCGCACCGCGCTGCTGGACGGGCACATCCAGCGGTTCCGCGAGGAGACGCGGGAGCGGCGCATCGCCATCGCCCGCGAGGCCGAGCACCGCTTCGGGCGCAAGGTCTCCTGGGGCGCCGCCTGCGAGGACCGGCGGGAGATGTTCACCAATCTGTCGGTGCCGGTGATGACCCGGCTGCGCCAGCCCGAACGCCGCGTGCTGGACACGCTGGTGGAGGCGGGCGTGGCGCGCAGCCGCAGCGACGCGCTGGCCTGGTGCGTGCGCCTGGTCGGCCGCAACGCCGAAGAGTGGCTGGCCGAGCTGCGCGAGGCGCTGCGGCACGTCGAGCGGGCCAGAGCCGCCGGCCCCCAGGTTTAGCCATCCGATACGCGAACCATTACGCAAAGCCGAGGCACCGCGGGTGCGGCCGGGCCTAGTGTGCCGATGTGGGGTGCCTGCGCTGTACGGACGGCTCACGCCTGACGGTGGTCCCGGTGCCCGAGCGCGATCGCAGCGGGGTGCCGTATGAGATCACGCTGGAGCTGTACCGGGACGGCGGGCGCTTCGGCGTGGTCGGCCAGCGCTGCGGCTACCTGCTGGCCGCGCTGGCCGGGCGGCTGGCGGCCGCCCGCCGCGACGGCTCGCCGCAGGCCGCCCGCTGGCCCGATCCCGACGACCGCTTCCCCGACCCGCCGGCCGGTTCCCCGGAGAGCTGCACGCGCTGCCGGCGCCGGCGCCTCCAGCCGTCCCCCGATCCAGAGCTGTTCGACTTGCGCTACCGCGACCGGGTGGACGTCGTCAGCACGGGGGAGCTGCGCTGCACGGTGCGCACCTCATCGGTCTGGCTGCCGGGCGCGGAGGCCGGCGGCGACTCCTGGTCGCCGGCGCGCTCGCGCCGGCGGGGGCGCTGGCGGCTGGCGCGCCGGGCGATCGTCGAGGCGTGGGGCGCCGGTGGACACGGCGTGCGGGCCGTGCTGACCTCACGGCAGCTGGCCGAATTCCTGGCGGCGCTGCTGGCCGAGGCCGAACGCCAGATCGGTCCAATATCGGGTGAAATGCTGCAAGCAGGCCGCGGAACTGGTGATTCGGGCCATAATTAGGCGTCGTCTGACGGGGGGCTGCGGGGAGGTAGGGGCCCATGACGGTGCGGCGCATGAGGCTGACCGCGACGATCAAGCGCAGCAAGGCGTACCAGGCGCTGCGCGACTCCATCTACCGGCTGTATGAGCGCCGGCTGGAGTCGTCGCTGCCCACCGACAAGATCCCCCGGCACGTCGGGGTGATCCTGGACGGCAACCGCCGCTGGGCCCGCGCGATGGGGCTCAGCGACGTCAGCACCGGCCACCAGCGCGGCGCCGACAAGATCAGCGAGCTGCTGCAGTGGTGCACCGAGGCCCGGGTCGAGGTGGTCACGCTGTGGATGCTGTCCACCGACAACCTCAACCGCCCCGCCAAGGAACTGAACCCGCTGCTGGAGATCATCGAGAACACCGTCGCCAAACTGGCCCGGGAGGGCTGGCACATCAAGGCGGTGGGCGCGATGGACCTGCTGCCCGATTCCACCGCACGCGTTCTCAAACACGCCGAGGAAAGCACATCTGACCGCCCTGGGCTGATTGTGAACGTCGCCGTTGGGTATGGAGGTAGGCGTGAGATCGCTGATGCGGTGCGCTCCCTGCTCCTGGAGCAGGCGGGTAAGGGCACCAGCATCGAGGAGCTCGCCGAGGTCCTCGACGTCGAGCACATCGCCAAGCATCTCTACACGCGCGGCCAGCCCGACCCCGACCTGGTCATCCGCACCTCGGGAGAGCAGCGGCTTTCCGGCTTCCTGCTCTGGCAAAGCGCCCACTCGGAGTTCCACTTCTGCGAGGTCCACTGGCCGGACTTCCGCAAGATCGACTTCTTGCGGGCGCTGCGCTCGTACGCCGCGCGGCACCGGCGCTTCGGCTCCTGACTCGCCGTCCGGCGGATCGCCCTGTCCGCCGGTCCCGCACGCCGTGCGGGAGAGGAGGCCGGGCCGGGGCGCTCCGCCGATCCGGAGGTTCTCCGGACCACACCAATGGGCATGTGGCCGCCGGTTCGCCCCGGCGATCCGGTGGCGAGGCCCGAAGGAGAGCGAGTGGCCACTACCTCCCGGCGCCGCGACCAGGAGCCGCAGCGGCGCACCTACGTCCTCGACACCAGCGTCCTGCTCGCCGACCCCGGAGCGATGACCCGGTTCGCCGAGCACGAGGTCGTCCTGCCCATCGTCGTCATCACCGAGCTCGAGGCCAAGCGCCACCATCCGGAACTGGGCTATTTCGCCCGGCAGGCCCTGCGCATGCTGGACGACCTGCGCATAGCGCACGGTCGGCTGGACCAGCCCATCCCCCTCGGCGACCAGGGCGGTTCGCTGCGGGTGGAGCTCAACCACGCCGACCCCAGGGTGCTGCCGGACGGCTTCCGGCTCGGTGACAACGACACCCGGATCCTGTCCGTGGCCGGCTGGCTGGCCCGGGAGGGCAAGGAGGTCGTGCTGGTCTCCAAAGACCTGCCGCTGCGGGTCAAGGCCGCGGCGGTGGGGCTGGCGGCCGAGGAGTACCGGGCCGAAATGGTGGTGGAGTCCGGCTGGACGGGCATGCGGGAGCTGGAGGCGACCGCCGCGCAGCTGGAGGAGCTGTATGAGACCGGGACGCTGGAGCTGGAGAGCGCCCGCGACCTGCCCTGCCACACCGGGCTGCGGCTGCTGTCGGAGCGCGGCTCGGCGCTGGGGCGGGTGCAGCCGGACAAGTCGGTGAAGCTGGTGCGCGGCGACCGCGAGGTGTTCGGGCTGCGCGGCCGCTCCGCCGAGCAGCGCATCGCGCTGGACCTGCTGATGGACGAGGAGATCGGCATCGTCTCGCTCGGCGGCCGGGCGGGCACCGGCAAGTCCGCCCTGGCGCTGTGCGCGGGCCTGGAGGCGGTGCTGGAGCGCCGCCGCCACCGCAAGGTGGTGGTCTTCCGCCCGCTGTATGCGGTCGGCGGCCAGGACCTGGGCTACCTGCCCGGCACCGAGAACGAGAAGATGTCGCCGTGGGCGCAGGCGGTCTACGACACCCTCTCGGCGGTGACCACCCCGGAGGTCATCGAGGAGGTCCTGGACCGTGACATGCTGGAGGTGCTGCCGCTGACCCACATCCGGGGCCGCTCCCTGCACGACTCCTTCGTCATCGTCGATGAGGCCCAGTCCCTGGAACGCGGGGTGCTGCTGACCGTGCTGTCGCGGATCGGCACCGGCTCGCGGGTCGTCCTCACCCACGACGTGGCGCAGCGCGACAACCTCCGGGTGGGCCGCTACGACGGGGTGGCCGCGGTGGTGGAGAAGCTCAAGGGACACCCGCTGTTCGCGCATGTGACGCTGACGCGCTCGGAACGTTCCCCGATCGCCGCGCTGGTGACCGACATGCTCGGCGACATCGGGGCCTGACGAGGGCGACGCCCGCGGGCGTCGCCCTCGTTCCCGCGGACGGGCGGGCCGGGTTCACCTTCCGCTACCGGTCCGCCCGTTTCGGCTCTGTTGTGGCAAAAGTCACACAGCTCTCAGGAAGATCACAGAATCGCAGCTCTCAGGCGGGTTTTGCGGATCTCGCGCCGGCTTGCGGTGTGCGGCGAATGGCACAAATCCTGCGTTCTTGTTGCGAAGTACCCCCTGACCTCGGGCATTGTGTGCAGCCGTAAGCACCGTGGAGCGGCGTGGCCCGCGGCGACCCCCGAGGAACCCGCCGGGCCGATCGCCGCTGTGAGCCCGGCGCCCGCCCGCCGGCGGGCCCGCGGCCGTGGTGGACGCCTTCGCGCGCGTGCCCATGCGCGTGCGACCGTCGGAAGGGCCGCCTTGTACGGAGACCGACCGAGGTTTCCCGAACAGGACGATCGCAGCGATGGACGGCAGATGCAGCCGGGGCCGTACGGGCCGCCGTCGCGGCCCTCGTCCACTCCGGCGCCCGGGGACGTCCGGGTCGCCGGAGCGCCGCTCGGGCCGTCTTCGGACGCGCCGCACGGCCCGGACGTCATCAGCGACGCCGACGCCGCATCCCCCCGGCCTTCCCCTGAGCGCCCCGCGCCCAAGGGTCTGCGCCTGCCGGTGAAACTGGCCGCCGCGGCGGGTGCGGCGGTGGTGCTGGCGGGCGGAGGCGCCATCGCCGGCCTCCTGGTGGGAGGCGGCGAGGAGAAGACCACCGTCCGGCCCATCCCGCTGGCCGACGCCCCCAAGGCGCCCGACCCCCAGGTGCTGGCGGCCCAGCAGCGGCAGCTGAACCTGGAGCGCGCCTACCGCGCCGCCGCCAGGGACGCCCGCAAGGAGATGGTGCTGGAGGCCAAGGGCCACACCCCCACTCCCACGCCCACCCCCAGCACCGGCGCCGGTGAAAGCGGCGGCGGCACCCCGTATGCGGGCAACCCCGTCCCGGCCGGGGAGGCGCAGCGCATCGCCAAGGCGATGCTGCCGGAGTTCGGCTTCGACCCCAACACCCAGTTCGGCTGCCTGGTCGAGCTGTGGCAGCGGGAGAGCGGCTGGCGGGTGAACGCGCAAAGCCCGTCCGGTGCCTACGGCATCCCGCAGGCGCTGCCCGGCAGCAAGATGGCCAGCGCCGGTCCCGACTGGCGGACCAACCCGCGCACCCAGATCAAGTGGGGCCTGGGCTACATCAAGGGCCGCTACGGCACGCCGTGCGGGGCCTGGGGTCACTTCCAGCGGAACGGCTGGTACTGATTCCCGCCGGTCATTTCCGCCCGGTCATCGCGAGCACGTCCAAAGCCTCGTCGAGCTGCCGCAGGGTGAGCGTGCCCCGGTCGACGTGGCCGCGTTCCAGCACCACCTGCCGGATCGTCTTGCGCTCTGCCAGCGCCTGCTTGACGACGGCGGCGGCCTCCTCATACCCCAGGTAGCGGTTGAGGGGCGTGACGATCGACGGGGAGGACTCCGCATAGATCCGGCAGCGCGCCACGTCGGCCTCGATGCCGGCCACGCAGCGGTCGGCCAGCAGCCGGCAGGCGTTGCTCAGCAGCCGGATCGACTCCAGCAGGTTGCCGGCCAGCAGCGGCAGCATCACGTTGAGCTCGAAGTTGCCGGAGGCCCCCGCGAAGGCGATCGCCGCGTCGTTGCCGATCACCTGGGCGGCCACCTGCAGGACCGACTCGCAGATCACCGGGTTGACCTTGCCCGGCATGATCGATGAGCCCGGCTGCAGGTCCGGCAGGCGGATCTCGGCCAGCCCGGCGGTGGGCCCCGAGGCCATCCAGCGCAGATCGTTGGCGATCTTGTGCAGCCCGACCGCGATGGTGCGCAGCGCCCCGCTGGTCTCCACCAGGGCGTCCCGGGCGCCCTGGGCCTCGAAGTGGTTGCGGGCCTCGCGCAGCGGCAGCCCGGTGTCGGCGGCCAGCTCGGCGATCACTCGGGCGGCGAAGCCGGGCGGGGTGTTGACACCGGTGCCGACCGCCGTGCCGCCCAGCGGCAGCTCCGCCAGCCGCGGCAGCACCGCCTCCAGCCGTTCCACCCCGTAGCGGGCCTGCGCCGCGTAACCGCCGAACTCCTGCCCCAGCGTGACCGGGGTGGCGTCCATCAGGTGGGTGCGCCCGGCCTTGACCACGTCGGCGAATTCCCCCGCCTTGCGTTCCAGCGCGGCGGCCAGGTGCCGCAGCGCGGGGATGAGGTCGCGCACCACCCCCTCGGTGGCGGCGATGTGGATCGAGGAGGGGAAGACGTCGTTGGAGGACTGGGAGGCGTTCACCTCGTCGTTGGGGTGCACCGGGCGGCCCAGCCGCTCGCTCGCCAACGCGGCGATCACCTCGTTGGCGTTCATGTTGGAGGAGGTGCCCGAACCGGTCTGGAACACATCGACCGGGAAGTGGGCGTGCCACCTGCCGTCGGCCACCTCGCGCGCCGCGGCCTCGATCGCCGCGGCGACCTGCGGCTCCAGCACGCCCAGTGCGGCGTTCACCCGGGCGGCGGCGGCCTTGATCCGGCCCAGCGCGCAGATCTGCGCCTCGTCGATGGGACGGCCGGAGATGGGGAAGTTCTCCACCGCCCGCTGGGTCTGCGCGCCCCACTTGGCCTCGGCGGGGACGCGCACCTCGCCCATGGAGTCCCGCTCGATCCGATGATCTTGTTCGGGCATCTGCGACACCTCCGGCTGCGATCTACTCCGCTGTAGACGGCAGCCGACAGATGCCCGCTCGCATTCCCGCCATGCCCGTGACCGGGCTCACTTGTTGATCTGCAGCTGCTTGCGGGCGCCGGGTTTGCCGGGGGGCTGCTTGACCCCCTTGACCCACACCTCGCAGGCGGCGGTGTCGTAGATGACCGCCGTCAGCCGGGGTTTGTCGAAGATCCGCTCCTCGCCCTTGGCCAGATCGCCGTTGAACTCATAGCCCAGCGATCCCGGCTCGGTCACAAAGGCCCGGCAGGTGTCGCCGATCGCCCGGATGACCAGCGGGTGGTCGACGGCGGCCGACGGGATCGCCGCCGGCTGCCCGGGGGACTGCGGGGGGCCCTCGCCGGCGGCGGCCTGCCCGGGGCCGGGGTCGTCGTTGCGGGTGACCATCCCGACGACCAGCGCGCCGGTGCCCACCCCGCAGGCGGCCACGGTCGCCGCGATCAGCCCGACCACCACCGCCAGCCGGTAGCGCGGGGTGGCCTGGCGGCGGGCGCTGCGGGGCGCCGACATCGCCCGCTCCAGCCGGTCGGCGGCGCGGGCGTGGCTGAGCCGGCGCAGCGGGTTCTTCTGCAGCAGCCCCGACAGCACCGGGGCCAGCGGGCCGGCGTTCTGCGCGGGCGGCGGCTCCTCGTTGGCCAGCGCGCTGAGCGTGGCCATCACATTGCCCCGGTCGAAGGGGGGACGGCCCTCCACCGCGGCGTACAGGGTGGCGCCCAGCGACCACAGGTCCGACTGGGGGGTGGCGCGCTCACCGGCGGCCACCTCGGGCGCCACATAGGCGGGTGAGCCCATGAAGTGCCCTGACTTGGTCAGGTTCGTCGCGCCGGAGGAGAAGGCCAGCCCGAAGTCGGTGAGCACCACCCGGTCGCCGTCCAGCAGCACGTTGGACGGCTTGATGTCGCGGTGGATGATGCCCGAGCGGTGCGCCACCGCCAGCGCGTCCAGCAGCTGCCGGCCGATGTGCGCCACCCGCTCCGGCGGCAGCGGCCCGTTGGTCTCGATGAGCTGCTCCAGGTTGGGCGCCTCGATCAGCTCCATCACGATCCACGGCCGGCCCTGCTCGATCACCACGTCGTAGACCTCGACGATCGAGGGGGTGCGCAGCTGCGCCGGGGCACGGGCCTCCCGCAGGGTGCGGCGGTAGAAGACCACCCGCTCCTCTTCGCTCAGATCCGGGGGAAGCCGCAGCTCCTTGATCGCTACCGCGCGATCCAGCAGCTCATCGTGCCCACGCCAGACCGTCCCGTTGGCGCCTTGGCCGATTTCGGAAACCAGCCGATAGCGCGTCGCAAGTACGAGGCGCTCTGACTGAGACATGGCGAGAAAGATACCGGATTGACATCCTTCCCATGGCTGAAGTCGGGGGATTGCGGTCCCTCACGGGCCGGCTTTCCCCCGCCTCCCCCGCCGGTCGCCTGCGGGAAGTTCCCCTCCGCCGGGCCTTCCGCGGTGCCGCGGCGGGCCGTCTCTTCTCTGCTCCTGCCGGGGCGCCGGCCGGGAAGACCGCTCGTGACGTGGGTGTCTTGGCCGCACATGACGCCACGGGCCGGGGAGGTCCCGAAGGGGCGCGGCCCGGTCGCCCTCCGCCGTCGCCGATTGCGCGCCGCTTTGTGAAATCCCTTACGGTGGCGCGCCGTGTTTCCCGCTCGGAAGCCGAAGGGTTCTTCAAACTTCAAAGAATTTCCGCCGAGATTATGACCGCCTGGTCATTTTGCTGGGCGCACATGAGGACGGCGGTAATCCGGCCGGGACGGGCTCACCGCCCCGGCCGGGATCGGCGCGCGGGCCTTTAGCGGCGTCCGATGGTCAGCAGCGGCCCGGTGGTGTCGGCGAAGAAGTCATTGCCCTTGTCGTCCACCACGATGAAGGCGGGGAAGTCCTCCACCTCGATCTTCCAGACCGCCTCCATGCCCAGCTCGGGGTACTCCAGGACCTCGACCTTCTTGATGCAGTCCTGGGCCAGGCGGGCCGCCGGGCCGCCGATCGAGCCCAGGTAGAACCCGCCGTACTTCTTGCAGGCCTCGGTGACCTGCCGGGAGCGGTTGCCCTTGGCCAGCATGACGTAGGAGCCGCCGGCGGCCTGGAACTGCTCGACATAGGAGTCCATCCGCCCCGCGGTGGTGGGGCCGAAGGAGCCGCTGGCGTACCCCTCGGGGGTCTTGGCCGGGCCGGCGTAGTAGACGGCGTGGTCGCGCATGTACTGCGGCATCGGCTCGCCGGCGTCCAGCCGCTCCTTGATCTTGGCGTGCGCGATGTCGCGGGCCACCACCAGCGGGCCGGTCAGCGACAGCCGGGTCTTGACCGGGTACTTGCTCAGCTCGGCGCGGATCTCGTCCATCGGCCGGTTCAGGTCGATGCGGACGACCTCGCCGCCCAGCTCCTCGGCGGTGGTGTCGGGCAGGAACCGCGCCGGGTCGGTCTCCAACTGCTCCAAGAAGACGCCCTCCGGCGTGATCTTGGCCAGGGCCTGCCGGTCGGCGCTGCAGGAGACCGCGATGGCCACCGGGCAGGAGGCGCCGTGCCGGGGCAGGCGCACCACCCGCACGTCGTGGCAGAAGTACTTGCCGCCGAACTGGGCGCCGATGCCCAGGTTCCGGGTCAGCTCCAGCACCTGCCGCTCCATCTCCAGGTCGCGGAAACCGTGCCCGGACATCGACCCGGAGGTGGGCAGCCCGTCCAGGTAGCGGGCCGAGGCGTACTTGGCGACCTTGAGGGCGTACTCGGCGCTGGTGCCGCCCACCACGATGGCCAGGTGGTAGGGCGGGCAGGCGGCGGTGCCCAGGGAACGGATCTTCTCCTCCAGGAAGGCCATCATCCGCTTGGGGTTCAAGACGGCCTTGGTCTCCTGGTACAGGAACGATTTGTTGGCGCTGCCGCCGCCCTTGGCCATGAACAGGAACTTGTAGGAGTCCCCGGCGGTGGCATACAGCTCGATTTGCGCCGGCAGGTTGTTGCCGGTGTTCTTCTCCTCCCACATGGTCAGCGGGGCCATCTGGGAGTAACGCAAATTGAGCTTGGTGTAGGCGTCGTACACGCCGCGCGAAATGTGCTCCTCATCGCGGCCGTCGGTGAGCACGTGCTGGCCGCGCTTGCCCATGACGATGGCGGTACCGGTGTCCTGGCACATGGGCAGCACGCCGGCGGCGGCGATATTGGCGTTCTTCAGCAGGTCCAGCGCCACGAACCGGTCGTTGGGGGAGGCCTCGGGGTCGTCGAGGATGTTGCGGAGCTGCTGCAGGTGCGAAGGGCGCAGCAGATGCGCGATGTCGCGCATCGCCGTCTCGGTGAGCATCCGCAGCACCTCCGGCTCCACCTGCAGGAACGTGCGGCCCCCCGCCTCGAGGGTGGAAATCCCGTCGGTGGTCAGCAACCGGTATTCGGTCTCGTCCGGTCCGGTCGGCAGCAGGTCGGTGTAGGAGAACTCAGCCATCTCACGTTCCTCGCATCGCCATGAGCAGGGGCGTCCCTCAGGTTACGACGTGCCCTCCGAGGCACTGTGCGGGGTCGGCCGCGGTGAGGCAGATCACCACATGCCACGATCGGATCGGTCCGGGGCCGCGGCCGCCCCGCCGACGCAAGGCAGCGGACCATGGTGAGCGAGTTCACCCCGCCCGCGAGGGCCTGGAAGCCGATGTGCGGGACCTGCATCTGCCGCTGGACCCTGCCGCCGGAAAGCTGCCGGCGCAGATCGCCGCGGGCGTGCGCGCGGCGGTCCGGGAGGGGCGGCTGGCCGCCGGCGCCCGGCTGCCTCCACCCGCGCCCTCGCCCGCCGCCTGGGCGTCTCCCGCGGGGTCGTGGTGGCGGCGCCGGCCGGGCTGCCGGGCGTCGCCGTCCGGGGCGTGGCGGCGGGCCTGCACGTGTACGCCGAGCTGCCCGCCTCCTGCGACGAGGAGAAGGTGGTCACCGAGGCCTCGCATCGCGGCCTGCTCCTGCAGGGCGCGGCGCCCATGTGGTCACGGCCGGCAAAGCCCGCCCTCGTACTGGGCTATGGACGGGTAAACGAGGCCCGCCTGAGGTCTGCCGTCGACATCCTCAAGCAGGTGATTGCCCCAGGGGGCGGTGGGTAGAAGGGCAAGGGGAGGAGAGGGGGACCCATGAGCCTGGAGGAAGCAGCGCGTCAACTCAAGCTGGCCGTGCACGACGCGCAGGTGGCGTTCGACTGCGTCGGGCTGGGAGAGCTGGACCGGGCGCAGGAGCACACCATCATCGCGCGCACGGCGGCGGACGCCGCGGCGCTGGCGCTGCAGGAGGCGTTGCGGACCATGGCCCCTGACGAGGCCGCCCGCGAGGGCGAGCGGGCGGTGGCGGCCTTGGAGGACCGGCACACGCCTCCGGTGTGAGTGAACCTTTTCCAACACGCGGCCCAAGGCACCGAGGACGGGAGTCTCGATGGTCTCCAATGCCGCGACGTTGTAGGTCACGGCATCGCCCCTGACCGCGGGCCCCCGTCTCGCCCTGCGGAGACGGCGTGTTGAAAAAGGTTCAGCGACTCTGGCGGCCCGGTGGAGGGGAGGGGCCGCCGGAGCAGCCGCGGGAGAAAACAATCGGGGAGATGAGACACGCTGCCGGCGACCGCGCCGCAGGAGCGGCCGTCGCCGGATCTGCATGCCGGTTTCAAGCGGTCGCGGCGGCCGGACGCGCCGCGCCCACCGGTTCCGGGGCGAATCCCCCGGCCAGCGCGACTATGAGGGCGACCAGCACGGCGGGCGCCGCGAAGGCCACTCGCAGCCCGTCGGTGGCGCTGAGCGGGGCGATCGCCCCCATCAGGGCCGCGCCCAGCACGAACCCCACGTAGTTGAAGACGTTCAGCCGCGCCACGGCCACCCCCAGCCCGGTCGGGTCGACCCGCCCGGCGGCCGAGAACGCCACCGGCGCCACCACCGCCAGCCCCAGCCCGGCCACGGCGAACGCGGCGATGGCGGCCGCGGCGCCCGGAGCGGCCACCACGCCGATCATCCCGGCCATCCCGGCCAGCCCGCCGAGCCTGACCACCCGCACCCCGCCCCACCGGCGCACCCCCAGGTCGGCGGCGGCCCTGCTGGCGACCATGGCGATCTGGTAGGCCACATAGCCCAGCGGGACCGCATACCCGGCGGCGCCCAGCTCGTCCTCCAGGTACTTGGCGCTGTAGTTGGAGATCGCCGCGTCGGCCAGGTAGAAGATCCCCATGGCCGCGCCCACGACCAGGACGGGACGCCAGGGCACCCGCCGGGCCGCGGCCTTCAGCTCCGCGGCGCCGGGGCCCGTTCCCTCCTCGCCGCGGCGCAGCAGGCGCGGCCCGGTGAGCAGCGAGACGGCCGCGCCCAGCGCGGCCGGGACGGCAAAGCCCGCCGCCAGGCCCAGCTCCAGCCGGTTGGCCAGCGCCACCCACAGCCCGCCGGCGATCCCGGCCACGCTCCACACCGCGTAAAAACCGGTCAGCAAACTGACGCCGTAGCGGCGCTCGACCGCCACCGCCTGGGCGTTCATGGCCGCGTCCACCGCGCCGACGAACAGCCCGAACAGCGCCACCGCCGCATACAGCAGCGGCATCCGCCCGCCGGTCAGCCCGATCATCGTGACGGCCAGGCACACCCCCGGCTGCGCCCACCGCAGCACCGGGGCGCTGCCGAAGCGGGCGAACAGGGCGCCGGCGGCCACGCTGCCCACCCCGGCGATGACCGGGACGAGCAGCAGCACCACCGCCAGCGTCCCGTCGCTCATGCCATGGGCGTCCTGCACCCGCGGCACCCGGGTCACCAGGGAGGCAAAGCACAGCCCTTGGACGGCGAAGGCGGCGTACGCCGACAGGCGCGCCTGGCGGTCCCGCGGGCTCATGAGCGGTCCTCGAAGCTCAGAAGGAGAACATGAAGAATGTTCGCGTCAGCCTAGAGAGCCGGAAACCGCCCGGTCAATGCCCGCACAAGAGCGCATTCACTTTCTGATCTCCAGCGCCGGCACCCAGGACGCTATCGTCGAATGCGTGGACGTCTCCAGGCCTCCGATCCCCGCGGAACCGGTGACCCGCGTGCACGACCTGCGCGCCTCCGACGCCGATCGCGAGCGCGTGGTGCAGGTGCTCACCGAGGCGCTCGCCGACGGACGGCTCACCCCCGAAGAGCACGCCGAGCGCACCGCCCGGGCCTATGCCGCCCGCACCCTCGGCGAGCTGACCGGCCTGACCGGCGACCTCACCCCGCCGGAGGCGCAGCCCATCCTGGTCGACGACCGCCCCCTGCAGGCCACCTTCGGCTCGCTGCGCCGCGAAGGGCGCTGGGTGATGCCGGTGCGGCTGCCGCTGCTGGCCCTGTTCGGCACCGTCGAGCTCGATCTGCGCGAGGCCATCCTGCAGCGCCGCCACGTCGTGCTCGACACGCTGTCGCTGTGCGGCCGCATCCGGCTGCTGGTCCCCGAGGGCGTGCAGGTGGACGTGACCGGCCGCACCATGCTCAGCACCCGCGAGGTGCGGGTCAGGCCCGCCGACGGGGGACCCACCGTGGAGATCAGCGGGCGGATGATCCTGAGCTCGGTCAAGGCCCGCGCCCCCAAGCGCACGCTGCGCGAACGGGTGCGCGGGCGGCTGCGCCGGACGTCCTGACCATCCGCCCGCCCCTCGCCGCGGGCGGGCCGCTACACCGCCTGGTCGAAGTTGATGGCGCTGTAGGCGCGCAGCTTGCCCAGCTGGTGCTCGCTCTCCACCTTGCGGATGGTGCCGCTGCGCGAGCGCATCACCAGCGAGTGCGTGATCGCCTTGCCCTTGCCGAAACGCACCCCGCCCAGCAGCTCCCCGTCGGTGATGCCGGTGGCGGCGAAGAACACATCGTCGGAGGTGACCAGGTCGTCGGTGGTCAGCACCCGCGACAGGTCGTGCCCGGCCTCGGTGGCCTTGCGCCGCTCGGCCTCATCGCGCGGCCACAGCTTGCCCTGGATGACCCCGCCCATCGCCTTGACCGCGCAGGCGGCGATGATGCCCTCGGGGGTGCCGCCGATGCCCAGCAGCAGGTCCACCCCGGTGCCCTCGCGGGCCGCCATGATGGCCCCGGCCACGTCGCCGTCGGTGATGAACTTGATCCGGGCGCCGGCCTCGCGGACCTCCTTGACGATCCCCTCGTGCCGCGGCCGATCCAAGATCACCACGGTGACGTCCTCCACCGCCGAGCCCTTGGCCCGGGCCACCGCCTTGATGTTGTCGGCGATCGGCCGCTCGATGTCCACCACATCGGCCGCCTCCGGCCCGGTGACCAGCTTCTCCATGTAGAAGACCGCCGAGGGGTCGTACATCGAGCCGCGGGCGGCCACCGCGATCACCGCGATGGCGTTCGGCATGCCCATCGAGGTCAGGCGGGTGCCGTCGATCGGGTCCACCGCCACATCGCACTCCGGGCCGCTGCCGTCGCCCACTTCCTCGCCGTTGTAGAGCATGGGGGCGTTGTCTTTTTCGCCCTCGCCGATGACGACCACGCCCCGCATGGACACCGTGTTGATCAATTGGCGCATGGCGTTGACGGCCGCGCCGTCGGCCCCGTTCTTATCGCCCCGGCCGACCCAGCGCGCGGCGGCCATGGCCGCCGCCTCGGTCACCCGTACCAGCTCCATGGCCAGGTTGCGGTCGGGCGCGGCGGGCTCGGTGACCAGCGGCGAGGAGACGGAGTTTCCATCGGACCCAGCGGACATGGCAGACATCGCGTTACAGCCCTTTCGGTCGCAGGTGCCTGAGATTTTCCGTTCGGCCGGCCCGAGCCACAAAATTGGACCAGACCAACCCGACGGTACCCATGCCCCGCCGATCGGCCCTTCACCGGGTCCCCGGCAAGGGATCCGGCTGTTGCGATTGGGTGACCACCTGTAGCGAGGAATCGTTCCCGCCGTCCCATAGGGCGTAATCTCTGCTGTCATGAGCAGCGACATCCAAGTGCCGCCCGGTGAGGCCGGAGCGGGCGGCACGGCCTCGGCGAGCGCCACCTCCGGTGGAGGGGCCGACAACGCGGGCCGGGTCCCCGCGCAGGGCGGGGAGACTCCGGCGCGGGGTTCCGACCGCGGGGCGGCCACCCGCAGCGCCCTGCTCGCCGCGGCGCGGGACGTCTTCGCCGAATGCGGGTTCGCCCAGGCCGCGGTGACCGACATCGTCGCCCGGGCGGGAGCCAGCGTCGGCAGCCTCTACCACCACTTCAACGGCAAGGCCGACCTGTACCTGACGCTGTGGGAGGAGTTCCAGGCCCGCCAGCAGGAGCGCACCCGCCAGGCCGTGCACGCCGCCCGGGCGGCCGGGGAGAGCGACCCGATGCGGCTGTTCATCGCCGGGGCCAACGCCTACCTGGACGGCTGCCTGGCCGACCGGCGGCTCTCCCGACTGTTCGTGCGCGGCGACGGCCCGCCCGGTTTTGAGCGGGTGATGCAAAAGCGGCTGCGCAAGTGGGCCCGCCGCAACGCCGCCCTCTTCCACGCGCCCGACGGGACCGTGGACGAACCGCTGGTCACCGTGCTCACCGGCGCGATGGCCGCGGCCGTCACCGAGATCGCCGGCGAAGAGGACGAGCAGGCCGCCCGCAAGACGGCCTCGGAGATCATGGCCATCATCGAGACCATCCGCAACCCCCGTACGGAGCGCTCCTGACCGTGCGCGATCCTGGCAGCGTGACCGACGAGACCTCGCAGCCGGCCACCCGGCCGCAGCCCTCCGCCCCGGCCGGGGCGCCGGACGCCCCCCACGACACGGCACCGGAGGGCCGGCGGGCCGAAGGGCCGTATGAGGTGAGCCCGGGGGTTTACAAGCGGCTGACCACCGGCCTGGGCGGCTACGCCCTGGCGATGCTGACCTGCCTGCTGCTGGTCGGCCTGGTCGTGCTGATCAGCCCCCGCGAGCACACCGAGAACCTCCCCACCGTCGACTACGGCGTCCACCTGGCCCGGCTGCGCGCCGACGCCCCCTACACCCCCTACGCCCCCGAAGGGCTGCCGTCCACTTGGCGGGCCACCAGCTCCCGGCTGAGCGGCCTGGACGGCGGCGACGACGAGGACCCGGTGGCCTGGCACCTGGGCATGGTGACCCCTTCGGACGAGTACGCCGCGCTGGAGCAAAGCGACGAGCAGCCGGTCAGTGAGTACCTGTGGCGGATGACCAACTCCCGCGAGCCGGTCGGCGTCCAGCAGGTCGCCGGCCAGACCTGGCAGCGCTACTACCGCAGGGACAAGAATCAGCGCTCGCTGGTGCGCACCCTGCCCGGCCTCACCCTGGTGGTCACCGGCACCGCCTCCTATGAGGAACTGGCCGTGCTGGCCGCCTCCCTCAAGCCCCAGCCCAAGGACACGGCCGCCCCCTCCCCGTCGGCCGCTCCCACGAGCGGGTCCTGAGCCCGGCTCCGGCCGCAAAGCCCGCACGACCGCCGGATTCGCCCGGGGACACGGCATCGCGCTTCCCGGGGGCGGAAGCATGCGCTGAAGAGCCGGGCCCGGCGGCTGCTTTCAGGGCCGGCCGCCTCAAAACGGCGGGGCGGAGTCGGGCTCGGCGTCGTCCTCGGCGGCGGCCGTGGCGGCGGCCAGCCGGGCGCGGGCTCCCTCCAGCCACTCCTGGCAGATCTCGGCGAGCTTTTCGCCGCGCTCCCACAGCTTCAGCGACTCCTCCAAGGTGAGCCCGCCGGCCTCCAGCCGCCGCACCACCTCGGCCAGTTCGTCGCGGGCCTGCTCGTAGGAGGGCCTGGTGTCGTCCGTCACGGCGCCCAGCCTAATCCGCCGGTCCGACGGCGGTGGCGCGCAGGCGGCCGCCGGCCAGCCGCACCAGCAGCTCCTCGCCCGGCTCGGCCTGCGCCGCCGCCCGCAGCACCGTCCCGTCCGGGCGCTGCACGATCGCATAGCCGCGCTCCAGCGTGGCGGCCGGTGACAGCGCCCGCAGCCGGGCCCGGGTGTGCGCCAGATGATCGGCCTCCCGCTCCAGGGACGCCGCCAGGGCGCGGCGGGCCCGCTCGCGCAGCCCTTCCACCTGCTCGGCCTTGCGTTCCACCTCGCGCACCGGGTCGGCCAGCGCCGGACGCGAGCGCATCGCCTCCAGCCAGGCCAGCTCCCGCTCCAGCCGCCCGGCCAGGCAGCGCCGCCCCCGGTCGCGCAGCTGCCGGATGAGCCGCAGCTGCTCGCGCACGTCCGGGACGATGTGCTTGGCGGCGTCCGTCGGCGTGGAGGCCCGCACGTCGGCGACCAGATCCAGCAGCGGGCTGTCCTGCTCGTGCCCGATCGCGCTGACCACCGGGGTGCGGGCGGCGGCCACCGCGCGCACCAGCGCCTCGTCGGAGAACGGCAGCAGATCCTCCATCGACCCGCCGCCCCGGGCGATGACGATCACCTCCACCTGCGGGTCGGCGTCCAGCCTGCGCAGCGCCTCCAGCACCTCGGGGACGGCCTGGGCGCCCTGCACCGCGGCGTGCTCGATGCGAAAGCGCACCGCCGGCCAGCGGCGCCGGGCGTTGCGCAGCACATCGTGCTCGGCGTCGGACTCGCGGCCGCAGATCAGCCCGACCACCGCCGGCAGGAACGGCAGCGGCCGCTTGCGCTCGGGCCGAAACAGCCCCTCGGCGGCCAGCACCTGCTTGAGCCGTTCCAGCCGGGCCAGCAGCTCGCCGACCCCGACCGGGCGGACCTCCAGCGCGCTCAGCGAGAAGGCCCCGCGGTTGACCCAAAAGTCCGGCTTGGCGCAGATGACCACGCGGGCGCCGCCGGTCACCGCCGGGCCGGCCGCCTCGAACACCGCCCGGGGGCCGACCACCCGCACCGACATGTTGGCCACCGGGTCGCGCAGCGTCAGATAGACGGTGCCCGCCCGCCGGTTGAGCTCGGTGATCTGGCCCTCCACCCAGATGCGGCCCAGCCTGCCGATCCAGCCGGCCACCGCGTTCAGCACGGTCCGCACCGGCACCGGGGACTCCGCCGAGGTCTGCATCGCCATGCCCGGCAGCCTAACCGCGGGGATGCCGGGGAGCGGCCCTGAACGCCGGACGCCGGGCCCGGTGCGCACCGGGCCCGGCGTCCGGCCGGAAACCGCTCGAAAACGGGTCGTCAGCGGTCGCCGTTGAGCTTGGCGAGGCGGTTCTCATACATGCGCAGCACCTCGGCGCGGGCGGCGTGGTTGCGCTCGTACTCGCGCAGCAGCCGGACCTGCTCGGCGCTCAGCCCGCGCAGCCGGGCCCGCAGCTGCGGCAGCGTGGCCTCGTCGTAGTTGGGCACCGGCAGCTCGGCCGCGGTCTTGGCCGCCTTCTTCGGACCCGGCTCGCCGCGGGCGGCCTGCGGCTCGGGCTTCTCGGACTTCGGCTCAGGCTGCGGCTCGGTCTTCGGCTCAGGCTGCGGGGCGGGCTCGGGACGGGCGGCAGGGGAGGACTCGGCGCCGGCCTTGGCCGCGGGCTTGCCGACCGCGATCTCCTTCGGGGCGGGCCGCGGCCTGGAGCGGGCGGCGGGCGGCTCGGCGACCGGGGTGGGGGCGGCCGCGGTCTCCTCCTCGCCGCCGCGCACCAGCGTCGCCACCCGGTCGGCGACCTTCGCCGCGGTGTGCTGGGCGTCCTCGCGGAGCCGGTGGAGCACCGGCCCCACCCCGTGCTCGCGCAGGTCCTTGTAGTCCCTGGTCACCCGGTCGCTCAGCAGCAGAGCCCGGCCCACGCCGAACATCGCCAGCCGGATCGCGTGCAGCGGGAGGTCGCGGACCTGTTCGCTCACGGCGTGCTGGAGTTGCTGTTTGAGGCGGCGCGGCGACTTGGTCATCGTCCTCGTCTCCCTGCTGTCCCCGGAAATCGGTCTGAAGCGGTTTGGAACAATCGAATGGCGTTGAATCGACACAACACGGCCGTCCTGTATCACTGTGCCGCACCGGTGCGATCACGGGCACCCCGCGCCGGACCCTTCCCGGCGGCCCGGAACGTGGAACGGATCACATCATGGCACCCGGCGGGCTCGGCTCCTTTCCCTGGCCGGTACCCGCCGCGGTTCCGCCGAACACGGGACGGACGGCCCTATTCACCGGGCCGCGGCGTCCGTGGGGCGGGCGGATCCGCCCTCGCCCGTACAATTGGCCCATGACCTCCACCGCCGACCGCCGTGTCCTACTCGCCAAGCCGCGTGGTTATTGCGCGGGCGTCGATCGCGCCGTTCGGACGGTGGAGATCGCCTTGGAGAAGTACGGGGCGCCGATCTATGTCCGCAAGCAGATCGTCCACAACGTCCACGTGGTCAAAACGCTGGAAGAACGCGGGGCGATCTTCGTCGACGAGACCGAAGAGGTCCCCGAGGGCGCCATCGTGATCTTCTCGGCGCACGGGGTGGCCCCGGCGGTGCACGAGGAGGCGCGGGCCCGCAACCTGCGCACCATCGACGCGACCTGCCCGCTGGTCACCAAGGTGCACAAGGAGGCGGTGCGGTTCGCCGCCGACGACTACGACATCCTGCTGATCGGCCACGAGGGGCATGAGGAGGTCATCGGCACCTCCGGCGAGGCCCCCGACCACATCCGCCTGGTCGACGGCCCGGACGATGTGGCCAACGTGCAGGTTCGCGACCCGGACAAGGTGGCCTGGCTGTCGCAGACCACGCTGTCGGTGGACGAGACGATGGCCACGGTGGCGGCGCTGCGCGAACGCTTCCCCAATCTGGTCGACCCGCCGTCGGACGACATCTGCTACGCCACCCAGAACCGGCAGACCGCGGTCAAGCAGATCGCCGCGCAGGCCGAGCTGGTCATCGTGGTCGGCTCGCAGAACTCCTCCAACTCGGTGCGGCTGGTGGAGGTGGCCAAGGAGTACGGCGCCAAGGCGGCCCATCTGGTGGACTACGCCGACCAGATCGACCCGGCCTGGCTGGAGGGCGTCTCCACGGTCGGGGTGACCAGCGGCGCCTCGGTGCCGGAGATCCTGGTCCGCGGCGTGCTGGACTGGCTGGCCGAGCGCGGCTACGACCGGGTCGAGGAGATCGAGTCGGTGCCCGAGAGCATGCGCTTCGCCCTGCCCAAGGAACTGCGCAAGGACCTGCGCGCCCCCGCCTGAGCGGGGCGGTCTTTCAGTCGACCTCGCCGTGGTGCGGCGGCGGGGTGCGGCGCGGGGACTCCTCCCAGCGGACCGGGTCGGCGTTCTCGTCCTCCTGCAGGATCCGGCTGCCCGCCAGGCGCCTGCGCAGGTCGCGCACTTGCTCCGGCAGCCCGCGCGGGATCGCGATGAGCACCACCAGCGCACTGCCCCCATACAGCCAGGGCGCGCCGGTGGCCAGCGAGGTGAGCACGCCCACCAGCACCCCGCGCAGCAGGGACTCCTGACCGAGCGTGGTCAGCGTCTCGGCGACCACGGTGAGCACGAAGAACACCAGCGGCGGGCTCACCGTCAACGTCAGCAGGTCCGCCGGGCGGGTGGTCAGCGCGGCCAGCGCGCAGCCGGCCACGAACCCCAGCCCGGCCAGCAGCTCCAGGTCCAGCCAGCGCGCGGCCAGCGCACCGGTCAGCCCCAGCCCGAACAGGATGACGATGCCGCCCCGGCCGGTGACCGCGCCCGCCGACCGGCCCGGCCTGCCGGACCGGCGCGCCCTGGCGGGCCGGCCGGCTCGGCCCCGGCGCGCCGGCGCCTGCCCCGCCGACGCCGGTGCTGCGTCCCCGGACGGGCCGCGCGACGCCGTAGCGGTCATCTGTCCTCCTCGCTCGCCCCATCGGCATGGCCGTACCCGCCGTCCGCAGGCGGCGTGTTCGCCCGGGCCCGCACCGCCGCCTCAGCGGCCGTCGCGCCATGCCGTTCGTCGACGGGCACGGCGGTGGGACCGTCGGCGTCCCCGGGCGGCGCCTCCCGGCCGACCGGACCGGGGACGACCTGTTTTCCGAAACTTACAGGTCCGGAGGGCGAGTGCGCGGCCGGACGCCGGCCATCGCAGAGGTCATCGGGCGGGCCGGCGGCGGGGGAGGAGCCTGCCGCAGCGGGTTTCGCCGCAAGCTCGGCCGCCGACGGGGCGCGGGGACTGTCGGTCACCGGCCGCGGCGCCCGAAGCGGCTCATCGACCAGGCCCAGCTCGTTCATCCGGCGGGCGCTCACCAGCACCCGGCTCTCCAGCGACCCCACCGCCCGGTTGTAGGACCTGACCGCCCCGCTCAGCGACCGTCCCAGCTCGTCGATGTGGCCGCCCAGCGTGCCCAGCCGCTCATACAGCTGCCGGCCCAGCTCGAACACCGTCCGCGCGTTGCGCGACAGCGCCTCCTGCTGCCAGGCGTAGGCCACGGTGCGCAGCATCGACACCAAGGTGGTGGGGGTGGCGATGTGCACCCGGCGGGAGAGCGCGTACTCCAGCAGCTCGGGGGAGTGCTCCAGGGCCGGCGCCAAGAACGCCTCGCCCGGGATGAACAGCACCACGAACTCCGGCGCCGGGCTGAAGGCCCGCCAGTACGCCTTGGAGGCCAGGTGGTCCACGTGGTCGCGCAGCTGCCGGGCGTGCGCCTGCAGCCGCGCCGTCCGCAGCTTCGGATCGTCGGTGGCGGCGGCCTCCAGGTAGGCGCTCAGCGGCACCTTGGCGTCCACCACGATGGTCTTGCCGCCGACCAGGCGCACCACCAGGTCCGGCCGCAGCGCGCCGTCGTCGCCGTGGCCGGTGACCTGCTCGTCGAAGTCGCAGTGGCGCATCATGCCGGCCAGCTCCACCACCCGCCGCAGCTGCAGCTCGCCCCAGCGGCCCCGGGCCTCGGGCCGCTGCAGGGCGCGCGCCAGCGCCTGGGTCTCCGCCCGCAGCTCTTCGGAGCTGCGCCGCACGAACTCCACCTGCTTGGCCAGCATGGCGTGGGACTCGCGGCGGCCGGTCTCCACCTCCCGCAGCTGTTCGGCCACCTTCTCCAGCGTCTCCCGCAGCGGCGCCACCAGGTGCTCCACGGCCTGCTTGCGCCGCTCCAGCTCACCGGCCGCCTCGGCGCCGGCCGCCCGCAGCCGGGCGTCGGCCAGCTCCAGGAACCGCCGGTTGCTGGCGTCCAGGGCCTTGGCCGACAGGCTTTCAAAGTGCTCCGACAGCCGCTGCTCCAGGCGGCTCAGCTGCTCTTCGGCGGCCTTGGCGCGGGCGACCAGCACGGCCTGGCGGGTGGTGGCCAGCGCGTACCCGGCCACCGCGCCCAAGGCGAGCCCCAGGACCAGGCCGAGCAGCAGCGCGAGATCCATGCCCGAATCGTGGCACCGCAGTGGGGGCGAACCGACTCGACGCGCCGAGACACGGCCCGCCCCGGCAATTAGACTCACCGTTCACCAGTCGGATATGACGGGCGTCTTGCACCGGGCGATGACGTCCACGGACGGCAGGAAGCAGGTAGGAGGCCACGATGCCCGCCACCCCCCGGGCTGCTTCGAGCCGGCCCTTCGCGGCCGGGGCCAGGCGCCGCCTCGCCGCGGCGATCGCGCTGGAACCCCAAGACGGCCCCACCCCGCAGGCCCGCATGGCCGGGCGCTTCATCCGCATGTTCGGCAAATCGGCCTGGCAGTACGGGCCGGACGGCGACGCGGGCCTGGTGCGCCTGCAGCGGGCCACCGCCCTGCTGAGCCGGCTGCAGTTCGTCCCGCCGGGCGTGACGATCACCCCGGAGGACATCGGCCGGCCCAGCGGCAGCGAATGGGTCCGGGCGGGCATGCCCGATGAACGCAAGGTGCTGCTGTACCTGCACGGCGGTGGTTATTTCTTCGGCAGCCCGCGGCTTTACCGGCCGTTCAACTGGCGCCTGTCAGCCGCTACGGGACGTCCGGTATTCGCACTCGATTACCGGCTCGCCCCCGAGCACACCCCGGCCGACGCCCTCCAGGACGCCCTGGACGCCTACGACTTCCTCCTCAAACGCGGATATCGCGCCGAGGACGTCGTCGTGGGCGGCGATTCGGCCGGCGGGCACCTGACGCTGGCGCTGCTGCTGGCGCTGAAGAAAGAGGGCCGGCCCCTGCCCAGGGCCGCCATCTGCCTGTCCCCGTGGGCGGACCTGCTGTGCACCGCCGACTCCCACCGGGTCAACCGCCACAGCGACGTCCTCATCCCGGCGGACAAGCTCGCCTGGCTGGGCAGGCGGTTCTGCGCCGGCAAGAAGGAGGACGACCCGCTGTTCTCGCCGGTGCGCGGGGACCTGACGGGCCTGCCGCCGTTGATGCTCATCGCCAGCACCACCGAGATCCTCCGCGACGACTCCCGCGAGGTGGCCCGCCGGGCCCGCGCCGCCGGGGTCGAGGTCGTCCACCAGGAGTGGGCCGGGCAGGCGCACGTGTTCCCGGTGTTCGCCGACTACATCCCCGAGGGCAAGGCGGCCTTCCGGCACATGGCCGAGTTCCTCCGCCGCGTCGAAGGCTGACCGCGGGGCCGGCCGCGGAGTACGGGGGGACGCCCGGCAGCCAATAGACTCGCCTGGCGTGAGCCTGTCCATCGGAATCGTCGGGCTGCCCAACGTCGGCAAGTCCACGCTGTTCAACGCGCTGACCAAGAACGACGTGCTGGCCGCCAACTACCCGTTCGCCACCATCGAGCCGAACGTGGGCGTGGTGGGCGTGCCCGACCCGCGCCTGGAGAAGCTGGCGGAGATCTTCGGCTCGGCCAAGATCGTCCCGGCCACCGTGGAGTTCGTGGACATCGCCGGCATCGTGCGCGGCGCCTACGAGGGGCAGGGGCTGGGCAACAAGTTCCTGGCCAACATCCGCGAGACCAACGCCATCTGCCAGGTCATCCGGGTGTTCCGCGACCCGGATGTGACCCATGTGGACGGCTCGGTGGAGCCGCTGCGCGACATCGAGACCATCAACACCGAGCTGATCCTGGCCGACCTGCAGACCATCGAGAAGGCCCTGCCGCGCCTGGAGAAGGAGGCGCGCACCAAGAAGGACCGCGACGGGCTGGCCCTGGTGGACGCCGTCAAGACCGCCCAGAAGGTGCTGGACGGCGGCACCACCCTGTTCGCCGGGGCCGGTGCGGCCGGCATCGACCTGACACTGCTGCGCGAGCTGCAGCTGCTGACCGCCAAGCCGTTTTTGTACGTGTTCAACCTGGACGAGGACGAGCTGGCCGACCAGGAGCTGCGGGCCCGGATGAGCGAGCTGGTGGCCCCGGCCGAGGCGATCTTCCTGAACGCCAAGATCGAGGCCGAGCTGATCGAGCTGCCCGATGAGGAGGCGCTGGAACTGCTGCAGAGCATGGGCCAGCAGGAGTCGGGCCTGTCCCAGCTGGCGCGAGTGGGGTTCGACACGCTCGGGTTGCAGACCTTCCTGACCGCCGGGCCCAAGGAGGCCCGCGCCTGGACGATCCGCAAGGGCGCCACCGCCCCGGAGGCGGCCGGCGTCATCCACAGCGACTTCCAGCGCGGATTCATCAAGGCCGAGGTCATCTCGTTCGAGGACCTGGTGGAGGCCGGGTCCATGGCCGCCGCCCGCACCGCCGGCAAGGTCCGCATCGAGGGCAAGGACTATGTGATGCGCGACGGCGACGTCGTGGAATGGAGATTTTCGCTTTAGCATCTGCGGGCGCGGTTAGCCGGTGTCGGATCGGGCAGCAATCGAGGCACCAGCCTGACGAAGGCGACCATGACGACCAGTTCGACCAAGGTCCGCGGGTTGCCGGTCGCCTGAGCGCGCTGAGCGCGGGCATGGAGCAGTTCGCGCCGTGGCGGTCCTTCGATGGCGAGCACCTCCTCGAGGTCGAGCGCGCAGGAACCCGGCTGGTCGTGCATTTACGCCAAGACCGACGGCTCCGCGCATCGGCCGCGCGACCTCGTCCCGACCGAGAGAGACTGCTGCTCGTTCGTGGACTGGGAGATCGACGACGACAACGCCGACTTGCGCCTCGTCGTCACCGGCACCCCGGATCAGCTCGCCGCGCTGAGCGTCGGATTGCCCTACTTGCGCCGTCCAGCGCTCCTTCCGCCCCGGCGGGCCACCGTCGCTGGCTGCACCACTGTATCGAATGATGTCAATATAGAGGCGTGTCTAATCAAGCGGCGACTGCTGCACCTCCCGCGACGCGACGGCTCTCGACCTTGGACCGGTGGCTGCCCGCCTGGATTGGCCTGGCGATGGTCGCCGGCCTGCTGCTCGGCCGCCTCGTTCCAGGCGTCTCCGGCCTGCTGTCCCGACTGGAGGTCGGCGGGATCTCGGTGCCGATCGCGCTGGGTCTGCTGGTGATGATGTACCCGGTGCTCGCGAAGGTCCGCTACGACAGGGTCGCCGCCGTCACCGGCGACAAGAGGCTGCTGATCTCCTCGCTGGTGCTGAATTGGCTCGCCGGCCCGGCGATCATGTTCGCACTCGCCTGGGCCTTCCTGCCCGACCTGCCCGAGTACCGCACGGGCGTGATCATCGTCGGCCTCGCCCGGTGCATCGCGATGGTGGTGATCTGGAACGACCTGGCCTGCGGGGACCGGGAGGCCACCGCGGTGCTGGTCGCGATCAACTCGGTGTTCCAGGTCGTGATGTTCTCGGTGCTGGGCTGGTTCTACCTCGCCGTGCTGCCCGGTTGGCTGGGCCTGGACACGCAGGGACTGGACGTGTCCGTCGGCCAGATCGCGCTCAACGTCTTGGTCTTCCTCGGCGTCCCGCTCGTCGCCGGATTCGCGTCGCGCTGGATTGGCGAGAAGCGCAGGGGACAGGAATGGTACGAGGACAAGTTCCTGCCCAGGATCGGACCGTGGGCGCTGTACGGGCTGCTCTTCACGATCGTGCTGCTCTTCGCCCTCCAGGGCGAAGCGATCACCTCGAACCCGCTCGACGTCGCCCGGATCGCGTTGCCGTTGCTGGCCTACTTCGCGATCATGTGGCTGGCTGGGATGCTGCTCGGCCGGGGCCTCGGCCTCGGCTACGCCCGGTCGACGACGCTCGCGTTCACCGCGGCGGGCAACAACTTCGAGCTCGCCATCGCCGTGGCCATCGGCACCTTCGGTGCCGCGTCCGGGCAGGCGCTGGCGGGCGTCGTCGGCCCGCTCATCGAGGTGCCGGTGCTCGTCGGCCTCGTCTACGTCTCGCTCTGGGCGGCCCGCGCCTGGTTCCGAACCGACCCCTACGCCGAATCGAGTGCATCATGACCACCGCCGAAATCCTCGCCGATGCCGAGGCCTGCGCGCCGTCCGTGACGCACGCGATCGGCCAGGACGCCGCCACGACAGTGGCAGCCGCGCTGAAGGCGCTCGCGGAGCCGCTCCGGCTGCGGATGCTCTCGGCGATCGCGACCGATCCTCGCGGCGAGTCGTGCGTGTGCGACCTCGCCGAGCTCGCCGAAGTGTCCCAGCCCACCGTCTCCCATCACCTGAAGGTGCTCAAGGAGGCCGGGCTGCTGCTGTCCGAACGCCGCGGCACCTGGGTCTGGTACCGGATCGCCCCTGCCAGGCGGCGCACCGTCTCCGCACTGCTCGACGCGTTCGCCCCAGCCGCGGTCGCCGACGCCGCCGGGCAGGCCGAGCCCCGCGCCCAGGCCTGCCAGACATGGACGGCCGGGTCACCCGCCTCGGCGAGGAGCTGGCCGACGAGGCGACCGGCCTCAACCGCGACCTCGTGATCGCGATCGTACGCGAGTCCTACGCGGGCCTCGCGCGCTCGGCAAAGCTGACCCAGCACATGATCCCGCTCACCGAGCGCTTCGCCAGGCAGCGCCTAGCCGACCTGGCCCGGGACCGGGCGACCGGAGTGCCGCAGGTGCTGTTCGTGTGCGTCCAGAACGCCGGACGCTCCCAGCTCGCCGCGGCCCTCGTCAACCAGCTCGCCGACGGCCGCGTGATCGCGCGCTCGGCCGGGTCGATGCCAGCGGCCGACGTCCACCCGCTCGTCCGTTCCCTGCTCGCCGGGATCGAGGGCGAGGACGAGGCCGCGACCGCGTTCCCGAAGCCGCTCACCGATGACGCAGTCCGCGCCGCCGATGTGGTCGTCACCATGGGCTGCGGAGACGTGTGCCCGATCATCCCCGGCGTCCGCTACGAGGACTGGTCCGTCGGCGACCCCGCGTTGGCCTCGCCCGAAGGCGTCGAAGCGATCCGCGACGACATCGAGCGCCGCGTCCGCAAGCTCATCGCCGCACTCACTAACTGAAGGAACCGAATTGAACATGAGCGATCAGAACCCGTCGACGCAGAAGCTTTCCGTGCTCTTCGTCTGTGTCCACAACGCCGGCCGATCCCAGATGGCGGCGGGCTTCCTGCGCCACCTCGCTGGTGACCGCATCGAGGTCCGCTCCGCGGGCTCGATGCCCGCCGATCAGATCAACCCCGTCGTTGTCGAAGCGATGGCCGAGGAGGGCATCGACATCGCCGCGGAGCAGCCCAAGATCCTCACCACCCAAGCGGTGCAGGACTCCGATGTCGTGATCACCATGGGCTGCGGCGACACCTGCCCCTTCTACCCGGGCAAGCGCTACGAGGACTGGACTCTCGACGACCCCGCCGGCCAGGGCATCGACGCCGTCCGCCGCATCCGCGACGAGATCCGCGCCCGCATCGAAGCGCTGGTCGACGAACTCCTCGCGCCCGCCGACGCGTAGCGGGAGAGCCGTCGTGGGCTGTCGGTGCTGTTCGTGTGCGCGAAGAATGGCGGGAAGTCGCAGATGGCCGCCGCTCTCATGCGGCAGATCGCGGACGACGCCGTAGAGGTCCACTCCGCGGGCACGGCACCCGGGTCCGCGCTCAACGCGCTGTCCGCGGCCTCGGTCGCGGAAGTCGGGGCGAGCATGGAGGGCGAGCGTCCCAAGCCGATCGATCCCGCCCTGCTGCGCGCCGTGGACCGCGTCGTCGTCATCGGCGACGAGGCCGTGGTCGAGCGCGCGCCGGGGATGGCCGGGACCATCGAGACCTGGACGATCGACGAGCCGTCGACACGAGGGATCGAGGGCAAGGAGCGGATGCGCCTGATCCGCGACCAGCTTGCGGAGAAGGTCCGCCGCCTCGCCTCACAGCTCGTCGTCCCCTCGAAGGCCTGAGCCGGTCACGCCGTCGGTGGGACCGTGGCCTCCGCATGGAGCGGGGCGTTCGTGCGCGCGCTGACGATCATGAGCACTGTCCCGACCCCGGCCAGCGCGGCGAGTACAGCGAACGCGTTCGCGTAGCCGCCTGTCGCCTCGGCCAGCGCCGCTCCGGCCCAGGGGGCGAGGGCGGTGGTCAGCAGCACCGGCAGGCCCATGATCCCTGAGAGGTGGCCGTAGGAGCGCGGGCCCCAGCGGTCGGTGATCGCGGTCGCCTGCAGCAGGGTCGCGATCCCGCGCCCGACCCCGGCGACCATCAACGCCGCGACCAGCAGGCCGACCGGGCCCGGCACCACCGCCAGGGCGAACGTGCTCGCAGTCACCAGCACGAACACGATCGCGGTGCGCGCGACGAGGGAGGCGCGGTGCGCCAGGCCGGTGTAGGCGAGACGCCCGGCGACCTGCCCGAGGCCGCCGAGGCCGAGCACCCATGCCGCGGACTGCGCGTCGAGTCCGCGCTCGAGCATGAGTGGCACCAGCCCGAGCAGGCCCGCGTACATTGCCAACGACACCACGGTCAGTCCGGAAGCGAGCAGCCAGAACCGCGCGCTGCGCAGGACCGCGGAGGCGTGCATGCGGTCAGCGGTTAGTTCGTCGTGACGCTCCTGCGAGGGCCAGGGCCGACGCAGGAGGAACCAGTGAGCCGGGACCGTGAGGACGGCCAGCAGGACCGCGGCCAATAGATAGGTCTCCCGCCAGCCCAAGTGCTCGCCCACGGTTGCGGCCAGCGGCGCGAATACCGTGCTGGCCAGGCCGGCGACCAGAGTAAGGGTCGCCAGCGCCCCGAGGTGACGCGTGCTGAACCAGCCGGTGATCGCCGCGAACGCCGGCGGGTAGAGCACTCCGGCCATCGCAGCCCCGGCGAGCACCCAGCCGCCGATGAAGACGGGCAGGCTCGTGGAGGCGGCGATCATGACGAGGGCGGCGACGCCGAGGACCGAACCGGTAGTCATGACCGGCCGTGGCCCGTGCCGGTCGATGATCCGGCCGACAGGCACTCCGACCAGCGCCGAGACGACGAGCGCGGCGGAGAACGCCGAGGTGATGACGACCGGCGACCAGCCGGTGTCGGCGCTGATCCGCGGGGCGAGCACCGGGAAGGCATAGTAGAGCAGCCCCCAGGAGACGATCTCAGTCACGCACAGCGCCGCCAGCACCGTCCCCAGGGACGGCCGCGCCGCTGTCGCAGGCTCAGGCAACGGCGGCACCCCGCGGTTGCCTGGAGAGCGCATCGACTACGTACTTGGCGTCGCGGTGGACCCCGCGCAGCGTGTTCGACGAGAACGAGCGCTGGAACTCCAGGCCGAGGAAGCCCAGTCCTGGGAGCCCGGTCGCGACACCCCGATCGTGCTTCGGCATGCCCGCCTGGTCGAGGACGTCGACGGAGCGCAGGTACGGCAGGTGCGGCCGATACCCGGTCGCGAAGATCACCGTGTCGACCTTCTCTCTCGCGCCATCCGGCCACACGACACCGTCGGAGGTGAACTCGGTGAACACGGGCCGCTGGTCAGGTCGGCCCGCCGCCAACGCCTTCTGGTACTTGTCCGTCCCGATCACCGGGGTGCCGGTGATGATCCGTGCGAGGACCGACGGCGGCAGGAGGTCGGCGCGGGTGGCCTTCAGCCACCAGTGCAGGTCGCGTCCGGCGACGACCTGGGGTGCGAACCGGACCCGGTCCCGGACGGCTAGCGAGGCCTTCGCGTGGTCGGCGAGTTCATGGGCGACCTGGACGGCGGAACTGCCTGCGCCGACGACCACGACCCGCCGGCCCGAGAACGCCTCCGGCGACCGGTAGTCGGCCACGTGCAGGGTCCTCATCCCGGCGGACAAGCTCGCCTGGCTGGGCAGGCGGTTCTGCGCCGGCAAGAAGGAGGACGACCCGCTGTTCTCGCCGGTGCGCGGGGACCTGACGGGCCTGCCGCCGTTGATGCTCATCGCCAGCACCACCGAGATCCTCCGCGACGACTCCCGCGAGGTGGCCCGCCGGGCCCGCGCCGCCGGGGTCGAGGTCGTCCACCAGGAGTGGGCCGGGCAGGCGCACGTGTTCCCGGTGTTCGCCGACTACATCCCCGAGGGCAAGGCGGCCTTCCGGCACATGGCCGAGTTCCTCCGCCGCGTCGAAGGCTGACCGCGGGGCCGGCCGCGGAGTACGGGGGGACGCCCGGCAGCCAATAGACTCGCCTGGCGTGAGCCTGTCCATCGGAATCGTCGGGCTGCCCAACGTCGGCAAGTCCACGCTGTTCAACGCGCTGACCAAGAACGACGTGCTGGCCGCCAACTACCCGTTCGCCACCATCGAGCCGAACGTGGGCGTGGTGGGCGTGCCCGACCCGCGCCTGGAGAAGCTGGCGGAGATCTTCGGCTCGGCCAAGATCGTCCCGGCCACCGTGGAGTTCGTGGACATCGCCGGCATCGTGCGCGGCGCCTACGAGGGGCAGGGGCTGGGCAACAAGTTCCTGGCCAACATCCGCGAGACCAACGCCATCTGCCAGGTCATCCGGGTGTTCCGCGACCCGGATGTGACCCATGTGGACGGCTCGGTGGAGCCGCTGCGCGACATCGAGACCATCAACACCGAGCTGATCCTGGCCGACCTGCAGACCATCGAGAAGGCCCTGCCGCGCCTGGAGAAGGAGGCGCGCACCAAGAAGGACCGCGACGGGCTGGCCCTGGTGGACGCCGTCAAGACCGCCCAGAAGGTGCTGGACGGCGGCACCACCCTGTTCGCCGGGGCCGGTGCGGCCGGCATCGACCTGACACTGCTGCGCGAGCTGCAGCTGCTGACCGCCAAGCCGTTTTTGTACGTGTTCAACCTGGACGAGGACGAGCTGGCCGACCAGGAGCTGCGGGCCCGGATGAGCGAGCTGGTGGCCCCGGCCGAGGCGATCTTCCTGAACGCCAAGATCGAGGCCGAGCTGATCGAGCTGCCCGATGAGGAGGCGCTGGAACTGCTGCAGAGCATGGGCCAGCAGGAGTCGGGCCTGTCCCAGCTGGCGCGAGTGGGGTTCGACACGCTCGGGTTGCAGACCTTCCTGACCGCCGGGCCCAAGGAGGCCCGCGCCTGGACGATCCGCAAGGGCGCCACCGCCCCGGAGGCGGCCGGCGTCATCCACAGCGACTTCCAGCGCGGATTCATCAAGGCCGAGGTCATCTCGTTCGAGGACCTGGTGGAGGCCGGGTCCATGGCCGCCGCCCGCACCGCCGGCAAGGTCCGCATCGAGGGCAAGGACTATGTGATGCGCGACGGCGACGTCGTGGAGTTCCGTTTCAACGTTTGAGCAGGTCAACAGGCCATTCTTACGGCTATGACCTGACTTGGGCGGCAGATAGTCGATTGTGGCCGTCGGGTCATCTTCTCGGCTCCGGCGCCAGGTGGAGCGAGTTGTCCACAGCCGCGCGGCGGGGTGTGCGCCATAGCGTGTCGCTGGAACAATTGACATCCGTGGTTAGGCTGGGCCGGGTTAGGCTGAACGGGCCCTAATGCGGCCTAAGCCGATCCATGACCAGAGGATGACCAGAGCAGGCAGATGACCGCGCCGACGGGGTAGGCGCGAGCGGAGGCGCGATGGCTCGCCGAGCGGTGGCGCGGGAGCGGACCGTGGCACACAGCGGGGAGACGGCCGTCCAGCGGGACGGGGCGACGAGCGGCCCCGGCATCGCCGGTGCCGTGGAGACGACCTCCGGCCTTGCCGACTTTCCGGAGGAGGGCGCAGGGAGGCGGCGCGGCGGCCGCTGGGCCGGCTCCGGCGGCCGCTGGTGGGTCTGGCTGGGCCGGGCGGTGCTGTGGGCGTTGATCATCGTCATCGTGGTCAACGGCGTGCGCGCCCCCATCGAACGGCTCACCGCCGACCCCGCCCCCACGCAGGCCCCGTCCGGCAACTCGCCCGCCTCGCGTTTCCCGACCGCGGCCGCATCGGCGTTCGCGCTGCAGTTCGGGCAGGTCTACCTCAACTACGACCAGGAGAAGCCCGCCGAGCGCGAGCGCCGGCTGCAGGCCTTCCTGCCCGACGGCACGCTGGGCCAGTTCGGCTGGAACGGGGTCGGCACCCAGCAGGTGCAGTCCGTTCAGGTCGCCGGGGTCGAGGTGCGCGACGACAACAACGCGGTCGTCACGCTGCTGGCCCGCGCCGGGGACCGCTGGCTGTCGCTGGCCGTGCCCGTCTACGCCAAGGACGGCGCCATGGTCGTCTCCGCGCGCCCCGCCCTGCTGCCCCCGCCCGCCAAGGCCGCGCTGCCGCAGCGCGGCGTCGGCGAGCGCGACGGCGAACTGGAGGGCGAGCTGCAGACCGTGCTGCTGGGGGCCTTCTTCGAGGCCTACGCCGGCAGCGAGGAGGCCGCGCTGGCCCGCTTCACCGACGGCCCGCCCATCACCGGGCTGGGCAAGTCCGTCACCTTCGTCCGGCTGGCCGAGGTGATCGCCCCCCGCGGCCCGGCCGACCGGCGCACCGTCACGGTCGTCGTCACCTGGCGGATGCCCGGACAGGACGCCGAGGGCGCCGCTGCGGAGTTGGAGTCGGCCTATGAGCTCACGGTGGTGAAGAAGGACGGGACCTGGTACGTCAGAGACATCCGGGGCGTGGGCAGACCCATCGGGCCATAAGGGAAGTGACATGAGCCCATACGCCGACCCCGACCCCCGCAAGCGTTGCAAGCCCGCCGAAGCAGAGAGGTAGTCAGTCGATGCTGCTGCACACCATGGCGTCGATCTCCGACCTGATTCTGGCTTCGCCGGACGAATTGAAGACCGACCAGCTGGCCGACTGGTTGCGTCAGATCTTCGGGCCGTTGTTCCTCGTCATCGTGTCGATCGTGGCGATCTTCTTTCTCTTCACCCGCGAGATCACCCGTTTTGTGCAATTCATCGTCCTGGCGATCGGAATCGGAATCATCTTCTATGTGCCGAACATCATCGAGGTCACGGCCAAAGCGATCGCGGCGGCCCTGGGAGTGAATTTGAGCTGAGCGACGAATGAGCCCTTTTCGACACCCGTCCCACCGGCCCGCCGGAAGGCCGGTTCGCCGCCGGCGCGGCCCGGGCGTCTTCGCGGCCGTCCCGGGCGGTGTCTCAGCCCGGCGCGGAGCCGTGGGCCGGGTGCCGAAGCAGCGGGCGAGGAAGGTCCCATCCGCCGGTCCGGCGGTGACGTCCGGTGCGGATCCATGACGGAGTCGGCACGGCGCTGTGCTCGTCACAGTTAGGGGAGTAGGGCGTGGATCTACCCACGTACACGAACATATGGCGCATCGAGAAGCGGTTGTACAAGCTGTACGACCTGCGCCTGCCGATGCCCCTGCCGCTCGTGCAGATCGGCGTCTTCGTCGGCGTCTTCGTGCCCTGGGTGCTGCTGCTCATGCTCATCGGCGTCCCGCTCAAGACGCCCTGGCACGTGCTCTACCTGGTGCCGCCCGGGGTGCTCACCTGGCTGGCCACCCGTCCCGTCATCGAGGGCAAGCGGCTGACCGAGCTGCTGCTGTCGCAGGCGCGCTACCTGACCGAGCCCCGCACCTGGTGCCGCCTGACCCCCATCCGCGAACCCCGTGAGGTCGTGGTCGTCGCCCGCATCTGGCGGCGCCGCACCGACCCGCCCGTCCCGGCCGCGGCTCCCGCCCGCGCCGCCGTCCGCGCTCACAAGGAACAGCAAAGCAAAGAACACAAGGAACGGGAGCAGACCCCCGCTCCGGCGCGCCGCCGGCACAGCGCCGTGGTCCCGATGGCCGGTCTGGCCGCGGCCGCCCCGCCCGCCGCGCCCTCCGGGCACGCTCCCGCCGTCGGCACCGGGACGCCCGCCCGCCGCGCCGCCAGACCGTGGCGCCCCACCACGCCGCGCAGCATCTCCCACGAATCCGACGTCCCGCCGTCCCGGATTCGGCCGGTCCCTTCCGCGGACCTGGAACGGCCGCCGGCCACTCCCCGGCTGGAGGTCCCCCCGCCGGCCTCCGGCAGGCGGGCCTTGGCCTCCGGGGTCAAACGGCCCGGCGAGGCCGCCGAACTGTGGCCCGCCGTGCCCCCGGCCGGACCGCAGCCCGCCCGTCCCCAGGGCGTTCCCGGCCGCCCGGCGCCTTCCGCCTCCCCCGCCTCCGGTCCCGGCACGTCATCGGGTGCCCCCGCGCCGGCACGAGCGGGCCTGCCCGCACCGCAGGTCCCGCCGCCACGCCCCGTGCCCGCCGAGGCGCCGCAGGAGCGGCCTTCCCCGCCCGCCCCGCCTCCGGCTCCGGCCGGCCCGCCCACCGCGGCCGGCGAGACCGCACCCGCCGCTGCGCCCTCTGCCGCCCCCGGCACGGCACCGGCTGAGACCTCCCGTCCTTCGGCGCAGCCCGCCGCGAGCGGCCCCCTCGCCCGCCGGCCCGAGCCCCCGGCCGCCGCGGATGATGCGTCGGCCGGTCCGCCGGCATCCTCCGCCCGGCACCCCGGCAGCGCCTCCGAGCAGGAGGACGCCCTCGCCGCCTCGGAGGCCACCGGCGCGGCGGCGGAGGCGCCCCTTCCTCCGCAGGCCTCCGCCGAGCCCTCCGGTCCCGAAGACCGGCAGGAGGCCCCTTCTGCTCCGAAGACCGCCGACGAGGCGCCGGCAGAGCCCTCCCGGGCTCCAACAGACCCTGCCGCGGCCGAGGCCGCCACCGAACCGACACCGGACGCAGGCCCGCAGGACGAACCCGCGGCGACGGAGGCCCCGGACGCCGCCGAAACACCGGCCGAGGCCGCCGCAGGCGACTCGCAGGCGGCTCCCGCCGCGGGCGAGCCGCAGCGGAAGATCGCGGCGCGCGAACCCGCCGAAGACGACCAAGCAGGGGAGACGGCCGCGGCGGACGGCGCCCCTCGCACGCGGCCGGACATCCCCCGGCAGGTCCCGGGCACCACCGTGCCCGACATCCCTCAGGTGCCCCGGGCGTTCGGCGCCGCCCGCACCGATCGGGAAGACGGCCGCCAGGCCACGGCCGCCGAGCCGCAGCCCGCCGCCGAGGCCGCCTCCGCCCAGAACCGGCCGCCCACCGAGCCGCAGGCCGGTGAGCAGGACCGTCCCCAGATGCCGACCCGGCCCTGGCGGGACGGGCTGTCCCGGCCGCTGCGCCCGGCGAGAACGGACGTGCTGGTGTGGCCGCCGGTGCCGGTCGCCGGAGCCCACCCGAAGGGGAACACCGGCGCCCCCGCAGACGGCGGACGGCCGGCTCGGGAATCCGGGCCCGCCGGACCTCCTTCGCAGGCTCCCGGAACCGCCGCCGCGCACGGCGGCGTGCCCGCCGCGCCGCC